>Ga0302178_10001523_pt1 | contig 19490 bp, 14 predicted proteins | sample I_Palsa_E1_3_FD_198790 | JGI IMG/M metagenome (GOLD analysis project Ga0302178, IMG submission 198790) | Peat permafrost microbial communities from Stordalen Mire near Abisko, Sweden - I_Palsa_E1_3 | ecosystem: Environmental > Terrestrial > Soil > Palsa > Peat permafrost | place: Sweden... | reverse complement strand
AGTCCGAGAAATTCCGCTGGTTGCGTGCGCGTTGCGCCCCTTGCAGAACAGGGTGATGTCGCTTCGGTGGCTTCGCCCGGATGTTTCATCGCAGTTCCAGTCTCGTTCGTTGCATCTCGACCTCGCTTCAGGCGCAGTCGAGGAAGGCGCTCGAGTGTCTAAAGTTCAGTGACACAAACTACACCCAGATTAAAGCTGCGCGATCAGTGAGTTGATCGGCACGGCGGCGCCCCCGACAGGCTTCCGCCGTTCATTCATTTGTGAGTCTGACCGAAGCTCGCAGCCGTCTCGAGAATTCTGAGTAAACTCATGGCTGTGGTTCACCAGACTATCGACAACCCACAACACCAGTCAGTTCATGCCTTTCGATCTAACGTTACACAAGGCATCTTTTCGTAGTCGCCAGGCTGCAAGACACCCAGCAATCCTGCAAAAAAATCTCACCGAGCACCGCAATCGGAACATTGAGCGATCGTGAGATGGCAAGTGCGGTGCACCGCGGTGTGTGTGCAACGAAGATGCCGGGAATAATCCGCGACACCGACGTGTTGTATGAGGTGTCGCGTGCGCCAGACGCTTAGCGAATCACGCGAAGGCGACTACTCTTGAGACACCTACGGGCCCGATGCCCGCCCCGTTTTCTAGCCAAAGCGATTTTGGTATTGAATCATGCGAAGATTTTCAAAAATATTATTGGTTTACGACGGAACCCCTGAATCGAAGATGGCCTTGGCGAAGTGCTCGCAGTTGGCACTCGAACTGTCGGCGCGCGTCGAAGTAGTTTCGGTGGTCGATGCGATTGGGATGAATGCGTTGGCCGGGGGACAGCTCTCGGGAGAAGGCTTTGCGCACCTCGAACGGCTTGCTAAAGAAGCTGTCAACTCCGCGGCGGTCCAACTTCAGCAAGAGGGCATCATCGCGCACGGCAGCGTCGTCTTCGGTAACTTGAGCGATGCGCTCTCAAGCCATGCCGAGATATCGAAATCCGACATGGTCATCATCGGTCACCGGGCGCGCAAGCGATTCGCCCGTTGGTGGGGCGATCACGCTTTGCTCTCTGACCTCGCAGACCGGCTCGTGGGATCAACAATAATCACCGTGACTTGATGTCAACGTTCGCGGACGCCTTGTCCATACGGCGTGGCCGTCAATCGCTTTTCAAGTCATTAGCGCGTTGAGAGCTTCACATCAAGGCGCAAAGCTAACCAGGCTTGGATCCCAATGAACAATGAACGTCTCCGCACTGCTATTCCATGCAATGTCGGGCAAGCAACGATTGCACCCCCCTCAGACTGTTGCGCGTATGCCAGTTCAAGTCCTCGAGCTCAACCAGTTGCAAGTCCGGGAAACGATCCAGCAGGGTTTTCAAAGCGATTTCGATTTCCATCGAAGCGAGGCGTGCGCCAAGACAGTAGTGAATACCCGAACCAAACGCCAGAAATCGTCCGTTCTCCGGGCGATTGAAGTCGATGCGGTCCGAATCTGAGAACGCTTCGTGATCGCGACAGGCTGCGCCAATCGACATAAAAACGACGGTCCCGGGCGCAAGCGTCACATCACTCACTATCACTTCTTCAAGTGCTGTGCGTGCGACCATTTGCACCGAACTGTCGTATCGCATGCATTCCGCCACCGCTTTCGACATCAGCGTCGGGTCCCGTCTAAGCTTCGCCAGCTCCAGCGGATGACGATGGAGTGCAATGAGAGCATTGCCGATCATGTTAGAGGTCGTCTCATGGCCCGCGACGAACAACAGAATCACGTTCGAGATGATCTCCTCTTCGGTTAGCGATACCCCTTCGTCTTCGACGACGAGCAGCGACGAGATGAGGTCATCGCCCGGATTAAGCCGTCTTTCGGCAACGACTGGACCGAAGTACGCTTCCAGTGACAACGCCGCGTCGTTTGCCTCCACAAGCATCTGGTCGTTCAGGGGAGAAATATCCATAGCGGCAACCAGACAACTCGCAGCGGCACCCAAGTCACAACCTTCCGCGGGTGGAATTTCGAGCAGGCGACAAATGATCTCCACCGGCAACGGCAACGCGAACTCGCTCACGAGGTCGAACTCCTGTTTTCTCGAAAGCCCGTCAGCGAGGGCGTTGGCGGTGGTCTCAACAATCTTCCGTAGCTTGTCCATCTGACGCGCATTGAAGGCCTTCATCAGAAGCGCCCGTAATCGCGTATGCGCCGGAGGGTTCATCATCAGGAAGGTACGACTTAACGTCTTGAACAAAGGTTGCAACGATGCGCCGCTCCCGTAGCGTGCTACAACGCTTTGCATATAGGCCTTTCCCATGCTCCGGTTGCGCAGCAATGATTCGATGACAGAAAGGCGTCCGGTGACGACAGCATTAGGGCCAATCGGGACGATCGCACCGGCCAGCCGAAGCTTCTCATACAACGGATACGGATCCTCAAAGAATTCGGGCGAGGAAAAATCATTGAAGTTCATCGTTCTATAGGTCAAGGTAGTTTGTTGCAAACGTACACTGCGCGCGTGGAACGCTTCGTACCTTGCTGAGCACCTGCCCATCGCACGGGCTGTGCGGGCGGCAACCTGTGTCTAGCGGTCACGCTACTCCCTATAACGTTGACGCGTGCTCGCTTATTCCGCGATCTTGGCGATAGTTTGTGCTTTTTCGGCGTCTTCTTCGGCGGATGGTGGTCCTGCACGTGGAAGCGCTTGAGCGCGACGTGCGACCCGAGCCGACCGTGCCCGCACGGGCGGGTCACCGGGCAGTTGGTTGAATAAAATTGAGTAATGCGTGATGCTGCTCGTCGCAGAAGAAAGCCTAAACTACGCTGAAGCCGCCGAGGTGCTTGATGCGCCGATTAACCACGTCGACCCTATGAAGTCTGAACGTCCACGTCTTACATCACGCGCTCATCGTATTGATATGTTGCTTCGCTGGTTCGCCGTGTTCGCGACACCTGCTGCGCTTACCGGTTTGTTCGTCTGGTACGCCGGCTGGTTTTCACCGCGTCCGACGGCACAACGCATCGTTGACGCCTTCCAGGCAACGACCTCTTCTCACCCGGGTTTTCGTCGCAACCACGCCAAGGGTGTCTGTGTCATCGGCCGGTTCGACAGCAATGGCCAAGGGTCGATGCTATCGCGGGCGAGCGTATTCAAACGTGGCAGTTACACGGTCGTCGGACGGCTGTCCATCGCCGGGGTTGACCCTGAACAAGAGGACAGCGAAGGAACGGTACGCAGTCTCGCCCTGCGTATCGTGCTGCCTCGTGGGGAGGAATGGCGCCTCGCGATGAATTCGGTACCGATCTTCGCGGTGCGAACGCCAAAGGCGTTGCTCGACCAACTGAACGCCGAGGCACCCGATCCTCGCACCGGTCGCGTAAACCGCGCGAAAATGCAGACATTTCTTGAGGAACATCCGGAGACCCGCGCTTTCCGCGCGTGGCTCGATAGACACCAGCCCTCTTCCCGCTTCGACAATGCAACGTATTTCGGCATCAGTTCATTTCGAACGACGAATGCGCATGGTGTCACCCACTTCGTACGTTGGGAGATGGTGCCCGATAAGCCATATCGGCCCGTCCGTTCTCAAACAGAACTCGATCCGGACTTCCTGGCACACGGCTTGATGAAACAGCTAGCGAATGGAGCGTTGTACTGGCACCTTAAGCTGAAAGTCGCGATGTCGGGTGATGTGATTGACGATTCGACCCAACAATGGCTGGACTCGCCACGGCGTGAACAGGTAGACGCAGGCACGCTGGTCATCGACCATGCGCTGAGCCAAATCGATGGTCCATGCCGTGACATCTCGTTCGACCCACTGATTCTGCCGGAAGGCATTGCGCCCTCCGACGATCCGCTACTGGCCGCGCGATCCGCCACCTATCGCGTCTCGTTCGACCGCCGCATTGGCGAGGAAGCGCTCGCCGACACTCGCGGGCGGTGAGGCGCGAGTTGCTTATGAACCGTGCATTTGACACAGGGTCCGCTTAGCGGACGTCTGGCGAAACTCCACCATATGCTGCCGCCTCCTTCGAATTGCGTGTGAGGACGCCTTCGGCTATCGCTGCCCGGCTGTGGAGCGATTTTTGTGACGTCAGCGCGCGGTGATATGAAAGAGGGGATTGTACGACGGTCGAGTCGATAAACGACCGACCGGCAGCGGCATGTCGCGTTGGAGCGGCGCAATCCTGTTGTCCCGCAGTAGCCTGGCTAGCACAATGGTCGCCTCTGTGATGGCAAGTTGAGCACCTATGCACGCATGAGGCCCGACTCCGAACGGCAGATAGTCAAAGCGCCCAGGCGCGGCGCCTTTAAGGAAGCGCCAGGGATCGAAGCTAGCCGATGAGGTCCAGCGGCCCGGATTTCGATGCAAAAGCCAAAAGGGAATGAGGACCATCGAGCCCGCACTCACTTCGTAGCCGCATATTTCGTGCGTGCGCCTGGCGAGCCGCGCCGTTAGCAATGCAGGTGAGTACAGCCTCAACGTCTCCTGAATCACCGCTTTGGCGAAAGGCAACGTCGTCAGATCCATCTGAAGCGATGCCGCCCGAGGTGCCCTCGCCCAGTCAAAAGCAGCCGCCTCGGTTGCTAGCTCCGACTGAACGTGGGGTGTTTTCGCCAACAGGACGCACGCCCAGAACAACGTCAGAGCGGTTGTTTCATGGCCCGCCACCAACATAGTCGACACTTCGTCGGCGAGCAAGTCATCTGGCCGATCGCCGTGCGCTTGCTCGAGCAGGTCGAAAAGGTCCGGTGCAACATCTTTGCTGTTAGGCGCCTTTTCGCGCGCGATCATTGTGCGACCGGAACGTCTTTTCGCGATCGCTTGCTCGATCAAACGACGCCAGTTTCGACGAAATAGCGCACGACGCGCAGTCGAAACGGTGGGTACCCACGTCGGCAGCAGGAAGTCCGAGACCGACGGGCTTCCGATTTTCGTCACGTACAAAGTCAGCAAGCGCCTCAGTTCCGCACCGATCGCTGAGATGTCGGTTGAGAACATCACCGTTGCGCCGATGTCCAGACTGACTGTCTGAAAGAATGCGAACAGGTCCTCCGGTTGTCCACGGCGTGCCTCAAGTTCGCTGCACGCCCGCTCTGCCACTTCGCCTATCAACCCGCTAAGAGTTCGCACCTTTTGCGGCGTGAAGGCAGGCGCCATTGCTCGCCGCTGGTTCCGCCAAGCCTCCCCCTCGCTGACAATGAGTCCATTTCCAGCTATCGGGCTCAACACACGCTTGCCAACCGGTGGCCGCACGTAGTCCTGATGGAAGTCGAGCATGATATGGCGAATCGAATCAGGCGAGGTAGCAGTCACAACCGACCGGAACGGCGTCTTGAGTATAACGATGGGGTCTTCCAGGCAGCGCCCGGGGAACGCTTCAAATGCATTGCGCCGGATTGCCCTCAATACGCCAAGTCCTCCAATATCGTCCCGCGCCATAGCGGGCATCGGTGGAGTAAGCAAGGCGTGAGAATAAAAGGAGTCATTCATTTGACTAGATATAGGATAACGGCCGAAGAATCGTTCCAGCAAAGCATCACTCGTCGCGCGAACTCCTCAGGTTAACTGTGTACACAACAGCGACAGACCGCGCCTTATTCCACAGATTGAAGTTGCACCGCGCGCACCGTATGGGCGCGGAACATAGCGTGGACGCCGTGCGCGGTATGCTAAGGCACAAACCTGCGAAGCTCGGCATGCCCGCGCCTAGGTGAAGAAAATTGAGGAATCTGTGTCCGCGAACGTTTAGTGAGCGTTGCATAATAGTTTTGCAAGAGACAAGGACATCTGCCCTTCACGTCCAGACGCCAGATAGCTTTCGGCGGGCGCTGGACAGGTCCACTCGCCGAAATGGCGACAAACAACACAGCAGGAGTCAACCGGTCAATCATGTCGACAACAGGTGTTGAGAGTTTGCCCAGCCTGCTACCGGGAATGCTTCCCCGGCTGTGGGCGTTCGCTCTGCGCCTGTGTGGTAACCGGCACGACGCCGAGGATGTTGTGCAACGTGCGTGCGTGCGCGGACTCGAGCGGGCCCATCAGTTGCAGCCAGGCACCGCGCCATTGAGCTGGATGTTTTCGATCGTCCATTCCACCTGGATCAATGAACTCAAGGCGCGTAAAGTTCGTAGTCGTTCGAGCATGCAGTGGGACGAGGACTTTCTGCAGACGGTGCCGGATCCAGGCGCGCGTACACCGGAGGAAAACCTTCTGAACGCGCAGATTATCGAGGCGGTGGAGCGTCTGCCTGAAGCGCAGCGCATCGTGATGCTGCTCGTCGCCATAGAAGGCCTGAGCTACGCTGAGGCCGCCGAGGTGCTTGATGTGCCGATCGGCACCGTCATGAGCCGACTGTCCCGGGCGCGGCAAACCATCGGCGCGCAATTCGGCCGTCGCGAAGATTCTGTGGCGAGCTCTTCCCGCACCCAGCGAGCGCTATGATGACCGTCAATGATGCCAGCCTGCTCGCCTACGTCGGCGGTAAAGTATCAATGATGCAGTTGCTGAACCCGGCAGTCGCATGACGCGGGCGGCGTTATATTAGCCGCCTGGTGGGGATGTGATAGCACACCGGTGTTGCTTCTGGTGTGCCCATGTCAGACTCGAGGCATGACCGCTCGCCATTATTGGATCCTGCCAACCCATGAGACCCGACGACAGCAATTTACTCGCGTATGTTGACGGCGAACTCGAACCTGCCGAGTCGGCATCGATCGAGGAAGAGCTCGCGGGTTCACCGGCGCTACGCGAGAGTGTCGCATTACTGCGTGCGTCAAACCTGCCCTATCGCGAAGCCTTCGGGACGCAGACGCTGCCGCCCGTGCCGGAAGACCTTCAGCGCCGGATCGAAGCCATGGCCGACGCGGCGCAGCCCCCGCCTGCTCAGCACGCACAGCCGCGGATCGGCCCGCCGGCTGTTTGAGGCTGGCCGGCCCTTTCACAATTTCCGGGCCCTCCGAAACCAGCTTGCGCTGCGCCACCATCCATTCGTAAAGAGCGCCGCACACCGATTTGGCCCGGCTCCTCCGGAAGCCGACCGCGCTCTTCCGCATTCAGCGCCGCCGCATTGCGCTCGACGTTTTGTGAGAAAAAAGCGGCATCAAGCCGCCGATGTAACTCGACGAGGAAATTTCGCTTGCAACTGTTTGCAACGGAGGAACATGCGTGCGGATGGTCGGAATAAATCAGGATGGCCAGGCGTTGTACCCGTCGTAGTCCGACCGGCCGCTTTTTACTCGCCATGCGCGAAAATATCGCGCCCAAGGCCGCCGTACCCTAACTCCGACTGGAGGCAGTCCAAATGAAGATTGGTTTTGTCAGCATGCCACTAACCGGGCACCTAAACTCAATGCTTGCGCTGGCTAGAAAAATGCAAGCGCGTGGCAATGATATCGTCTTTATCGGGATTCCAGACGTTGAACCAGTTGTTCGCGCTGCAGGAATAGAGTTTGCCTCCTACGGCGAAGAGGAACTCCCCATGGGATCGTCGACAGCTATCGTCGCGCCTGTTGCAAAGCTCTACGGCACTGACGCGACACATTGGACGATCCAAGGCGCGGGTAGAGCAATGTTTCAGTTGGCGTCGCTGCATCTGCCGCGCACGATCAGGAAAACCGGCGTTGAAGCGTTGGTGATAGATACCATTCACATGTACCTTGAGATCGTCCCTATAAGCTTGGGAATTCCCTATGCCCATGTATGGTCCATCTTAAACATTGATTTTTCCGGTGCAACGTTACCCTCTGTATGGCCGGGAATAAACGAGGATACGCCTGCGGGGCGTGCTCGTAATCTCGAAATCCTAAAGAAAAGCGACAATGCATTCTTTGGGATCGTTCAGGAACTGGCGCAAGAATACGCTGAACGCGTTGGACTGAGGCTTGACTGGAGTAATCCCCGCGCAACTGTCTCGAGGAATGCTGCGGCCATAGTATCTCAAACTCCTAAAGAGTTCGATCTCCCGAACATTCGGTGGCCTTCGGAGTTTCACTATGCCGGGCCGTTCTTTGACGAAGCAGGACGTGAGCCCATTCCCTTTGATTGGGAGAAGCTAGACGGCAGACCGCTCGTCTATGCTTCCCTGGGAACTCTCGTGAACGGACTCGATAAGATATATAAGGCCATTCTCTCCGCGGTCGGACGGATACCCGGAATTCAGGTTATCTTATCAAAAGGAACCAACATCAAGCCGGCTGAACTCGGACCGATTCCAACCAACGTGATTGTCGTTGACAAAGCCCCGCAGATCGAGATCCTCAAGCGTTCGGTGATGTGCATCACCCACGCTGGACTCAATACAACGCTGGAATCGCTTGCACAAGGTTTGCCCATGATAGCAATCCCTATCGCCTACGATCAGTTCGGTGTCGCCCTCCGCATTGCCTACCACGGAGTCGGCGAGTTTCTTGAAATTGAGAACCTGACCGTTGATTCCCTGGAAGAACTGATTCGGAAGGTGCTGTCCGCTCCTAATTATCGCGAAAAGGCGCAATATTTCAAGAAAGTCATTGCTGAGCGCAACGGGCTTGACATTGCCGCCGAGGCGATCGAGCGCGCATTCGAACGAGCCCCGACAACCGCCCTGCTGCGCCGGTATCAGTGACTTGACACGCCGGTGCGACGGCGACCTACCACGCCAAGGGTCTTACCAGCGGACGCCAGCTCGCGCATGGCTCGGTGTGGCACGCCCGCTAAACCCGAGCGACGGAAGGACCGGTCCGCTCAGCATATCGTCCTCAAGTCGACCGACGCTTTGCCGATATCATCAGACAAGCACCGGCGATTCGCCGCATTGCGACGAATCGCGGAATTCCTACACATCCCCTTTGGATAACTGGAAATGTCGACTCCGATCAGCAGTAGCAGCAGCGGGTTGCAGGGCGCCGCGATCCCTTCTGCCGCACCTGCCAGCGCAGGTCAGGCGAGACCCGTTCAATTGGGGGCACTGTCGGGCGCTGCGATGCTGTTGCCTGAGGATCTTGCCACCTCGCTCCAAGCGGCAGCCAGCGTCAACCAGTTCGAGCTTGCGTTCAATCAGGTCCTGCAAAACGCAACACCCGTCGACCCATCGACCGGTCAACGCGAAATATCGGCGAGCGCCGACAGCCAGTTGAGCGCGACGCTCAACAACTTCCTCACGGAAAACGGTTTCAGCGCGCAACAAGCCGACACAGCAAGCGCGAATTTCGGTGAGCAGTTGGCCAAAGGTGGTCCGATCAATCTGAGCGCAACTTTCGTCGGCACGACCGCGAACGCCTTCTCGGTTTCGGCCGGTTACGGCTCGCAGACGACGTCGGCGTCGGGGATTTCGGTCAACGAGCGCTTCGGCTCGGTCTCGATCGGATTCGATCCCACGACTGGCGAATTCTCGATTTCGCTCGAAAATCAGCAGATGGGGGCGACGACGTCGATCATAGAACCATCGGCTGCGGGATCGAGTTCACTACAAACGCTTTCCCTTCCGCTGGTGAACAGCGTAACGGTGGTGAACAGTGCGGCCCTCGGCGGCAACGTAGGCGACGACGTTGTGAAGACCGGCCGACTGCCTGCCGCGCAGGCTAACGAAACAACAGGGCGTTCTGCTGCAAGCACCCGATTGCTCGGATTGATTTCTGAACTCGGGCATCCGACGCTGCATCACACGCCGGACGCATTAGACTTGCTAAGCCTCGCAGCCAGGAATGAGCGAACGGGCGGCGCGGCGGCAATTCGAACTGCTGGAGCCTCAGACGAAACGCTGAACCCACGTGCGACTCAGGCAACCGGCGTGAAGATTGGCTTCAGGCAGCCCTTGTCTATCGCGAGACACAATCTCAACGGCTACGGTACGACACTATTCAAGCGTGCCGACGGAAGCACCGGCGCGATGTCGTTCGAGCCGACAAACATCGCGGCCTAATAAGGCGCGCAGCTCGACAAAATTGGGCTGGGTACTTCGGATATTCGGTGCGCGCGCCGCCGGTCCGCAATGCGATCCTCCGGCCGGACGCCCCGACATCTCCGGAGCCTCGTAAGTCGGACGACCTTGCGACCAGATTCGCCCACGCACAAGGTTTTGTACGCAGTCACCCAAGTGTATCTATTCTGTCGCCCGTACGATCTGTCATCGGTCGCATTGCACCGATCGCACACTCTTACGGAGCTTTAGAAAGCATGCTTCATGACCTGCCTGCCATCCAGAAAAACGTTCACTGGGGATATTTTGACGCGGCGCTAGCGCCCGCGCTAATCGTCGAGAGCGGTGACTTCGTTCGCGCCGAAGCGATAACGCATCATGCAGGCGACGCCCCCGAGCTCATGATGGATGACAAGGTACGCGCGCTCTACGACACCATTCCAGAGTCCGATCGCCAACCCGGTGTGCATCTGATGACGGGGCCGATCTTCGTGAAGGACGCGAAGCCTGGTGACCTGCTTGAGGTGCGTTATTTGCAAATGATTCCACGCTTCAACTACGGCTCGAATCTCGCGGCGCACTGGGGTCATCTGTTCACCGACTTCGAGAAGGAACGCGTCACTATCTACGAACTCGATCAGGCATCGAATACGGCTCACGCGCTGTATGCGTATGATTATCCCGGCAAGTATCTCGTACCGGGCAAGCGCTCGGAGATTCGCGACTGCTGCCGCGAACTCGCGCTCGAAGGCATTCGTGTGCCGGTGCGTCCCCATCTGGGCACGGCAGGCGTCGCCCCCGATGTGGCGGGCCGCGTGAGCACCGTGCCGCCGGGCGCACATGGCGGCAATATCGATAACTGGCGTATTGGCGCGGGCTCCACGATGTATTACCCGGTCGCGGTGGATGGTGGGTTGTTCTCGATCGGTGACCCGCACGTATCGCAAGGCGACGGCGAAATCAGCGGCACTGCGATCGAAGCGTCGCTCAACGTGATGTTCCAGATCGTACTGCGGCGCGACTTCACATTTCCATCGCCCCTGCTGGAAACGCCAGACTATTGGATCGTCCATGGCTTCGATGAAGACCTCGATATCGCAACGAAAAACGCTTCACGCGACATGTTGTTGCTGCTCACCGAACAGCAGGGCCTGTCGCGCGACGACGCGTATTCGCTAATGAGCGTCGCTGCGGATTTCTCCGTGACCCAGGTCGTCGATGGCCGTCAGGGCATTCACTGCAAGATCCCCCGGAGCATTTTTCCTCCGAAGAAAAAACATCGCGCCTGAGTTGTGCGTGAGCGCTACAACGGTGCGTTCGCGCACAGTTGTGGCGCGGCGCGGCGGCGGTACGTCTACGCACTGTCCTGGCGCAGCGCTGCAGTACTAACGGCGTTTATAACGATGGCACGGACATTGCCTTTGAATGACTCGACTGACGTTCGTCAGGGTCCGGGAGCCTGGGTTGGAGTTACTGCGTTTTACCACCGAGTCATACGCCGAAGTAGATCGCGTGCGAGCATGGAACGAGGCGCTCGAACGGCTTGGCCTGCGCTACGGCGCACCTCAGTCAACCGCGCGCCACTTGCATGGAACCATCAGGTCACGCAAGTCGAGCAACGGCTTTGAGCTGATCGCACTGGCCGCGTTCGCGCAAACCATTGAGCTCAAGGCCGATGGCGTCGACAGTCTCGTGATTGTGCTGCATCTCGACGGCGGCATGACGCTCGTCGCCGACGGTGTGCGCACGCGTGTTACTACCGGCGATATTGTTTATGCGTCGTCTCGCGAGGAGGCGCACCTCGCGTTCACGTCCGACTTCCGTGCGTTTGTAATCCGCGTGCCCCGCTCCGCCATTAACGCACGCCTCCTTACACCGTTCTCACTGCGCGCAGGGCGTTTACCCGTAGACGCCGGTATCGGCCACGTGTTCTCCGGCTTTCTGCGCTCGATTGCTGAAAGCGTCGAGACGTTGTCACTCGACGAGCTGCGTCCTCTCGAACTCGCGCTCGCGGAGTTCCTGGTCGCCAGTCTTGTCGGGCACGACAAGGAAGGCAGCTTTAGTGGCCTCACGTCATCTCAGGCCGCGCTCTTTTCGCGCGTATGTCGAACCATCGAGGGCAATCTCGCTGACTCCGATCTCGGGCTGACATCGATAGCGAAAGAAGAACGCGTCTCGCCGCGTTATCTGCAGAAACTGTTTGAAGCGGTTGGACAGAATTTCTCGACCTACTTGCGCTCACGCAGGCTGGAGCGCTGCCGTGCAGATCTGGTCAATCCTCTGTATGAAAAACTTTCGATTGCCGATGTCTGCTTCCGCTGGGGTTTCAACGATGCCGCGTATTTCAGCCGCGCGTTTCGCGAGCAGTATGGCGCGTCACCGCGCACTTTCCGGCATGAAGCGGGTCTCGAGTTAGCGCGCCATCTCGTGCGGCGAATCTCGCGCGGGTTGCCTGTCAATGCAGGGAGTTTGCTCGTGCATGCGGAGCTCGTCGAGCAGGGCGCGGTTCATGAAGTTGCGGTCGAGACCGGCTCTGCGGAGCCGCCCGAAGCTCGTTCGGCGCCACCACCCCGCGAGTCCGGCAAGCCGCGTCATCATCTGTTGCGCGCGACGGCCAACACGATTCACTGGGGTTATTTCAGTCACGATCTCAAGCCCGTGCTCGAAGTGAACAGCGGCGACACGGTGACTATCGAAACACTCACGCAACATGCGGCGGATGACTGGGAGCGCATGGTGCAGGGCGATCCTGGCGCCGAGAGCGTGTTCCACTGGACCGCCGGGCGCAAGAACGTCAACCGCCGCGGCGCGGGCCCCATGGACGCGTCCATTTATGGACGTGGCGCAGGAGAGGGTTTCGGCGTGCATATCTGCACTGGACCGATTGCCGTGCGCGGTGCAGAACCGGGTGATGTCCTGGAAGTCCGCATTCTCGACATTCACCCGCGCCGTTGCGCCAATCCAAAATTCGCCGGCCGTGCGTTCGGCAGCAATGCCGCTGCGTGGTGGGGCTTTCACTATCGCGAGTTATTGACCGAGCCGAAACCGCGCGAGGTTGTCACCATCTACGAACTCGCTGCCGACGCCACCGCCGGCGAAACTGCGTGCGCACGCGCCGTCTATAACTTCCGCTGGACACCTCAGCGCGATCCCTTTGGCGTGATGCATCCGACGATCGACTATCCCGGCGTGCCGGTCGATCACTCAACGGTCGTCGAGAACCACGACATCCTGAAGAACGTGAAAATCCCGGTGCGTCCGCACTTCGGCGTGATCAGCGTCGCGCCGACACAGGATGGTCTGATCGATTCAATTCCGCCGTCCACCTTCGGCGGAAATCTCGACAACTGGCGCGTGACGCGCGGAGCGAGCGTGTTCTTGCCAGTCGGGGTGGCGGGCGCTCTGCTCTCGATTGGCGACCCACATGCATCGCAAGGAGACTCAGAGCTCTGCGGCACCGCGATCGAGTGTTCGCTCACCGGCGACTTCCAACTGGTGCTTCACAAGAAAGAGTCGCTTGGCGGCCAGCCGTTTGGGGACCTAACCTATCCGCTAGTCGAAACCGCCGAAGAATGGGTACTTCACGGCTTCAGCTATCCGAACTATCTGGCCGAGTTTGGCACGAGCGCGCAAAGCGCCGTCTATGAAAAATCCACGCTTGATCTCGCGATGCGCGACGCGTTCATCAAAACACGGCGCTTCCTGATGACCACCAAGGGTCTTTCGGAAGATGAGGCGATCTCGCTGATCTCGGTCGCAGTCGACTTCGGCGTGACGCAGGTGGTAGACGGCAACTGGGGGGTGCACGCGATCATCCGGAAGTCGCTCTTCACCGCGTGAATTAGCGAGCGGTGGCCTTCCAGGCGCATGCGGACAAGAGTTTGTTCGCCGCAAGCCCGATGCGACTATTTTGACTTCCCTACCATGGGTTCTGACGTGAACACAGGCGTACGCGCCGTTCGACAGGACTCACTGGACCATGGATTCTCCCGCACATCGTGTGCTGCCCGGCCACGGGCGCTTTCAATATTTGCCGATCAACGGCCGCCCTGTCTATCGCTGGCCCGACGGCTCCCGGCTAGCGGTCTATATCGGCTTTAACATTGAGCACTTTGCGTTCGGCGAAGGGCTGGGACCTACTATCGGTCCCGTGATGCCCGAACCCGATGTGCTCAATCACGCGTGGCGTGAGTACGCTTTGCGCGTGGGTGCATGGCGCTGTCTCGATCTCTTCGATGACCTCGCGCTGCCGACTGCTGCCATCATTAACACGTCGCTCTACGATCACTGCCCTGAGCTGGTCGCGGCGTTCGCGCAGCGTGGCGACGAACTCGTCGCGCACGGCCATACGAATTCGGAGCGACAGGGAACGCTCACGGAAGACGACGAATTCGCGCTGATCATGGCATGCCGCGAGCGGATCGCGGCGGAGAGCGCGCAGCAGCCAGCGGGCTGGCTATCGCCGTGGCTCTCGGAGAGTCACGTCACTAGCGATCTGGTGGCCGAAGCGGGTTACCAGTACACGCTCAACTGGTGTCACGACGACCAGCCCACGCGCCTGCTTACGCGTAGCGGCCAGCCGCTGTGGGCGATTCCATATCCGGAAGAAGTCAACGATATCCCAATGATCCTTGCGCGCCAAATGGATGCGAAGTCGTTCGCCGACCTGGTGATTGATCACTTTGAGGAAATGCTACGGCAATCGGCGCGCGAGCCGCTGGTGATGGGCGTTGCGTTGCACGCGTACCTGATGGGACAGCCGCATCGTTTATGTCACTTGCGGCGAGCGCTCGAACATATTGCCCGCGCGCGCGATGACGGACGGATCTGCATCACCACGCCGGGTTCGATTGCAAGCCACATGGACTTCCTCGGCCGCTAGATCCGTTCACTCTCACTTCGCTGTACCGCCCCTTCCGCTTTCATTTTGTTCAACCTCAATAGGATTCGCCATGTTCATGTCAAAGGCAATCAAGCTGCTGTTATGCGCAGTCACCGGCCTCCTCCTCGCACAAGGCGCGTCGGCGCAATCGTGCGAACCGTCCAAGGTGGCGCAGAAATACCCGTCGCTTGCAGGCAAGACGATCAGGATCGGCGTGGATCCGGAATCGCCGCCGTATGCGTTTCGTGACAGCAAGGATTTCAACAAGATTATCGGCGCTGATGCCGACATGGCCCGCGCCGTGTTCGACTGCGCCGGCGTGAAGACGGAGTTCTTCACCGCCGGCTGGCCGGGCCTGCTGCCCGCATTGCGTGCGGGCCAGATCGATGTGATGTGGGACCTGCTGTACTACACGCCGGAACGCGCGAAAGAGACGAGTTTCGTCACGTATATGCAAGCCGGCACGGGCGGACTGGTGGCGGCTGGCAACCCCAGGAAGATCGATGACATCTCCAAGCTCTGTGGCACGACGGTCACGGCTGGCATCGGCACCGTCGAACTGACGATGGCGCAAGCGCAAGCCGCCAAATGCAAAGCCGCAGGCAACCCCGACGTAACGATCATGACGTCCGCCGATATCGCGTCAGGCGCGCGCCTCGTCGCAAGCCATCGCGCGGACGTGATGATGTACGACCTCGCGCTCGTCGATGGTCTCGCGAAACAGAACCCGCAACTCTACGCGCGCGGATTCATGGTAACGAGCGGCATGAAGATCGGCGTGGGCGTGAAGAAAGGCAACGCCGACATGATCGCCGCTGTCTCCGACGGACTCAAGATCATGCAGGCCAACCAGACGCAGAAGAAGACCTTCCTGCAGTACGGCGTCGATCCGTCGCTGGAAACGCCGAGCGCACTGCTCACTCAATAAAGGCCGCCTGTGCGGCGCGCCAGGCGGTGGGCCGCTAGCGTCATGGATCAGAGTCGGAAATGAATGCATTGTGTATCAAACATAAAATCGCCGGTGTCCTCGGCATGATCGCCATGCTCGCATGGCATCCCGCGATGGCCGCCGGGCTCGATGGCGTTCAGGTGCTCGACGGTTTCAAGGAATTGGGCGGTTATGTCGACTCGTCTTTCCTGCTCGGCGGCGCATGGATCGCGGTCAAGATCACGCTGATAGCGATGTCAATCGGGCTGGTGCTCGGGCTTGGTCTTGCGCTGATGCGGCTATCGCGGTTCAAGGCCCTGAACTCAGCGGCATGGGGTTATATCTGGTTCGTGCGCGGCACACCGCAACTGCTGCAACTCGTGTTTATCTTCGATGCGTTGCCGTTGATCGGCTTGCGTTTCGATGAAGTCACGACTGCAGTTATCGGCTTCGCACTGAACGAGGCGGCGTTCAGCGCTGAACTGTTTCGGGCTGGCATCCTCTCGGTGAACCGTTCGCAATCGACCGCAGCCGCCGCACTCGGCATGGGACCGTTGCTGACGTTGCGCCGGATTATCCTGCCGCAATCGATGCGCGCGGTGATCCCCGGTCTCGCCAACGACACCATCGGCATGTTGAAGCTAACGTCGATCGCGTCCGTTATCTTCGTCAACGAGCTGACGTTTCGCTCGCAACAGGTCGTCGGGCAGAACTTCAAGTTCTTTACCGTGTTCGGCGCGGCCGCGGTGATTTATCTGTTCCTGACAAGCGGGATCTCACTACTTCAGGTGTGGCTCGAACGCGTCTTTGATCACGAGCGCGACCGAAAGATCACGTTCTCGTGGTTCGGCCTGCGCGCATCGACGCGTGATGCGAAGCCGTTCGACACATCGATTGTTTTGCCGGTCGCCGCCGAAGACCCAGAGACGAACGATCACGCATGGATCGGCACGCTGCTGCCTGTCGAAAGTCGCACGCCTCGACGTCGCGATGAGCCATTTGTCGCGTGCAAAAATGTCTGGAAATCGTATGGTAAGCGCGAAATTCTGCGCGGCGTCGATCTGTCGATTACGCATGGCGAAGTGGTCGTGATACTCGGTCCGAGTGGTTCCGGTAAAAGCACCCTACTCAAGCTCATCAACCATCTCGAACCGCTCGACTGGGGAACGATCAAGGTCGATTCTCAGTATGTGGGTTATCGCGAAGTGCCGGGTGGCGGCGGCACTGTGCGCCCCCTGCACAACCTCGCACGCGCGCGCGCCGAGGCGCGCGTTGGCATGGTGTTCCAGCATTTCAATCTCTTCAGTCATTTGAGTGCGCTGGACAATATCGTTGAAGCACAGCGGCAGGTCTATGACGTGCCGCGCGCCGAAGCGGAAGCGCTCGGCCGGGAGTTATTGAAGAGCGTGGGCCTCGCCGCGCATGCGGACTTTCTGCCGCATCGGTTATCGGGCGGGCAGCAGCAGCGGGTGGCAATTGCACGTGCGCTCGCGATCAAGCCCAAGTTAATGCTCTTCGACGAACCGACTTCGGCGCTCGACCCAGAGCTCGTTGGTGAAGTGCTCGGCGTGATGCGCGGGCTGGCTGATGCCGGCATGACGATGGTCGTGGTCACGCACGAAATCCGCTTTGCCCGCGATGTCGCCGACCGCGTCGTCTTCATGGACGGCGGCGAAGTCATCGAGCAAGGGACGCCGCAGCAGGTCATCGACAACCCGACGCAAGAGCGCACCCGAAAATTCCTTAACGTCGTCGCCAATTAAATTTGAGGCTCAAATGACAGACTTTGAAACTTTCAATCTTGGCCGCGTCGTGCTGCAATCCGGCGCGACGTTGCCTGACATGCTGCTCGGCTACAAGACGTATGGCCGGCTGAATGCAGCGCGCGACAATGCGATTGTCTATCCGACGTTCTATAGCGGCAGCCATGTCGACAATGAGTGGCTGATTGGCGAGCACATGGGGCTCGATCCGCGGGAGTACTTCATCATTGTGCCGAACATGTTTGGCAACGGCGTATCGAGTTCGCCGAGCAACAATCCACCGCCGTATGATCGTGGCCGCTTTCCGCATGTGACGCTATACGACAACGTCGCGATGCAGTATCGCCTTGTGACCGAGAAGTTTGGCATCGAGTCGCTCAGGCTCGTCACTGGCTGGTCAATGGGCGCGATGCAGGCATTCCATTGGGCCGCGATGTATCCGGAGATGGTCGAGCGCATTCTGCCGTTTTGCGGCGCGGCACGGTGCTCGCGGCACAACTTTGTGTTTATTGAAGGGCTCAAGGCATCATTGCTGTTGGACCCAGATTTCAGGAACGGTTTCTACGATGCACCACCGACGCGTGGAATGCGCGCTGCTGCCCGTGTGTTTGCCGGCTGGGGATTTTCGCAGGCGTTTCTGCGTCAACGGCTCGACATGGAAGCGTTGGGATATGGTTCTCTCGAAGACTTCATTACCCAGTTCTGGGAGGGCGATTTCTTGAAGAAGGACGCGAACAATATCCTGTCGATGATGTGGAGCTGGCAGTACGGTGACATTTCAGCGAATCCACTTTATAAGGGAGATTTCGATCGGGCGTTGGGCAGTATCACCGCAAAGGCGATTGTGATGCCCGGGCGCACGGATCTGTATTTTCCGCCGGAAGATAGTGAGTATGATGTTTCGAAGATGCCAAATGCAACGTTGCGACCTATCGAGTCGGTTTGGGGGCACTTTGCGGGTGGCCCTGCGGCCAACCCTGTCGACGTCAAGTTCATCGATAGTGCAGTGAGGGAAATTTTAGCTCTGTAGTAGTTGACTTTCTCATGCTCGCTCCGAAGGAAAATTCCCTGACCTATCCGGTACGCACGACCGAGAAGAGCGGGATACCGAACGCGCCGACGCTCTTCTCGGGTGAACTGATCTGATTGGTTGATGGATACGTCTCTCCAAGGTTCGCAGCGTCACACTAGAATTCGAGGTCGCCGAAAAACTGCACATCAATGGCGGGACGGCGAACTGTGTTGACAGTTGTCGTAATTGTAGTTCGGGTCGTTCGGATCGCAACGATACGGAGTTGCTTGCGCAACGGAGCTAGCGAAAGCAGCTACTACTGCCATAGATATAACAAGTGTTCGTAAGCCTTGGGCCATGAGTAAATGCTCGAGAAAGAGTTGAAGGTTGAAGGTCGAAGGTCGAAGGACCAATCGGACCGTTTTTATCAATCGCGATCGGTTTGCGACTTTGGGTGCATCTGAGTTTCCTGAGGGCGACGTGACTGGATTTGACTGAACAGAAACCAGGTACGCATCAAATGCGAACCGGTGCCAGCACGAAGTCGAACGCGATCGTTGTAAACGGGGTTTCCCGCTCGCTGCCGTCCGGCGCGATGCCACCGGTATGCCTGGTCCATTCGCAGACCAGCGAAGAGCGCACGCTGAAGACTGCGTCCGACCGCAGATTAGGATCGTCCTTGCGAAAGATTTGCGTGATGAGCGGTTCGTATGCTTGCGCCGAGATCATGAAATGCAGGTGCGCCGGACGCACCGGGCGACGACCGAGTGTCTTCAGCATTTCGCCGACAGGACCATCGTACGGCACCGGATAAGGCCGTGGGACAATCGTTCTGAATTCGAACGAACCGTCCGGTTCACTCAACAGGACAGCTCGCGCCCGCGGCGCGTCGAGGTCTTCGTATTGCACGTCGTACAACCCGTCGTCGTCGGCCTGCCAGACTTCGATGCGCGCGCCAGCAACCGGCTCGCCGTGCACGCCCCGGACACTGCCGCTGACGAAGCACAGTTCCCCCGGGGC
>Ga0302178_10001521_pt1 | contig 19506 bp, 15 predicted proteins | sample I_Palsa_E1_3_FD_198790 | JGI IMG/M metagenome (GOLD analysis project Ga0302178, IMG submission 198790) | Peat permafrost microbial communities from Stordalen Mire near Abisko, Sweden - I_Palsa_E1_3 | ecosystem: Environmental > Terrestrial > Soil > Palsa > Peat permafrost | place: Sweden... | reverse complement strand
CAATTGCCGGCGCCCAGGTCGATCAAGGTGCCGCCATGACCGACGGCAGCAGCGATGGCGCTCGCATGCTCTTGCATGAGCGCGTGTTCCGTGCGAGTCGGATAATACTCAGGCAGCAGCGTAATCAGTTCGAACAGCCGACAGCCTAATGCATCGTAGAAGTATTTTGGCGAAATCGACGCCTGCGGCTCGCAGAGTCTGTCGATGATGTCTTGATGCAGGTGCGGAGTTTCGGTGCTGTATTGCATGTGGCCTCGTGGTGAACATCTTGCGGTTGCTAAAAATAAACGGGCAATCGGTCAGTTTTCAAGCGGGGCGCGGCGCAGAAGCTAGATTAACTCAATCTGGCTGAATTCGTCTAACGGCGTCTAACAGCGGCAAGCAGTCGCCATTATTGCGTGTTCCGGGCCAACCACGGTGTTTTCGGGTAAACGTTGATACCTGGAAGGGCCATTACTTGTAATTTAGTCAGCCTGCCGTCAGCCAAAGGCGTTATACCTTTACCTAAAATCGCACAATAATATGCCTGGAGACACGTGATGATGGGTTTGGGATTCAAGCGACAAGGGCGCGCGCTGGCTGCAGTGGCTAAAATCGCCGAGCATGCGGGAAAGCTCGGCATCGAAATTTGCGATGTTTCGGGCCACGTTGAAGAGGTCGCCACGCGGGCCACGCGCCAGACCGATTTATGCCGCAGTTTGCAGTTCGCAGCGACTTCCACCATGGAAGGCAATCAGCGGATTGTCGGCGCTGCCCGTCAGATGCGCATTGTGGCCGATCAGGCCGCGTCCGACGTCAATCAATCGCAAGAAGCCGTCAAGCTGTCGCTGGCCGAAATCCATAGTCTGGTCGCGAGCGTCACCGTGATGGCGGCCGAAATCGAAACCTTGCGGGAATCATTGAGCAGTGTCAGCAAAATCTCCGAAGAGATCGCCACTATCGCTCGCCAGACCAATTTATTGGCCTTGAATGCCGCCATCGAAGCGGCTCGCGCCGGTGAGTTCGGCAGGAGCTTCGCGGTGGTTGCGTCTGAAGTAAAAGCTTTATCGGGCAAGACAGCCCAGGCGACTTCGGAAATCGGCACCACCCTGGCAAAACTATCGAGCCAGGCGGATCGCCTGCTCGCCGAAGGTTCCTCGAGTGCTGCGCGCGCCCACCGGGTCAGCGAGGGGACGCGTACCATCGGCGCCGTGGTGATGGCGACCGGGAGTGCCATTACCGAATTGCGTGGCGAGGCGGAACAAATTGCACTGCAATCGGAAGATATAGAACAACAGTGTAGCGGGCTTGAGGCGCAGGTTGCCGAGATGGTCAACGGCGTAGAGCAATCGAGCACGAGTTTTGCCAAGGCCCGCGATCAATTGGGCCGCTTGCTGGAGGTATCGGAAACTTTGATCGAGTTGACTGCCGAAACCGGCATCGAAACCCCCGATACGCCATTTATTCAGGCGGTGATGACGGCCGCGCTGAAGATCGGCCAGGCCTTCGAGCATGCCATCGCACGCGGCGAGCTGTCGGCCGCGGATCTGTTCGATCGCGCCTATAGCCCAATTTCAGGCACCAACCCCGAGCAATTCACCACCCACTATATCGAGGTGGCGGACCGGATCTTGCCGACGATACAAGAGCCTTTGCTTCTGCTCGACAAAAGAGTGGTGTTCTGCGCCGCGGTTGACAGGCAAGGCTATTTGCCGACACATAACAAGAAATTTTCGCAACCTCAGAGCAACGACCCGGCTTGGAATGCGGCCAATTCACGCAACCGCCGGATGTTCAACGATCGCACCGGCTTGGCTGCGGGCACCCACACCAAGCCGTTTTTGCTGCAAACCTATCGTCGCGATATGGGCAGCGGGCAATACGCGCTAATGAAAGACGTGTCTGCACCAATTATGGTGGGCGGCCGTCATTGGGGTGGCGTGCGGCTCGGTTATAGTGTTTGATTTTGTGGTCGTGGCGCGGTATTCGGCAAAGTCTCTATAATGACGCCGATACCCGATGGCTGGAGCTTCAGGCTTCGTATAGTCCGTCGGCTGCGCCTTATACGCAATACTGGATCGAACTCGATGGATGAAGCCATTTTTTACCAGGGCAAGCAGCATGCTGTCTTGCTGATCCCTGGGCTCGTGGGCACGCCGCGTGAAATGCGATTTATCGCACGGGCGCTGGTCAATGAAGGCTATACCGTCTCGGTGCCGGCGGTGCCGGGTTATGCCATGGGCTCGCGCGCGACCAACTGGGAGAGCTGGGTCGAGACCCTGCGGGAGCATTACACGGCATTGAACAAGACCCATGACACGGTTTGCGTCGGCGGACTTTGCATCGGCGGAACCCTGGCATTGGCGTTGGCGGCGCGCGAGCCTTCTATCACTTCGCTGGCGCTCTATGCCATCACCCTGAAATGGGACGGCTGGGCGATTCCATGGTATCAGTTCTTGTTTGATTATCTGTACCACACGCCGATCGGCAAGCGTTTCGCTTTTTACGAGCGCGAGCCTTTCGGCTTGAAAAACGAAGCACTGCGAGCACGCGTGGCCAAGGCCATGCGCGAAAACTCGGGTTCGGAAGTCGGGGAGGCGTCGACTTCGTCCCATCATATTTATCAGGCGCGGCAATTGGCCAAATATGTGGAGTCGCAACTTCTGCATATCAAAAGCGATTGCCTGATGATACACGGTGTCGACGACGACACCACCAGCCCGCGCAATACCATGCTGGTCCACGACACGATTGGCTCGCCGATCAAGCGCAAAATTTTGCTCGATGATTGCTATCACATCATCACGATGGATAACGAACGTGAAACGGTGGCCAACGAGACCGTAGCATTTTTTCGCGACAGCGTCAGGCGTCGTACGGGTTCCGGGCGCTCAAGCGATACCCATATTATTTCGAAGGCATTGCGACGGGCGCAACGTAATGCGAAGCGCTAGGTGAGTCGCAAAAAACGATGGGAGCAGATCCCAGCCTGTTACTTGATGGTTGATCAACATTCAAGCTTGGCCATGCGAATTGAAGAGCGGAGACCGAGTCTTCGCTTTTTTTATAGATTCGACTTGAAAAGTATGCAGTTTAAAATTTACTTTTATGTAATGGCTTTAAATAAAGCTATTAAGTTGAAATAGCTGCAGTAGCTGTAAATTCGGCTGTCGTAGGACGCGATTTTGTGCGTTTCCCGGCCGCTAGAACACCATGCTTCCGACAAGATAATGCCCCGATAGTCCATGACTCACGGGGCACCTTGGGAAAGAACGGGGCTTGATCAGCGCGCTAAGTGAAAGACTGATTTGTCGGCCCTGTTCTCTTAATTGTCAGACCAGTCGCTGCCGCCGCCGCCCATATCGATGCCGCCGCCACCGCCACCGCCGTCGCTCCAGTCGTTGTTGCCTTGGCCGTAGTCGATGCCGGGGTCGGATCCCCCGCGGTTGCGTTCGTCGTCGACGATGACATCGCGCTCGATCACCCGTTCGCGGCCGCCGCCCATCATTTCCCCGAGTAGCACGCCGGTTAGCAAACCACCACCCATGCCCATGCCGCCGCCGCCCGGTTGCTGGACGATAACGGTCTGTTGCGCGGGCTGCCGGTTGGCGCTGAAGCGGTCGGCTTCATTGGCATATTGATTGCCGTCGGCGCTATGCGGCGGATAAGGGTCGGGGCGGCCATCGACGCGTGCTTTCAGGCTTTCAAATTGGCGGCCCAGGCTATCGATTCGATCGTATTGGTCGCCCAGCGTATTTTGTTGTCCGCTCAAGCCGGCGCTCAAATTCTCGACGCAGCGCAGTAGCTGTGCTTCCAGATCATCGGCTTCACGCGCCATCAAATCGTGGCCGGGCGTGGTCGAAATACGAATGTCGAGCTTCAGCGCGCGCACGGCGTTCAACAGTTCGGTCGCCTGTTTCAATTGCGCACGCAGGGTATCCTGAGAGCGGCCTTCATCGTTGCGGCGCGCGCGGCGCACGCCCCATACCAGAATGCCCACCACTGCAGCCAACACCAGGATAATCGCGAGCCAGCTCAGTGGCGAGGTGCCGCTATGCTGCTGCACCGGCGGCGCCATCATCGGCGCGGCTGCTGTCTGTACGGGCGCGGTGTTGGCCGACATGCCGCCGGACCGGGCCGCATCGGCGCGAATGTGCTGCTCAACCGTAGCCAGCCGGGACGGCTGGGTAAAGCTCATGGCCGGATCGGCCTGATGCGCGAGATTGAGCTGGGCCAGGGCGTCGGTCGCGTGACCGTTGCGATCGAGCACTTGGGCATAGAGATAATGGGCCCGCGCATTGCGTGGGTGATCCTGCACGACTTCAGCGAGCATTTGCTGCGCGCCGGCATAGTCGCCGCGACTCAGTGCGGCCTGCACCTGCTGCTCGGTCGGTGATGCGGCGCTAGCCAAGGCGGAGAAACACATGGCGGCGCCGAAGAATGCGGCGGCAAAGAACTTTTTCATGGCAAATGCAGAGCGGGTAGGCCGCTCAGTTCCGTAACGGTTAACCTTGATACACCTATAAGCCTGACGCAGATCGATCGAATCATGATCGGGCTCCATCAAGCACAAAACAACGGGCCATCAGCGCCCAAGCAAACGCCGGACAGCGTCCAAATTTCGGCCCAGCAGGACGTCTCACGCCCCAAAGTGTCTATCCTACTTGAAGGGAAGTCCCCTTGGGAATTGACCCCAAGGGGCGCAGCAACAGGTCTGGGGGCGCGCGAAATCAACCGCCGTTAATTTGCTTTTTCATCGCCGCGAGCCGGTCGTCGATGGACGGGCCACGCGTCAATTCGGCGAGTTTGTCGTCGAGCGCCTTGCCGCTTTTATCGTCTGCGGAATTCAAGCGTGCATCGCTGCGCGCATTCGATAAATTGACCTTGTCTTCAAGCTTGGCAAAATCCTCGGAGAGGTTTTTGCCGCCGATGCCACCGAGTGCGGTCGCGGCCGTATCTTTGGCCTTCGCGATCTCTTGCTTGGCCTGCAGGATGGTCGAGCGCGAATTGAGGTCGTTGCGGCGCTGGCGCATTTGGGCGATCTGATCTTTCAAGGTGGCGACCGACGGCTCCAGCGTGACCAGCTCGGCTTTCAAGGCATCGCGTTCCGCTTCGGCCGCAGCCTGCGCCGTCAAGGCTTCGCGAGCCAGTGCTTCGTCGCCGCTTTGCAGCGCGCGCTTGGCGCCTTCCTCGTATTTGCGCGCCTTCTGGTCGGCCAGGTCATGCTTGCTTTGCTGCGTGCTGACCTGGGCTTCGATCTCGATCAGCGAATTTTCGGCTTTGCCGATACTGTCATCGAGCTCTCGAACAATCTGCCGTGCGTCACGCGACGGATCCTGGACCGAATCGGCCGCATCGTTGAGAAAACCCTTCAAGGTCCGTGAAACGGTGTTGAGTAGCGACATAAAATCCCCCAAATTAGGAACCGGATGCAGCGCATAGCGCGAAGCACCGCTAAAACGCATGGCGGTCAATCGCCGAAGTGCAAGGCGGCGGATCGTGGCCCGCTACTCTATATGGTAGCGATATCGAGTAAAACCAAGGCCGCGTTAGCGATATTTTGAGTATCGCGGCAAGCGGCGGGTTCCCGGCGCCTAAACGAGAAACTCACGAGAAACTCACGACAGACCCGCGACAGACCCGCGACAGACCCGCGACAGACCCGCGATCGGACCCGGCAACTTGCTGCCGCAGTCTACACCAGCATATACCCTATCCGATACGATATCCCTGTGATTTGGTCCGATTCGAGGCGCAAGCTGTAAAGCTCAATCTATCAATGCTTTAGCCTGCTTGTCGGGGAGTTATCAACAGGCCTGTCAACAAAAACTGGGGATAACCCCGGGCAATACCGGCATCGGCGCGTCTAATGAGGTATCTTGGACTCTTTTTTGACCGCTGCACAACCATGAAACCGGTGAAATCCAGCTATTGAAGAAAAAAAACTGTGCTGGACGGCATGATTCATTAAAATGCGAGTCTGTCAGCTTGAACGGATGCGGATCTGATCGCTGAGACAAATAGGGCTCAAACAAGAGCTCGAACGAGGGCGCAAGCCGGATTAGCCTGCCTGCGCCTGCGACCGCCAAGTTCCACGGAACGGTTTTACACGATGTCGCCCCACTGGGCGCGTCTCACTCAATACACTTCATGTCGACCAAACCACCCTCGGATTCACCTCGCGAACCGTCAAAACAGCCTAAACAGCCCGGCCGCTCGATTTTCGGCCACTTGCTGCTAGGACTGTTCGGCACCGTGGCGGCGCTGGGCGTCATCGGCGCCTTACTGGTCGGCTACGCGCTGATCGTGATGGAGCCCAATCTGCCGTCGCTCGAAGTGTTGACCGATTACCAGCCTAAAGTGCCATTGCGGGTCTACACCGCCGACCACGTACTGATTGGCGAATTCGGCGACGAGCGGCGCAATCTGGCGCGCTTCCAAGATATTCCCGATGTTATGAAAAAAGCGGTGCTGGCGATCGAGGATTATCGCTTCTACGAACATGGCGGCGTCGATTTCATCGGTATTTTGCGCGCTGGCGTGGAAGATTTGCTGCATGGCGGCGCGACTCAAGGCGCCAGTACCATTACGATGCAGGTGGCGCGCAATTTCTTCCTGTCCAGCGAAAAAACCTATACGCGCAAAATCTACGAGATGATGCTGGCGTACAAGATCGAATCGGCGCTGAGCAAGGACCAGATTCTTGAGCTGTACATGAATCAGATATATCTCGGCGAGCGCGCTTATGGCTTCTCCGCCGCCGCTCGCGTGTATTTCGGGGTCGATCTGAAAGACGTCACGCTGGCGCAAGCCGCGATGCTGGCCGGATTGCCGAAAGCACCGTCGGCCTACAACCCCATCGTCAATCCCAAGCGCGCGAAAATTCGTCAGCAATATATTTTAAAGCGCATGCTCGATCTCGGCTACATCACGCAGGCGCAATTCGACCAAGCCAGCCAGGAAGAATTGCATCCGCATGGCGCCACCAATCAATATAGCGTGCACGCCGAATACGTCGCTGAAATGGTGCGCCAGATCATGTACTCCCAGTACAAGGAAGATACCTATACCAAGGGCCTGGTGGTGACCACCACCATCGATTCGGGCGATCAGGAAGACGCCTATCAGGCCTTGCGTAAAGGCGTGCTCGATTACGACAAGCGACATGGTTATCGCGGCCCGGAAGCCAATATTCAGTTGCCGGTTAACCCGGACGACCGTGACGAGGCGATCGACGACGCCTTGGGCGATCACCCGGACGATGGCGATATCATCGCGGCGGTTGTGCTGACGGCCAGCCCCAAGCAAATCACGGCACAGAACCTTGACGGCGACACCCTGACCATCAATCCGGACGGCCTCAAATTTGTGGCCAACGCGCTCGGCCCGCGCGCGCGCGATGCCGAACGCATCCGTCCAGGCTCGGTGATCCGCGTGATACAGGATGCCAAGGGCGCGTGGTCGGTGATGCAACTGCCGCAAGTGGAGGGCGCGTTGGTGTCTCTGACCCCGCAAAATGGCGCGATTCGGGCGATGATCGGCGGTTTCGATTTCAACAAGAACAAGTTCAACCATGTCACGCAGGCATGGCGTCAGCCGGGCTCGGGCTTTAAGCCGTTTATCTTCTCGGCGGCACTGGAGAAAGGTTTTGCACCGGCCTCGATGGTCAACGATGCACCGTTGTTCTTCCCGCCGACAACGCCGGGTGGCGATGCCTGGGCGCCTAAGGACGATGATCCACCTATCGGACCGACCACGCTGCGCATCGCCCTGGAAAAATCGATCAACTTGGTGGCGATCCGGGTGCTGAATACGATAGGCGTGAATTATGCTCAGCAGTATGTCGTTCAGCATTTTGGTTTTGATGCCGATAAGACGCCGCCTTACTTGCCGATGGCGCTGGGTGCAGGGCAGGTGACACCCCTGCAGATGGCGAGTGCCTATGCAGTGATCGCGAATGGCGGCTACCGCGTCAATCCGTACCTGATCAACGACGTGACCGATTCTCGCGGCGAGCTTTTATCGAAAGCGCAACCCGTTGTCGCCGAACAAAATGCACCGCGTTCGATTGATGCGCGTAACGCCTATGTCATGACGAGCTTGTTGCAATCGGTGGCGCAAAATGGCACGGGCGCGGGCAGCAATGTCTTGCATCGAACCGATCTGGCCGGCAAGACCGGCACCACCAACGAAGCACATGATGGCTGGTTCTCCGGCTTTCAACACACGCTGGTGGCCGTGGCATGGATGGGCTACGACCAACCCAAGAGCCTGGGTAGCCGCGAATTCGGCGCGCAACTGGCCCTGCCGATCTGGATCGACTATATGGGACATGCCTTGCGCGGTGTGCCGCAATATGTGGCGCCTGCGCCCGACGGCGTCGTCAATATCAACAATGAAATCTACTTCAACAACTTTACGCCGGGCAACGGCTTCGTCACCAACATCGGCATGGGCGATAACACCATTCCTGTGCCGGTTGATGAGAATGGACTACCGGCGGGGGTGACGCCGCAAACCGAACAACCGAGCACGCCGCCCGTCGATGACGGCGAGCGGCAGCAGATTCTCGATTTGTTTAAGCATCATTGAAGCTTGTTTGATGAGCCCGTGAAGCGGCGTAACACACGCCGTTTTAAGGGCTGCGAGGTCTTGTCTTGCAATGGGCTATGCTTAAATCGTAGCAGCGCATAAAAGTCCACTGCGATCAACGACTTGCTCTGTCTTTCCGGAAGTTATCCCCAGATCTTTCAACATAATCCGGGGATAACTTTTCCTTCTGGCGAATACCTTCGTCTCTTCGCCCCCGCATCGCTCTATACTTTCACGCGCAGGTGCCTTTGCTACAGGCCCTAGGTTTGATCTCGCTCAGCATCGACGTCGAACAAATCTGCTATCGTTGCCCACACCTCAATGTGCAACATACGGGCCCCTTTGAAAAAACCTATTGAAAGCTGGCTGCTGAGCCGGCGCGCTGCGGTGCAATCCAGTCTTAAGCTGGCGTTGGCGCTCGGCTTGGGCGGAGGGCTGTTGACTATCGCGCAAGCCGGCTTGCTCGCGTGGCTGCTGAATGCGGTGATTATGCGCGGCGCGGGTCTGACTGAAATTTGGCAGGCCTTGGCGTTGTTGCTACCGGTGTTTGCCTTGCGCTTTATTGTCGTGCAGGCTGGCGAACGGGCCGCCTGTGCCGCTGGCGTGACGATCCGCCGCACACTGCGCGCGCAATTACTGGCCCATATCCAGGCGCTCGGTCCGGCCTGGTTGCAAACACAGGCTGGCGGCGATTTAGCCAATAGCGTGGTGACCGGCATCGATGCCTTGGAAGGCTATTACACGCGCTGGTTGCCGAATCGCACCTTGACCGCGTTGTTGCCGCTGGTGATTCTGGTGGCGGTGTTGCCGCTCGATTGGCTGTCGGGACTAGTCTTGTTGGTCACGGCGCCGCTGATTCCGATTTTCATGATCTTGATCGGCCAAGGCGCCGAGGACCTTAACCAGCGTCAATGGCGTCAACTGGCGCGCTTGAGCGCGCGTTTTCTCGATACCCTGCAGGGCTTGACGACGCTCAAACTATTCAACGCCAGCCGTCGTGAAGCGGCCGTCGTGGCCCGGCTGTCCGACGACTACCGCACGAGCACCATGAAAGTCTTGCGGGTCGCTTTTCTGTCCGCTGTGGTGTTGGAATTTCTCGCCACGCTCGGTATTGCGGTGGTCGCGGTGCTGATCGGTTTTCGCCTGCTCTACGGCCATATGCACTTTCAGCCCGGCATGTTCGTCCTGTTGCTAGCTCCCGAGTTTTACCTGCCGCTGCGCACGCTGGGCGCGCACTATCATGCGCGCATGGAGGCGATTGGAGCTGCCGAACGCATTCTGCAGATTCTCGATACGCCTGTGCCATCAGTCGATGGCGTGCGCCGGCCCTTGATGTCGGCATCGGCTTATACCGTGCGTTTTGAGAATATCGCTTACGCCTATGCGGACAATCCTCCGGTACTCGAAACACTGAATCTGACGCTTGAGCCCGGTAGTATCACGGCGCTGATGGGCGCCAGCGGTGCCGGTAAGAGCACCGTGCTCAAACTATTGCTCGGTTTTGTCGCGGCGCAAGCGGGGCGTATCATGATCAACCAGCAGTCGCTTGCCGACATCGATCCGGCCAGCTGGCTCAGTCAAGTCGCCTGGGTGCCGCAACGCGCCCACGTCTTTGCCGGCAGCGTGCTCGACAATCTGCTGCTGGCGCGCCCCGATGCCTCGCCCGAGGCTGTGCGCGAAGCCGCCGAGCAGGCAGGGGCGCACGATTTTATCGTGACGCTGCCAGACGGCTATGACACCGTACTCGGCGAGCGCGGCGCCGGTTTGTCCGGCGGCCAGATTCAGCGCCTCGGTTTGGCGCGCGCCTTTTTAAAAAATGCCCCGGTGCTGTTGCTCGACGAGCCAACCGCCAATCTCGACGCCCATAGTCAGTTGCTGGTGCATGCCGCGATCCGCCGTCTGGCGCAAGGGCGCACGGTGCTGCTGGTTGCGCATCGCCTGAGCACCGCGCAACTGGCCGAGCGCATTGTGGTGCTGGAGCATGGACGGGTTGTACAAAGCGGCGCGCACCAGCAGTTGATCGCGACCGATGGACTGTATGCGCGGTTGGCGCACGCTTTTCGGGAGCCGGTATGAAGACAACTACTGAGCCAACGCAATCTCGGATCGATGCGTCTTCCGATTGGGGCGGCGCGACGCAGGCGTCGCAGGCTCAAACGGATGGGTCTGCGAATCAGACTGGCCCGAAACAGGCGGTGCAGTCTCGCACAGATAACTCTTCGAATCAGGCAGGACCAACGCAGGCAGCTCAATCGCGCGCCGATTTATGGCGTTTGCTGCTGCTATTTCTGCCATATTGGCCTTGGATGATCGCGGGCGTGGCCTTGTCGCTGGCCACGCTGCTGGCCAATGTCGGGCTGATGGCACTATCGGGCTGGTTTGTCGCGGCCATGGCGCTGGCAGGCGTTACCGGCACGGTGATCAACTATTTCACGCCGGCGGCCTTGATACGTGGGTTTGCCATTGTGCGAACCGCGGGCCGTTATATCGAGCGGCTGGTCACCCATGAGGCTACCTTCCGTTTGCTCGCGCAACTACGGGTCTGGTTTTATATTCATCTTGAACCGCTCGCGCCCGCTGCTTTGCAAGCCTACCGCGGCGCCGATTTGTTGGGGCGGATTCAAGCCGATATTGAGAGCTTGAACCACTTGTATCTGCGCGTGATAGTGCCGGTTGTGGTTGCGGTGTCCGGCACGCTGTTGATTGTCGCGGCGCTGGCGATATTCAGTCTCCCAGTTGCTGCATGTGCGCTGCTGTTTTTACTATTGGCCGGTTTAGTTTTGCCGACCTATATGTTCCGACGTGGCCGTGCACCCGGTCAGAATATCGTTGCGCTTAGGGCTGCCTTGCGCGAGACGGTGATCGACGATCTGCAAGGACTGGCCGAACTGCGTGTCTACGGTGCGCAAGCCCGGCATACGCAGCATGTCGATACGCTGTCTGAGCAACTGATCGCCGCGCAAACTCAAATGAGTCGCTTAAGCGGTTTTGCGCAAGCCAGTTTGATCGGATGCGCGACCCTGGCGATGTGGGCCGCATGTGTTCTGACGGTGCCGTCAATCCGCTCCGGCAGTCTGCCGCCCGCCGATTTGGCGATGTTGGCGCTGCTGGTTCTGGCCAGTTTCGAGGCCGTGCAGCCCTTGCCTTTGGCTATGCAAATGCTGGGTGAAACGCTGGCTGCGGCGCGTCGCATCTTTGCCTTGGTCGATACCTTGCCCGTGGTGCCGGAACCGATCAAGCCGCAGACCATGCCGCAGCAATACGATTTGCACATGCGTGGCGTCGGCATGCGATATCGCGATGGCGATGCCTGGGCGCTGCATGATATCGACTTCGATTTGCCGGTCGGTCAGCGGCTTGCCATCGTCGGCGCGAGCGGCGCCGGTAAGAGCAGCCTCGTGAATCTGTTGCTGCGCTTTCGCGATTATCAAGCGGGCAGCGTGCAATTGGGCGGTGTTGAATTGCGCGACTGTGCGCCTGAAGCGATACGTTCAAAAATCGCGGTGTTGTCGCAGGATAGCTATCTATTCAATGCCACGATACGCGAGAACCTGCTAGTAGCGCGCCCCGATGCCGACGACGCAGCACTGGAAGCTGCGTGCCGCGATGCGCAAATTCACGATTTCATCATCAGCTTGCCCGATGCGTACGACACCGAACTGGGCGAGGCCGGTGTGCGTTTTTCCGGTGGTGAAGCACGGCGGCTCGCGATTGCCCGCGCGCTGCTGCTCGATGCGCCGATCCTGATCCTCGACGAGCCCTGCGAGGGCTTGGATACTTTGACCGAGCAAGCCTTGCTTGGCGCCATCATGCGGCTGATGGCCGGGCGCAGCGTGCTGTTGATTACGCATCGCCTGTCGGCGCTGGCGGGCTTGGTGGATCAGGTGGTGGTGCTGGAGCAGGGGCGGGTGGTGCAGCGCGGAACGGTTGACGCGTTGTTGCGGGTTGAGGGGGCTTATCTGGCGTTGCAGGAGGCGTTTGATATTTAATTTAGCTCCTACAACTGTGTGCCACAGCTAATCACCGTGTATCGAGGATAGATTGGCTAGCTCTACCGGACTTCGATGTGACCACAAGTTCGATTAGGAGCACTAACGCCGAGGCGATACCGGAGCAGCCGATAACCGTCAGGGGTGAAAGCGAGCTGGTCATCGCTGAAATCGCCCCCGCTAGAGGCAGAAACGGCGTGAGAACGGCCGCAGTCGCACCGATACCTTGGGCAAGTTGATGAGCGGGAATGAGTTGGATTCGACGATGCCGAAAATACACGCCATATAGCGCGCTGCCCAAGACTAAGAAGCCGAATGCCAAACTGAATCCGAAGATACCGATGTCACTAGCCGCCAGTGCCCCTGCGATTGCTAGGCTCGATGCACCGAGAAATTCAAATCGCGTGATGTGCTTGTTCTTCGTGTGCCGCAACAGCGTCACGACCATCAAGAGCGACACTGCTCCGCCGACGACGTTCGGCAATGCCGCCATTCCGTATCCCGCCGTCGCGCAGCCCAGTACAGTTGTTGGCGAAAGAAGCAGAAGCAATAGAGCTACGATGCCTGGCCCTGCCAATCGAGCAAACGGCTCGAAAAGCTGAGTCATGGTGTGAAATGATTGTTGGCCCCCGCTGTCCAAGCGCCCGGATGCCGCCGCTTCGTAATAGACAAGGGAAAGCCCCGAAAGCAAGGATACGATGCTTGAAGCCATCCAGGCCAGATGATGTCCAGACATGAACAACCACAACAACATGACTGCGAAACGGGCTATCTCAGTCGCCATGACCAAGGTCTTTCCCGATTGTCGGTCGATAGCGGAGCCGAACAGCGGGGCTAGTATCGCGCGAGGCAGAAATTCGATTGCGAACGCCATGCCGACCGCAAAGGTGCTTCCACCGCTTTGCTTGAATACGAGTACGGGTAGAAGGAATCCTTTGCCGTAGTCCAACATTGTGGGGAACGACCGTAAGGTTACAAATGCTATCAATGTACGTTGATTGAGGTGCAACGTTATTTTATTCGCCGGCATATCTCGTCGTTCCACCCTTGATGTTTCTTTGAGTGTGAACCACAAGAAAGCGCTTAGTGGCGCATGGCCCCGGTGCACGCGGACGCGAACCATCACCAATTTTTCGCCTATGAGCTAAGGGTGATGGCGTGTTCGGGATGCCGAATGCCAACAAAAAATATTTCCCTACGAGAAAGATAGTTCTGTATTTTTGCGAGATGCCATCCGGTCTAAAAACAAGACGAAATCGTGTGTTGGCATGCGGTGCGAATTACTGCCTCCAAGCAGAATCGCAACGCATTGTGAGCGTTAAAACACATCCCCCCAACGCTCAAGCGTCGCGCTATGCAATGTCGCAAACATCGCTTTGAAAGCAACCTCAAGTTGCCGACTGTCGTTGGTGGTCGGATGAAGATGCGCCAACTCGCATTGATGGCCGCGTACAGCACCTAACCAGTCGAGCGATCGTGCCGCCTGCGTGCACAGCAACAGGAAACATGAAATCGGCAATATCGCCAGCACATGCTCAATTTCCGACACTATTTTCTGCTCTGAGCGTTGAACTAATGCCAGCGACGCAAGCCACCCGAGTCGCAATTGATCGGCGGTACCGAGATGAAGCAGCGAAATGTGCGGCGAATCTTGGCAATATTCGACCAACGCTTCACGCACCATGTGCGGCGTGGTCTCGTCCGTGACCACGCACACCTGTGAATGCGACGATGGAGGGCAAACCCAAGTCCACTCGCAACGCTTAACCTGCGACTCCATCCCGGCTCCTTGTTAGGTGCTAAAACCTACCACATCGGGGCTATCAACCTTCACGGAAAATAAAGCCATAACATCGGAGCCATCACCCTTCCCGGAAAATAAAGCTATATGCGTTCAATGCCGGTACGCCGCCAAGATGGGCGTACAGCACTTTCGAGCCTTCCGGAAATTCACCGCGGCGCACCTTATCGATCATGCCGTGCATCGATTTCCCTTCGTACACCGGATCGGTCAGCATGCCTTCAAGACGCGCACAGAGCCTGATGGCTTCAAGTGTGCCGTCGTTCGGTAAGCCGTATTCGGGGCCGCCGTAGCGCTCATCCAGAACAATGTCCCGCGCGGTGATATCGCGTTCCAAGCCAACCTTGGCGGCCGTATTTTTGGCAATCCGGGTAATTTGCTCGCGCGTCTTTTCGGGCTTGGCCGACGCGTCGATGCCGATCACGCGGTCTGCGCGGCCGTCGGCGGCAAAACCGACGATCATTCCGGCCTGCGTGCTACCGGTCACCGAGCACACCACGATGTAGTCGAACTTGAAGCCCAGCTCGATTTCTTGCTGGCGGACTTCTTCAGCGAAGCCGACAAAACCTAATCCGCCTAGCGGGTGATCCGAACAGCCGGCCGGAATCGCATACGGTTTGCCGCCGGCCTGCCGCACACTGTCCAGAGCCTCTTCCCAGCTACGGCGAAAGCCGATATCGAAGCCGTCCGGCACGAGGCGCACATCGGCACCCATGATGCGCGACATCTGAATGTTGCCGACCCGGTCGTAGACAGCGTCGGAATAGTTGACCCAATTCTCCTGTACCAAAACGCACTTCATGCCGAGGTGAGCCGCGACGGCGGCGACTTGTCGTGTCTGGTTCGATTGGATGCCACCGATCGACACCAGGGTGTCGCAACCTTGGGCCAGCGCTTCCGGAATCAGGTATTCGAGTTTGCGGGTTTTGTTGCCGCCAAAAGCCAAGCCGCTGTTGCAATCCTCACGTTTTGCATAGAGCTGCACCTTACCGCCAAGGTGCTCGCTGAGACGCTTCAACGGTTGAATCGGCGTTGGGCCGAAGGTAAGCGGGTAACGTGGGAATTGTTTCAAATTCATGAGCGAGCTCCGAGTTGTCAAGGTGGCGCAAGCGTTGCCGGTCCCAGAGAGGCGGTGATCCGTTGACGTTGCGATAGACAAATGGTAGGTAATTTCTAAAGAAATGAGCTTGCGAAATAAATGGCAATGGCCTACTTTATCTGGCAAGTAGGCTTATATATTTTTATAAAATTGTGAGAAATAGCTTATGTGCGCAACTAAATTACGCCGAGAATCACAAGCTGATGATGGCGCCTTATCGCAACTCGATCGGATCGACCGCGCGATCTTGAAACAGCTACAGCACGATGCGTCGATTTCGAATGTCGGTTTGGCGGCCAAGGTGAAGCTGAGCGCGCCGGCCTGTCTGCGACGGGTCGAGCGTTTAAAGGAGATGGGCTTGATACGCAGTGTGGTGGCGCTGCTCGACCCGAAAGCCTTGGGCGCGGGCATGCTGGTGGTCATCGGCGTAGTGCTGGACCGGTCTACGCCGGAATCATTCGCCGATTTTGAGAAAGCGGTCCAGAAAGTCTCCGGATGCATGGAGTGTCACGTCGTGACGGGGGAGTTCGATTACTTTATGCTGGTCCGCACGAAAGACAGTGACAGCTTCAATCGGCTGCATGCGGAACAGTTGCTGTATTTGCCGGGTGTGCGGCAGATACGAAGTTTTATGGTCCTCAAAGAAATCCTTTCTACAACGAAATTTCCTTTGTGAGTTTAAGTGCTCCCGAGCCGGCAGCCGCCTTGCCGCTTGTCAATCCGACATCAGTTCACGTACTATGCACCGGACCATCAACATGGAGCATCGCATGCGACTGCGCACCAAGCAGGCATTAGTCAGCAGCCCTTTGATCGGGATTAGTCTATTTTTAATTTATCCCTTACTACCTGTATCGGGCAAATTCCACTTAATCGGCTTGATGCTGGCGGCGGGAATTATTTCTTTTGCTTTAAGTAAACTAGTCGTTACCTTATGGCCGAAGTAGCAATTACCTAATCGTAAAAAAGCCGGGCGGCATTGCTGCCCCCGGCTTTACATCGTAGCTCAGTACGTCTTAAGCTTGCGACCGTCCCTTGCGCTCCTCATCCTGCGCATCAAACAGCACCCCTCCGGCCACCGCAATCAACACAATCATCGCCGTGCCCACCAGCCAGGCAAAATACCAGGAACCATAGTCGCCGATAATCACGCCGATAATGATGGCAATAAAGGCGAGAAACATAAACAGCGCAAAATACAAGAAGGTTTTCATTTCGCGTCCTTTAGTAGGAATGGCTGTTGCCGTCGATCTGCTCGGTCTTGACTTTGCCGCGCATGACGTAGAAGACCCAACTGGTATAGGCGAGGATCAGCGGTACAAACACTACCGTGAAACCGGTCATCCAGAGCAGGGTGCGGGCGCTGGAAATGGAGTTCCAGACAGTCAGACTTTGCGACGGGTCGGAGCTGGAAGTCATCATAAAGGGGAATAGACCGACACCTGCGGTTGCGATTACGCCGATCCAGGCCAATGCGCCCAACCACCAAGCCAGGGTCGAACGGCCCGTGCGGATCGCAAACCAGCCCAACACCATGCCGAGATAGCCCAGGGCCGGCAGCAGCCACAATACCGGGTGGGCGTGGTAGTTGCCGAACCAGGCGCCCGTGGCCAAGCTGACGGTTTGCTGCATGGGAGTCTGAGCAAGATCGGGCGCGGGTGACTTCTGCAGGACAAAACCTTGCAGATGGCTGACCCAGACACCGCCGATGATAAACAGTACTAAGGCCGCGTTCACCGCCACGCCCGCGGCCTTCTGCGCACGCTGCTGCATCGCGCCTTCGGTGCGCCCGGTCAGCATCACGCCGCCCATATAGATGGACAGCGACAGCGATAACAAACCGCATAGCACAGCGAAGGGACTCAATAGGCTGATAAAGCTGCCGGTGTAATGCGAAGTCAGGTCCCAGTCGAAGTGAAACGGCACGCCGAGCAGCATATTGCCGATTGCCGCTCCGTAGATGATCATCGGCACGCAGCCGCTGACGAACAGGACCCAATCCCAGGCATTGCGCCAAGCCGGTGAGGCTAGCTTGCTACGATATTCGAAGCCGAGCGGGCGCATGATCATGGTCCACAGCAGCAGCAACATGACAATATATAAACCCGAAAAGGCGGTGGCGTAGATCAAGGGGAAGGCGGCAAAGATGGCGCCGCCGCCGAGGATAAACCAGACCTGGTTGCCGTCCCAATGCGGTCCGATGGTATTGAGCGCCACCCGGCGCTCAAGATCGGTGCGGCCGACAAAACGCAGCAGGGTGCCCACGCCCATGTCCATCCCGACCATGATCGCCAAGCCCATCAATAGCACGCCCAGCAGCAGCCACCACAGTACTTTGAGTACGAGATAGAGTTCCATTTTAGCGATCCTGGTTCGGCAGCATGGCGCCGGCGGTCACGCCGCCACCAAGTACTGCGGGACGTTGTCTATGTGCAGCGTTGGGGGGCAGGACATGTTCCTCATCGGGGCCCTGCCGGATAAATTTGACCATCAGAAACATCTCGATCACGATGAAAATCGTATAGAGCGAGACAAAGCCGATCAGCGAAAACACCATATAGCCGACGCTATGACTGGAGGCCGACATCCAGGTCGGCAAGACGCCGAATACGGTCCAGGGTTGCCTGCCGACTTCGGCCGTCACCCAACCCATTTCGCAAGCAATAAAGGGCACCGGTATCATCCAAGGCGCGAGCCGCAGAAACCAGCGCTGCCGGTCGACATCGCCGCGCAGCGAGAGCAGCACCGACATCACAAAGTAAGCCAGCATCAACAAACCGCAGGCCACCATGGTGCGAAAACTCCAGAACATCGCAAATACGTTAGGGATACTGTCCCTGGAGGCGCGAGCGATATCGTCGTCGCTGGCGCGCGCTACATCCTGATCTGGAGCGTAGCGTTTGACCAGGAAGCCATAACCAAGATCTTGCTGGTGGGACTGGAATTGCGCCAGCGCCGCGGCATTGGTGGGGTCAGAGCTCAAGACCTTGAGCGCCGCCACGGCCGGGATGCCGTTTTTAATGCGGCGCACAGCATCGGCTTCGATATCGTCGACGCCGGGCACCGTCATATCCATGGTATGGGTCAAGAGCGGCGTTAAGACATAGGGAATCTGAATATTCCAGGTATTGCGCTGCTCGCTTTGAACCGGCCATGCCGCAATATTGAAAGGCGCGGGCGCAGCTTCGGTTTTCCACATGGCTTCCATGGCCGCCAACTTGGACGGTTGCGCATGCCCGCCAATAAAGCCCAATGCATCGCCGAGCGTAATCACACCGGCAGTAGCCAGCACGCCGAACAGACTGGCCATCCGAAACGAGCGCTTGGCCAGTTCCATATGACGGCCGCGTAACATATAGAAGGCACTAATGCCGGTGACGAAAATCGACGCGGTGACATAACCGGCGATGCTGGTATGGACAAATTTGGTTTGCGCATCGGGGTTGAAAATCAAGGCGCCGAAGTTGCTCAGCTCCATGCGCAGGGTCACCGGATTAAAGATCGCCCCTTGCGGGTCCTGCATAAAGCCGTTGGCGACCAGAATCCATAGAGCCGACAAATTGGAGCCGATGGCGACCAGATAGGTCACGAGCAAATGTTTGCCTTTGGACAGCCGTTCCCAGCCAAACACCATCAGGCCGATAAAGGTCGATTCCATAAAGAAGGCCATCAAACCTTCGATCGCGAGCGGCGCGCCGAAAATATCGCCGACGAAACTCGAATAGAACGACCAATTGGTGCCGAACTCGAATTCCATCGTCAAGCCAGTGGCGACGCCGAGCGCAAAATTGATCAGAAATAATTTGCCCCAGAAATGCGTCATCTCCCGGTAGATGCTCTTGCCGGTGATGACATATACCGTTTCCATGGCCGCCAGCATAAAACTCATACCCAGGGTCAGCGGAACGAAAAGGAAATGGTAAAGCGCGGTGGAGGCAAACTGTAAGCGTGACAGTTCGACCACGGTGTTATTGATCATGCAAGGCTCCTGTCGGGTCTTAATCAGGCTGCGGTTGTGTCGCAGATAACGCTGCTTGCCATCATAG
>Ga0302178_10001519_pt1 | contig 19520 bp, 19 predicted proteins | sample I_Palsa_E1_3_FD_198790 | JGI IMG/M metagenome (GOLD analysis project Ga0302178, IMG submission 198790) | Peat permafrost microbial communities from Stordalen Mire near Abisko, Sweden - I_Palsa_E1_3 | ecosystem: Environmental > Terrestrial > Soil > Palsa > Peat permafrost | place: Sweden... | reverse complement strand
GCCCGGCCCAGCGCGGCACCGGTGTCACACCAGAGACGCCCGCGCCGTGATCCGGGTGCTCCTGGCCGACGACGAGAACCTCATCCGCACCGCGCTGGCCTCCCTGCTGGCGATCCAGGACGACCTGTCGACCCCGAACTCGCCGCCGACGCCATCAGCGCCGGCGACAGCCCGCTCACCCCCCGCGAAGCCGACGTCCTGGAACTCGCCGCAGGCGGCGCCCCCCTCGACGAAATCGCCAGACGCGCGGCCCTGACCCCCGGCACCGTCCGCAACTACCTCTCCTCCGCAGCCGCCAAACTCGGCGCCGCCAACCGCCACGAAGCAGTCCAGCTCGCCCGCTCCCGCGGCTGGATCTGACCGCCCACCCGACCGCATCCCCCGCACATACCGGATTGCCGTCCCTGTCGTGATCGGGGAAGGCCAGGGCCGCAGCGAACAGACCACACGCCCATCCGCCTCCGGGACGATCCGCCCGGCCGCCCCTGCCGCGTCGCAGCGCCTGGATGTAGGCGTCGAGTGCCTTCCGGCCGTTGCTGGTCAGGGCCACCGTGGTTTTCTGCGCGGATCCGTTCCTGGTCTTCTCGCATGAGCCTGCGAGACATCGCCGGCCGCCTCGTGATCGTCACGGGAAAGAAGAAAGGCCAGCATCCCTCGCCGGCCACCGTGATGCGGATGCTCCGCGAGCATGACGAGGAGACCGCCGCGGCGGTCGCCGCCAGCTAACACGTGCTGGTGCTGCGGTTCGAGTTCAAGGCCAGCGCGGTCAGCAGCGCTACTTTGCGCTCGCCGTAGCTATAGGAGTCCTAGGTTCCCCGTGAGTTCAGCCCGACTGAAGGTTCATCACGATGAACTCGCAGTGTTAGCGGCCGTCAAGGCCGGAATCGCCGTGGGTTCTCTCTTTGGACTGCTAAGACGAGCTCGCTCTGCAGCGCGCCGAGTAGGTCGCGCGCTGTGGGCAGGGCGCTCATCTCGGCTGCGAGGCCCTGCGCGGCTCGCCGGTACGAGTCGTCGGCGAGTACCGATTCGAGGGACCGGCGAATCCGGGGGGCGTCGCCAGGCGCGGGCACGCCGACGCGTCCCTTGGGCTCGCCGGTTGGTTCCACGGCCAGGCCGGCGCCGGCGGATTCCACCAGCCGCGCGTTGGCCGGCTGGTCGGCGAACATTGGCACGATGACCAGCGGCAGGCCGGCCGCGAGGGTTCCGAAGGTCGTGCCGGAGCCGCCATGGCAGACCACCGCGGTGGCGGCGGCGAGCACGTCAGCCTGCGGCACCCATGCCTCGACGTGCACGTTGGCCGGGACATCGCCGAGGGCCTGGATATCAGTCGCGCGCCCGACAGTCAGCAGGACCCGGACGGGCAGGCCGCTGACGGCGTCGAGCACCGCCCGGAAGGCTGCATCCCCAACAGCCGTGCCGCCCGCCATCGTGCCGAAGGTCACGTAGACCAGCGGCGCGTTGCTCCCCTCCCACCAGTTCGGGAGCGGTGCGCTGGGCGGCCCGCCGGCGTCCGCAGGGCCTGCCTCGCGGAAGCGGCGTGTCGCAGGGTACGGCGACGGGTCGACGGAGGGCGGGAACCGGGTCAGGTACCCGGACGCCTTGATCTGGGCGCCGATCTGGCCGTCGTAGGCTTCGAGGGCCGGGATCGTGTGAGCGAGGGCCGATGCCTCGACCTGGGCCAGCGAGATCGCCACCTGCGAGTGCGGGATCCCGCGCCGGTCGGCGGCCACCACCGCGGAGTACTCGCAGGTCTCGTGCAGCACGAGGTCGGGCCGCCAGTCGTCGCAGGCATCCTCCAGCGACGGCAGCATCGCGGCGGTGCACAGCCGGCCGAAGAACTCGCGGTCGACCATGCCGTCGGCATCCTCGGGCGAGGCCTTCGCCAGCAGGTCCCGGAACTGTGCGGCCTCGGCCTCGGCTGGTGCCGCACCGATTCGGTAGGCCTGGTCACGGGCCGCGAGAACCGGCTCCAGCTTCGGCGGCCCGACCACAAGGACGTCATCACCGCGCGCGACCGCCGCGTCAATGAGCGGGACGAGCGGGTTGAAGTGGCCCATGCCGCTGGTCGAGGTGAAAAGCAGGCGCATCCTGCAAGCCTAGGGCGCACCGGCACAGGACTGAGGCTCACCGCCGCTGCCCGGCGGCGTGGCGGATCGCGGCGGTGACCAGCTCAAGGCTGCGGTAGTCAAGGCCAGGGATGGCGTCGCGGAGGCTGACCGGGTGGCCGGCGGCGAGGCTGGCCGCGATGCGCACGATGCGCTTCTCCCCGCCGGATGCGGGCAGGCGGCCGCCGTCGAGCGTGGCGATGACCGCGTCCCAGTCGATCCACGCCATCGGGGTGCCGTCGCTGATGCAGGCTGCGGTCTCGACGTGGCAGAGGAAATCCTCGCGGTGGAGGAAGGTGCCGTGGCTGATGATCAGGCCCGCTGCGGCCTCGTCGGGGTGGATGCCCGCGGCCGCGGCCCGCAGTGCGGTGCTGAGCTGGCTGGTCACTGGTGTTCTCCCGCGGGTTGCTGCTCGAGCTCGTCGCTGAGGATCTGCTCGGCGACGGTCGTGTATCGCAGGGCGGTGGAGTGGTCGAGGTTGAAGACCAGTGAGAGGTGCAGGGGGTCGGGCCCGGCGGTGAGCGCCTCGTGCAGGATCCGGTCAGCCCGGATCTGGTCGATGCTGAATCCGCTGTCTCCCAGGGAGAAGCGCACGAACTCGTGGCAGACCGGCCCGGTGCCGAGGGCGGTTCTCCTGCTGATGAGGACGTGCGGGTTCGGGCTGTGGGGCCAGGCAGCGCGCCGGTAGCCGAGCCAGGCCCGCATTGCCCGGTGGGTGAGGTCGCCTAGCCGCTGGTCGTGGCCGGCCAGGGTGATCCGCCGGTTCGGCAGGTCAACGTCGTCAAGCTTCAGGCGCCGGATCGCGCCGGATCGCGCGGCGTGCTCTGCGGCCAGGGCGACGGCAAGCCGTTCCGCCGGGCGGCGGGCAAGGTCCTCGATAGCGCGGATCTCGCCGTCCGTCATCGGCCTCATTGCGGGATCGATCGGCGGTGTCCTGACGCCAGCGGTCGGGTCGGTGAATACCAGCCCGTGGCGCTTCGCGAAGCGGAACAGCGACCGCAGTGCGTCGGCCGTTTTCCTGCGCGGGTGGCCGGACACCGGCTCGAGCGCAGTGTAGATGTCGGCCGGGGTGACTTCCCGGAGGTGGTCGTAAGCGCGCCCCCACTCGTGCAGGATCGGGCGCGCTGCTGCGGAGTAGGCGTAGATCGTGGCCTGGGACCGCGGCCTCGCGCGGGAGCCGCCGTCGAGCAGCACCAGCAGCCACCGGCGGGCCGGCCCGGCGAATCCCGGTGCCAGCTCGCCGCTGACGCGCTCGATCAGGGCCCGGACTGCCGCCGTCGAGTCGTCGTGGAGCAGCCCGAGGCCCCCGAGCACTTCCGCCAGCCGGGGCCTGGACACGTCCCGGTGCGGCCGGTCGCGGACCTCGCTCATCGGCACCGTGGCGCCGGAAGGGAGGTCGCGGAGCACCGTGGCGAGGCCGTCGAGCACGCCACGGAGTGTCGTCCGGCTCCAGCCCCTGGCCTCGGCGAGCTGCTGGGCGTGCCGGGCCGCAGCAGCCAGGGCCGGGTCCCCCGCGGACAGCGCCTCGTGCCGCCATGGCTGCGGGGCCGGATCGCCGTTCCGGCCCCGCCAGTACGATGCCCACGCCCGGCACTTGTTGTTGCAGTACCTGCGGTCACGGCGGCTGGCAGCGGGCAACAGCGCCTGGCAGTAAACGCAGTTCATCGCGGTGGCAGCGTCCTCCCGGACTGGCCGCGCGGGACCACCGCCGACCGGGCGGTGCCGTCTGCGGCCGCCTTGTCTCCTGCCGCCGGCTGAGGCGCGGAGACGGTGCCGGGCTCCGGGATGAGCAGCTCCTCGACTCCGCAGCCGAGGACGGCGCAGATTACGTCCAGGTCCTGGAGCTTGACGACATTAGGGTTGCCGGACCACAGGCCCGACATCTTGCCGGCGCTGATGACCAGGCCACGTTCGGCGAGCATGCGCTGCAGCTCGCTGGCTTTCCAGATGCCGCGGTTGGCCGCGGCCAGGCGCAGGTTCCACTTCACTGGGCAAGCCCCTTCCATCGGTCGGCGACGCGGCGCTGCCCGGTCACCCAGGCGTCCTCGACGTGGGTGGCGTGAACGTGGATATACCGGGCAGTCGTGGCCGTCCAGGCGTGACCCATCAGCTCCTGGATGGCGAACAGGTCCATTCCTCCCAGGTAGAGCTCGGAGGCACAGAAGTGCCGCAGGACATGCGGGGTCAGCTTGCCCGACCAGCCAGGCAGGTGGCGGCTGGCGGCGTCGGCCAGCGACCGGCGGAACACGTCGTCGGTCGCCCGGGCGGACGAGCCGTCCCGGTTCTTGCGCTCGGACGGAAACAGCGGGACGCCGTGCCGCTCGTGGTCGTCGCCGAACTGGCCCCACACGTCCTCGATGAACCAGCGCATGTTGCGGTCGGCACCGTTGACCAGCGGCACCAGCCGCGGCTTGGGCCCCTTGCGGCGCGATCCCTTGCCGTGGCGGACGTTCAGCTTGCCGAACCGGCCCAGCTCCCAGCGCACATCGTCCAGGTCCAGCATGCGGACCTCGTTGACCCGCAGGCCGACGTCGGCCTCCAGCCGGGCGGCAGCGTAGTTCCGGGCAGCCGGGGCGAACTTCCGGCATGTCACCAGCTCCTCGCGCCACCCGGCGAACAGCTGCTCGATCTCCCCGGCCGTCGGCGGGATCCGCAGCTGCGGGTCCGCCGACATCCGCGGCCGGTTGATCTCATCCAGCGGGCACTCCACGACCCTGCCAGTGAGATTGTGCAGCTCAACCTTGTGCCGCAGCTCCAGGAACTGGAAGAGCACCGTTACCGCAGCCGCACGGCCGGCCCGGGTCGACGGCTTCGCGTCCCGCAGCACCTTGCCGAAGTAGGCGTCGGCATCCGCAGGCTGCATCTCCCACAGCGGCCGCCCGAACCAGTCCCGGACCAGCTCAAGGTGATTGACGTCGTTACGGATCGTGGAGTCGACCAGCCCCGCCGACGCCCTGGCCAGAACGAACCCGGCCAGCACATCGGTCTCGAAGGCCTCGATCTCCTCCGCGCCCGACGGCTCCCGCAGCTCGCGCAGGTCACGCACCACTGCCAGCCCCAACCCGCACCCCCGTCTTCACCCTGCGCCGCAAGCTATCACCGTGAGCAGCAATCTTTCACGAAGAGTGAAGAATAATCATCGGTGCGTGTCGGCGGGATGCGCGGGCCTGAGAGCCGTACGCTAGGCCCGATCGGGACCGTCAGACGCTATCGGCCAGCCGAGGAACTCACGCACTGTTGGTTACCGTTGACCGCGAGGCGCAGCGCCGCGGTCGCCCGACGGGCATCGACGGCTCGCTGCGCTTGGCGGTAGAACCCCGCCGCCCGCCGGCTTGTCGTCACCACACGGCCGTGATCCTCGACCGCCGGCCCGGTATCGCTCAGGCCATCATGGTGGCTGCGGGGCCAGCCGGGCGTTGGCTTCATGATCGCCAGGTTGCTCGGGTGACCTGAGGTGGCGCTGAGGTGATGCTGAGGGCGGCCGCGCGAGGCGGGCCGCGAGCGCGGCGACATCTGGCTCGTCGGTAAGGGATAGGTAGGCCGGACCGGACGCGCGCTGCTGGGCGAGGGCGAGGAACGCGTTGATGTTGGGAGGGGTGGGGTCGTTGATCGCCTTGACTGCAGCCACGGCGGTATTGGCGAGCAGTTGAGTCGCCGGGTCCCCGCTAGGGGAGGCGGCTTGGGCGGCGAAGACGGTGGCGTCGGCTGGGCAGCCGGCGGCGAGCGCCCACCATGCCAGGCCAGCGAGCACCAGGGGCTGGCCGGCGGGAAGATCCGCCGCTCGGTAGTGATCCTCTGCCCTGTCGAGCAGCGCCCGCGCCCGCGTCAGGTCACCGAGGCGACGGGCGACCGCTGCCTGACCGACCATCGCGTCGGCGGACAGCCACGGGTTGAAGCCGCATGCGATCGCCTCGTCGTACAGGCGGTCGGCGAGGGTGTCGTCGCCTTGCCTGGCCCGTAGCCTGGCGAGAGCGAGAAGGGTGAACGGGACGTAGAGGCGATGCCCGCGAGGGAGTTCAACGGAGAGACGACCACCAGGACCTCTCCCCCGACTTGCGGCATGACGCGACACCGTTTATCGTGCCGATATATCGAGTCGATATATCGGGCCGAAGGTAGGCCGTAGCCCGGCTGACGCGGGAGCTGCGATGAGGCGAACCGGCTACGACACGGGACCAGTACCAGGGAGGCAGCGACATGTCCAGCGGGCAGTTGTATGACACCATCGGCGCCACTTACACCGTGACGCGGCGCACCGAGCCGCGGATCGCCGAGCAGGTCTGGGCTGCGCTCGGCGATGCGCGGACGGTCCTGAGTGTCGGGGCGGGCACCGGCTCCTACGAGCCCCCCGACCGCGACGTCACCGCGGTGGAACCGTCAGCGGTCATGCGGGCGCAGCGTCCCGCGGACGCGGCGCCGTGCGTGGCCGCCGCCGCGGAGAGCCTGCCGTTCGAGGACCAGTCCTTCGACGCCGCGATGGCTTTCGCCACCATCGATCACTGGCAGGACCCGATCGCGGGCCTGCGCGAGATGCGGCGCGTCGCGCGCCGCATGGTGGTGTTCACGCACGACGCCAGTGACCCTGACCGGTTCTGGCTGAATCGCGACTACCTGCCCGAGCACGCTGACCTCTGGGCGGGCCGGCCTTCCCTGGCCGAGCTGGCCGGCGCGATCGGAGCCCGCACGGAGCCGGTGCTCATTCCGTGGGACTGCGCTGACGGCTTCTACGAGGCCTACTGGCGCCGGCCCGAGGCATACCTGCACGATCATGTCCGCCGCGGAATATCGGTCTGGGCCAGAGTCGGGCCGGACGCCGAGCAGCGGGCAGTGCGCAGCCTCCGTGCTGACCTCGCATCCGGCCGGTGGGCCGAACGCAACCGCGACCTCACCGATCTCGAGGCGGCAGAGCTTGACTCTCGCCTGCTTATCGCCTGAATCCCGCAGACCGGGTACAAGTCGCTGCGCCCACCGGCTTGGCAGGCCCGCCTCGCATCACTCAAACGGTCAACTTCAAACCCTCGCTCCAACGTCGGTGGTTCTGGGACGGGTCAGTTCTTATCGGGCCGCAGCGGCACGACGTTGTCCAGGGCAGGGCGTGCTACTGTCGGCGTCCCGGTCAGGGCAGTGGTGTCGTGGGCGTCGGCGGCGGCCCGCCCGCGGTCGGTGGCAGCACGGAGCTGGTTCCACATCAACGCAGCTCAGGCGCATATCCGTTTAGAAAACATTTCGACACGAGGGGGAGCGCTGTCCAGTAGCGAGCACGCGCCCGATGGGACCACTAGCGTTCCTGCTGTGCCGAGAATCAACCGGGACGCCGCCTCCCCGCGCCGTGGTACGGGCCCCACCGCCCGTACCACCCTTGCGATCATCGCGGCCGAAGCGGGACTCTCGCTGCCCACCGTGTCCAAGGTGGTCAGCGGCCGTCCCGACGTCGCGGCCAGTACCCGAGCCCGCGTCGAGCAGCTGCTCGCCGCGCATCACTACCTGCGGACCGGTGCCGGCAGGCAGCGCCGGTCGGGGCTCATCGACCTGGTGTTCAACGGCCTGGCCAGCCACGACACAGACGGCGTGATCCTGGTGATCTCTAAACCCATCCAGGCGCAACTCGAGCAGCTACGCAGCAGCGGCATCCCGCTGGTCGTGGTCGACCCGGCGAACCCGCCGCCGCCCGAGATCCCCAGCGTCGGCGCGACCAACTGGGCCGGCGGCCTCGCGGCCACCGAGCATCTCATCAGCCTCGGGCACCGCCGGATCGCGGCCATCGCCGGGTCCGAGGACTACCTGTGCAGCCGGGCCCGCGTTGACGGCTACCGCTCGGCCCTGGAACGGGCGGGCGTCACCTTCGACTGGGCGCTGGTGCGGCACGGCGACTTCCACCACGAGGGCGGCTTCGTGCGCGGCGGGGAACTGCTCGACCTGGCGGATCGCCCGACCGCGATCTTCGCGGGCAACGACCAGCACGCCTTGGGCGGGTATGAGGCGGCGCGGCAGCGGAGCCTGCGGATCCCGCAGGACCTGAGCGTGGTCGGCTTCGAGGATCTTCCCGTCGCCCGCTGGCTCTCGCCGCCTCTGACCACGATCCGCCAGCCGCTGGCCGAGATGGGGCGGGCCGCCGCGCAGATGCTCGGGGAGCTCATCGAGGACCGTCCGCTGCGCAGCAGGCGGGTCGAGCTGTCGACCGGGCTGATCACCCGCGAATCCACCGGCCCCGTGGAGGTAGCCCGATGAGCCAGCCCGCGGTAAGCCAGGACACGGTTATCTGGCGCGATTCGTCGCGGCCGGCCGCCGAGCGGGTCGGCGACCTGCTCGGCCGGATGACGCTCGAGGAGAAGGTCGCGCAGCTTACGAGCATCTGGCTGGGCCACGAGCCGCGTGACAGCAACGTGGCCCCGATGCAGGGCGACTTCCGCGAACCGGAGGCACCGCTGGCCGAGCTGATCAGCGACGGCCTCGGCCAGCTCACCCGGGTGTTCGGCACCCGGCCGGTGCCACCCGCCGAGGCCGTGCGTACCCTGGCGGAACTCCAGGCGCAGATCGTGGCGGCAAGCAGGTTCGGCATCCCGGCCGTCGCGCATGAGGAGTGCCTGACCGGCTTCGCCGCCTGGACCGCCACCGTCTTCCCCACGCCGCTGGCCTGGGGCGCGTCGTTCGATCCCGGGCTGGTGCACCAGATGGCCGGCGCGATCGGCGCCAGCATGCGCGCGGCCGGCATCCACCAGGGGCTGGCCCCCGTGCTCGACGTGACCAGGGACCTCCGCTGGGGGCGGGTGGAGGAGACCATCGGCGAGGACCCCTACCTGGTCGGATCCGTCGGCACCGCCTATGTGCGAGGCCTGCAGTCAGCCGGGATCCAGGCCACGCTGAAGCACTTCGCCGGGTATTCGGCGTCTCGCGCCGGGCGCAACATGGCCCCGGTGGCCATCGGCCCGCGAGAATTCGCGGACGTGCTCCTGGTGCCGTTCGAGATGGCGCTGCGCCTCGGCGGGGCCAGGTCGGTGATGCCGTCCTACACCGACGTCGACGGCGTCCCGGTATCAGCCGACCGCTCGCTGCTGACCGGACTGCTACGGGACGAGCTCGGTTTCGATGGGGTGGTCGTCTCTGACTACTACGCCATCGCCTTCCTGCAAACGCAGCACGCCGTGGCCGCGACGCCCGCTCAGGCCGCCGCTCTGGCCCTGGAGGCGGGTCTGGACGTGGAACTGCCCACCGCCGCCTGTTACGGTCCCGCGCTGGTGAACGCGGTACGCGAGGGACAGGTTCCCTTTGAGCTCATCGACCGGGCCGCGGCCCGGGTGCTGCGGCAGAAGTGCGAGCTCGGGCTGCTCGACCCCGGCTGGTCAGCCGGCGTGGACCCCGCCGCGGGCGCAGACGGCTCGGCAGGCACCGTCCTTGACCTTGATCCCCCGGGCCACCGGGGGCTGGCCCGGCGGCTGGCCGAGGAATCCGTCGTGTTGCTCGCCAACCCAGAGCTACCGGGTCAGGAGATTCCGGGCCGCGGGGCGGCGCTGCCGCTGCGCTCGGACGCCAGCATCGCCGTGATCGGGCCGCTCGCCGATGATCCGCTGGCCTTCTTCGGGTGCTACAGCATGCCCCGCCACCTGGGCGGACGGTATCAGCGAGCGGTTGAAGGACCGCCGGCGGCCACCGTCCTGGAAGCGCTCCGCGCCGAGTTGCCCGAGGCGACGATCTCGCACGCGCACGGCTGCGGCGTCCGCGGCGAGGACCGCTCGGGGTTCGCGCACGCCGTCGTGCACGCGCAGGAGGCGGACGTCGTGGTGGCCGTGCTTGGGGATGAGGCCGGGCTGTTCGGCCGCGGCACCTCAGGCGAAGGCTGCGACGTGGCCGACCTGCGGCTGCCAGGTGTCCAGGACGACCTGCTGCGGGTGCTGCTGAGCGCCGGAACGCCGGTTGTCCTGGTGCTCGTGACCGGGCGGCCGTACGCGATCGGCCATGTTGCGGACCGGCTCGCCGCAGCGGTCCAGGCGTTCTTTCCCGGCGAAGAGGGCGGCGGCGCCATCGCGGGGGTCCTGTCCGGCCGAGTCGTGCCAAGCGGCCGCCTGCCGGCCGAGATGCCCGCCTCACCGGGCGGCCAGCCGTCCACATACCTGCGCCCCCGGCTGGCGGGGCGGCATCCGGGCAGTTCGGTGGACCCGACGCCGCTGTTCGCGTTCGGTCACGGCCTGTCGTACACCAGCTTCGAATACGCCGATCTCATCGTCGGCCCGGAAGAGATCGCCACGGACGGCACGGTAGAAATCACTTGCACTGTGCGTAACAGCGGCACCAGGGCCGGAGCCGAGGTCGTCCAGCTCTACCTGAGTGACCCGGTGGCCCAGGTGGTCCGGCCGGTGCGCTGGCTGGCGGGGTTCGCACGGGTCCCACTGGATCCCGGCCAGGCCCGTCAGGTCACCTTCCGGCTGCACGCCGACCGCACCGCGTTCTGCGGCCGGTCCGGCGCCCGCGTGGTGGAATCAGGCGAGATCAGGGTCGCGATCGGCGGGGCCTCGGACCGGCTGCCACTGCAGGGCTCGTTTACCATCCGCGGACCCGAACGCCCGGTGGGCCGCGACCGTGTCCTCGACACCCCGGTCCGGATCGACGATGGCTCAGTGCGTCCCCATACTGGCTGACGATCGGACGACCCTCCCCAATCCGTCTCTTGTCTATTTACAGTAGACATTATGGCTATCGACACCGAATTGCTGGCGGCGGCCCGGGCGGCCGAGGCGCGTCTTATCGACGCCGAACGCGTCGCCGACATCGCCCGCGCGGATTTCCACCATGCGGTGCGCCGACTGCAGCTAGCGGGCGGCTCGCTGCGCGAGATCGCCGAGGCGCTCGGCCTCAGCCACCAGCGGGTCCACCAGATCGTCGAGGGGGCGGGCGGCGCCAGGCCCTGGCATCGCGTCATCCGCCGGGGCGAGGGCGAGCCCGGTCCGATGCTGAAGTGCTCGTTCTGTGGCAAGCACCAGACGCAGGTCAGGAAGCTCATCGCCGGCCCGAAGGTGTACATCTGCAACGGGTGCGTCGAGAAGGCAGACCGGGTGATCGCTACTGGCGAGGTGGCCACCACCCCGCTGTCCGCCATGAAGTCCCTCGGCGAGGATGCCGCCACCGCCAAGTGCAGCTTCTGCGGTAAGCGCCGCCACCAGGTCTCCGGCCTGGCGATTGCCGCCGGGGGAACGATCTGCACCGAGTGCCTGGCGCTGTGCGGCGAGATCATCACTGATGAACTGGCCTGATCCGAGGCGGCACCGGCCGGCGATAAGGTCCCCCGCTGCAAAGATCTTCGCGGTCAGGCCTCGTTTTCCGGCCACAGCCGGATGCTGCGCCGCGCCGCGTCTAGCACGAGCTCCGCGTCGATGCCGGTCCTGGACTCGGTGACGCCGAACGTCGGCCACTCGCAGACGAACTCCAGCGGCCCGGCGGGCGGCAGCGGCCACGTCCACCACCGGGAGATGAACGAGTGCGGTCCGCCGCCGCCGGCGAACGGGTACAGAACCGGCCCAGCTGGCTCGGAATCGCGGTCCGGCCTGCCGCCACCGGGGTGGCCGACGGCCTTGCCGCCGTCGGAGAACTGCAGGCCGAGGCGGAAGGATCGCCGGGACGCGGCCAGGTCACGCGGCCCGCCGGGCAGATGCTCCTGGGGGTGGTCAGCACTGGGCCGGATCCGGGCGGTCAAGAAAATCTCGATCCCGTTGGAGAAGGCTGACATTCCGGTGACCGCCACGGTGACCTCGTCGGTCCGGCCGAGCACCAGGGTGTCGATCCGGACGATGCCGGGAAATTCCGCCTCGGGCGGTTCCCATGGATAATGCCTCCTGGGAGGCTCCGGCTCGGTGGCCGGCAAGTCGTCAAAGAATCCCATCCCGCCAGCCTTGACCGGCCGGCGGATCGGCGCAACCGAATAAATCAGGCGCACTAGCGGACATTTCAATAGCGCATGCCCATGGCCGACCGCACCTCCGCCAGAGTGGCCGAGGCGATCGCGTTCGCGCGCTTGTTGCCGTCCCGCAGCACCTGCCGCACGTAGCCGGGCTCCCGCGCGTACTCGGCCCGGCGGGCCCGCACCGGAGCCAGCCGGTCGTTGACCGCGGCGGTGACGGCCGCCTTGAGCGCGACCGCTCCGCCGGATCCGATGGCGTCGGCGAACTCCCGGGGGTCCTGATCCAGGCACAGAGCACCGAGCAGCACGAGGCTGGAGACCTCCGGCCGAGCGGCCGGGTCATAGGTGATGTGCCGCAGGGCGTCGGTCTTGGCACCACGGATCAGCCGGGCGGTCTCCTCCGCGCTGGCCGCCAGCGGGATCGTGTTGCCGCGGCTCTTGCTCATCTTGGTACCGTCGGTGCCGAGCAGCAGCGGTGCGGCAGAAAGCAGCGCGTCGGGCACCGGGAATACCGGACCGAAACGGTCGTTGAAACGGCGCGCGATCATCCGGGCGGTCTCCACGTGTGGCAGCTGGTCCTGCCCGACCGGCACCAGATTCGCCTTGCAGAACAAGATGTCTGCGGCCTGGTGCACCGGATAGGTGAGCATCAGCCCGCTGACCGCCGACTGGCGGGAATGCGCGATCTCGTCCTTGACCGTGGGATTGCGGTTGAGTTCGGGCACCGAGACCAGGCTGAGGAACGGCAGCAGCAACTGGTTGAGCGCGGGCACCGCGCTATGCGCGAACATCGCCGTCCGGGCTGGGTCGATGCCGATGGCCAGGTAGTCAAGCAGCAGGCCGGTCACGTGCTCATCCAGGCGTTCGGCCGTGTCACGGTCGGTCAGCACTTGGTAGTCCGCGATCAGCACGAAGACCTCCGCGCCGAGATCGGCCAGCCGGACCCGGTTGCACAAGGTGCCGAAGTAGTGGCCAAGGTGCAGCAGCCCGGTCGGCCGGTCCCCGGTCAGGATCCGGAACACCCCGGCGTCGGCCTCAATCTGTTCCTCGAGCTCGGCCGAACGCCGCTGGGCGAGGCTGGTACTCATCGTGATCGTTCTCCCTCATCGGTTCACCGTCCGGAGAGAACGAAAAAAGGCCGTCCACCCGGACGGCCTGTCGTTTAAGCGCTGAACGCAGCGGCGACCGTCCCTAACCGGTCGCCCACCATTGGGTAGTCGCTGCGTAACGCACCCTTTTAGCCTAACAGAGATTGCAACCATTTTCCGAACGGACCGCCGTGTCAGCGGCCGGATCCTTCTTCGCCGAGCGGCAGGCGCCGCCGGCCGGCTTGTGCGGATCGCCTTCCTGCGGCAAGCCGTTCGTGAACGTAGGCCGGAGTGCCGCCCGCCGCTCCTGCTCGGCCGCCCACCGTCACGGGCCGCCAGCGTGAAAAGCTAGAACGCATGGAATACACCCACCTTGGCCGCTCCGGCCTGAGCGTAAGCCGCCTCTGCCTCGGGACGATGAACTTCGGACCGCTGACCTCGCCTGCCGACTCGCACGCCATCATGGATCACGCGCTCGAGATCGGCGTCAACTTCTTCGACACCGCCAACCGCTACGGCGGTACGCAAAGCCCGCCCGGGCAGCTCGCGGAGCACGACGAATCGCACGCGGGCTGGACCGAGGAGATCATCGGGGACTGGTTCGCGGCAGACAGCGCACGCCGGGACCGGACGGTGCTCGCCACCAAGCTGTACGGGGCGATGAGTGACTGGCCCAACGACGGCAAGCTCTCCGCGCTGAACATCCGGCGGTCCTGCGACGCGTCGCTGCGCCGGCTGCGTACCGACTACATCGACCTTTACCAGATGCACCACGTCGACCGGGACACTTCGTGGGACGAGATCTGGCAGGCGATGGAAGTGCTCGTCGCCCAGGGCAAGGTCCTCTACGTCGGCTCGTCCAACTTCGCGGGCTGGCACATCGCCCAGGCCAACGACACCGCGGCCGCGCGAGGCTTCTTCGGCCTGGTCAGCGAGCAGTCAATCTACAACCTGCTGACCAGGGAGATCGAGCTTGAGGTGCTACCCGCGTCGATCGCCTACGGCGTCGGCGTCATCCCCTGGTCCCCGCTGGACGGCGGACTGCTCGGCGGTGTCCTCAAGAAGGAACGCGAGGGGCGCCGGCGCCTCGCGGGTCGGGCCAAGGCGACGGTCGAGCGCAAGCGCGAGGAGATCGAGGCCTACGAGGACCTGTGCGACGAGCTCGGCGAGGAGCCGGCGAACGTGGCGCTGGCCTGGCTGCTGCATCAGGAAGGCGTCACCGCGCCGATTATCGGGCCGCGCACCCTGGCTCAGCTCGACGACGCGCAGCGCGCGGTGACCCTGCATCTCGAAGACGACGTCCTCAAGCGGCTCGACGACCTGTTCCCCGGGTACCAGACCGCACCGGAGCACTACGCCTGGTAAGGGCGATAAGGTGAGTGGCGTGGCCGAGGCGGATCAGTCTGGTCCGTCGGTGGCGCCGCTGCTGCGTGACCGTTCTGGCGCCCAGCGGGTCACGAACATCGAGCTGTTCTTCGACCTGGTGTACGTGTTCGCCGTCACGCAGATGTCGCACTACCTGCTGGATCACCCCACCGTGCGGGGCGCGCTGCAGGACGGCCTGCTGCTGCTGATGGTCTGGCTGGTCTGGTCGTACACGACCTGGGTGACCAACTGGCTGGACCCGGAGCAGATGGCCGTCCGGCTGCTGCTCGTGCTACTTATGCTGGTCAGCCTGGCCATGTCGGCGTCGCTGCCCCGTGCGTTCGAAGACCTGGGCTTGTGGGTCGGCGGCGCTTACGCGGCCCAGCAGCTCGGCCGGACCGTCTTCATGGTCATCGCGCTGCGCGGACATCCGCTGCAGGCCAACTTCAAGCGCATCCTGGCCTGGTGCGTGGCCAGCAGCGCGTTCGCCGTTTGCGGCGCCGTGGCGCACGGTCTCGTCCGGGACCTGCTGTGGCTGGGTTCGGTGAGCGTCGACCTGGTAGGCGGCCTCGTCGGCTTCGCGACCCCGTGGCTCGGCCGGTCCCGCACATCGGACTGGACGATCGAGGGCGGTCACTTCGCCGAGCGCTGCCAGGGGTTCATCCTGATCGCGCTGGGCGAGTCGATCGTCATCATCGGCACCACGCTGGCCGCGGTGAAATCGGTCACCGCGGCCAGCGTGACGGGCTTCGTCGTCGCGTTCGCCACCTCGGTCACGCTGTGGTGGCTGTACTTCGACCAGAGCGCCGAGGCGGCGGCGCAGAAGATCGCGAGCTCGGATGACCCGGGCCGGCTGGGCCGTTCGGCCTACCACCTGATCCACCCGGTGATGGTGGCCGGCATCATCGTCACCGCGGCGGCCGACGAAAAGGTCCTGTCTGATCCCGGCGCGACGGCGACCACCGCGGCAGCATGGATGATCCTGGGCGGCCCGGCCCTTTTCCTGGCCGGTCATGCCGCGTTCAAGTACGTGGTGTGGCGCTTCGTCTCCTGGCCCCGGCTGGCCGGGATCGCCGCGCTCGCGCTACTGGCGCTGACGGCCAGGGCCATCCCGGCGCTGGCCCTGGCCGCCTGCGCGGCCGGCGTGGTCGCGGCGGTCGCGGCCACCGACCGGCTGCCCTGGCTGCCGCGTCCCGCCGACCCGGCCTCGTCCTGAGCGAAGCACGGAGCCGCCCTCACGACCCGGCGGGAATCGCACCTCCGCCTGGCGGGGAGGTCGTCGGGGGAGGGGGCGGCGATGGATCTGGCGACGTCCGAGTCTATGAGCGCCATAGGGCCGCCTTCAGCCTGCGGCGTAGCGGCCGAGGATCTCACGGGCGGTGGCCAGCAGCCTGGCGCGCACCGACGCGGGCGACAGGACCTCCACCTGTTCCCCGAAGCCGGCCAGCCGGTACGCGGCGGCCAGTTCATGCTCGAAGGGCAGCGTCAGAATCCACCAGCCGTCCTCGTCGGGCGGCAGCGCCGCCTCCAGCGCGGGCCCGACGGCCTGGCCGAAGATCTCGGGAAACACCGCGCACGCGTCAGGCGAGGCCCGGAGGGTGACCTGGAGCCGCGGCCTGCCGGCCGCGAACTCGGCCGACCAGCGCGCCCAGAACCCGTAAACCGGATCGCTGACATCAGGTGTCAGGGATAGCGATGTAGCGTTCGCGGGCATGATCACATGGACCGAGTTCGAACGACAGCAGCCTGCGCTGGCGGATGCCGGGCGCAGGCAGATCTACCAGATCGGCATCGGCCTGGCGTTCCTGGCCACCGTCCGGCCGGACGGCGGCCCCCGGGTGCACCCGGTGTGCCCGGTCCTCAACGACGCCGGGCTGCACCTGCTCATCTTGGCGGGCCCCAAGCAGCGGAACCTGCGCCGGGACGGGCGCTACGCGCTGCACAGCGAGACCTGCCCGCCACCCCGGCAGGACGACGGCTTCGCCGTGCGCGGCCGGGCGAAGGAGGTCACCGATCCAGGAGTCGGCCAGGTGGTCCGCGGGCAGGTCCTGGCCGAGCGCGACGGGAAGGTGTGGCCCGGTTTCGACGAGGAGGTCATCTTCGAGCTCGGCCTAGAAAATTGCCTGCTGATGCTGACCCTGGCTGAGGGCGCCTTCCCGGCAGGACCTACGATCTGGAACCCGGGGAGCAGGCGCGACGCCGGGGGCGGGGACCGCTCCGATATGGTTACTTAACGGTAGTTCAGGGCCAGCGGAGGGTCCTGGGCTCGCGGGAAGGGAAGGATCAGCGACACGATGAGCCATGCCGCGGCGGATAGGTACGCCTGGATCGAGCCTGACGTCGAGGATCTCGGCGGTGGCGTGTACCGGATCCCGCTGCCGCTGCCGCTGGACGGACTGAAGGCGGTCAACGTCTACGCGATCACCGATCCCGGCGGAGTCGACCTGATCGACGCCGGGATCGCGCTGGTCCCGGCCAGGGAACGGCTCACGGCGGCGCTGCGGCAGATCGGTTATGAGCTGGGCGACATCCGCAACTTCTTCGTGACCCACATTCACATCGACCACTATTCCCTCGCCGTGGAGCTGCGCCGCACGTTTCACAGCCTGATCTCCCTGGGCGAGGACGAGCGCGCGAACCTGATCGCGACCAGAGAGCTGATGAACGGCGGCGGCCGGGACAGGTACTTCGGCTTGGCTAGCTTGCGCAGGCTGGGCGCGACGGAGCTGAAGGCCAGCCTAGCCGCGGCGAACCTGCATCCCCCGGCGAGCATCGAATGGGAGGATCCCGATCGCTGGCTGGCCGACGGGACCGACCTCGACCTGCGGACGCGGACGCTGCGGGCGGTTCACACTCCTGGTCACACCCGCGGCCATCTCGTCTTTCACGACGCCGCGGCCCAGCTCATGTTCGCGGGCGACCACGTGCTCCCGCAGATCACTCCCTCGATCGGTTTCGAGGCCGCGGGCAACCGGATGGCCCTGGGCGACTATCTCAGCTCGCTCGGACGGACGCTCGCGCTGCCCGATGCCCGGCTGCTGCCTGCTCACGGCCCGGTCACCACCAGCACCCATGACCGGGTGAACGAGCTGCTCGCTCACCATGACACCCGCCTAGCGGAGACGTTCAGCGCCGTGCAGGCAGGTCACGCCACCCCGTACGAGGTGGCGAAGGCGATCAAATGGACCGGGCGGGAGCGCTCGTTCGGCGAGCTTGATCTGTTCAGCCAGATCCTGGCCATCAACGAGACCGCCGCGCACCTGGAGGTGCTCACGGTCCGCGGTCAGCTGACCCGTGAGGTGTCCGCCGAGAGCGCCGACCTCTACCAGGTCGCGGCGCCGCAGAACTAGCCGCCCGGTGCGCTAGCCGACGGCCGCGGGAGCGTCCTCGGTGATCACTCGCTGCGGGCCCGCGTAGACGTTCATCGTCGTGCCGCGCAGGAAGCCGATGAGGGTCATGCCTCCCTCTTCGGCCAGGGACACCGCCAGCGAGGACGGCGCGGACACCGCCGCCAGCACCGGAAGCCCGATCATGAGCGCCTTCTGCGCGAGCTCGAACGAGGCCCGCCCGCTCACCAGCAGGACGTGCCCGGTCAGCGGGACCAGACCGGAGCGCAAGGCCCAGCCTGCCACCTTGTCCACCGCGTTGTGACGGCCGACGTCCTCCCGCAGCACCAGCAGCGTGCCGTCCGGGGTAAACAGGCCGGCCGCGTGCAGGCCGCCGGTGCGGCTGAAGACCCGCTGCGCGTCCCTGAGCCGGCCGGGCAGACCGGCCAGCACGGCGGGGGATACGCGGACCGGGTCGGCGGCCACGTCGAAGGCAGACCGGACCCGGATCGCCTCGATGCTGTCCTTGCCGCACACCCCGCACGCGCTGGTGGTGAGAAAGTTCCTGGCCGCGGACTGGACCCCGTTGACCCCGTGAGCCTTGAGCAGCCCGCCATCGTCCGCGACGGTCACCGCGGCCACGTTCTCGTCGCACATCCGGATCTCGTGCACGTCACCGAGGCCGGTCAGCAGGCCCTCGGTGAACAAGAACCCGGCGGCCAGGTCGATGTCGTCTCCCGGGGTACGCATCGTCACCGTCAGCGGCTCGCCGTCCACCCGGATCTCGAGCGGCTCCTCCACCGCGAGCAGATCGGCCCGGTAATCCGCGGCACCGGATACGGGGACACGCAGTACCCGCCGCCTAGCCGTAGTCGTGCTCATAGACCGACATTACGCCCGGCCATCTTCCCCTGCCTCAACGGGCGTCAACCGGTCCGGACAGCCAAATGCCGGGCCCGGCGGGAGGTCGGGCCCGGCACATGGGTCGGGAGGCAAGCAGGAGTAGCTACACCGCGAAGTCGAGCAGCGGCTGAGCGCGGCTCGGGTGACGCAGCTTGGACAGCGACTGCTTCTCGAGCTGCCTGATCCGCTCGCGGGTCAGGCCAAGCGCGCGGCCTATCTCGTCCAGCGTGTGCGGGTTGCCGTCGTACAGTCCGAAACGCATCGCCATGATCGTCGCCTCGCGCGGCGTTAGCGCGTCGAGGGCCGAACGCAGCTGCTCCGCCATCAGCTGACGATCAACGAGCTCGGAGGCCTCGGGCGCGTCGACGTCCTCGATCAGGTCGCCGATGCTGGTCTCACCGTCCTCGCCAATGGTGGAGTCCAGGCTGATCGGCTGGCGGCTGGTACGCAGCAGCTCCTCGATCTGGTCCGGAGTCCGGTCAAGCTCGACGGCGAGTTCCTCGGGAGTCGGCTCGCGGCCGAGCTTCTGGTGCATGTCGCGCTCGACCCGGCTCAGCTTGCTGAGCATCTCCAGGACGTGGACCGGCAGCCGGATGGTCCGGGCCGAGTCGGCGAAGCCACGCTGGATGGCCTGCCTGATCCACCACATGGCGTAGGTGGAGAACTTGTAGCCCTTGGTGTAGTCGAACTTCTCGACGGCACGGATCAGGCCCAGATTCCCTTCCTGCACCACATCCAGCAGGGACAGGCCCCGGTCGCTGTACTTCTTGGCCACCGACACGACCAGGCGAAGGTTGGCCTCGAGCATGTGCGACTTGGCGCGCCGGCCGTCCTCGGCGACGAG
>Ga0302178_10001518_pt1 | contig 19523 bp, 14 predicted proteins | sample I_Palsa_E1_3_FD_198790 | JGI IMG/M metagenome (GOLD analysis project Ga0302178, IMG submission 198790) | Peat permafrost microbial communities from Stordalen Mire near Abisko, Sweden - I_Palsa_E1_3 | ecosystem: Environmental > Terrestrial > Soil > Palsa > Peat permafrost | place: Sweden... | reverse complement strand
CACCCCGTTCGACGCCTCCGGGCAGGTCGACGAGGCTGCCGCGGTCCGGCTGCTCGCGCACCTGTTCGAGCACGGCTCCGACGGCGTCGTCGTGTGCGGCACGACGGGCGAGGCAGCGACGCTCGATGATGACGAGCATCTCGGCTTCATCGAGCTGATCGTCGGCGAGGCGCGCGCCAACCATCCGGACCGAACCGTGATCGCGGGCGTCGGCTCCAACGACACCCGGCACGCGGTCAAGCTGACCGAGAAGGCGACCGAGCTGCGTCCCGACGCGCTGCTGTCGGTCAACCCCTATTACAACCGGCCCAGCCGGCGCGGGATCATCCGCCACTATGAAGAGGTCGACCGCGCCACCGACCTGCCGATCCTGCTCTACAACATCCCGCAGCGGACCGGCTCGGACCTGTCGAACGAGCTGATCGCCGAGCTCGGCCAGCTCGAGCACATCATCGGGGTCAAGCAGGCCAACCATGCGAACCTCGCGAGCATCGACGGCATGCAGATCTACGCCGGCAACGACGACATGCTCGTCGACGTGCTCGACCTCGATGAGCCCGGTGGGATCCTCACGGGCAGCCACGTGTTCGGCGAGGTCTTCAGGCGGATGATCGACGAGCCCGAGCGCCGGCGCGAGATCGACGCGCACCTCGCCGACGTCTACCGCGACATGGCGATCGCGCCGGCGGCATGCAGCCTCAAGGCGGCGCTCAACCTGCTCGGCCTCGACGTGGGCGCGCCCCGGCTCCCGTATGTCGAGCTCGACGAAGACGAGCTCGCCGTGATCCGTGGGCTGCTCGAGCGCCACGGGCTGTTGCAAGCGATTCAAACGTGAGCCGGCTCCGGGTTCTGCCGCTCGGCGGCCTGGGCGAGATCGGCAAAAACATGACGGTCGTCGAGTACGAGGAGCGGATCATCGTCGTCGACACCGGGCTGCGGTTCCCGACCGCCGAGATGCTCGGCATCGACCTGGTCCTCCCCGACTTCACCTACCTGCGCGAGCGGGCCGAGAACATCGAGGCGATCGTCATCACCCACGCTCACGAGGATCATCTCGGGGCACTTCCGTGGGTGCTGCGTGAGCTCGGCCAGCACGGGGCGAACCCGCCCGTCTACAGCGGCCGGCTGACGATCGCGATGGCCCGCTCGAAGCTCGACGAGCACCGGCTCCGCGACGCCGTGCTCGAGACGATCGACCCGGGCGAGGAGCTGCAGCTCGGTCCGTTCGATCTCGAGCTGATCCACATGACACATTCGATTCCGGACGCTTGCGCGGTCGCCCTGACGACCGAGCTCGGAACGATCCTGCTGACCGGCGACTACAAGTTCGACCAGACGCCGGTCGACGGCGAGCCAGCGGACGTGCAGCGCCTCGCCGAGCTCGGCCGCGAAGGCGTCCTGCTGCTCTGCGGCGACTCGACCAACGCCGACCGGCCCGGCTACTCGCTATCGGAGCGCGTCGTCGGGCCGCATCTGGAGGAGGTGTTCGCCCGCGCCGAGGGCCGGATCATCGTGACGAGCTTCGCGTCCAACATCCACCGCGTCCAGCAGGTCGTCGACGCGGCGGCGGAGCTCGGGCGCAAGGTCGCGCTGGTCGGCCGCTCGATGCGCAAGAACGTCGGCATCGGGCGCTCGCTCGGTCACATCGAGGTCCCCGACGGATTGCTGATCCAGCCGCAGGAGGTCGAGGACTGGCCCGATCACAAGGTGGTCGTGATCTCGACCGGTTCGCAGGGCGAGCCGCTGTCGGCGCTGCGCCGGATGGCCCACAAGGACCACAGGATGATCAAGCTCCACGAGGGTGACACGGTCGTGTTCAGCGCCACGCCGATCCCAGGCAACGAGCGCGCCGTGTCCGAGACCGTCGACCGCCTGTACCACATCGGATGCGATGTGGTGACGACCGCGGACGCGCCGATCCACGCCTCGGGCCACGGCTACCAGGAGGAGCTGAAGCTGATGCTCAACCTCGTCAAGCCGCGCTACGTGCTGCCGATCCACGGCGACCACAAGCGGATCCACCTGCACGCCGGGCTCGCCGACGCCGTCGGGATCGACCCCGAGCGGGTGTTCCGCGGCGACAACGGGCTGCCACTCGACATCGACGAGCGCGGCGCCCGCTTCGGCGAGCCAGAACAGTCGGGGATGATCTTCGTCGACGGCGTCGACATCGGCGACCCGGCCGACGTTGCGCTGCGCGACCGCCGGATGCTGTCCGCCGACGGGATCTTCATCGTCGTCGCGACGGTCTCAGAGCAGGACGGCACGCCGGTCGCAGACACGGAGGTGATCTTCCGCGGTGTGCCGTTCATCGAGCAGGCCGAGACGCTGCGCCAGGAGATCCGCGAGGAGGTCGAGCGCTCGCTTGCGCGCTCGGCGCAGGACGGCGTGCGCGAGATAGACATCCTGCAGCAGGAGTTGCACGACGATCTGGCGGCGTACGTCTACGACCGGCTGCGGCGCCGCCCGATGGTGCTGCCGGTCATCGTCGAGGTCTGAGCCGCCAGCTGCTGGGGCTCGGTGCCGGCCGGGGTTGTTGGGGCGGCGTCGCGGGACGGATCCGCCGGCTTAGGTTGTGCGTCCGGGAACGTGATCACGAACCGGGTGCCCTTCCCGCCGGGGCCCCTGGCGAGCTCGACGGTGGCGCCGTGCTGGTCGGCGACCGCGCGGACGATCGCGAGGCCCAGGCCCGTGCCGCGCGCGCCGCCTCCCTTGTCGCCGCCGCCCCGCACGAACCGCTCGAACACCCGTCCGTGCAACTCGGGCGGGATCCCGGGCCCGTCATCCTCGACGATCAAAGTCGGCAGACCGCCACCGGCGGACGAGCGCGCCGAGATCCGCGTGCCGGGCGGCGTGTGACGGATTGCGTTCTCGATCAGGTTCAACGTCAGCCTGTGCAGGTCGTCGGCGTTGCCATCGACGATCGCCGGCTCGAGGTCGACGGTCAGTTCGTGACCCTCGGCGACCGGGCCTAGCTCCGCGGCGGCGTCCGTGAGGACGGCAGCGAGATCTGTCGGGCGGTGCGGCGCGCGCCGATCGGCGTCGGCGCGCGCGAGCAGTAGCAGGTCACCGACGAGGCGCCGCATCCGCCGGGTCGAGCGCAGCGCCGACTTGGCCGAGTCGGCCGGCTCGCCTTCGAGCTCGTCGGCGAGTAGCTCGAGGTTGGCAAGTACGCTCGTCAGCGGTGTGCGCAGCTCGTGCGAGGCGTCGGCAACGAACTCGCGCTGCCGGCGCAGCGCCGCCTCGGTGTCGGCACGGGAGGCGTCGAGCGCGGCGAGCATCCCGGCGAGCGTGTCTGCGAGCTCGGCCACCTCGTCCTTGGCCTCGATGTGCGGGATCCGCCGGCTCGGGTCGCGAGTGCGCTCGATCTCTCGAGCGGCGGCGGTCAGCTGCGCGATCGGGCGGATCGCGCGCTGGGCTGTCGCCAATCCGGCGAGAAGCGCGAGCACGGTACCGCCGAGCACCCCGAGGATCAGGATCAGCTGGACCTTCGCGGTCGTGTGGTCGATCGATGACAGCGGGCGCCCATATAGCAGCACGCCCTGGACCTCGCGCTTGCGTTGCTTCCAGCTGATCTTCACCGTCGCGACGTAGTAGCCCCACTGGGACCGTCCAGCCCCGGGGAAGATCGGTGGGTCCTGCGCCTGCGTGGCCGGGATGCGCCTGTCCTGCGAGCAGAAGAGGTTGCCGTTGTCGTCGAACACGCGGACCTGGGCACCGTAGGCTGCGATCGGAAACGCCTGATCGCGGCTGTCACAGACCAGCCTGTCGTTCGGCGTCAAGTTCAGCGTCGAGGCCTCGTTCTGCACCCCCGCCTTGAAGCTCTCCGTCACCTGGGCGTCGGTGAAGTGGCCGACGAGCACGGCGAACCCGGCGAGGATCACGAACGTCAGCGCCGCGGAGCCGCCGGCCAGGCGCCAGCGGATCGGGACCGACCTATACGCGGAGAACGTAACCCGCGCCGCGGATCGTATGGAGGAGCCGAGGCTCGCCATCCGCTTCCAGCTTCCTTCGTAGGTTGGAGACGAACACTTCGATCGTGTTCGTCATCGAGAACGGGTCATACCCCCAGACCTCGTCGAGCAGCCGCTGACGGGAGATCACGATTCGCTCGTTGCGCATCAGGTACTCGAGCAGCTCGAACTCGCGCTGGGTGAGCTCGAGCTGCCGATCGCCACGCAGGACCTCGTGCGTGTCTGGGTTCAGCTTCAGGTCGCCGACGGTCAGGGCCGCCTGGCCGCGTGGCGGCCGGCGCCGGAGCAGCGCCCGGAGGCGGGCGAGCAGCTCCTGGCGCTCGAACGGCTTGACGAGGTAGTCGTCGGCGCCCGAATCGAGCCCACCGACGCGCGACTCGACGGCGTCACGCGCGGTCAGGATCAGGATCGGGACGTCGTCGGTCTCGCGCAGCGCCTTGGCGACCTCGATCCCGTCCATCCCGGGCAGGCCGAGGTCGAGGATCACCAGGTCAGGCAGGAACGCGTGCGCCTGGTCGAGCCCGGCGACGCCGTCGCCGGCGACGCGGACGTCGTAGCCCTCCATCCGCAGCGAGCGTTGCAGGACCTGCGCGATCGCGTCGTCGTCCTCGACGACGAGAACTCTGGGAGGGCGTTCGAACTCGCTCATCTCGATTTTGCGGGATGTTAGGGGGTGAACCAGCGGGTCCCGGAGACTCTTTAGAGGGTCTTGATCGCAACCGTCGAAGAGAGCACTTCGGACATGCCCGCGACCCGGACCCCAGCACGACGCAAGCGGTCCCCGGCGAAGCGCAAGACGACGCGCAAGCGCCGAACGCGCTTGCTCAGCCCGGCGTCGCTGCGGGCCCTGCTCGAGCTCGAGCCCCACCAGGTCGACGTCCTCGGGCTGGCTCTGATCGCGCTGGCGGTGTTCCTCGGCGGCGTCATCTATTTGCACTGGGCGGGCGGCACGGTCGGGCGTGGGGCGGTGACCGCGCTGCGCCTCGTGTTCGGCGAGCTCGCCTACGTGGTCCCGGTCGGACTCGCGATCGGGGGTGCCCTCGTCTTTGCGCGCGAGGTCAACAAGCCGGAGCGGCCGCTGCGCGCCGGCACGCTGTGCCTGCTCGTCGCGGCGCCGCTCGCGCTCGCCGCCGGCACCCTCGGGATCGGCCCCGGACCCGAGCCGGCGCACGGTTTCTGGGCCGAGCACGTGCTCGAACCACGCGGCGGCGCGCTCGGGGGCGCCGAGTTGTTCGTCGTCGGTCACCTGGTCTCGACCGCCGGCGCCGACGTGCTGGCCGTGTTCCTGCTGATCGCCGCGGTCGTGCTGTTCAGCGGCGCGACGTTCGCGTCGATCGTGCTCGCGACCCGCCGGCAGGCCGTGGCCGCGCTGCGCCGCTCAGAGCGCGTTCGCGAGCTGCACCGGCCCGTGACGGCGGCCGCGCGCGCACCGTTCGATGTGCCCGAGCCCGACACCACCGAGCTGATCGTGCGCGCCACGCACGTCGAGGCGCCCGCGCAACTCGCGTTCGACGAGCCCGAGCCGCGGGAGCCCGAGGAGCTCGAGTCGGACGGCGACGCGATGGATGAGGCTGGCGAAGCTGTGGCGAGCCAGCCGAAAGAGCCCGCTCGGGAACTAAGCGACGAGGAGCTGACGCCGCAGGGGCGCTACCGGTCATCGGTGACCGACGACCCGGAGTTCGTCTGGCGCAGGCCGAGTCAGCGGCTGCTCGTGCGCTCGACCGCCGAGGCTTCGCGGCCGGACACCGCCGGCCAGGAGCAGGTGGCCGCGCAGCTGATCGAAGCCCTGGGGCACTTCGGGGTCGAGGCCAAGGTGGTGGGGCGGGTGACGGGGCCGCACATCACGCGCTACGAGCTGCGGCTCGCTCCCGGGATCAAGGTCGCGAAGGTCGCCAGCCTCAAGGACGACCTCGCGTACGCGCTCGCCGCGGTCGACATCCGGATCCTCGCGCCGATTCCGGGCAAGACGGCGGTTGGCGTCGAGGTGCCGAACGCGCGGCGCAAGATCGTCCACCTCGGCGATGTCTTCCAGCAGCCGCCGGCGGACTGGTCGCCGCTGACAGTGTGGCTCGGCAAGGACGTCGCCGGCCGGGCGATTGGTGCCGACCTGGCGAAGATGCCGCACCTGCTGGTCGCGGGCACGACCGGCGCCGGCAAGTCGGCGTGCGTCAACGCGATGCTGTGCTCGATCCTGCTGCGCGCGACGCCGCACGAGGTCCGGCTCGTGCTGGTCGACCCCAAGCAGGTCGAGCTCAACCACTACGAGTCGATCCCGCACCTGCTGACGCCCGTGATCACGAGCCCGAGGATGGCCGCCAACGCGCTACAGAACCTGGTCAGGGAGATGGAGCAGCGCTACGGGACGATGTCGCTCGCCCGCACCAGGTCGCTGCCCGAGCTCAACCGCCACCGGGAGAATTCGGACCCGCCCGCGCCGCCGCTGCCCTACATCCTATGCGTGATCGACGAGCTCGCGGACCTGATGATGGTCGCGCCGGCCGACGTCGAGGACTCGATCATCCGCCTCGCGCAGAAGGCACGAGCGGTCGGGATCCACCTGGTGCTCGCGACCCAGTCGCCGCGGGTCGACGTGATCACCGGGATGATCAAGGCCAACGTGCCGTCGCGGATCGCGTTCGCGGTCTCGAGCCAGACCGACTCGCGCGTGATCCTCGATCAGAACGGCGCCGAGTCGCTGCTCGGGCAGGGGGACATGCTGTTCTCGCCGGTTGGCTCGAGCAAGCTGCAGCGGATCCAGGGCGCATACATCGACGAGCCGCAGATCGCCGAGCTGACGGAGGCCTGGCGCCGGCAGGGCGCCCCGGACCTGCGCGAGGAGCTGCTCGAGGAGGTCGAGCCCGAAGAGGGTGACGGCGGCGAGGCCGGAGAGGACGAGTTCAGCCCCGACGAGGACCCGCTGCTCGAGGACGCGATCGCGCTGGTCGCGTCGATGGGCACCGCCTCGACCTCGATGTTGCAGCGGCGGCTGCGGCTTGGCTACACGCGTGCGGGGAGGCTGATCGACATGCTCGAGCGGCGCGGGATCATCTCCGGCTACGAGGGCTCGAAGCCGCGTCAGGTGCTGATCGGCGAGGCCGACGTTCCCCGGATCCTGGCGCATTTCGCCGAGGGTGGGGGGGCGGTGGCGCGCTCGCCGGCGGCGGCCAGGACGGTCGCGCCAGCCGCGCCCGCGGGCGCCCCGTCCGGCGATCATCGGGACGGTCTGGCGGGCGACGATTAGCGCCACCTCACGTGGTCGCCTTGGTCGAGCGCAGGCGCTCGGCGCAGCGTAGCCTTCGAGGCGATGGAAGCGATCGGTCAGGCGCTGCGGGAGGCCCGGATGCGGGCCAAGATCGACATCAGCGAGGTCGAGGCGCGGACCAAGATCCGCGCCAAGTACCTGCGGGCGATCGAGAACGAGGAGTGGGACCTGCTCCCCGGGACGGTGTTCGTCAAGAGCTTCCTGAAGACCTACAGCGACTACCTCGGGCTCGACAGCCGGATGCTGCTCGACGAGTTCAGGCGCCGCTACGAGCGCCCGAACGACCACGACGCGCGGCCGATTGCTGCGCTCGGCCGCGAACGCGAGCGCGCTTCCCGCGGGCCGCGGCGGCCGCGGGTGCCGGGATGGCTGGTGATCGCCGTGATCCTCGTCGGTGTGGCGGGGGCGCTGTTCGCGATCGGCGAGCTGACGGGCAACGGGCCGTCGACGCCGCCGCTGGCGAACGGCGGGGCGCGGACCCGGCACCACCACCGCGGTCACGCGAAGACAACCACGACCCTGACCACCGCGAGCACGCCGACGAAGACCGTCACGACGCCCGCCCCTCCGAAGCTCGCGAGCCTGCGGATCACGCCGACGGGCACCGTCTGGATCTGTGTCGAGCGGGTGGTGCACGGAGTCGGCAAGCCCGTCTTCCCGGCCGGCGACTTCACCCTGGGGCAGACCGTACCGAGCGTGCGCGGTCACGAACTGCTGGTGACGCTCGGCAACGCCGGGGCGACACTCGAGGTCGACGGCAAGCCGTACCCGCTGACCGCCTCCAACCAGGCGATCGGGTTGAGGGTGACGCCGACCCGCGTGAGCGCGCTCGCGCCCGGCACGCAGGCAACCTGCACATGAATGAAGACGCGGCGGTGTTCACCGGGCGTGCCGCCGTGCGCGCCGGGATCCTCGTGACCGGCACCGAGGTGCTGACCGGGATCATCTCCGACCGCAACGGCCCGTGGCTGTCCGAGCGGCTGCGCGAGCTCGGTGTCGACGTCGCGATGATCGAGGTGGTCGGCGATCGGCCGGCCGACCTCGACGCCGCGCTCGCGCACATGCGTGAGGAGGGGTTGGCGGTGATCGTCACGAGCGGCGGCCTCGGGCCGACGGCGGATGACCTCACGGCCGAGATCGTCGGCCGCTTCAGCGGGCGCGAGATGGTGCTGGACGCGGAACTCGAGGCGCGGATCGCCGAGATCCTGCGGCCGCTGATGTCGCGCTGGCCCGACCTGGACGAGGGGGCGATCCTTGCCGCCAACCGCAAGCAGGCGGTGATCCCGGCGGGGGCGACCGTGCTCGATCCGGTCGGCACCGCGCCGGGACTCGTCGTCCCGCCCGCCGGCGGGTCCGGCGGCGGGCCGACGGTGGTGGTGCTTCCAGGGCCGCCGCGCGAGCTGCACGAGATGTGGCAGTCGGCGGTCGCGACCGACGCGTTTCGCGCTGCCGTGGCGGGTGCGACCGAGTACCGGCGCGGGATCTTGCGCCTGTTCGGGATCCCCGAGTCGGAGATCGCGAATACGCTGCGCCTGGCGAACGCCGCCGGTGTGCCGTTGCACGCGCTCGAGATCACCACCTGCCTGCGGCGCGGCGAGATCGAGGTCGCGACGCGCTACGAGCCACCCGCGCAGGAGGCGTACGCCGCGCTCGTCCGGTTCATCTCCGAGCGCCACGCCAAGACGCTGTTCTCGGTCGACGGCTCGACGATCGACGAGCAGGTCGCAGCGCTGCTGGCGGATCAGACGATCGCGGTGGCGGAGTCGTGCACGGGCGGCCTGCTCGCCGCCCGGCTGACCGACCGCGCCGGGTCCTCGGCGTACGTCCTCGGCGGCCTCGTCGTCTACTCGAACGAGGCGAAGGTCTCGCTCGCCGGGGTCGATCCGGCGCTGATCGAGTCCTTCGGGGCTGTCTCGGTCGAGGTCGCGGCGGCGCTGGCGCGCGGGGCGCGTGAGCGGTTAGGGGCGTCGGTGGGAGTCGGGATCACCGGGGTCGCGGGACCGGGTGGTGGGACCGAGGCGAAGCCGGTCGGGTTCGTGTGCTTCTCGGTGTCGGCTGCAGAGGGGCGCTCGCTGACCCGCAGCGCCCGCCTGCCGGGCGGGCGCTCGGACGTCCGGGAACGGTCGACCACTGTCGCCATGCACATGGTCGCGCGGCTGCTCCGCGGCGAGTCTGACTGACGGCCGTGGACGGGCCGGGGGAGGGGTCACGGATCCGGCTGTTCGTCGCCCTCGGGCTGCCGGCCTGTGTGCTCGAGGCGCTCATCTCCTGGCAGCGGTCGTCGGTCTCGCCGCTCGCGGGTGTCCGGGCGATCGCGCCGGATGCGCTGCATGTAACGCTCTGCTTCCTCGGGACGCGGGAGGTGGCTGAGGTGGACGGGATCGCACGGGCATGCTCGGTGCTCGCCGGCGCGTCCGTCGCAGACCTGCGGCTCGGCTCGCCCGTCTGGCTTCCATCCACACGCCGCCCGCAGGTGCTGGCGGTGCACGTGATCGACGCGCTGGACGCGGCGCTGGGGGATGCGCAGGCGAAGTTGGCGCGCTCGCTCGCGGCGATCGGGGCCTACGAGCCGGAGCGCCGCCGGTTTCTGCCGCATGTCAGCGTCGGGCGGGTACGGCGGGGAACAGCGGTCGCGGCGGCTGGCGGGGGCAGGCCGGCGCTCGAGCCGCCCCCGGCAGTGCGCTTCGACGGGTCGCGGGTGACGCTGTTCCGCTCGTGGCTGGGGAACGGGCCGGCCCGGTACGAGGCCTTGCACTCGGTGCTGCTCGGGCCTTCATAATTGCCGGCTGTGTGGGCGAAGGTCGTGAGCCCTGAAAGGCTGACCGCGCCGGTCATCGGGGTGTACGCCGTGCGGATCCTGCTCGGCGTCTCGGTGTTCGTCGTGCTGCTCCTGTCCCTGCTGTCGGTGCAGCGTGACACCGACCGCGCGCACGACACCTCCAGCGTGCTCGTCGCCGCGCTCGGCGTCGAGCGGACGGTATCCCAGGCGGGCGCTGGGCTGCGCGGGTACCTGCTGACCGGCCGGCGCCTGATGCTCGCACCGTTCACCGAGGCGCAGCGGATGCTTCCGGGTCAGCTGCGCACTCTGACCGCGACCGCGCGGTCTGCCGGCGGCTCCCGCGAGGCGGTCGCGATCGCGGCCGACATCGAGGCCGACGTGATCCGCTTCGGGCTGCCGCTGAGCGCACCGGGAATGAGCCTCGCGCGGTCCACCACCCGCCAGGCCGCGCTCCAGTTCGGGCTGACGGCGACCGCCTTGCAGGCTCAGTTCAATGCGTTCATCGAGCGGCTCGTCACGCTCCGGTCGCGACGCCACGCGGCGGTGACCGACGAGGTCGGCAAGGCGATCGCGCTGGCAGCTCTCGGTCTCGCGCTGTCGCTCGCGCTGGACCTCGCGGTGCTGACGTTCCTCCTACGCGGCGTCCTGCGTCCGATCCGGGCCGTCTCACGCGCGGCCGCGCGGTTCGCGCGCGGCGAGCTGGGCGCCCGCGTCCCTGACACCGGGATCGGGGAGGTCGCGATGCTGGCCGCGTCGTTCAACCGGATGGCCGAGTCCTCGGAGGTGCGCACGACCGAGCTCGCGAGCGCACACGAGCGGCTCGCGCGGGCGGCGACCGTCGCCGAGGAGGCGTCGCGGATGAAATCGACCTTCCTGGCGAACATGAGCCACGAGGTGCGTACGCCGCTGCACGGGCTGCTGGGGATGCTGGCGTTGCTCGGCGAGACCTCGCTCGACGACGACCAGCGCGCCTATCTGGACGTCGCTCAGTCGTCGAGCGACGCGCTGATGCGGGTCGTCGGCGACGTCCTGGACATCGCTCGGATCGAGGCAGGGCGTCTGGAGATCGAGCAGCTCGAGTTCGATCTCCACGAGACCGTGCGGTCCGTGTGCGGGCTGATGGGGCTGGCGGCCGGCGACAAGCGCCTGTCGCTACGGCCGTCGATCGACGCGGGCGTCCCACCGCTGGTGATCGGCGACCGCACGCGGGTCGCTCAGGTGCTCCAGAACCTCGTGTCCAACGCCGTCAAGTTCACCCCGGAGGGCGAAGTGTCGGTGGCGGTCAGCGTCGTGTCCTCTGACTTCGGGCGGATCGTCGTGCGGTTCGCCGTGCGCGACACCGGGATCGGGATCGAGCCGGCGCAGCTGTCGCGGCTGTTCGAGCCGTTCGTGCAGGCCGAGCCGGGAACGACCCGCAAGTTCGGGGGCAGCGGCCTCGGGCTGGCGATCGCGCGTGAGCTGACCGAGCTGATGGGCGGCTCGATCGCCGCCGAAAGTGTCCCGGGGCACGGGAGCACGTTCAGCTTCGACCTGCCGTTCGTGTCGGCGCCGGCACGACCCGCGGCGCTCCCGGGGTCGCCCGGGTCGGCGGCCGTGGCCGGCGGCGAGCGAGCACCGGCATCGGGGCTCCCCGACGAGGATGCCGCGGACGAGAACGGCCGGCAGGCGCGCCGCGGCGCGGCGCACGACGGCCCAGCGGTTCCGGGCGCCCGGCGGATCCTCGTCGCCGAGGACCACGACGTCAACTGGATCGTGATGGAGCGTATGCTCGCCTCTCGCGAACACCTCGCCGAGCGCGCCGTCGATGGCGAGCAGGTGCTGGAGAAGGTCGCCGCCGCCCGGTACGACCTGCTCCTGCTGGACTGCCAGATGCCGATTCGCGACGGGTTCGAGACCGCGCGGGAGCTGCGCCGCCGTGAGCTCGAAGCGGCAGCCCAGTGCGCGTCCGAGCCGGCGGCGGCAGCGGGGCGCGCCGCCGGCGAACGCCGGCTGCCGATCGTGGGGATCACCGCCGGCGTGATCGACGCCGCGTACGAGCGCTACCGCGAGGCCGGGATGGATGACCATCTGATCAAGCCGATCTCGTTCGCCGAGCTCGACGCGATCCTCGAGCGATGGCTCGCGCCCGTAGATGCGCTCGACCCCGACCGGATCGAGATCCTGCGCAAGCTGTTCCCGGGCTCGCGGCTGGGGCCCGTGCTCGCCGAGATCCAGGAGGAGGTCGAGCAGGACCTGGGCGAGCTCGACGTCGCGATCGGCGAGCGCGATCAGGCCCGAGTCGCGGCTGCCGCCCACCGGATTCGCAACACCGCCCAGCTGCTCGGGGCGGGCGGCCTCGCCGCCCGCGCCGCCGAGCTCGACAACCCGCCGCGTGACGACCGCGAGCCGGTCGAGCTCGACGACGGCACGCTCGTTCGCCTGCGGGAGCAGTGGGCGAGCACGCGGGCGGCGCTTGCCGAGCTGGCCGGCAACCCGGTGCGATCTTTTACATAGTTGGCACAAACCTGTCTTGTTTGGTTACGGCGCCCGCGCCTAGCCTTCGGTTCCGTCCGCCACGCGCCCTACCGTGACCGGTTCACAGGGCATGAGACAAGGAGCGAGCATGAGCGAACAGAATGGAGCGGCCGGTCGCGCCGGTGCCGCCGTGGACGCGAAGTCCGACGCCAAGCGGCAGGCGGCCCTCCAGGGCGCGCTGACACAGATCGAGCGCCAGTTCGGCAAGGGCACCGTGATGCGGATGGGCGACCCGGGCGCCCGAGTCGCGGTCGACGCGATCCCCACCGGCGCGCTCTCGCTCGACATCGCGCTCGGGATCGGCGGCGTCCCGCGGGGGCGGATCATCGAGATCTTCGGCCCGGAGTCGTCGGGCAAGACGACGCTCGTCTACCACATCATCGCCGAGGCGCAGAAGCTCGGCGGGGTGTGCGCGTTCGTCGACGCCGAGCACGCCATGGACCCGCTCTACGCCCAGCAGATCGGCGTCGACATCGACGAGCTGCTCGTCTCCCAGCCGGACTACGGCGAGCAGGCGCTCGAGATCGTCGACATGCTGATCCGCTCGGGCGCGGTTGACGTGATCGCGATCGACTCGGTCGCAGCGCTGACGCCGCGGACCGAGCTCGAGGGACAGATGGGCGACCAGACGGTCGGCGTCCAGGCGCGGATGATGTCGCAGGCGATGCGCAAGCTGACGGGCAACCTGAACCGCACCCAGACGCTGTGCGTGTTCACCAACCAGATCCGCGAGAAGGTGGGCGTGATGTTTGGCTCGCCGGAGACCCAGCCGGGCGGTCGCGCACTCAAGTTCTATGCCTCGCAGCGGCTCGACATCCGGCGGATCGAGACGCTCAAGGATGGAGCCGAGGCGGTCGGCAACCGGGTGCGCGTCAAGGTCGTCAAGAACAAGGTCGCGGCCCCGTTCAAGCAGGCGGAGTTCGACATCGAGTTCGGCAAGGGGATCTCTACCTCGGGATGCCTGCTCGACCACGGGATCGAGCACAACATCGTGACCAAGTCGGGCTCGTTCTTCTCCTACGGCGAGGAGCGGCTGGGGCAGGGCCGCGGGAACGCGAAGGCGTTCCTCGACGAGCACCAGGACATCGCTAAGGAGATCGAGGCGAAGATCTACACGGCACTCGGCATCGGGCAGGACCTCGTCAAGCCGATTGAGGGGCGCGAGGGGGCGCCGCTGGAGGCTGTTGAGGAGGCCGACGCGGAGTTCCAGGCTGCGTGACGAGCCGTCCCACCGCCGCATCAGCTCGTGGAGAGCGCGTCAGGGGATCGCCGATCGCTCGGCGACCGGCGTCCGGCCAATAGCCAGGACGCGCTCGCCGTCGCTTACACATACCTGAACCGGCGCGAGCGGACGGTGTCGGAGACGCGCGCCCGTCTGGAGCGTGCGGGCTTCGATGCCGGCGCGGTCGATGCGGCGATCGCCGAGCTGCTCGACCTCGGCTATCTCGATGACGGCCGCTACGCCCGCGTGTTCGCGCAGGACAAGCGCACGCTCGAGTCCTGGGGCTCGGAGCGGATCGGCCGCGAGCTGGCGGGGCGCGGAGTAGAGCGGGAGCTGATCGAGGCGGCGCTCGCCGAAGCTGGCGGCGGCGGCGACTGCCCGGGCAACGAGCAGGAGCGGGCCGTGGAGCTGCTTCGATCCCGTTACGGCGCCGGACCAGTAGACCTGCGCGACCGAGACCGGGCCCTCGGCGTCCTGATCCGCAAGGGCTACGACGGCGACACCGCGTACGACGCCGTACGCGCCTGGGCCGCCGGCGCCCGCTGAGCGCTGGTTCACCCGCGCGCGGCCGGTCTCGAGCCGGGGCACGCGAGCGAGCCCTTGCGTTGGTTGTCACGTACAGGCTGTCGAGCTACGATGAGTCCAGCGAACGAACGGCCTGCGGGCCGCCGAAAGAACCAGCAAATCCCGACAGAATTTGGATCCGTAACAGCGTAGACAGCACAGTCGTCTGGGCCGCCTCGGTGGCGGCTCGCACCACATCAGCCTCGCTGATCGCTGCCCGGGCAGGGACGGTCGTCCCGCGCCCCGGTCTGGCATCTGCACGTGCGCCCGCACTTGCCGCTCGGTCGCTCCTTAAAAACTGAGAACTACGCAGTGAGAGCTCCGGAGGGCCGGAGCGCCGGAGAGGAACGAGCATGGGCTTCTACATCATCGCCGCGGCAGCGCTGATCGCCGTTGGCATCGTGGGGGCGGCTGCGGTGTATGCCCGCAATGGCGGCCGTGTGCACGCGGTAGCCGGCGGTCCCGGTCCTGCGCCGTCGGCTGCACCGCTTCCGGTTCAGCGGTCGTCGCTGGCCAACGGCACCGGGCCGGACATGGTCGCCGACCTGGTCGCGCGCGAGCAGACGATTACCCAGCGGGAGGCGGAGCTCGCCGAGGTGCGGCTGACACTCGAAGACGAACGCCGCGATCTGACGCGCGAGCTCGAGCGGGTCTCCGGCCTGTCCGCCTCGCGCGCAAAGCAGGTGCTGCTCCAGGAGGTCGAAGACGACGCGCGGCGGGAGGCTGCGCGTCGCGTCCGGCAGATTGAGGAGGAAACGCGCCGCGAGGCTGAACGCCGCGTCCGCAACATCTTGTCCGTGTGCATGCAGCGACTCGCAGCCGGCCACGCGGCGGAGACGACCGTATCCGTGGTCCAACTGTCCTCCGACGACATGAAGGGGCGGATCATCGGGCGCGAGGGTCGCAACATCCGCGTGCTCGAGAACCTCACCGGCGTCGACTTCATCATCGACGACACGCCCGGCGCCGTCGTGCTGTCCGGCTTCGACGGGGTGCGGCGGGAGATCGCGCGCCTGACTCTCGAGAAGCTTCTCCATGACGGCCGCATCCATCCGGCCCGCATCGAGGAGATGTATTACCAGGCCAAGTCCGAGCTCGAGGCGCACATCATCGAGGTAGGCGAGCAAGGAGCGTTCGATGCGGGTGTGCAGGGCCTGAATCCCGAGCTCATCAAGGTCCTCGGGCGGCTGAAGTTCCGGACGAGCTACGGCCAGAACGTGCTCGCTCACTCGGTCGAGGTCGCGTGCCTGGCGGCGATGATGGCCTCCGAGCTGGGTGCGGGAACCAAGACGGCGCGCCGCGCGGGCCTGCTGCACGATGTCGGCAAGGCGGTCACCCACGAGGTCGAGGGCCCGCACGCGCTCGTCGGTGGCGAGCTGGCGCGGAGGTATGGCGAGAGCGAGGCGGTCGCGCACGCGATGGAGGCGCACCACAACGAGGTCGAGCCCCAGACGATCGAGGCCGTGATGGTGCAGGCGGCGGATGCGCTGTCGGGCGCCAGGCCGGGTGCCCGCGGCGAGTCGCTCGAGCAGTACGTCAAGCGACTGCGCAACCTCGAGCAGATCGCGAGCCGGCACGACGGCGTCGACAAGGTCTACGCGATGCAGGCCGGCCGTGAGATCCGTGTGATGGTCGCGCCCGGCGCGATCGACGACGACGCGGCTACGATGCTGTCGTTCGAGATCGCGCGCGAGATCGAGAAGGAACTCGAGTACCCGGGCCAGATCAAGGTGACCGTGATCCGGGAGTCACGGGCGGTCGAGTACGCCCGCTGAATTCGCGGGAGCCTTGAACGCCGCAGATGAGTGCCGGCACGTCGCCGCAGCTTCCCGGGTTCCTGCACTCGCTCCAGGGGCCGCTCAACGACTACGGATACCTCGCCGTGGCCGGGTTCGTGCTGCTCGAGGACTTCGGCGTTCCGGTTCCGGGTGAGACGATCCTGATCCTCGGCGCGATCTACGCAGGCACCGGCCGCCTCAGCATCTACCTGGTCGGACTGATCGCCTTACTCGCAGCCGTGACGGGGGACAACATCGGATTCGCGATCGGACACTTCGGTGGACGGCCGCTGATCGAGCGCTTCGGGCGCTACATCCTGCTGACGCCCGAACGGATCGACAAGGCGGGGCTCTGGTTCGAGCAGCACGGCGGGAAGGTCGTCGTGATCGCCCGGTTTGTCGAGGGACTTCGACAGGCGAACGGCATCATCGCGGGGCTCAGCGACATGCACTGGCGGCGCTTTGTGGCGTTCAATGCCCTCGGGGCCGCGCTGTGGGTCACGCTCTGGACCTGCGTCGGCTACTTCTCGGGCAGCCACATCAACGCCATCTATCGGAATGTCACCCGCTACGACGCCTACTTCGCGATCGCCGTCGGGGTCATCATTCTGGCGTGGATCGTGCGCCGGGTCCTGCGCCGCCGCGCGCAAGCCAGGTTCGGCGCCGGCTGAGCCGGCGGCCACGTCTGATCGTCGGGGACTACCCTTCGCGACGATGAGGAGCTACCACCTGACGACGTTCGGATGCCAGATGAACGCGCACGACTCCGAGCGGATGAAGGGGATGCTCGAGTCGCTTGGCTACGTCGAGGCGGCGACGCGAGCCGAGGCCGACCTGATCCTGTTCAACACGTGCTCGATCCGCGAGAAGGCGGATGAGCGGTTCATCGCCCACCTGAGCGAGGCGCGCGCGCTCAAGCGGCGCTCGCCCTCGACGATCGTCGGCGTCGGCGGCTGCTGGGCGCAGTCGCTCAAGGACGAGGTATTCGCACGCTTTCCGTTCGTCGATGTCGCGTTCGGACCCGGGCAGGTGCCGAGGCTGGCGGAGTTCCTGACGAGCGACTCGCTGACCGCGCAGGGCTTCTTCGAATTCGAATCGTTCACCGGGCACCTTCCGGCCAAGCGCGCTCGCGACTTCCAGGGATGGCTGCAGATCAGCGTCGGCTGCAACTGCGTCTGCTCGTACTGCATCGTCCCATCGACCCGCGGGCGCGAGGTGAGTCGCGACGTCGACGAGCTGGTCGCCGAGGTGCAGGCGCTGGCGGCCGACGGGGTCGTCGAGGTAACGCTGCTCGGCCAGAACGTCAACTCCTACGGACGTGACCTGCCGGGCGAGCGTCGGGTGAGCTTCGCACAGCTCCTCGCGCAGGTCGACGCGGTCCCGGGGATCCGCCGGATCCGCTACACGAGCCCGCACCCCAAGGACATGCGCGAGGACGTGATCCGCGCCCACGCCGAGCTGCCGGCGCTCTGCGAGCACATCCACCTGCCGCTCCAGTCTGGCTCGAGCGCCGTCCTGAAGCGGATGCGCCGCACCTACACGCGCGAGCGCTACCTCGAACGCGTCGCGCTGATCCGCGAGCACGTCCCCGACTGCGCGATCACGACCGACATCATCGTCGGATTCCCCGGGGAGACCGAGGCCGACTTCGAAGCAACGCTGAGCGTCGCCGCGGAGGTCGGCTACGACGGCGCCTTCACGTTCCTCTATTCGCCCAGGCGGGGGACGGAGGCGGCCGGCCTCCCCGGCCAGATCCCGCACGAGCTCAAGGTCGAGCGGATGGAGCGCCTGGTCGAGGTCATCCAGCGGCGCGCGGCCGAACGGGCGCAGCGGTTCGTTGGGCGGCGGCTGGAGGTGCTCGTCGAGGGGCCCTCACGGACCGACCCGACCCGCCTGCGCGGGCGCTCGCGGCACAACAAGGTCGTCAACTTCGAGGGCGTCGGCGAGCCCGGCGAGCTCCTCGGGGTCGACATCACCGGCGCCACCAGCCAGACGTTGACGGGAGAGATGTCACTCGTCGCCCGTGCGCGGGCCTGACTCGAGGACTGCGACCATCCGGCCGCGTCGAGCAAGCACCTCAAGGGCGTGCCCTGAGACCACCAGTGTCCAGGGGTAGCCGACGAGGACGCCGCAGCCGGACGACTCGGGCGCGGCCTTGTTGTCCGACGGGCCCTTAGCTGGGGCTCCTGCGCGATTGGGTTGCGCGCGCCCCTTCGGGCGCCCTCCTGCCCTAACGGCGGCAATGAGGAGTGGGGACCCCTAGGCAGGACGACCAAAACTCCACGGATGCTGCCCCGGCAGCGGCGAGGCGTGCAGTTTTGGTCGGTAGGGCGCCCGGTTCGCACACCTCACCGCGGCTCGGAGACGGCCCGTGCAGTTTTGGTCGTTCGGCTCGGGCAGGTCGCTGCGGGTGATTACATTCAAACGGGCGGGCGATCTCGAACGACCACTTAGCTAAGAGCCATGAGTCGCCACCGGACCTCGGGGCGAGAGGCGAGTGGCGCGCAGGAAACGCCGTTATTCGCGCAGGCGGCGAAGGAAGTCTGGAACGCGTTCGGGCTCCGCGTCGCCGGCGTCGAGCGCACGGACGGCTGCGCCGTCAAGCACACGTCGCAACTCCTCGGGGTTGACATCATCCAAGAGCGTCGGCGAGGCCAGAGCAACCCATCCCTTCCAAAGCTCGCGTCGCAGCGCCGCCAGGGGCGGCGTTGCCCACACCTCGTCGTTGGCGAATGCCGCCATCGCGCCGGCATCCATCCGAAGCGGTACCCGCAGTTCCAGGCCCTCCGGACGCCACAGAACGGACGCTTCTGCCCATGCCAACCCCGGCGCGCGCTGCGGCACCACGTGCACACGATTCCGGGGACTCTCAACACGGCGAAGGCGCGTACGCGGCGGCACAGGTCGCGTCGGCTCCGGATACGGTTGCGGGCGCGCACGTGACACCCGTAGTCAGACTTCTTGTTCCAGCTGGGCGCAGCGGATTCGGAGCCCGGCGAGCACCTGCGGCTGTGCGCCGATCCGCGGGCAGCACGCTGATGACTTCGTTGCGGATCGTGTAGGAGTCGGCGTCGAAGATCCTACGCCGGTCACGACTCCTCCCCTGCAGCGTGTCGCCTCCGCATGAGCCACGCCCGTACGGACTGCGTCTGTCCGGCGCGGACACCGGAAGATGCGATGGCGCCGTGGCCACCAGCCTGATTCGGCTCTGTCAGGGCTCGCTTGTGCCCTCGCGACCGTATGCGTCACGGATCCGCACGACATCGTCGAGGTGCGGGGTCGAAACCTCGAGCACGTCGCTGTCCGCGAGCGCTTCGATCGTGTGCAGCAGCCCGGGCAGGTTGCGCCATACCGCTCCCGGCTCGAGTTCTCGCTGCTGAAGCCTGTCCGGGCTCGGGCCTTGCACCAGCAGCAGGCGTCCGCTCAGCAG
>Ga0302178_10001513_pt1 | contig 19572 bp, 14 predicted proteins | sample I_Palsa_E1_3_FD_198790 | JGI IMG/M metagenome (GOLD analysis project Ga0302178, IMG submission 198790) | Peat permafrost microbial communities from Stordalen Mire near Abisko, Sweden - I_Palsa_E1_3 | ecosystem: Environmental > Terrestrial > Soil > Palsa > Peat permafrost | place: Sweden... | reverse complement strand
GCGCTCCGTCGTGCATTTTGACCCGCTGCTCGCGGCCGCGCGCAACCGGCCCACCGCCGTCGCCATCACCGGTGAACCCGGCGGCGGGAAGACGACGCTGGCCATGCTGCTGATCTACCAGCTGGCGTTGCGCGGCGCGACGGTGGCGGTGATCGACCCGAAAGGCGACGCCGAATCGCTGGTGGAGTACCTGAGGCGGCAGGGCCGTAAGGCGCGCGTGCTGCCGCTCGGTGCGGCCGCGCCCGGTCTGCTCGATCCGTTCTCGTTCGGCGTCGACCTGGCCCAGAAGCGGACGATGGCCACCGAGACGCTGCGGCTGCTGCTGCCCAGGATGAGCGAGGAGCGGGAAAGCGCCATGATCCAGGCGGTGGGCGCGGTGGCCGGAACCGAGCGACCCAGCCTCGGGAAGGTCATCACCCACCTGGAGGAGGCCGACGATCCGGCCTGGAAGAATACCGGCGCGGTCATGCGGTCGATCTCCGAGATGCGGCTGGCCCGGCTCTGCTTCGCCCCGTCGGTGGGTCAGCAGATCGACGCGGAAGGCTGGACGACGGTCTTCACGCTGGACGGGCTGACGTTGCCTGACACCACCACCAGCCGGGACGACTACTCCTACGAGCAGCGGCTCTCCGTAGCCCTGCTCTACCTGGTGTCCCAGTTCGCCCGCAAGCTCCTCAACGGCATCGACAGGACCGCGCCCAAGGCGATCTTCCTGGACGAGGCGTGGGCGATCACGTCCACACCCGAGGGCGCCAAGCTGGTGCCCGAGGTGTCCAGGATGGGCCGGTCAAGGAACACGGCGCTGATCCTGGTCTCGCAGAACGCGGGCGACCTGCTGAACGAGCAGGTGACCAACTGCCTGTCCGGGGTCTTCGCCTTCCGGTCGACCGAGCGGGGCGAGGTAGCGAACGTGATGTCGCTGCTCGGGGTGGCGGCGTCGGATGAGCACCAGGCGGTGCTGCGCTCACTCGGCAACGGCGAGTGCATTTTCCGTGATCTGGACGACCGGGCCGGGCGGATCGGGATCGACCTGGTCTCCGACGAACTGAGGGACTGGATCGACACCAACCCCACCCGGGCCAAGAGCCAGGCCGAAGCCAGGACCCAACGAGCCCCCCGCGCCGACGATCTTCCCGAGCCGAGCGAACCCGCGTCGGCGATAGGCACGTCTGCGACCCGAACCCGAGCCGCGGAAGCGTCGTCGTAACCGGCAGAACCAGGAGTCCCCCCTGATGGCTATCTCGCTATCCCCGCTCAAGCCTGGTGCGCGGGACCACGCTGAGGAATCCTCGGCCGGCCGCGGCCGCCACGTCGTGCGCTGGGCTGTCCGGGTGCTCCTGCTGGTCGTGGCGCTGCTCGTGATGGCCACGCCGGCCCTCGCCGCGACCAGCGCGGCCCCCGGAGCGCACACCTCCAGCCCGGCCCAGGCCACGTCTGCGGACCCAAGTTCCCCGACCGCCCCCGCCGCCCAGGCCAGGCTGACCTCGATGGTCACGCCGGACCTACCCAGCGGGGTCTGCCAGGTGCCCGGAATCGGAGACATCGGCGGGCTCGTCGGGTTGTGCTCACAGGGTTCGAGCGGACTCGTCGGCGACCTGAACAATATCTGCGAACCCTCGCTGCCCCAGCCCGAGCAGGCGACCGGCGGCATCAACTCGATGATCGAACCGCCCGCCACCGCGGCCGGCGGGAAGACGCTGTACGACAACTACGGGATCGACGGCCAGTTCTGGGCGGCCCATGGCCTGCAGTGTTCCGACATGACCTCGCTGATCGGCAACAACGTGGCCGGCATGGTCTTCGATGCGGCCAAGTCCCTGGACCGGGTGACGATCACGGTCTATCAGTCGGCGGCGGGCAACAACATCCTGACCTGGCTGCAGAACGCCGTGAACCGGCTGATCAGCGCGCTCGGCAACGCGATCTACTTCCCGTACCTGGCGCCGGTCGTCATCCTCGGCGCGATCTGGCTGGCCTGGCAGGGCCTGATCCGCAAGCGGGCCACCCGCACCATCGAGGGCACGCTGTGGATGGTGGTGGCCTGCGCGGCCGCGATAGCCCTGATCGGCAAGCCCGCGGACTTTACCGGGGTCGGGACGACCGTCTCCAACGGGGCCACCCAGGTGCTGAACACGGCGTTCGCCAAGCTGCCGACTCCGGCCGGCAGCAACTGCCTGCCGGTGCAGGCCGGCGACCCGCAGAGCGTCACCTCCAACTACGCCTTCACCTCGGGTAACGGCCTGGTGGATCAGAACGCCGACGAGCTGTGGTCGGTGCTGGTATGCGAGCCGTGGCTGTACGGGGAGTTCGGCACCATCGCGGCCACCAACAGCAACGGCACCCCGACCGTGGTGGGCCAGTACGGCAGGCAGCTGCTCTGGTCGCAGGCGATCGCGGCCAACGAGACGTCCACCAACGCGCTGATCCAGGCCAAGCAGGCCACCTACACCGGTATCGCGAACTCGCTCCAGCAGAACGATCCCGGCGTCTACCCCCTGTTCCAGGGTAACCAGTGGACGACCCGGCTGGAAATCGCCTTCGCCGCGGTGTTCGCCGCGCTCGTGGCCGGCCTGCTGATCTTGCTGATCGCGCTGACGCTGATCGTGCTCAAGCTCGGCTTCCTGCTGTTGCTTGTGGCTGGCCCGTTCTTCCTGATCGTCGGCACGCATCCGGGATTCGGCCGGGTCATCGCGATCCGCTGGTTCGAGATGCTCGTTGGCGTCTTGATGAAACAGGTCGCGATCGCGATCGTCCTGAGCGTCCTGCTCTACTGCTATTCGCTCATCATGGGGACCTCTGCCGCGGTGCTGCCCTGGGCGCTGAAGATCCTGATGATTTCGCTGGTCACCGTGGCGGTTTTCATCTACAGAAAGCCCTTCCAGCACCTGTTCTCCGCCGTCGGCTACGGCACCATCGGCTCGACCGAACGGGCCGAGTACAGCCTGCGCGAGGCGGGCTCCACCTTCCGCCGGTCGACGCTGGACGCCGCGACGGTGGCGGTACCAGGGGTGGCCGGCTACCGGGCCGCCCGGTGGGCACGCCGCAATCCCGGCCAAGCCGCCGCGGTCGCGGCCGGGGTGGCGGCCGGCGCTGGTGCCGGGGTGGCGGCCGGGTCGGCGGCCTCGGCCGACGGCGCCGCCCGGGCGGGCACCGTGGCGAGCGCGTCGAGCGACGCGTACGCCTCGCGGCTGCGGCCTGATGCCCCGCCCCCGGCCGACGGAGAAGGCGAAACTTCCGCGGGCTCCCGCCGGGTGGTCAACGGGGCCAGCGCCGCGGGCACGGCGCGCAAGCCGAGTATGCCGGCGGCGGCCAGCAACGGTGACCGGGTCGCCCCGCCGCTTGACCTGCCGCCGAGGTCCGGCAGCAACGGGTCATCCGGCTCGCCCGCGGCTTCCGGGGCGTCCGGGGTTTCCGGGTCGGCGTCCGGCTGGTCTCGCGGCGCCGGGCTCTCCGCGGGCGTAGGCCCGGTCGGCCCGCGCACCCGGGCCGCGTCCTCAGGTTCCTCCGGCTCCTCCCGGGTCTCCGCGCGCTCGGGTTCCACCGGTTCCGCGCCGCCCATCAGCGGAGGCAACGGAAGCAGTCGAGGCAGCCGAGGTGGCCGAGGCAGCCGAGGCGGCGGAGGCAACAACGGCGGCTCCGGTCCGGCCTGGCCGTCGAGCGGATGGCCTGCCGTCAGCGCCAGGCAGCGGTCCGGGGCCGGACCGAAGCCCAACCCGGCGACCCCGGCGCCTGCCGAGCCAGCCGATCGGGGCGGCCAGCCCGCCCGCGGACGCGGCCAGGACGACCAGCCCTCGGTGCCGTTCTGGCTACGCCCGATACGGCGGGATAAGTAGCGGCGGCCTCGGTGGATCTCAGCCCCGCCCAGCAAAAGGCGGTATTCGTCCTCGTGGTGGTCGTGCTGGCCGCCCTCGGCTACTGGCTCATCTTGCCCAAGCTGTCCCACTCAGGCGGGCACTCCGCCGCCGCCGACTCGACCAGCCCGGCGGCGAGCGCGCCCGCCTCCGCGACTTCCCCAGGAACAACGCAAACCCCGGCGTCCACCGTGACGGCGTCGCCGACCGCGGCCGGGTACGTGAACATCTACTCCTGGCTGCCGTTCACCCAGCAGGCCCTGGCCGATGCCGCCTCGGTGACGGACAAGTTCTGCGTCGACTACAACACCTTTACCTATACCGAGAGCCCGGCCGCTTACGTGGCCAAGATGGGCGGGCTGATCACCGGGCAGCTCGCCACGACGTTGCAGGCGTCCTACTCCACCGCCGGCGTGGCCGCGCTCAGGACGAGCCAGAAACAGGTCTCCACCGGAACCGCGGTGATCAACTCGCTGCGGGCCTTCGGCCCGACCAGCCTGACGTTCATCGTCACCACCGGACAGCGCCTGGTGAGTTCGAAAGGCACCACCAACGGCAGCACGCAGTACGCGGTCACCGTCACCGGCTCGGGCAGCAGCTGGCAGGTGGACGACATCGAGCTGGCTTCGGCGGGCAATTCATGACGAACAGGCTCCTGGTCCGGTCCGAGACGAAACAGGCCAAGCAGGAGACGGTCCACGCCGGCCCCCGGCTGCTCGTCCTCGGCATCCTCGGGCTGGTGAGCCTCGCGGGCCTCAGCTTGCTGGTGGTGCCCATCATGATCGGCACCAACGCCTTCTTCGCGGCCAGCGCAGGCTGCTCGGGCGACCAGACCGGAACGACCGGGCAGCCCGCCGCCGGGGCCAAGGCCAAGTCGATCCCGGCTGACTACCTGTCCTGGTACCAGAAGGTCGGGCAGCAGTACGGCGTGCCGTGGACGATCCTGGCCGGGATCGGGACGGTGGAAAGCGACAACGGCCAGACCACCCTGCCTGGCGTGCACAGCGGGTCGAACGCCTTCGGCGCGGCCGGGCCGATGCAGATCGGGATCGGCGGCGCGGCCGGGAACGTCTGGGGCGGCGCGCCGATCCACCCGGCCAGCGAAGCGGTCGACGGCGTCGCGACCGACGAGGACGGCGGCCCGGACGCGAGCGTCTACGACCCCGCCGACGCGATAGCGGGCGCGGCCAAATACCTGCTGACAGCCGGCGTCGCGACCGACCCGTCCGCGGCCATCTTCGCCTACAACCACCTGCAGTCCTACGTGGAAAGCGTGCTGTACTACGCGGGCGCCTACGCGGGCGGCAAGTTCACCGTGGTGTCCGCGGACCTGCCGTCGAGCAGCACGGTGGCCGGCTGCGCGACGACGACCGGGAGCGTTTCTGCCGTCCCGCCGAACCAGGCCGTGGCCACCGCTATCTCCTACGCGGAGGATCAGATCGGCAAGCCGTACCTGTTCGGCGGCACCGGCCCGGACGCCTTCGACTGCTCCGGCCTGGTGATGATGGCCTACCGGACCGCCGGGATCAACATCGCCCGGACCTCGCAGGAGCAGTGGGTGACGGAGGTGCGGGTCCCTGCGTCCCAGGTGGAGCCGGGTGACCTGGTGTTCTTCGCCGGAGCGGACGGCACCGTCACGTCACCGGGTCACGTCGGCCTGGTGATCGGGAACGGGGAGATGGTCGAGGCCTACGCGACGGGCTTTCCCATCCGCATCTCGACGTACGGGAAACCCAGCTCAGCACCCGGCGATGAGGACCCGATCGGCTTCACCCGCCCCTGGGCGCAGACCGGCACCGTCATCAACGCCGCCGGCCAGCCGTCAACCAGCGCCAGTGCCCAGCCCTCCGGCTGACGAGCCCCTCGGCTGACCACCCCTGCCGCTGACGTACCTTTTGTAGTTACTGTCTTACCCTTAGTAGTACCGTGCACGGAAAGTCGTCCCATGCCAAAAGGTTTCAGGCGCCTGGCAGGCACTACGCTTACCGGCGTAGCCCTGCTGGCCCTGCTCCTGCCGGGCTCCGGGTCGGAGGCCGCCGGGTCGGTCAGCGGGTCCTTCGTCGCGCTGGGGGACTCCTACGCCTCGGGCAACCTGATCCCGTCGAGCCCGTCCGGAAGGCCCGCCGGCTGCCTGCGATCCAGCCACGATTACGGCGCGGACGCCGCGGCCGCGCTCAAGGTCTTCCGCTACGTCGACGCTACCTGCAGCGGGGCCAGCACCAAGAGCATGACGGCGCCGGAAAAAGTCGCGGGCGGCACCAACGCGCCGCAGTTCAGTTTCCTCGCGGCCGATGACTCCGTGGTCACGCTGACCATCGGCGGCGACGACATCGGGTTCGGTGGCATCCTGGAGACCTGCGCCACGCTGAGCCTGATCGACCTGTTCGGTGACCCGTGCGAGCGGCACTACGTGGCCGGCGGCACCGACCGGCTCGTCGCCGCGATCAACGCGGCGACGCCGAAGGTGGCCGCGGTGCTGCGGGGGATTCACGCCCGGGCGCCGCATGCCCGGGTACTGCTCGTCGGTTATCCGGACATCCTGCCCACCACCGGCGACGGCTGCTGGCCCGAGGTGCCGTTGGCGTTCGGGGACGTGCCGTATCTGCGCGGCATCGAGATCGACCTGAACCAGATGCTGGCCCGGGCGGCCGCCGCGAACGGCGCGACGTTCGTCGATACCTATCAGGCGACGATCGGCCATGACGCCTGCCAGCGTCCCGGGGTCAAGGACGTCGAGGGCCTGATCCCGACCTCGCTCGCCGCCCCCTTCCACCCGAACGAGCGCGGCGAGCAGGTCATGGCCGCCCGCGTGCTCGCCGCCCTACCCGGCTGACCGATCCGCTACCGCACCGACAGGTAGATAACGCTGCCGAGGCCCGCGGCCAGGCAGTAGATCGCGAACGGCGTCAGCGTCCGCGAGGCGTCGCTGAGGTAGCGCACCAGGAACCGTAGCGCGAGGTAGGCGCCGATGCCGGACAGCACGCTGCCGAACAGCACCTGCGCCCGGATCCCGTGGCCGAGCGGCCCGGTCAGGTCATGCAGCTTGAACACGCCGGCCGCGAAGATGACAGGCGCCGACAGCAGGAACGAGAACCGGGCCGCGTCCTGCCGGGACAGCCCGCGGAACATGCCGCTGACCATGACGATGCCGTCCCGGCTGATCCCCGGCAGCAGCGCGAAGACCTGCATCGAGCCGAGGATGAGGCCGCCGAGGTAGCCCACGCCGACCAGTCGCCGGTCCGATTCCACCGCCACGCTGGCCTGCTGCTGTTTCACCGCTCGCTGCCCGGACGAATGCCGCCCGCGGTTGCCCACGGCGACCCTGCCCCTTCCGCCCGTCCCGTTCGTCCCAGCAGTCCCGGTCGTCCCAGCCGCCGCGGCCGCCGCCACCGTCGCCCGCTGCCGCTCGGCGGCCCGCTCGGCGTCCGCGGCCGTCTGCTGCGCTTCGGTCTCGGCGCCGCGCCGGCGCAGCCGCTCGCCGCCCAGCAGGATCAGCCCGTTCACGAACAAGAACCCCGCGACCAGGCGCGGCTTGGCGAAGTCGTCGGTGAACAGGTGCTGGAGCAGCGCACCCGCGATGCCGACCGGGATCGTGGCCAGGATCAGCATCCAGGCGAGCGTCTGGTCGGTGCCCTGTGGTTCCCACCGCCTGGTCCCCGGCTCGGGCCGGGCGAAGTGGCCGAGCGAGGCGAAGAAGGCCACGATGATCCGCACCCAGTCCCGCCAGAAATAGATGATCATGGCGATGGCGGTGGCGACATGCAGCCCGACGATGAACGCCAGGTACGGCGAGTTGGGCGCGGACACGTTCAGGTCCTTGGCCCACTGCCCGCCCACGATCGCCGGGATGAGCACGCTGTGGCCCAGGCTGGACAGCGGGAACAGTTCGGTCACTCCCTGGATCAGCCCGACGATCCCGGCCTCTCCGTACGTCAGATGCGACATGCCAGCCCTTCGCTTCCGCGGCAAACCCACTCACGCCATCCGCGCCCAGGCGGAACAGCCTCAGCCGCCATCCCGCTCGGCCACCAGTCATGGTAGCCGGGCCGGTCCGGCCGCCGGGCCCGGCTGGCGCAACGACAAGCCCGCATCCCGACAGTTGTGACATATAGTAATGTGATCCCTACACTGGGTGATAGCAGGGGGTTCGATGAGATCACGCGAAGCCGGTTCAGCGCCGCCGGGAGCGGTCCAGGCGCACGGGCTCCGGCGGTGGTGGCTCGACCTGTCCTTGCGGGGGAAGGGCCTGATCGTGGTCGCGGTGCCGCTGATCGCCCTGCTGGGTATCACCTCGGCGAACCTGGTGCTCCAGCGAGATGAAGCCAGTGAGCGCACCGTCGCCCTCGGCGCCCGTGACCTGGATCAAGCGGCCGCGCAGGTTCTCGCCGACGCGGTGAACGGGGAAACAGGTGTCCGCGGCTACGGCATGACCGGCGACCCGGCCTTCCTAACCCCGTACAATCTCATGCTGACGCGGATCGCGGCCGAGCGTACATTGCTGCGGAAAGATGCCGTCATAGCCGGGGTCGGCCGCCAGCAGCAGGCGGTGGACGCCACCCTGGGCCAGGAGCTGGCCGAACTGTACCAGCTACGTTCTGCCATCAGCTACGGTGGTACCTCAGCCCGGGGCCTCATTCCGGCGGTGCTGGCCGGGAAGAACACCATGGACCGGCTGCGCATCCAGGTCGCCGCTCTTGTCGTCGGTCCCACGGCCCTGGTCACCGTCGAGCACAACAAGCTCAGCGCGCTGCAGACGAGGATCGAGCGGTTCGACATCGCCAGCCTGGTGCTGGGGCTGCTCACGGGGCTGGCCGGCGTCGCCCTTGTCACCTCGGGCATCGCCCGCCGGCTCGGCGCGGTCGCGGACAACGCGCGCCGGCTGGGCGAAGGAAAGCCGCTCGAGCCGGCGATCTATGCGACCGACGAGATCGGCCGCATGACCCAGTCGCACTTCAGAGCCGAAGCGCTGCTGGCCAGGCGGACCGCGGAGCTGGTAGCGGCCAGGGACGCGGCGATGGGGGCCACCCAGGCGAAGAACTCGTTCCTCTCCAGCACCAGCCACGAGCTGCGCACCCCGCTGAACTCCATCCTCGGCTTCGCGCAGCTCATCCAGATGTCCGAACTCAGCGAGGAAGACACCGACAGCGTCGAGCGGATACTCGGTGCCGGACGCCACCTGCTCTCGCTCATCAACGAGCTCATCGACATCGCCCGGATCGAATCGGGTGACCTGGGCCTGTCCCTCGAGCCGGTCCTGGTCCGCTCGGTCATCGAGGAGACCTGCCAGCTGATGGCGCCGATCGCCGCCGACCGCTCGATCCAGATCATCAGGGACTGCGCGCATCCGGCCCTGGCGGTCTACGCCGACCGGCAGCGGCTCGCCCAGGTCCTGGTCAACCTGATCTCCAACGCCGTCAAGTACAACCACCGGGACGGCACCATCACGATCTCCTGCCAGCAAGAAGGCACCGGCCAGGCCAGCATCGTGGTCACCGACACCGGGCCGGGCCTGGCGCCCGATGACCTGGAGCGCATCTTCGTCCCGTTCGAGCGCCTCGGCGCCGAACGGACCGCGGTCGAGGGCACCGGGATCGGGCTGCCCCTGGCCAGAGCCCTCACCGAGGCGATGAAAGGCCAGCTGACCGCATCGAGCGTCCTGGGCCAGGGCGCGGCGTTCACCGCCAGCCTCACCCGGGCCCCGGACCTGATCCACGTCCCGGCCCCCAGCCCCGCGCCCCGGTCACCGGCGGCCGGGCCGAACGCTCCGGCCGGCGCCGACCTCAGCGTTCTCTCCATTGACGACAACCCGGCGAACCTCGAGGTGATAGCCCGGTTCCTGCGGGGCAGGCCGAATGCCAGGCTGCTGTCCGTGGCGTCTGGCCGGGCCGGCCTCGAATGCGCCATCCGGGACCGGCCCGACGTCATCCTGCTCGACCTGCACCTGCCCGACCTGCAGGGCGACCAGGTACTCAACGAGCTCAAGGCCGACCCGGCCACCGCCGCCATTCCGGTGATCGTCCTTTCCGCCGACGCCTCCCGCGGTGTGATCCACCGCCTGCTGGCGGCCGGCGCGTTCGCCTACCTCACCAAGCCCATCGAGCTCGCCGACCTCGGCGAACTGCTCGACACCTGCGCCGCCACCCGAACCCAGGAGCCCGCAAGGTGAGGCGCGCTGACGAGCTCGCGCTTCAGGCCTTGCCGGGGACCTTGGGGGTGTCTTTGGGGGTGCGGCGGCCGATCTTGTCGCCGAGCCAGACCAGGGGATCGTACTTGCGGCCGACCACGCGTTCCTTCATCGGGATGATCGCGTTGTCGGTGATCTTGATGTGCTCCGGGCACACCTCGGTGCAGCACTTGGTGATGTTGCAGTAGCCGAGGCCGAAGTCATCCTGGGCGATCTCGCGGCGGTCGGCGGTGTCGGCCGGGTGCATCTCGAGCTCGGCGACCCGCATCAGGAACCGGGGGCCGGAGAAGGCGTGCTCGTTCTCGGTGTGGTCCCGGATCACGTGGCAGGTGTTCTGGCACAGGAAGCATTCAATGCACTTGCGGAACTCCTGTGACCGGTTGACGTCTACCTGCTGCATCCGGAACTCGCCCGGCTGCACCTCGGGCGGCGGGCTGAACGACGGGATCTCCCGCGCCTTGGCGTAGTTGAAGGACACGTCGGTGACTAGGTCCCTGATCACCGGGAAGGTCCGCATCGGCGTGATCGTCAGCGTCTCCTCCGGCGTGAAGACCGACATCCGGGTCATGCAGGCCAGCCGCGGCCGCCCGTTGATCTCCATCGAGCAGGACCCGCACTTGCCGGCCTTGCAGTTCCACCGGATGGCCAGGTCGCTGACCTGGGTGGCCTGCAGCCGGTGCAGGACGTCGAGCACGACCTCGCCCTCGTTGACCTCGACCTGGAAATCCTCGAGCGCTCCGGCACCCGCGTCCCCGCGCCAGACCTTCAGCGCCGCCTTGTAGCCCATCGCTCTATTCTCCTACCTTCCTCGCGGGCGCTTCGCTGGCTTCGGAAGGTGTCTCCTCCGCGGCGGTCTCGGCCCCAGCTGGCTCAGCCGCGCTCTGCCCGTTGACCGCGGTCGCGGCGCCGGGCAGGCCGGCCAGTTCGTCCTCTGTCATGTACTTCTTCAGCTCGCCGATGTCGAAAAGCTCGAGCAGGTCGGTCCGCATCGGCACCATCGGCTGGTGCCGCAGTTGCACGTGGCCATCGGCGCCGGCCGAGCAGATCAGGTTGACCTTGCGCCATTCCGGTGACATGGCCGGGTAGTCGTCCCGGGTGTGGCCGCCGCGTGATTCCTGCCGTTCCAGCGCGGCCTGGGCCACGCTTTCCGCCACCACCAGCATGTTCCGCAGGTCCAGGGCCAGATGCCAGCCCGGGTTGTAGGCCCGGCCGCCCGCCGCGCTGACCTTGGCCTCCCTGGCCCGCAGCTTGTCCAGCTCGACCAGCGCGGTCTTCATCTCCGACTCCCGCCTGATCAGCCCGACCAGGTCGTTCATGATCGTCTGCAGCTCGGAATGGATGGCGTACGGGCTCTCCCCGTCCGCCCGCTCCAGCGGCTCGAGCGCCGTCGCCGCGGCCGAGGCCAGGTCCGTCTCGGCGACCACCGGCCGTGACGGCAGCGCCGAGATGTACTCGGCGGCGCCGAGCCCGGCCCGGCGGCCGAACACCAGCAGGTCCGACAGCGAGTTGCCGCCGAGCCGGTTCGACCCGTGCATGCCGCCCGACACCTCGCCGACCGCGAACAGGCCGGGCACCGAGGCGGCCCCGGTGGCCGGGTCCACCTCCACCCCGCCCATCACGTAGTGGCAGGTCGGGCCGATCTCCATCGGCTCCTTGGTGATGTCGACGTCGGCCAGCTCCTTGAACTGGTGATACATGGACGGCAGCCGCTGCAGGATGTATTCGGCCGGCCGCCTGGACGCGATGTCCAGGAAGACGCCGCCGTGCGGCGAGCCGCGTCCCGCCTTGACCTCGGAGTTGATCGACCGGGCCACCTCGTCACGTGGGAGCAGCTCGGGCGGCCGCCGGTTGTGCTCCGGGTCGTCGTACCAGCGGTCCGCTTCATCCTCGGTCTCCGCGTACTGGGCCCGGAACACGTCGGGCACGTAGTTGAACATGAACCGCTTGTTCTCGGAGTTGCGCAGCACGCCGCCGTCGCCGCGCACCGACTCGGTGACCAGCAGCCCGCGCACCGACGGCGGCCACACCATCCCGGTCGGGTGCAGCTGGACGAACTCCATGTTCAGCAGCTTGGCCCCGGTCCGCAGGGCCAGCGCGTGCCCGTCACCGGTGTACTCCCACGAGTTCGAGGTGACCTTGTAGGTCTTGCCGATGCCGCCGGTCGCGAGCACCACCGCGGGCGCCTCGAACAGGACGAACCGCCCGGTGTCCCGGAAGTACCCGAAGGCCCCGGCGATGCGCCCGTCGGCACCGCCGTCCTTGATCAGCTCGGTGATCGTGGTCTCGGCGTAGACTTTGATCATCGCCTCCGGGTCGCCGAACTCGACCGCGTCGGCCTGCTGCATCGCCACGACCTTCTGCTGCAGCGTGCGGATGATCTCCAGCCCGGTCCGGTCCCCGACGTGCGCCAGCCGCGGGTACTCGTGCCCGCCGAAGTTGCGCTGGCTGATCTTGCCGTCCTTGGTCCGGTCGAACAGCGCGCCCCACGCCTCGAGCTCCCAGACCCGGTCTGGGGCCTCCTTGGCGTGCAGCTCGGCCATCCGCCAGTTGTTCAGGAACTTGCCGCCGCGCATCGTGTCGCGGAAGTGGACCTGCCAGTTGTCGTTCGGGTTCGCGTTGCCCATGGAGGCCGCGCAGCCGCCTTCGGCCATCACCGTGTGCGCCTTGCCGAACAGGGACTTGGAGATGATCGCGGTCTTCTTGCCGTGCAGCCGGGCCTCGATAGCCGCCCGCAGCCCGGAGCCGCCCGCGCCGACGACCACCACGTCGTAGGCGTAGCGGTCGACACCGCCAGCCGACACCGCCTCGCTGCCAGGTACCGCCACGCTGGTCGCCGCTGCGTCTCGGCTAACCGCTGCGTCTCGGCTAACCGCTGCGTCTCGGCTAACCGCTGCGTCTCGGCTAACCGCTGCGTCTCCGGCAACCACTGCGTCGCTGGTGATTTCTGCGTCGCTCATAACCACTGCCCGTTTCGGTTAATTAAAGATCCTTGGATCTGGGAAGGCGCCGCTGGCCACGAGCATGATGTAAAGGTCGGTCAGCATCAGCGTGCCGAGCGTGGTCCAGGCCAGCTGCATGTGGCGTGCGTTCAGCCACGAGATCTTCGTCCAGATCCAGTACCTGGCCGGGTGCTTGGAGAAGTTCTTCAGCCGGCCGCCGGTGATGTGCCGGCACGAGTGGCAGCTCAGCGCGTAGCACCACAGCAGGATCACGTTGGCCAGCATGATCAGCGAGCCGAGACCGATCCCGAAGTCGCCGTCGGGTCCGCGGAACGCCTGCACCACGTCGTAGGTGTTCAGGATCGAGATGAGGATGACCGCGTACAAGAGGTAGCGGTGCAGGTTCTGCACGATCAGCGGGAACCTGGTCTCGCCGGTGTAGCGCGCGTGCGGCTCGCGCACCGCGCACGCGGCGGGTGCGCGCCAGAACGCCCGGTAGTACGCCCCCCGGTAGTAGTAGCACGTCAGCCGGAAGCCGAGCACGAACACCAGCGACACGATCGCGTACGGGATGACCGGCGGGATGGCCGGCAGCCATTGGCCCAGGCTGCTCGATCCTGGCACGCATTCGCCGCTGATGCACGGCGAGTAGAAAGGCGTCAGGTAGTGGTCCTTGGGCACGTAATACCAGTGCCCAGTGAAAACGCGCACGGTGGCGTAGGCGACCCAGATGGTGAGCAGGGCCGCGGTAATGCGCGGCGTCCGCCACCAGGGGTCCTCGCGGAACGTACGTTCGGAGATCCGGGCCCGCGTTCTGGCCGGCGCTTCCGGTGCCCGTGCTTCCGGTGTCTGTGTCATCCTCAGCGTCCTCGCTGCTTTCGAGCTTAAATGTAACCCCAGACGCCGCCCGCCGGAACTAACCGGTCTTATCGCGTGCCCGCTGCCAAGAACTTATTCCAGTCGGTCCGGCATTGCAGTGATCGAGACCTCATCGTGCGTGTGACCCTTGCTACACTCCGGCTTCCGCGGCGGCGGATACTCGGCAGGTGACGTTCATCTACCACATCGCGGCCGCGGCGGACTGGGCCCGGGCGTGCCGGGACGGCCAGTACACGATGTCGACGCGAGGCCGGACCCTGGCCGAGGAGGGGTTCATCCACACCTCGACCGCCGGGCAGGTAGCCCTGGTAGCCAACGCCTTCTACCAGGGCGAATCGGATCTGCTGCTGCTCGTCATCGACGCCGGCCTGGTGGACTCCCAGATCCGCTACGAGCACGTACCCGGCCAGGCCCAGCCCTACCCGCACATCTACGGCCCCCTCAACATCGACGCGGTCGTCCAGACCCGCCCCTTCGAACCTGACCCCGACGGCCAGTTCTCCTTCACCCCGCCCCCGAACGACCCGGGGTGACCGCAGAGGCCGTGCAGCTCTATCGTGTGCAGTTACCCCCTGTGTCACGGGGGGTAACTGCACACGATAACGAGCGTCGGCTGGGTTGCGAGCTCACGGGAAACAACTGTCACAGGAGTTGGCGCTCAGGCGCGTTTTCGCGCGGCTGGCCGTGGCTAACGCGCCGCAGGTTCCGGGATGCCAAGGGCGTGGCGGAGGAAGTCGAGTTGGAGCAGGAGCAGGTTCTCCGCCACGGTTTCCTGCGAGGCCATGTGGGTGATGCCGGACAGGGGCAGGACCGCATGCGGGTAGCCGGCGCCCAGCAGCGCGGCGGACAGCCGCAGGGTGTGGGCGAAGACCACGTTGTCGTCGGCCAGCCCGTGGATCAGCATCAGCGGGCGCGGTGAGGCCATCTCGGCGCCCGGCCTGCCGGGTCCGGTACCCGCGGCGGGTGTCACCACGGATCGTTCGGCCAAAGAAATGAGCGAGGACCGGTCGTAGGAGTCCTGGTCCTGGTCCGGGTGCCCCAGGTAACGCTCGGTGTAGTGGGTGTCGTACAGACGCCAGTCCGTGACCGGGGCTCCGGCGATCGCGGCGTGGAAGACGTCCGGGCGGCGCAGCACCGCCAGCGCGGCCAGGTAGCCGCCGAACGACCAGCCGCGGATCGCCACCCGGCCGGTGTCCAGGTCGGCGAAGCGCCCGGCGGCGTCGTGCAACGCCTGGACCTGATCCTCCAGGACGGGTCCGGCCAGGTCACCGGCCACCGCGCGCTCCCATTCCGGGCCGCGGGCCGGGGTGCCGCGGCCGTCCGCGATCACGACCGCGAAACCCTGCTCGGCGAACCACTGCGGCGTGAGATAAGCACTGCGGGCCTTGAGCACTCGCTGAGCGTGCGGGCCGCCGTATGGGTCGAGCAGTACCGGCAGCGTGCCCTGCCCCGGCCGGTGCCAGGACGGGAACAGCACCGCGGTGCGGATCTCCCGGGCCCCCGCGCCCAAGAGGACCGGGCGGGGCGCCGGCAGCGCCGGGCGTTCGGTCAGGACGGGGACGTCGGTCACGGATTTGCCATCGCGGTGAACCTGGACGGTCACGCCGTCGTGGTCCAGGCCGCGGCTCGCCACCACGGTGGTGCCGCCCGCCCGGACGCCGGCGTCGACGCCGGCGCCCGGGCCGACCTGGCTCAGCCCGTCCGGCCCGTAGGTCCACAGCCCGATCTGGGTCGGCTCGGCCGAGGCCTGGAACAGGACAGTGTCGCCGTCGACGCCGATGACGCCGCGCACCTGCAGGCCCGGCGGGGTGACCGGGATGGCCTCCTCCCCTGGCGCGGCGACCAGCAGCCGGCGGGTGTCCTGCTCGTCACGGGTCCATACCAGCCGGCCGTCCCCGGTCCACGCCGGGACACCGGGGACGATCTCCAGCCAGCGGGGGTCGGCGTCCTCGCGCAGGATGTCGGCCCGGCCGCTGCTCGCGTCGATCGTGAGCAGCCGCATCGTCCGCTGGTCCCGGCTCTGCACCACCACCAGCGGATCGTGCTCCCCCTCCCAGCAGGCCGTCACCAGGTACGGAAACGCGGCGCGGTCGGTGTCGATCGCCACGCTAGTCCCGTCCAGCCTGACCAGCAGGAGGGAGACGTCGGCGTTCGGAGTGCCCGCGGCGGGATAGGCCACCTCGGCGGGCGGCCGTTCCGGGTTGGCGGGGTCGGCGATGTGCCACCTGGTTACCGGCGACTCGTCTACCCGCGCCACGAGCACGGCCGAACCGTCGGGGGACCACCAGTAGCCGCGCTGCCGGTCCATCTCCTCAGCCGCGATGAACTCGGCCAGCCCGAACGTCACCCGCGGGTCGCCGCCGGAGTCCGCGAGGATCTGGTCGGGCGCGGGCTCGGTGCCGTCTGCGGGCTCGGTGCCGTCGGCGGGCTCGGTGCCGTCGGCGGGCCGGGGCAGCGCGGTGACCCGCAGCGCGCCTGCACACACGTACGCCAGCCGCCGACCTGTCGGGTCGGGCCGGGGATCCAGCGCCTGGCCTTGCGTCGGCACCTGGAGGGCCAGCGCCCCCGGGTCGGTCAGGTCGATCGCGTAGACCCGTCCTGACCAGGCGAAGGCGGCTATCGCCAGATCGGCGTCCGCGGCGTAGGCCACGATGCCGCCGGCCTGCTCCCTGACCCTTTCCCGGCGGGCCCGCTCGGCCGCCGGCAGGTTCTGCTCATCGCCGCCCAGCGTCCTCGGATCGACGGCCAGCCGTTCCTGCCCGCGGTCCACGTCCAGCACCCACAGGCAGGTCACCGGGTCGCTGCCGCCCTGGGTGCGCAGGTAGGCGAGCCGGGCGCCATCGGGTGAGGCGCGGAATGCCCGCGGCACGCCGAGCGTGAACCGCCTCGTCCTGGCCTCCTGCCGCGGAAAGCTCTCGGTCATGGACAGAATTTTGCCATTCCCACCGCACCGGAGTCCGCCGATAGGCTCGCTGGCATGAGTTCGGCTGACGACCACGGGGTGCTCCGGCCCGGGCGGCGGTTGCTGCTCGTGCACGCGCACCCCGATGACGAGTCCATCGGCACCGGGGCGACGATGGCGAAGTACGCCGCCGAGGGCGCGCAGGTCACGCTGGTCACCTGCACGCTGGGCGAGCTCGGGGAGGTCATCCCTCCGTCGCTGGCGCACCTGGCCGCGGGGTCCGAAGACCGGCTGGGGGAGTACCGGATCGGCGAGCTCGCGGCCGCGTGCGACCTGCTCGGCGTGACCGACCACAGGTTCCTCGGCGGTCCGGGCCGGTGGCGCGACTCGGGCATGATGGGCACCCAGGACAACACCGATCCGCGCTGCTTCTGGCAGGCCGACGTGGACGAGGCTGCGGCCGCGCTCCTCGACGTCATCCGCGAGGTCAGGCCGCAGGTGCTGGTGACCTATGACGCCAACGGTTTCTACGGGCATCCCGATCACATCCAGGCGCACCGCGTCGCGTGGCGCGCCTTCGAGCTCGCCCGGACCGACGGGCTGGTCGGTACCGACGGGCTGGCCAGGTTCTACGCGACGGCGGCGCCGGATTCCACTCAGGTGACCACCGAGATCGATGCCACCGCCTACTTTGAGCGCAAGCTGGCGGCCATGCGAGCGCACGCCACCCAGATCACCGTGTCGGCGCCGTTTTTCGCGCTGTCCAACCGCATCAGGCAGCGCGCCCTCGGAGTCGAGTACTACACCCTGCTGGCCGGACCCGCTGGCCCGCGCGGCCCGGTGGCCGGCCCTGCTGGCCGCGCGACAGACCTGTTCTGACGGGCGCAGTAGCCTGCTGTCATGAACGTCACGACGGGCAGAGGCGGGTCGGGGTTGCTTGCCACCGGCGGCGTTTACGGCGTGCTGCTCCTGCTCGGCGCGGTGGAGGGCACGATCGGCAGCTTCCAGTACAGCCGGACGGCGGGGGTGGTGCCGCTGGCTGCCCTCGCGTTCTGTGCTGCGCTGCTGGTGACGTGCCTGCTGGCGGCGTGGGCCATGCGCGCGGTGAGCGGCGCGCTCGTGCCTGCCATCGGCTGGATCATCGCCTCCTTCGTGCTGTCCATGCCGGTCTCCGGCGGCAGCGTCATCATCACTGCTTCCGCCCCGGGCGAGTGGTATCTGTACGGCGGCACCTTGAGCGCCGTGATCGCGGTGGCCGCCTCGTTCGGCGGCTCGATCCGGACGGCCAGGACACAGCCAGCCAGGGCGCAGCCGGGCAGGTCGCAGCCGACCGGGTCGCAGCCGAAGTGAGCGACGTGGACCAGGGCTCGTTCCGTCAGGCCACGGGCCAGTTTGCCGGCGGCATCGTCGTGGTCACGACCAGCGCCGGCCACGCGATGACGGTCAGCGCTTTCACGTCGGTGTCGCTGGAGCCGCCGCTCGTGCTGTTCTGCGCGGAGAAGATCGCCCGCTTCCACGACGCGGTCCTCTCGGCCGGGGCATGGGCGATATCCATCCTCGCCGAGGATGCCGAGAAAACTGCGCGCTGGCTGGCCATCCGGGGCCGTCCCCTGGACGGCCAGCTGGGCGGCGTGGCCCACCACCCGGGGCCGGTCACCGGGGCGCCGCTGCTCGACGGCGCCCTGGCCACCCTGGAGTGCCGGACCGCTGCCGTGTACGACGGCGGCGACCACACCGTTATCGTCGGCCGGGTCGTCGCCGTGACCGGCCCGGCGGGACCGTCCTCACCTGGCCCGCTGGTGCACTACGCCGGCGCCTACCGCAGGCTTCGAGACGGCTAGCAGACCGCGTCCGCGATCCGGTCGAGCCCCCATTCCAGGTCTTCCTCGCTGATGACCAGCGGCGGGGCCAGCCGGATCACGTTCCCGTGGGTTTCCTTGGCCAGCACGCCATGAGCGGCGAGCCGCTCGCACGCCGCACGGCCCGGCAGCGCGGCGAACTCGATGCCCGCCCACAGCCCGCGGCCGCTCACGCTGCGCACCACGGCAGGCGGGAGCCCGGCGAGCCGCTCGTGCATCCGCATCCCGAGCACCGCCGCCCGGGCCTGGTACTCACCAGTGCGCAACATCGAGATGACCTCGCGGGCCACCGCGCAGGCGAGCGGGTTGCCCGCGAACGTGGACCCGTGCTGGCCGGGTTGCAGCACGCCGAGCACCGGCCACGTCGAGACCATCGCGGAGACCGGCACGATGCCGCCGCCGAGGGCCTTGCCGAGCAGGTAGGCGTCGGGCACCACGTTCTCCGCCGTGCAGGCGAAGGTGAAGCCGGTGCGGCCGAGCCCGGACTGGATCTCGTCCGCGATCATCAAGATGCCGTGCGCGGTGCACAGCTCCCTGATCCCGGTGAGGAAGCCAGCAGGCGGCACGACTACCCCGGCCTCGCCCTGGATCGGCTCGACGAGCACCGCGACGACGCGCTCACCGAGTTCGCTGACCGCCGCGGTCAGCGCGTCCAGATCGCCGTAGGGGACGATGCGGAACCCCGGCGTGTACGGCCCGAAGTCAGCTCGCGAGTCCTCATCGGTGGAGAAGCTGACGATCGTGGTCGTGCGTCCGTGGAAGTTTCCGCTGAACACGATGATCACCGCCTGGTCCGCGGGGACTCCCTTGACCGTGTAGCCCCACTTGCGTGCGACCTTGATCGCGGACTCGACCGCCTCCGCGCCGGTGTTCATCGGCAGCACGACGTCCATGTCGGCGAGTTCGGCCAGCTCGGCGCAGAACGGCCCGAACTGGTCGTGGTCGAACGCCCGGCTCA
>Ga0302178_10001511_pt1 | contig 19594 bp, 20 predicted proteins | sample I_Palsa_E1_3_FD_198790 | JGI IMG/M metagenome (GOLD analysis project Ga0302178, IMG submission 198790) | Peat permafrost microbial communities from Stordalen Mire near Abisko, Sweden - I_Palsa_E1_3 | ecosystem: Environmental > Terrestrial > Soil > Palsa > Peat permafrost | place: Sweden... | reverse complement strand
CGCGGCGCTATCGGTCTCGTTCAGACTCGCAGTGGGTTCGTCGAGGATCAGCAGCTTCACGCGCTTCGATAGCGCCTTGGCAATTTCCACCAGCTGCTGCTTGCCGACGCCGAGCTTTCCGACGGTCGCATCGGGCGACTCGTTCAGACCGACGCGCCGCAGCAATTCGCGCGTGCGCTTATGCGCCGCGTGCCAATCGATCACGCCGCATTGCGCCAGTTCATTACCAAGGAAAATGTTTTCGGTGATCGAGAGCGTCGGCACCAATGCCAATTCCTGATGAATGATGATGATGCCGCGCTCTTCGCTATCGCTGATGTCCGTGAAGCGTTGCACCTGCCCTTCGAAGTGGATTTCCCCCTCGTAGGACCCGTGCGGATACACACCGCTCAGCACCTTCATGAGAGTGGACTTGCCCGCGCCATTCTCACCGACGATCGCATGGATTTCCCCAGCTTTGACCGTCAGATTGACGTTGTCGAGTGCTTTGACACCCGGAAACGTCTTGGTGATGCTGCGCATGGACAGGATGGTCTCGTCCGCCACGCCGTCTCCTGAATTCGTGATGTTTTGCAGGGTCCGCCAGCCGGAGCGCGCGTGGCGTCTCCGGCGACAGACTTGGCTTCGATATTGTCTTACTTGACCTGCGCTTCCGTGTAGTAGCCGCTGTCAATCAGGATCGGCTTCCAGTTGGAGCCATCCACCAGCACCGGATTGAGCAGATACGACGGAACAACCTTCACGCCGTTGTTGTAGGTCTTGGTGTCGGTCACCTCCGGCTGCTTGCCTTGTGCCATTGCGTCGATCATCGCAACCGTCACCTTGGCGAGCTGACGCGTGTCCTTGAACACGGTCGAGTACTGCTCGTTGTGCAGGATGGACTTGACCGAAGGAATCTCGGCGTCCTGGCCGCTGACGATCGGGCACGGCTGCTGAGCCGTGCAATAACCCACACCCTTGACCGACGACAGAATGCCAATGCTCAGACCGTCATACGGGCTCAGCACGGCGTCGAGCTTGGCATTGCCGTAGTAAGCCGACAGCAGATTGTCCATACGGGCCTGAGCGACGGCGCCATCCCAGCGCAGCGTACCGACCTTGTTCATGCCAAACTGCTTGCTGCGCACCACCAGCTTGCCGCTCTTGATATACGGATCCAGCACGCTCATCGCGCCGTTATAGAAGAAAAAGGCGTTGTTGTCGTCAGGCGAACCACCGAACAGTTCGATATTGAACGGGCCTTTACCCTGTTTCAGACCGAGCTTGTCAACAATGGACTGCGCCTGCAGCACACCGACCTTGTAGTTATCAAACGTCGCGTAGTAATCGACATCGGCCGTGCCCTTGATCAGGCGATCGTATGCAATAACCTTGATGCCGGCATCGTGCGCCTTTTTGAGCACATCCGTCAGCGTCGTCCCATCGATTGCAGCGATCACCAGCACCTTCGGCTTCTTGGTGACCATGTTCTCGATCTGCGCGAGCTGATTCGGAATGTCATCGTCGCCATACTGGAGATCGGTGGTGTAACCGTCCGCCTGCAGATCCTTGACCATGTTATTGCCATCGGCAATCCAGCGCGCCGACGACTTGGTCGGCATGGACACGGCAACCAGCCCCTTGCTGTCGGCATGCGCGACACCGATCATTGGCAGCGCCATGACCGCAATCAGGGTTTTCAAGAACAGACGTTTCATTGGTATGTCTCCTTCGTTGTATGAATGAGTGCCGCTCTGGCCGCGGTCCAGGCGAGCGTATTGTTAAAGCACCGCGGTTTGATCTTGACTAGTCCGTGTCAGGCCCGCATGCAGGTGGTGTCGATGATGGAACGGAACTCGGCCTTATCAAGCCCCGGCTCGCGCGCACTCAAGCGTGCACCCGTCTTCGGTACAAATTCATCATGCACGGAAGACCCAGGCGCCATTGGGAAAACGCACTCGCGGGGGCCCGAACGGCCTTGCAGGCTTGCGCCCGGCCACCGTGCGCCTATCTGGCGGCCACTTCACGCGCGTCGGGGGGATGGTTGCGATAGCCCCTTGTGACGCCGCTGACCCGGCGCCCATTGATGTAATTCGTGTCTCCCGCTCCGGTCTCGCTCGTTTTGATTTTTGCCCTCAGGTGGGTTGGGAGCAAGTCTACGTCCGGCGTCAGCATGCGTCCAATATAAAAAAACCCTAGCATCGATACCAATTTCGGTATCGTCCATTGCGCCTTCTACGCCCGCTGCATTGAAATCGGCTAGCTGATTGCAGGGCTAGGCGGTGGGATCGTGTTTGGCCGGATCCAACTAAAGACCCGTTCGGCAACGGATCACCGCACCCGCTCAAGAATGACTTCCCAAGCTGCCTTGGGTTTCTGATATTTGTCAGTCGTCATATGCTCCAGCGCGATCGTGTTCCAGCCTTGCGCAAAGAGTCGACGCACCGCGCTTTCGTCAAAGAATCGCTTTGGCTGTCCGTTCACCAGAAAATAGTTCGGTTCGATTTCCTCGCATCCATACGCGCCAAAATTTCTATCTTCGGTAGAGTTCAAACGGCATAGCAGTACGCCACCCAATCGTAGCGCCAATCGCACACGATCCACGATCGACACCGTTTCTTCCCAAGCGAAGTAGTGAAGCGACAGACTCGCCAACGCAACGCCCAGGTCCGTGGCATCTTCGGGAAGCGGATCACGAACATCTCGTCGTTCGATGCTCGCAGAGGGCACTCTGATCCTCGCCGACGCGACCGAGGCGCGTGACAGGTCAAAGCCGATCACGCGTAGACCGGCTTTCGCCAGGGTTGCGGTGTCGTCGCCGTAGCCACAGCCAATCTCAAGTACAGGCCGTTCGCCAGCGCGCGCGTTTATCAATGTCATCCATCTGTCTAGCCAAGGGTCGGGGAACATGGCGAACATATCCTGAAGGTTGTTTTTGAAACGATTTCCGCTGCTTGTTTAAGGTCAGCACCGTGATCGATGCCGACCTTCTCAGACCGATCCAATTCGGTCGGTCGAATTTCTACAAACCGGCCATTCGTTCGTGGCGCGCAGGAGGTTGCTGTCCCAGCGAGAACGAACCGAAGCGACAAATGGCAGTTCTTATCCCGATCGGAGATCCCACAACACATCGAGTACGTGTTGCGTGGAAAGTTCGATGTACCCCGCACGATGTGCAACGCCAAGCCGGCGCCACAACGCAGGGCGCAGCGCACGCATGACAATGCGCCGGTCGGGCAATGGCGTATTGGCCTCATGGGGCAACAGCGCTGCGCCATAACCTGCCGCGACCAGGCTCTTGATTGCGTCGTTGTAGTTGAGCTGAATGCGCGGCGCAGGGTGGTGACCGCCGGTCGCGAACCACTCGGCAGTCAGACGCGAGAGACGCGTGGTGGTGTCATTAAGAATGAGAGGCTGAGCTGCGAGCCACTCAGGCGTGATGCGAGCCGGACATGGCCAATGTGCCGGCATGAAGGCCATGACGGGGTCGCGACGCCAGGGCTTTATCGTGAGTCCAGCCACCGGGGACTGAGGCAGGGCGACCAGCCCAACATCCAGCGTTCCATCGGCCAGTCGGGACAGCGTTTCATGCGACGTGAGTACCGCAATCTGAATGTCGATAGCGGGATGCTGTTGGCGCAGTACGTCGAGCGCTTGCGGCAGCAGGTGCGCAATCGCGCCGGTCGATGCTCCGAGCCGAACGCGTCCGGCGAGCCCTTGCACCTGGCGGTGAACATCATCCAACGCCTGTTCCGCGTCGGCCAGCAGTCGGCGCGCGCGCTCGACCAATAGCTCGCCTATCGCCGACGGCCGAACATGTCCGCGCTTGCGTGACAGGAGCGGAGCTCCAATGCGGTCTTCCAGTTCGGCGATGTGGAGGCTGACCGTTGGCGGAGCCAGGTGCAGCGCACGGGCCGCATCAGCGAATGAACCACGGTCGGCAATGGCGACCAACGTGCGCAAGCGGTCTAGGCTGATCTCTCGCATGTCGACGTCCAAATTCAGAAAAACTGAATGTTAGCGTTGTGAAATTCAACTTTCGCTATTCTAGCGGTGCGCGGAAGATAGGGCTCGTTCTACTTGTTATGACCCAGTCACCGGAGTATTGCGCGCATGAGCTCTCCCCTTGTTTTTATCGACGGCGACCAAGGCACCACCGGATTGCAAATCCACGAACGGCTGCGAGACCGGACCGACCTGAGCGTGTTCACGCTTCCCGCTTCGGAACGTAAGGATCTGCAGCGTCGCGCCGAAGCGATCAACGCTTGCGACATCGCCATCCTCTGTCTGCCCGACGCCGCCGCGCGTGAGTCGGTGGACGCTATCGTCAATCCTGCCGTGAGAGTAATCGACGCAAGTTCCGCCCACCGCACGCAACCGGGCTGGATATACGGCTTTCCCGAGATGGATCCGGGGCAGGCGGAACGCATTGCGAATGCGCATCGGGTCACCAATCCCGGTTGCTATCCGACCGGCGCAGTCGGCTTGTTGCGTCCCCTGCTGCGAGCCGGGCTGATACCAGGCAGTTATCCGGTCAGCATTCACGCGGTGTCCGGCTACTCCGGACGCGGACGTGCCGGCGTGGAAGAACATGAGCGACAGGGCACCGTCAACGTGTCTGCCTACCAGGTATATGGTTTGGAACTCGCGCATAAGCACGCCCCGGAGATCCAGCAGCACGCCGGGCTCGCGCAGCGTCCCATCTTCGTCCCTGCGTATGGTGCTTTCCGCCAGGGCATCGTGCTGACGGTGCCCTTGGCGTTGCGGCTGCTGGCGCCCGGCGTGGATGGCGCCGCGTTACACGCATGCCTCGCGCGGCACTATGCCGAAGCGACTCATGTGCACGTCTTGCCGCTGCAGGAATCGTGCGCGTTAAAGCACCTCGATCCGCAAGTGCTGAACGGCACGAACGACATGCGCTTGAGCGTATTTCCCAACATGGAACACGGGCACGTGCTGCTATCCGCGGTTTTCGATAATCTCGGAAAAGGCGCATCTGGCGCTGCGGTTCAGAACCTGAACCTGATGCTCACGCAGCAATAGCGGCCAATGGATTGAGCTGATGTTCGGCTGCACCCCTATGCCAGCGATTGTTGCCAAACTGACCCGTACGTGCCCGATAGCAGTCAGTTGAGCGGGATCCAGGTATCAGTCGACCATCTGCGCAAGCTGCGCTCCTATCATCCTATCGGTCTCCCCGGTCTCACTCGGCGGCGTCTTTCAACTGCGGCAGAGCTGAGGTATCGCCGGGAGTCAGCAGGCCGACCTGGGCGTAGACACGGAGCTTTTCGCGTGTGTCGTTGATGTCCAGATTGCGCATGGTCAGCTGCCCGATCCGGTCGCGTGGGGAGAACGTCGACGCCACTTTTTCCATCGACAGCCGCTCCGGCTGATAGGTCAGGTTCGGCGACTTCGTGCTCATGATTGAATAGTCATTGCCGCGCCGAAGTTCGATAGTCACTTCACCAGTGATTGCACGGGCCACCCAGCGCTGCGCGGTTTCGCGGAGCATGATTGCCTGCGGATCGAACCAGCGGCCCTGGTACAGCAGGCGTCCGAGACGGCGGCCGCTTTCACGGTACTGCTCGATCGTGTCCTCGTTGTGGGTGCCCGTCACCAGCCGCTCGTACGCAATGTGCAGCAGCGCCAGCCCCGGCGCCTCATAGATCCCGCGGCTCTTCGCCTCGATGATCCGGTTCTCGATCTGATCGCTCATTCCGAGTCCGTGGCGTCCGCCGATACGGTTTGCCTCCAGCATCAGTTCGACCGCATCTGGAAACTCCACGCCGTTCAGTGCGGTCGGCCTTCCTTCTTCGAAACGGACCGTGACCTGTTCGCGGGCGATCTGCACGTCGTCGCGCCAGAACGCCACGCCCATAATCGGGTTGACGATCTGCATGCCACTTTCGAGGCTTTCGAGGTCCTTGGCTTCGTGCGTCGCACCCAGCAGGTTGGAGTCGGTCGAGTAAGCCTTCTCTGCCGACATCTTGTAGTCGAATCCGGCCTTGCGCATGAATTCGGACATCTCGGCGCGCCCACCCAGTTCGTCGATGAACGCCTGATCCAGCCACGGCTTGTAGATCTTGAGGTCCGGGTTCACCAAGAGGCCATAACGATAAAACCGCTCGATGTCGTTGCCTTTATACGTGCTGCCGTCGCCCCAGATATTGACGCCATCCTGCTTCATCGCGGCGACGAGCATGGTTCCCGTCACGGCGCGGCCGATCGGCGTCGTATTGAAATAGGTCACGCCAGCGGTCGAAATATGGAACGCGCCAGACTGCAAAGCCGCAATGCCCTCGGCGACGAGCTGCGCCCGGCAGTCGATCAACCGCGCGCCTTCTGCGCCGTACTGTGTCGCTCGACGGGGAATCTCATCGTAATCCTCCTCGTCGGGCTGGCCCAGGTTGGCGGTGTACGCGAACGGTACGGCACCTTTGAGGCGCATCCAATGCAGCGCGGCGCTGGTATCGAGGCCGCCGGAGAACGCGATTCCGACGCGCTGCTGGACGGGAAGGCTTTCGAGAATAGTGGTCATGGTGGAATCGTCTGGTTAAGGGGTGGCGTATGAGCTGTGAGAGGCGGAGCTGCGCCGCCGAGTCGAGGGCGCCTTGGCGTTGCTTGATCGTTTCGACCCGGAAGTCGAAAATTCAAACAGCGATTTTCAACGATTTGGACGTCGTTGTCGAATGACCACTGACCAAATGGGTGCCAAAATCAAACCTTTCCCGCCGCCTCAAAAATTTCCCGGACCCATTGCGCAAAAACGCGAACTCTCGCCGATAACTGCCTGTTCTGCGGATACAAAACCGAAACCGGCATAGCGGGCGGCGGAAAGTCCTCAAGCACGACCTTCAGCGTCCCCGCTGATAATTCCCCCGTCACCCGATACCGCGGCACCTGCACCAGCCCTAATCCCGCCACCGCTGACCCCGTATATAAATCCGCGCCAGTGACCGATACCACCGCGGCAAGCTGAATTTCGATCACGCGGCCATCGACGGTAAATTCCATCGGCAAGACGCGCCCCGATCCGCTCGATAGATAGTTCACCGCCCGGTGCGCACCCAGCGCCTCGAGCGTCTCGGGCTCCCCGAACTGCTCCAGATAGGCGGGACTCGCTGCCGTCACCTGCTCCATCAGCGCGACGCGGCGTCCGACCATCGACGAATCCTGGATCGTCCCGGCCCGAAGCACGCAGTCGATCCCCTCGCGCACCAGATCCACCAGCCGGTCGTCCTCGCCAATCTGCAATTCGATCTCCGGATATTGCGCGATGAACTCAGGCAGCGCCGGCACCACGAAATGCCGGGCAAGCGTTCCCTGCAAATTCACACGCAGCAGACCCTTCGGCGCGACATTGCGGAACGATCCCTCCGCTTCCTCCATGTCCGCGACCAGCCGCACGCAGCGCCGGTAGAACGCCTCGCCGTCATGCGTAAGCCGCACCGTGCGGGTGGTGCGCTCAAGCAGCCGCGTCCCGAGCCTTTCCTCCATACGCTTGAGCAGGTTGGTGACCGTGGCGCGCGGTATCTGCAGGTCGTCGGCAGCCTGCGTGAAGCTGCTCCGCTCGGCGATACGAATAAACACCTGCATTTCCTGAAACCGGTCCATGGGCGACTCGCGAGCGCTGATTGTTAAAGTAAATGGAACGATATTAACAAATCAAGCGTAATTATCAATCGATGTGAATGATCAATACTTCATTCCACGCACTCACCACTCACACGGAGCGAATCATGAACACAGTCAAGAACAGTCAGGTAGCCATTGTCACGGGCGCATCGCGCGGTATCGGCGCAGCAGTGGCGCGGCGTCTCGCCAACGACGGTTTTGCGGTAGCCATCAACTACGCATCGAGTTCGAAGGAAGCCGATGCGCTCGTCGCGGAACTCGCCGCCCAGGGCACGACAGCGATCGCGATCAAGGCCGATGTATCGAACGCCGACGAAGTCCGCGCCATGTTCGGCGCGACCGAACAGCAACTGGGCAAGATCGACGTGCTGGTGAACAACGCAGGCGTGCTGAAGACGGTTCCGCTCGCCGATACCTCAGACGCGCTCTACGACCAGACCTTCGGCATCAACGTTCGCGGCACCTTCAACACGCTGCGCGAAGCGGCGGCGCGGATGAACGACGGTGGCCGCATCATTAATTTCTCGAGCACGACGCTCGCCCTGAACATGCCCGGCTACGCTATCTACAACGCGACGAAAGCGGCCGTTGAAGCGTTCACGCACGTGTTCGCGAAGGAACTGCGCGGCCGCAACATCACGGTGAATGCGGTTGCGCCTGGTCCGATCGCAACCTCGCTTTTCCTCGATGGCAAGACGGACGAACAGATCCAGACCTTCGCCAAGATGCCGCCGCTGCAACGCCTCGGCCAACCTGAAGATATCGCCTCGGTCGTGTCGTTCCTCGCCGGTTCGGATGCCGGCTGGGTCAACGGCCAGATCCTGCGCGCCAATGGCGGTCTCGCTTGAGACTTCTTATGCTGAGCGCTGCGTGCGCTCAGCAGGGTTACGCGCAGCAGGAGGGCAAGACCATGAAAGCGTCGACGACGTATTTGTATCTGCTCAGGAAGACGCCGTTTTTTGCGGGGCTTGATACGGAACAGTTGCGCTGGACCATCGGACACTCGCGAGAGTGGGAAGCGCAGGCGGGCACGGTGGTCGCGAGTTGTTCGGCGGCGGACAAGAGCGATGACTTCTGGATCCTGCTCGATGGCCGCTGGCAAGTGGAGCATGACGGCCACACCGACCCGGCAGGTCATGCCGATGCGGGCAAGTGGTTCAGCGCATCGGAGACCTCGGGGAACTGCCGGTTGGTCACGACTGAGCACAGCTACGTGATGAAAATCACCCGCGCCGATATGAACGACATGCTGAACCGTGGATTTGCTTTTGAGCCGCACTTGGCGCAAGGGCGTGGTTATCCCTCGAAGACGTTTGCGGCGCTGCCGGCGGGAGGTTGATCGAGCTTTGTGCGTTTGAGCGCGACGTATGCTGGAAGCACCGGGAAGCGGCAGTACGCGACTTCTGCCACATGGGGTGACGAAACGCTTATTTGCCGTCGGGCATTTTGTTTTTTAAACCTAGCTGATACCGAAGAATCTTTGGCCCTCGCGGATGCCCCCAAGGGCGAGGCTATTACGCGTGCGAAGCGCGTGCCAATACTTCGTCCGCCCACTGGCTGATGCTTTTACCAGCTGCTGCGGCTGCTATGCCCACGGCAGCATGGACTTCCGGTCTAATCCGCAACATGAGTTTGCCCGATGCCGGTTTTTGCGGATCGCGGCTTGTCTTGGCGCAATCCTCAAGATAGTGATCGACTGCCTCATGAAACCCGGTGGTCAACTCAAGCACCGTCTCACCGTGGAAGCTGATGTGCTCCGATACACCGAGCACATGTCCCACGAAAATGTTGTCGCGCGGATCGAACTCGACTCGCGCAAGATACCCCTTATAGCTCATTGCGTTTATCACGGCTTCACCTCCAATTCGATAAACCACTCTCGCACTTCTTCCACCTGATACCTCTTTGCATCTTTGCCTGGATGCGGCCGATGCAGATATCGGCGGCGATCGTTCAGCTCGAATGCGACTGGCGAGCCAGAGCCCTCCCGTACCTCACCGCCAAGCGCGATGACCAGTGATTCAATTTCCGCGAAAACAATACCGCCGTTCGTGGGTTTTCTGAATATCGCTTCGAGCGTCTTCCTATGCTTGGCTTTCATTATTGGATGATATCACAAATTGATATCACTTCGAGGGGCAGATTTTGATGAAAGGAGCAAGCCAGGCTCGCACGAGTACCCTGTGAGCGATAACAGTGCGGTGCCAGGAACACCGACGCAAACCCCCTAAACCCGAAACACCGCCACCGCGACATCCAGCTTCTCAGCTTGCTGCTCAAGCGACGCCGCAGCCGCAGCCGCTTCCTCCACCAGCGCCGCATTCTGCTGCGTCACCTCGTCCATTTGCGCGACCGCGCGGTTGATCTGTTCGATACCGCCGGTCTGCTCATTCGATGCCGCGCTGATCTCGCCAATGATGTCCGACACCCGCTTCACCGCCGCGACCACTTCGCTCATGGTCTGGCCCGCTTGTCCCGCCAGCACGTTGCCGGCCTGCACCTTGCCCGCCGATGCATTGATCAACTCCTTGATCTCTTTCGCGGCCCCGGCGCTGCGTTGCGCAAGGTTGCGCACTTCGCCCGCGACCACCGCAAAACCCCGCCCTTGTTCACCCGCACGCGCGGCTTCCACCGCCGCGTTCAGCGCAAGAATATTCGTCTGGAACGCAATCCCCTCGATCACGCCAATGATGTCCGCGATCCGCGTGGAACTCGTCGCGATGTCGTCCATCGTATGAACGACCTTGCCGACGACAGTGCCGCCACGCACGGCTGTTGCCGATGCATCGACGGCCAGCTCGCTCGCTTGCCGCGCGTTGTCGGCGTTCTGGCGGACGGTGGCCGTCAACTGCTCCATGCTCGACGCTGTTTGCTGCAACGACGCCGCCTGTTCTTCCGTGCGTTGCGACAAATCGATGTTACCCGCCGCAATCTCGCGCGCACCATGCGAGATCGCGCCAGTGCCGCCGCGGACCTGTTGCACCGTCCCCACCAGCCCCTGCTGCATCTTGCCGAGCGCGGCAAACAAGCGGCCCATTTCGTTGTCGCGCGAGGAATCGATACTCGCCGTCAGATCGCCCGCGGCAATCTGTTCGAAGTGGTGAATCGCCGACTCGATCGGCTTCATCACCGCCGCACCCAACGCGGCCCGCGCGATGAACCCTAGCACCAGCGCCAACGCGGCAACAATCACGGCCGCCGTCGCCATCGTATGGAATTGAGCCTGTGCCTGCGCAAAGCGGTCTTGCTGATGCGCGACCTGGAACGCTTCCAGCGCGGACATCGCGTGATCGTAGGTGGCGTATAAACCGTCCGCCGTCTGAACCTGGAGCGTGCGGAACGTCGTGAAGTCGTTCTGCGCGAGGGCATCGAATTCAAGGTTGAGCGCTTTCGCGATCAATGCATCGCGGGCGGCTTTCGCGGCTTGCACGAGCGGCTCCTCCTGCGGGTCGCGCGGTTTGGCGAGGTACGCATCGAACTCGGCATCGCTCGCTTTCAGCGTCTTGCGCGCGTTGGGCAGCAGGTCGTCCCCAGCTTTGCCGAGCATGAACAACGTCTCGAAGCTGCCGAGCGCAAGGCGTACTTGCAGCAGCCGTTGCGAGCTCGTCTTGAGGTGCGTGATGGCGACGGTATCGGTGGCGACCATCTGCTCCAGCGCCTGGTTGCTCTGGCGCAGGCACAAAGCGGCTGCAAGCAGCACCGCCACGAGCGCGAGCGTATAACCGGCGATGGTAATCGTGAGGCCGCGGCGAATCGTAAAGTTCTTGAGCATGGTCTTGATCGCGGGCGAACACCGCACGCGTGGTTATCCTTGGTTGGTCTTTGGCCGATGTCGTTTAGTTTTCTTTAATAAACGACGGACGATGCCGGCCGCGGCTCTGGCGAGTCAAGCTGATCGCCGGAACGGGCAGGCTAGTCGATAAGGCTCGTTACGCGATTCTCATGCACGCCGCGTGATAGCGACATCGGGAAATGTGCGCCTTCAGATTCTGCGTGTTCGTGCCGATAAGCGGGGGATGCTGCGCGCAACGCGCGCGGCGTAGACATTGACACGATCCTGCTCAGCTCACCCGTGTCGCGAACGCGTAACCGTTCTTGCCGTTGCGCTTCACCTGGTACATGGTTTCGTCGGCGGCGGCGACGAGCTGATGGTAGTCCCTGACGGGATGTGGAAAGCTCGCTATGCCGATACTGGCGCGGACAAATCCAATGCCCATTTGCTCGTCCGTCTGGAGTACGCAGTCGATCAGGCGCTGTGCAATCGCTTCTAATTCGGCGTTAGTCGAAAACTCGCGGACCAGTACAACGAACTCGTCGCCGCCAAAGCGGGCGACTACATCGACCAGACGCACGGTCTTGCGAAAGCGCTTTGAAACGGCAATCAGGAATTCATCACCGACGTCATGGCCGAGCGAGTCGTTGACCTGTTTGAACCCGTCAAGGTCGATGTAAATCACGGCAATTTTAAGGAGCGTCGGATTGCCCGATGACCCCGTTGCCGTTTCCGCCAGCGTGGCGAACAATTTTCGTCGGTTCGGCAGGCCGGTCATTGCGTCATGCAGCGCTGCATGCTCGAACTTGTGCGACTCGCCGGCCAGTTGGCGCGCGCGCTTGGCATACATGCCCAGAGCGGTGACCAGCGCACCGAATACACATGCCGACAACACGATCAATGTGCTCGCCACGCGCGCTATGCGGGTGCGTGCGTCGGCGCTGTCATTGGTGCGCTGCGCCCGCCAGTAAACGGATTGCACGGCGAGCAGCGCGTCGGTATCGTCGAGATTGGTGTCGGGTGACAGGGCGGATCGAGGGATGGGGGGCGCCGCCGACGGGCTCGCGTTCACCAGCGCCGCGAGCGACGTGAGTCGCCCAGCCAGGTCAATTCGTGCACGCCGATAGTCGTCCGACTGTTCCGGTTGTCCTGGTCTCGCAATGCTGTTGTCGGCTTGTCGTTGCCAGACGCGGACCAGATTGCGGGCGCTTTCCGCCCTTTCAATTCCTTCGAGAACGAGCCCACTGTATTCCTGCTTCAGTTGGTCCGAGAAGATCGACCGGATTTGTAATGCGAGGAACAGCAGACCCATCAGCAGGCAGAGGAAGGAAATGCAGGCGATCGTAGCCGGACCTGGCCTGAAACGCGAACGGGGGACAGGTTTGCAGGCGCGCTGCCGCTCACGGATGGGCGTAGATATCTCGCTGGCTTTCGGTGCCATGCTGCCGGTAGCTTACGCGATGAAAAAATGAACCTACGCGGGTGAAGAGGTTGCCATTGGACTTGACGCGCGACACTGGACGGTGGCGTTCCACGCTTGCAGTGCTACTCGCTCGCGGAGGGCGGGTGACGGCAAGCTTGGGCACGGCCGAATCAGAAGCCGTTACACGGCGATTGAACTGGGTGGAGGGAGGCACGGGCGCGTTCAGATCGGCACTGGCGACGGTGACTGGACGTACGGGAGCCAAGGGCGCCGGGACGTGACCGGACGAAGCCGTTTGCTGCACCACCGGCGTCGGTTCCGGTGCCGGTGCTGAGAGCCAGAGCGTCTGCCGGGCGTGTTCCATGGCTTCGGCGTAGGCGTGTTGATCCTGGTTGAACCAGACACCATACGCGACCGTGCCCATGATTCCGATTGCCAGCGCGCTTGCCGAGGCGACCCAAAGCGCAAGCCGTCCGAATCTCACGGGCGATCGTGCAAACGCGGGGTCGGCGTCAAGAGCAAAGTCTGTATCGGTTCCGTCTGTGTCCGATGGCAACTCGGTATGCTTGGACATCACACTACTCTCCCTTCATTTCGTCTGATATTTCGACGAAATTAATTCATACGATTACGCAAAGTTTTTTGAGTAAGGCTGCCTAGAGAATGTACCCCCATCGGGAGGAGGTAACCCGATAAAGCAGCAGTTAATGTGCCAGTACCGTGCAAGCAGACGCTCAGCACTCAAGCGTAAATTATCGGACCGGGCAAGGCCTCTAAGCTCGTTCGTCTTTCCTTTCAACGTTGCCGACGCACGCTGCTATTGAAGCCCGAAGATCGAATGTGACTGATCGACGCCGGTCGAATGTCTGGACGGTCGGGGAAATCGTGACTGGCGTGAAAGCGGGCATCGGTGGGATGCACTTTTGAATAGAGATTGTTGAATAGCTCTTGGCGGCCGGATGGGGTGATTGCTAGCTCGCCAACGGCTCTCCAAGCCTTTTTACCATGTGTTCTTCATCATGGAATCGGCCATCAACTTGCATCGCACATGGCTCGACGCCGAACGTCACGAAGCCATGGCTAGCGTAAAGCTTCTTGGCAGCCAGGTTTTCCGCGTTCACGCATAGCATGAGTTGGACACTGTCCCAGTCGCGTGACGCGTGTGTGGTGGCAGCCGCTAAAAGCGCCTGCGCAATCCCTTTTCCGCGATACCTGGGCTCGACGAATACGCCCCAGATCGTCGCTTTGTGACGAACCTGGGCGAGAGGCTCCCGACGCACTCCCGTGATACCGACCAACGCTGCACCGGCAAATGCTCCAAATACAGCCTGCGTCCCTGTCGATTGAATGCGGGCAGCGGTTTGTTCGGTCGTTCGCGCTTCTTCCTCCTCGCGTGTCGGCCATATGGACGTTGGAGAGTTATCTACGGCGGCGAGGCGCAGGGATTTAAAACTATCGGCGTCGCCGGGGGCGAGGAGACGGATTGTGATCATGTGGTCAGATGTTGCGGAATCGCGAAGTTCGGCAAATAGGCAATGCCCGGTTGTCACGGTTGAAACCCTGTCGTAAACACCGTACGTGCCTGGTTTTCATTGGCCCAGTGATCCTCGACCTGAGACAAGGGTACTGAGTTAGTCGCGATCTCGAAACCGCCGGGGACCGTGGCGTTCAACAGTTGTTCGATCGCACCAAGAAGGCGCGGCATTGGAATGCTGCCTATACCGCTGCCCATGAGTTCGATGGCTGATGATCGCAGCGCTGCGCTGGGAAGCGTGATGGTTGCCGCGCTCATGGCCCCAATCTGAACAAACCGGAGCGGCACCGCCTCCGGCGAAGCTTTGGCGCCGGCCGCCAGCAACAGCTCTGCGCTTTGCCCCCAAAGATAGTCGAGCACGACGCCAACGCCATCGTGAAACTGCCGTTGGAACGCGCTTTCAAGTGCGTCGTTGTCCTGTGTGAGACTGATCGTCTCGTCAGCACCGAGCGCTTTCAGAGACTGCAGGGTTCCCGCATTCCGCCCGGTCGCAATGATCTTGCCAGCGCCCAGATACTTGGCGATCTGCACAGCGAGACGGCCCGATACGCCTGTTGCACCATTGATCAGTACGGTCTCTCCCTTCACCAGCTTTGCACGTTCGGTCAAAGCCGCCCATGACGACATGCCCGGAATGGCGATTGCCGCCGCAGTCACCTCATCCAAGGCGGCCGGCAAAGCAATACAACGCGCCTTCTTGACGATGCAGTGCTCGGCCATGCCGCCGAAGGGCGCTTCGGGCAGCACGAAATAGACACGCGTGCCGTCTTCAAGAACCCCGGTGCCGTCGATCCCAGGCACGAAAGGGAGCTTCGCCGCGGAGCTATAGTGCTTGCCCGATGCCCGGCTCTTGGTGACATGACTCAGGGCGGATGCTACAACCGCGATACGGACCACGCCTTCGGTGACAGCGGGCTCGGTGAAGTCGGCATAAGCCGGCGTCGCGCCGGATTCTCTAACGAGTGCTGCTTTCATGGTTGCTCTCCTTTGCCAAGTATCCGAGCGTACGCTTCATCCGGGATTGGATCATCAAATATATGTGTATTATACACATATAAAGTCATTGACAAGGAATTGAATCGCGATGGGGAAAGAGATACGCCAGTTGCGGGAAGCACTATTGGACCTTACGGGCGTGCTCAATCGGCCGCAACCGGATGCTGCCCTGATTGAAGCGGCAGGTGTCGATCTGGATCGCGCACTTTTCCCGCTGCTTGCAAGGGTCGAACGGCTGGGGCCGCTTGGTATTGTCGAACTTGCGGAACTCGCGGGGCGCGACTACAGCACGGTCAGCAGGCAGGTCGCGAAACTGGAAAGCCTCGGACTTGTCTCGCGATGTCCAAGCCCGAACGACGGCCGGGTTCGGGCGGCCGTCATTACGGATCAGGGGCGGGTCATGACGGATGCGCTTGACGCGGCGCGTCAGAAAATCATCGAAGAATTGCTTGCCGGCTGGGAAGCCAAAGAGGTGGGTGAGCTTGCCCGTCTGCTTAGAAAATTTGCGGATGATGCGCTTGGCTGGGTCAAGACTCTGTAAGCAGGACCACCCGTGACCGAGTGAAAACTGCTTCTTGACTTCGTGAAGTGCTCAGGTGGATATATCCTCCAGCGCAACGTTCCGGGTCTTCGGTCCCAGTATCGCGATTGCGCAAATTACAACGATCATCGCGCCGGAGATAAACACGAACACCCCGCATACACCAAACTCCTTCAGGCACCAGGCGATCACAAAAGCGGAGAACATCGCCGAGATCCGGCTCCATGAATAGACAAAACCTACGGCCCGCGCCCGGATACTGGTCGGGAACAGTTCGGCCTGGTACGCGTGGTAACTGAACGAGATGATGTTGCCAGCAAGGACCAGGCATACGCCCAGGCTGACCAGCATGAGGGTATCGCGCGCCTGGCTGAACATCAGGCCGCACGCAACATTCATCGCCGCCATCACAATGATCACGGTCTTGCGCTCGAATCTGTCTGCTATCAGCATGCCAAGCAGCGGGCCCAGCGGTGCCGCAATTGCGATGATCGATGCATACATCAGGCTGCTGGTGACCGTCACACCCTGCTTGATCAGCAAGGTGGGAATCCAGTTGGCGAACCCGTAGTACCCCATTGTCTGGAAGACGTGAAAAATGATCAGCATGGCTACGCGTTTTCGATAAGGTGCCACAAGCAGGTCCCGAAACGATGCACGGGCTCTCACGGGTTCTGGCAGCGCGGGTGTAGGCAAAGGTTTTCCATATTCTTTCTCGACGCGCGCTTCGATCCGTGTCATGACGGCATCGGCTTCATTCAGGCGGCCCTGCTGGGCGAGCCAGCGTGGACTCTCAGGAAGCCGTCGCCTTACCCACCAGACGACCATCGCGCCAACCACGCCTGTCAAGACCACACAACGCCAGCCGTCGATGCCGAAAACCTGGCGAGGAACGAGCAAGTAAGACAGGAACGCGACAACGGGAACTGCGCAGAAACCGATCGCCTGCGAGCATGCCGATGCTCGTCCACGAATGTGCTTGGGAACGAGCTCTGAGATATACGTCCCAATAGTCACTATTTCCACGCCTATTCCAACGCCTGCTATAAAGCGCCACAGGTTCAATCCGAAGGCGGTGTCCTGAAACGCCATGATGATGTTCGCCGCGGTGTACCAGAGCAGCGAGTAGGTAAAGATCGCGCGACGCCCGAATTTATCGGCGAGAAAGCCACATGCTGCCGTTCCGATGAAGAGACCGGCGAACAGCGCCGCGATAAAACTTGCCACTCCGCTTGTCCCAAACAATCCATGTGTGGTCGAGGTCAGAATGCCGCTCCTGACCAGGCCTGGGGCGATATAACCTGAAAACATCAGGTCGAAAAGTTCGAAGAACAGGCCAAGACTCAACAGCATCACGAGTTGCCAGATCGTTCTCGTTGCGGGCAGCCGGTCCAGCCGCGCCGAGATCCGCGCCGCGCCCAGAGCAACCTCATCCACAGCGGCTTCGGCCTGGGCGGATGCATCCGGCATTGCGCGAGGATGTGCAACGGCGGCAGAAAAAACAGCATGATTCGACGACTCCATCGCCTGTCTCCATGAGTTCCGGTCTTGGGCCGGCTTGAGTAATGTTCGGGATTTCCATACGCTCTCAGGCGGCTTTCGGGTGTGAGGCGGCGGTGAGTTCGTCGATCTGTGTTTCACCGTAGCCAAGTTCGCGCAACACGTCGGCCGTATGCTCGCCAACCTTCGCAATCGGTTGACGTGGCTGCAGGCGCTCACCATTCATGGAGATGGGCAGAAGCGGCATCGCCGTTTCGGTTCCGTCGTCGAGTGTCAACGTTGCAAGGCCGCCGCTTTCGATCAGATGCTTGTCTTCGAAAAGGTCTTCGGGCTTGGTGATCGAAGCAAACGGAATATGACCGCGTTCGAATTGCGGTATCAGCGCTGAGCCATCTAGCTGTTTCAACGTTTCGCCCAGCGTTTGCAGGAGCCACGGGCGCATCATCACGCGATCATTGTTGGTTGCGAGCCGCGGGTCCTCGAGCAAATCGGGTCGATCGAGAATGGCGCACAGGGCGCGCCATTGAGTATCTCCTGTCGCCGCGATGAACATCTGCTCGCCTCCTGCAAGCGTGAAGACGTCGTACACCGCCCACGCGCTGATGCGCTCAGGCATCGGGGCAGCGGCGACGCCGGTCGCGGCGAACTGTTGCATATGCTGGGCGGACAGCAGCACGCAATTCTCGAACAGCGCGCTTTGCACTTCCTTGCCAATGCCGGTCGATTTGCGCTCGAAGAGCGCTGCAAGCACGCCAATCGCGCCGAACATGCCGCCCATGATGTCGTTCACGGAGCTCCCTGCGCGCAGCGGCCGGCCGACCGGGCCGGTCATGTAGGCGAGACCCGCCATCATCTGCACGACTTCATCAAGCGCGAGTCGATGCTCGTAGGGTCCGTTGAGAAAGCCTTTGTGCGACACATAAATCAAGCCGGGGTCCCGCGCTTTCAAACTCTTGTAGTCCAGACCCAGTGTTGCCATGCGGCCAGGTTTGAAGTTTTCGATAAAGACATCGGCCGTGTCGACGAGCTTGTGTAGCGCGCCAAGACCCGCTTCGGTATCGAGGTCGAGGGCGATGCTCTTCTTGTTGCGGTTAAAAGTGCTGAAGAAACCAGCGCCGGTGCCGAGCAGGCGCCGGGTGCCGTCGCCGCGTGGCGGCTCGACCTTGATGACTTCAGCACCGAGGTCTCCCAGGATCATGCCGCACGTCGGCCCCATCACCATGTGCGACAGCTCGACCACGCGAATGCCTGCCAGGGGCAGGGCGCTGGTTTGCGCAGAAGACGTAGAGGCGTTCATCGGGTGACCTTTGATTCGTGGAATTGCGAGGGAACACCCGCGCGGGCGAGGTATCCGTAAAGCAGTTCGCCGGGCAACGCTTGTTCGAGCACGCTGCGCGAGGCAATCAGCTTTTCCATATCGATGCCGGTCTCATAGCCCATGCTTTGCAGCATGAAGACAAGGTCTTCGGTGTTGACGTTACCGGTAGCGCCCGGGGCGTGCGGACACCCTCCGAGCCCGGCGAGCGACGAATCAAGCTCCCGGATGCCGTGCTGAAGGGCAATGAGCGTGTTGGCAAGGCCAAGGCCGCGCGTGTCATGGAAGTGCACGGAGCGCAGTCTGTGGCCCGCAATGCCACGGACCAGGTCGATGATTTCGCCCACCTGTCGAGGCGTGGCCTGACCCGTCGTATCGCCGAGTGCGACGACGTCAGCGCCTGCTTCGAGTGCTTGCCGTGTAATGTGGCCGATGTCGTCATAAGGCACGTTGCCTTGCAACGTGCAGCCAAATACGGTGGATAGCCCGGCAATGGTCTCGGCATGACCTTTGGCGAGCGAACACATCTCGGCAAACGCGCCGAGCATCTCCTCGGGGGTCTTTCGCACGTTAGAGAGGCTGTGGGCGACGCTGACCGATATCGGTGCGACGATCCTGTGGACGCCGGATTCGATCGCGCGCTGTGCGCCCTTCACGTTTGGAACCAGCGCGGTTACAACGAGGCCTTCAAGAGTCAGCGCATGGGCAATGACCGCTTCGGCATCCGCCATTTGCGGCAGCAGTTTCGCCGGCACGAAGGAAGCGACCTCCATGCTGCGAATGCCGGCTTCCCAGGCAGCGTCGATCCAACGCTTCTTGTCGTCGGTCGACATGATCCGCGAAATGCTTTGAAGGCCGTCGCGCATGCCGACCTCGGTGACGATCACGCGTTCGGTAGG
>Ga0302178_10001510_pt1 | contig 19602 bp, 19 predicted proteins | sample I_Palsa_E1_3_FD_198790 | JGI IMG/M metagenome (GOLD analysis project Ga0302178, IMG submission 198790) | Peat permafrost microbial communities from Stordalen Mire near Abisko, Sweden - I_Palsa_E1_3 | ecosystem: Environmental > Terrestrial > Soil > Palsa > Peat permafrost | place: Sweden... | reverse complement strand
GCGCCGCCCGCCTATCCCCCACCCAAGCCCTCTGGTCCCTGTGACCGCCCGATAGCGGGATCTGGCCGCCCGTATGTCTCATGCCACATAGTGAGCTTCCGGACGGAGTCCGGCGTGGCAGAGTAAAGGTCCTGGGACGGTTTTCGACAGTGCCGAGCTGTCGAACACTGCGTCAGGCGGCGCGGCGGTGGACCAGCCAGATGGTTGCGGCGATGAGCAGTGCTGACAGCGCGAGCAGCCAGCCGCCCTCGATCCACTGGAAGGGCCAGAACCGGCTGGCTGGCTGGTAGCTGGTCCACTGCGTGTAGCCGTGCTGAGCCAGGCACTGGCCGAACGATCCCGGAGGCCCGGCTTTCGCCGCTGGAAGGGAAGAGCAGAACTGGTTGATGAGGTTGAGGGGAGGATTGCCGCCGGCGAAGGCGAACCTGCCGTCCTTGGTCGACCACTGGCTGATGGTCCACGCGGTGCCGGCGCCGGGCAGGTTGAAGTTGTCGCTAGCGGTGACCAGCGGCGCCAGGTAGTGCTCTCGCAGGAAAGCACCGGCGGTGAAGGCGAGCCCGGCGTAGACGGCCAGGGTGGCGACGATCGCGGGAACGACCCGGCGGATGAGCATGCCGGCCAGGACGCCGATCGTGAAGGCGGCCAGCGTCCAAGCGGGGAACGTGACCTCGCGCAGGCTGAACAGGGTGACGAGCGGGGAGGTCTGGTAAAGGCCTGGGGCCTGGTTGCCGGTGGCGAACTCCGGCTGGTAATACCAGGACACCAGGGCGCCGAACGCGGCGGTCGCGGCGGCCAGCACGACCGCCAGCGCCACCAGCTTGGCGAGCGCCCAGCGCCACCGGCCGAAGCCCTGCGTCCAGGCGTACCGGAAGGTGCCGGTCTCCAGCTCCCGGGCCAGCACCGGCGCCCCGGCGAACGCCCCGATCAGCGCGGGCAGCAGCTGCAGCAGGACGCCTCCTGGGCCCTTACTCCCCATAGCGTGGTTCGTGGCGCTGACGTTGAACGTGCTGACCAGGTTCTGGCAGGCGAGCGAGCTTGCCGGGTGGCAGGCGACCGCGGCGGCGTAGGCGCGGTGCAGCGGTGTGCCGATGCTCCACAGCCACACCGCCAGCGCGCCCAGCAGCACGGCCACGCCGGCCAGCGCAATCCGGTGCTGCCGCCAGGTGACCCCGGCCATCCGCCGCCACGGCACCGGCCGCAGCCGGGCGTCGTCCTCGTCCGGGCGGGCGGGCCTGGTCATCGCGGTCATCGCGTCACCTCCGACGTCTGGGTCTCGCGCAGGTAGGCCAGGGCGAGTTCTTCCAGGCTGGCCTGGCCGTGGGTGGCGAGCAGGTCATCGACTGCCCCGGCCAGTCGCACCTGGCCCCTGGACAGCAAGATGAGGTAGTCCGCCACCCGCTCGAGCTCGGTCAGCACGTGCGATGACAGCAGTACCGACACCGCGCCCGCGGACGCCGCCGCCAGCACCGTGGCCATGAAGTCGTGCCGGGCGACCGGGTCCAGCATCGCCACCGGTTCGTCCAGCACCAGCAGTCGCGGGCGGCGGGCCAGCGCCAGGGTCAGCGCTAGTTGCGCCTGCTGACCGCCGGACAGCTTGCCCGCCTTTCGCTTCAGCGGGATGCCGAGCTCGTCCAGCCGGGCACGGGCGTAGGGCTGGTCGAAGCGCCGGTTCAGACTGCGAGTGATGTAGATCATGTCCGCGACCGACAAGTTCTTGTACAGCGGCGTGTCCTGAGCCACGAACGCGATGCCGTCCAGCGCGGCCGGCGATCCCGCCCGGCGGCCGCCCAGCACGGTGACGTCGCCCGCCGACGGCGCCGTCAGGCCCACCGCCAGGTTCAGCAGCGTGCTTTTGCCCGCCCCGTTCGGCCCGACCAGCGCCGCCACGCGCCCGGCGGGAATCGCCAGCGTGCACTCGCGCAGCGCCCAGCTACGGCCGTAGCGTTTACCCAGACCGCTGGCCTCGACGATGTTCATCGATCTCCTCCCATGCTCCAGTCCGGCGTGTCCGTCGCCCACTGTGGCTGGATCCCAGCCCGGTTGTCTGCGGCCCCGGGTACGAACCGGTTCATCCGCAGGTCTGAATCCAGGCCGGCTCACGTCTGATGCGCATGGTCTGGCCAGCGGCTACCGTCGAGGGCATGCAGGCACTCCGGAGGCTGGCGGGCCGTGACCCGGGCATCATCGCCGATGCCTGGCTGGGCATCCTGGCGGCCGTGCTGATCGCCATCGCCGCATGGGGCCCGCCGCCCGGCCTGATCGGTGCCGCGATGATCGCGGGGCCCATGTGGCTGCGGGTGCTGTTGCCCCTACTCCTGGGCGCGCCGCTGGTGCTGCGCCGACGCGCGCCGCTGGTGATGTGGACCGCGATCTGGGCGGCGATAGCGCTGCTATCGCTGCTCACCGGCAATCCGGAGCGGGGCACGGCGTTCTCGTTCGTGCTGTTCACTGCTGCCTACTCACTGGGCGCGCATGCCACCTTGCGCCGCGCGGCCGCCGCCTGGGCCGTCACCGCCCTGGTCGTGGCCGAGATCGCCTCTCACGGCGGGCTGGCCCTGGCCTTTTCGCGAGGTCACGGTAGCTCGTCGGACGTGGCCAGGTCGTTCTTGCAGCTGCTGGCGTTCTGGCTGGCTGGCGTTCTGGTCCGCACCCGCAGGCAGGCCGCGTCGCTGGCCGCGCGGAGCGCGGCGCTGCAGCGCCAGGCCGAGCAGGCCGCGGCCGGCGAGCGGGCCCGGATCGCCCGGGAACTGCACGACATCATCGCCCACCACCTCAGCGTGGTCGTGCTGCACGCCGCCGGGGCGCGGGCCTCCGGCGGGGCGGACCCGGCGACCCTGGAGGAAATCGAGCAGAGCGGACGGCGGGCCCTGACCGAAACCCGCCGCCTGTTCGGCGTGCTCCGCGACCCGGACGAACAGACCGGCCGCGCTCCGCAGCCGGGCATCAGCGAGCTGCCGTCGCTGGCCGGCAGTCTGCGCGCCGCGGGCCTGGAGGTCAGCCTGTCCGTCGACGGTGACCACACGGCGCTACCGCCGGCGGTGAACGTGTCCGCCTACCGCATCGTCCAGGAGGCGCTGACCAACGTGCTCAAGCACGCGGGCCCGGCCCGCGCCGAAGTGACCGTCGGCTGCGCGCCCAGCGCGGTGACCATCGAGGTCACCGACGACGGCCCCGGGAACCCGGCGTCTCCGGCAGTGAAAGGGGCAGGGGAGGTGGGTGAGGGCCAGGGACTGGCGGGCATGCGCGAACGGGTCGCGGTGTTCGGCGGTGACCTGCGAGCCGGGCCGCGACCCGGCGGCGGGTTCACCGTCTGTGCCCGGCTGCCGGTCGGCGAGCCGCCATGATCAGCGTCCTGATCGCCGACGACCAGGACCTGATCCGCAAGGGCCTGCGGATGCTGCTGGAAGCCGAACCAGATCTGCGTGTCGCCGGCGAGGCCGGGGACGGCAGCCAGGCCCTGGCCCAGGCACGCCGGCTAGACCCGGACGTCATCTTGATGGACGTCCGCATGCCCGGACTCGACGGCATCCAGGCCACCGCCCAGCTCGCCCACGGCGGCAGCAGGGCCAAGATCCTCATGCTGACTACCTTCAACCTCGACGAGTACGTCTACCACGCCATGAAGGCCGGAGCCAGCGGCTTCCTGCTCAAGGACGCCACCCGCGAGCAGCTGACCGGCGCCATCCGCGCGGTCTGCGCCGGCGAGACGCTGCTCGCCCCGGCCATTACCCGTCGGCTGATCGAGGATTTCTGCCGCGGCCCGGCCCCCGGCGACGACACGGCCGTCAGCGCCGCAGGCCGCCTGAGCGAGCGGGAACGCGAGGTGGTGCGGCTTGTCGCGGCGGGACTGTCGAACGCCGAGCTCGCGGCCAGTCTCTACCTCAGCGAGGCAACCATCAAAAGCCACATCACCCGCATCCTCGCCAGGCTCGGTCTGCGCGACCGCGTGCAAATCGCCGTCTACGCCTACGAACACGGCATCGTCCGGCCCGGCCACGGCACTCCGCCAGCCGACCGGAAAACAAGACCCTAACGTGAGCCAGGCGGACTTTCCGCCTCAGTAGCCATCGGAGGTCGGTGGGGTTCAGGCGTGCTCAGGTGTGTCGACTGGCTCGTCGCCGTACAGGTCTCGCCAGAGACGGCGCAAGAACGCCTCGGGGCTGCCGTCCTCGTACTCTACGTGCTTCGACAGTTCGTCGGCCGGGACCTGATCGGGGTCTTTGATGGCCTCGCGGAGCTCAGCTTTAAAGATGCGCATCTCTGGGTCGTTTCCGCGTTTCGCGAGCCTCTGCAATGATTCAAGGTCGTCCGCTTCGGGATGCAGGTATGTCGTCGAGATCCGGATGAGCGTCGCGAACGGGCCGTCGGGATGCCGCTTCCAGTAGAACTCACCCATCGATGTCGCGCCTTGTTATGGCCCATGACAAAAATGAAGTCCCCGCCCTCGAATGTAGGTACTGGCCGTGCCGTAGGCCTCGGGACATCCGGCTGGCGGTTTTCTGCTAGCGCGAGGAAATGGACCGCGCCTAAGCATGAACCTGGCTGCCGCGTGGGGTACGGGCTCCAGCGGCTCAGCTGGCCTGGTCGCTGCTGTCCGGGATCAGCCCGGCGAACAGCTCGGCGTAGTCGTAGGCGGCCTCGGGCTTGGCCCGGACCCGCTCGTCGATCATCTTGGCGTCCTCGCCGATCAGGATCCGCCAGGTCCCGGCGCGGACCGCGTCCAGGATGATGGTGGCCGCCTGGGCCGCGCTGACCGGGGCTTTGTCCCGGAAGTCGACGTTGGCCTGCACCAGGAACTGCCGCAGGTCCGCGGCGGTCGGCTTCTCGGGCAGCACCCCGGCCTGGGCCAGCTTGTCCCATACACCCGGCGGGAGGATCTCCTCCGCCTGGGCGTCGCTCAGGTGTTCCGGCGCGGGCAGTCCCCGGGCGATGAGGCTGTTCCTGACGATGTTGGTGCCCACGTGCCCCGGCAGCACCACCGCGACCCGGACCTGCGGCGCATTCGACCGCAGGTCCTCGATCAGCGCCTCGGTGAACCCCCGTACGGCGAACTTCGCCGTGCTGTAGGCGCTCTGGGACATGCCCGGACCCAGCGATGCCCAGAACCCGTTGACGCTGCTGGTGTTGACCAGCACGCCGTCGCCGCTGGCGATCAGCAGCGGCAGGAACGTGCGGGCGCAGTAGTAGACACCCCACCAGTCGATGGCGAAGATACGCTCCCACTCCTCGCGTCCGCTTTCCACGAAGCTTCCCCCGCCGCCGGCCCCGGCGTTGCTGAAGACCAGATCGACGTGATCGATGGCGTGTGCCGCGAGCAGCTCGTCGCGGAAGTGCAGGACCTGCGCCTCGTACGCGACGTCGCACGTGTGGCCGGTGACCCGGACGCCGGGCGGGGCCTCCGCCTGTGCCAGGGCCACGGTCTCCGCCATGGTGCCCGGATTAAGGTCGCAGGCCGCCACCGAGCAGCCCTGCGCCGCGAGCTGGCGGGTCAGCTCGCGACCCATGCCCGACCCGCCGCCCGTCACGACCGCGAGCTTTCCCGTGAACGAATCCATGACCATGATGCTTACCGCCCGTGCTACTGCGGGTCAACGGCCCAGGAGCCTGGACCTGTGGCCAGTTCTCCGGCCGTCACCCCAAGGTACGGCCGAACGACCCGGCTATGGCAGGGGTCGAACCACCCCTACGGCCGCGTGGCAAGGAGACCGGCTGGGGTCATATCAGGCCGGCTGGGTCAGACCACGCCCGCCGGGTCAGAGCAGGTCGGCTGGGTCAGACCAGGCCGGCGCTCAGGGCCAGCCGGGTCAGGTCGGCGCGGCGCCGGCAGCCGGTCTTGTCCCGGACCCGGTCCAGGTGCGAGCTGACCGTGCGCACGGTGATGTATAGCTGGGTCGCGATCTGCGCGTCGGTGCGGCCTCGCGCGACCAGGGTGACCAGCTCGCGTTCCCGGGGGCTGAGCCGCGCCAGCGCCGCCGGGTCCGCTATCAGCCCAGGCCGTGAGGCGTCATACCCGGCCGCCGAGGCGTCGTCCCCGAGGTGCGAGGCGCCGTTGCCCGGCGGCAAGGCGACGTCCCCGGATGGCCGTACTGGCTCGGCGGCGAGCAAGACCGCGTACTCGGTGGCCGTGGCCAGGCTCATGGCTGCGCCGCGCTCCTCGGCGGCCCGGGCCCGAGCCGGGCCGATCTGCTCCCGGGCCTGCCGCCGCAGCTCCTCACGGTGGTCCGGATTCAGGCCCCCGTGTATGGGCCACGGGCTGGCCAGGGCGGACATCGCCGCCCACACCGTGAGCGCCTCGGCTGGGCGCCCGGTGGCTGCGCACAGGTGGCCGCAGCAATCCAGACCGGACGGCAGCAGCGGCCGCAGCCCGGTCTGCGTGGCGATCTGGAACAGCTCGCGCAGGTGAGCCGGCGCGTCCTCGATGCGGCCGGTCCGCAAGTCCAGGATCGTCCGGTTCCACAGCACGCCGCACAGGTTGGTCAGGTCGCCCACGTCCCGGCACGAGGTCAGCGCGGCGGCGCAGGCCTGCTCGGCGGCGGCCAGGTCGCCGGCCTCGGTCAGGACTGCGGTCACGATCTGGCTCAGGCCGCGCTGTAGTGACCCCGCGAACTCCTCCGCGCTCGCCAGCGCCTGGCGCGCGAGCCGGAGCGCGCCATCCCGGTCGCCGTCATGCCAGATGGCCACGCTGAGGTGGGCCAGGGCTACCGCCTCCAGGCTCGCGACGCCGACCCGGCGGGCCAGGTCCAGCGCCCGGCGGCCATCTTCGATGGCCTCGGCGATCCGGCCGACCCGGAGCAGCGACGACGACCGGCCGCCCAGGCACATCGACAGCAACCAGGGCCCGGCCGCATCTTCCGGGTGCGAGGCGTCCTCAAGGGCGTCCCGGGCCGCGGTGAAGTGGTCCAGCGCCGCGGGCGGATCCTCGATCTGCGCGGCCACCTGGCCGAGGAACATGTGCGCCGTGGACCACTCGTCGCTGCCGACGTCGGCTAGCTCGGCCACCGTGACCAGCAGCGGTGCCTGGCTGGCCAGCCGTCCCCGGAGCCCCCACCAGGGCCCGAGGGTCAACGCGAGCCGTACCGCCGTGCCCGGATCGTGCTCCAGAGCCCAGTCCAGCACGTGGCGCAGGGTAACGTCCTCGGCGTCCAGGTGCCTTAGGCCGTCCAGCTCGCGCGTACGCGTGTACACCTCAGCCAGGGCCTGCCCGGCCATCTCGCCGGCGTACGCGGCAAGGGCGGCCAAGACTTCGCGGTCCTCACCGGCCTCGCCTAGCAGAACGGCCCCGTAGGCGCGCAGCGTCTCCAGCATCACGTAGCGGGCCCGGCCGTCCGGCCCGGTCCGCGGCGGCAGCAGCAGCGAGCAGTCCACCAGCCTGAGCACGGCCCGCCCGGCCTCGCCGCCCGCTACCGCCTCGGCTCCTTCCAGGGTGAACGGTCCCGGGAACACCGATACCGCGCGGAACACCCGCCGCTCGGCCTCGGCCAGCAGCTGGTAGCTCCACCGAACGGTGGCGGCCAGCGACCGCTGCCGCTCCTCGGCTAGGCGGTCACCGTCGGTCAGCAGCCCGAACCGGTCGTCGATCCGGTCCAGCAGCTGCGTCACGCCCAGTGCGTCGACCCGCGCCGCGGCCAGCTCGATGGCCAGCGGCATCCCGTCCAGCCGGGCCACCAGCCGCGCTACCGCGGCGGCCGTCTTCTCGTCGAGCTCGAACCCCGGCTCGACCTGCCGGGCCCGGTCGGCGAACAGCGTCACCGCCTCGCATTCCGCGACCGCGGCCAGGTCGCCGGGATCGGGCAGGGCCAGCGGGCCCAGCCGGTACCGCACCTCCCCGGCGATCCGCAGCGCCTCCCGGCTCGTGGCCAGCATCCGTACGTCATCGGCGCCGAGCAGGAGCCGGCCGCACAGCTCGGCGGCAGCGCCGATCACCTGCTCGCAGTTGTCCAGCACCAGCAGCAGCTGGCGCCGGGCCAGCGCCTGGGCCAGCGCGTCGGCGGCCGCCACCGGGGGCAGGTCGCGGATGCCCAGCGCCGCCCCGACCGCGGCGGCCACGTGCGCCGGATCCCGTACCGCCGCCAGCTCTGCCAGCCACACGCCATCGGCGAACCGCCCGGCCACCTGCCGGGCTACCTGGCCGGCCAGCCGGGTCTTGCCGGCGCCGCCCGGCCCGGTCACGGTCACCAGCCGGTGCTGGGCCAGCTGAGCGGCGACGTCGTCCACCACCTGAGCCCGGCCCACGAAACTGGTCAGCGCAGCCGGGAAGCCGTGCAGGTTTCCCGCCGCGGACCGGTCCACAGCGGCCACCATAGCCTTGCCCGGCAGCGCGGTACAGGTGCTACCGGGGGCCGTTGACCGGCCGGTCGCACAACGGCGCCGCGGCGTGCGGCAGCTGGGCCTCGATGGCGGCCAGGACGATCCGGGCGTAGACCTTGGCGCCGGAGGGCTGCGGGTGGACACCGTCCGACCAGAGCAGGCTGGTATGGCCGGCGATCGCCGCGTGCCAGTTGGCCAGGCTCACGTGGGCCGTGTGCCGGGCGGCGGCGTCCAGCACCGCGTTGACGGAGGCCTCCCAGGGCATCGGCCCGAAGGTGTTGACCAAGATGAGGTCCCGGTTCGGCCCGATCAGGTGCCGCAGCTGCCGGATCTGCGCCGTGCTGACCGGCCCGTTGGTACCTAGCCCGACCACGACGTAGCGGCGCAGCCCGTGCTGGGCGGCCAGGCTCTGGATCACCGCCAGCCCGTTCACCATGGCCCGGCCGACCTCCGCGTTGATATAGATGCCGGGCAGGGTCGAGTTCAGCGCCGCCGCCGAGGCGACCATGACCGAGTCCCCGATCGCCGTGACCTGCCGGCCGGACACCTTCGGCAGCCGCGCGGTCGCGGTCTGGCAGGCCGACGCCGGCGGGGGCAACTTGGCCTCGGGCGACGCGGAGCGCCCGGCGGCGGCTGGTCTCAGGCTGGCGGGCGGTCTCAGGCTGGCCGGCGGGCTGCTGGCCGCAGTGGCCTGAGCCGAGGCCTGCGACGCCGCGCTGATCCGCTGGCCCTCGGCCACCTGCCGCAGCAGCCCAGACGCGGTCGGCGGCCCCGGCGGCCGGGCGACGCCATAGCCCGCCATCGTGGCGGCGATCAGCGCGGCCGCGGCCACCACTATCGGCACGACCCGCCGGCGCGCGCCCACCGGCCGCAGGCCCTCGTCGATGAGCAGCCGCCACCGGCCGCAGGTGGCCACGAAACCGTCCCGCAGGATGGGGGCCTCGACAAACCGCCACGACCCGCAGGCCAGCGCGATCGTCACCCCGGCCTCGATGAGCCACAGCCACGCCGAAGTAGGTCCGGGACCGGTGATCGCCCCGGCCAGCGCGATCACCGGCCAGTGCCACAGGTAGATCCCGTAGGAGCGGATACCCACCCAGCGCAGCGGCGGCAGGCTGGTCATCGCGGCGATGACGCCGGTACTCGCGGCCGCGGCGACCAGGCCCGCGGCGCCCACCGCGGCCATGATGAGGCCGCCCGGGTAGACGGCCCGGTCGGTGCCGGAGAAGTGCCCGGCGGCCCAGGCCAGCAGCACGAGCCCGACCACGCCCGCCGCGTCCAGCCGCCTGACCTGCGCGGCCGGCAGCGACGCCACCATGGCCAGCGGGAGGGCCAGGGCCAGCGCGGCGCCGATCAGCAGCGCGGACGCGTGCGTGTCGGTGCCGTAGTAGACCAGCGAGGGGTCGGCCGGTGAGTATTGGAGCGCCATGGCCAGCGCCGACAACGCGGCCAGGATCAAGGTGGCCGTGACGCGGGCACGCCGGCCGTTCAGTCTGATAATGAGCAACCACAGGATCACGGGCCAGATCAGGTAGAACTGTTCCTCGATGGCCAGCGACCACAGATGGTCCAGCGGCGGGGGCGCCTTGAACAGCCCGATCGCGGCGAAGTACGACACGTGATGCAGGATCTGGTACCAGTTGCTGGTGTAGGTGACCGCGGCCAGCAGGGCCAGCCGGAGTGAGGCGTCCTGGCCTGGCTCGATGACGGTGGCCGCCGCGGTGACCACGATCAGCATCAAGGCCAGCGCCGGGAACAGGCGCCGGGCCCGCCGTGACCAGAAGTCCCTCAGGTCCAGCCGGCCCAGCCGGTCGTACTGGGTGAGCAGCAGGTCCGTGATCAGGAACCCGCTGAGCACGAAGAACACGTCTACGCCGAGGAAGCCGCCGGACAGTTCCGACACGCCCTCGTGGAAACCCACGACGGCCAGCACGGCTAGCGCCCGCACTCCATCCAGCCCGGGCGCTCGTCTGGGCGAATTTGTGGTGGTCGTGTCCTGTTCCCGCCGGATTGGGTGTTCGATCAGGCCTGTCCGGCAGTCATGCTAACGAGCGAATACCGCTCTAGCCAGGAGAAACGCCGCGTAACGGCGCTACAACATTCCAGCGGGCTCGCCGCTAGGATCATACGGGCATCACAACCAAGAGGACACGCTGTGCTGGAGTCGAGTGACCTGGTGGCCTTCGTGGCCGCCACTGACCTGCGGCGGGCGCGGGTCTTCTACGAGCAGACGCTGGGCCTGCCCGTCCTCGAGCAGGACGACTTCGCCTGCGTCATCGACGCGCACGGCACGATGCTGCGCGTCACGGCCGTGCCCGAGGTCGCCCGCGGCGGGTACACGGTGCTCGGCTGGCGGGTCGCGGACATCGCGGCGGCGGTCCGGGAGCTCACCGTCCGGGGGGTCAGCTTCCTCCGCTACGACGGCATGAGCCAGGACGAGCACGGCATCTGGACCACCCCGAACGGCGCGCGGGTCGCGTGGTTCGCCGATCCGGACGGGAACACGCTGTCCCTCACCCAGGACGGATAGCGCCTGCCGCGCCGGGGCCTTCCTAGCGAAGGGTGGCCGCATCGAGGACCGCGGTCAGCAGTCCCAGCGGGCTGGGCGCGGCGTACTCGATGCTCAGCGCGGCCGGGTGCGTGATCGCCGCCCGGGCCGGCAGGAAGGGCGGGACCTGCGCCTTCAGGAGCGCAAGGGCGGCCGTGAGGTCCTTGCCGTCAGCGGTGATGGTCACTTCCCGGTACAGCACCGCCACGCCCGGGGAGGCATCGCCGAACGCGGGCACGCTGAAGGAGTACTGCGAGGACAGCGCGGCGAGCGTGGCCAGCAGGCGGGCGTCGACCTGGCCCGCGCGGAGTTGCGCGGCGTCCTGCGCGGTGAAGTGAATCCGCTTGTTCCGCAGCAGCTGCGAGCCCGCGCTCATCCGGGCCGCCTGGTCGGCCCGCAGCGCCGTCGCGTAGGCTGCGGCTCCGCCGGGCTCGGTCGCCCGGACGTCGATCTGGGCCGCGCCCGAGCCGAAGCTCGCGATCACCGCGGGCGCGTACTGGGCGGCCGCCGGATCGGCGGTCACCACCACGGTGGCGCCGTGCGGACCCGGCGACCCGGGCTGCAGCGGCATCAGCCGGGCCGCGGTCACGCCCTGCGCCTGCAGCGCCGTGCACATGGCCGGATCGCAACCGATGATCGCGTCGCCGCTCAGCTGGCTCGCGATCCACGCCGCAGCCGCGGTCTGCACGGGGCTGGGCGGTACGGGGGCGGGGTGGGCCCTGGCCCGGGCCGGGGAGGGCGTGCTGGCCGCACGCGCCCGAGCGGCCGGGGCCGCCGTTCCGCTGAACACGCCGCTGAGCGCCAGCGCCGCCACCGTGACCACCGCGGCGGCCGCCACCACGCCGGCTGTCCGCGAGCGCCGCAGGGTTACCTGCCGCGCCAGCCACAGCCGCAGGGTGGTGGCCAGCACCCGGCCCCACGAAGGCTCAGCCGTCGGCCGCCTGACCGAAGTGGCCACGGATGGCACGGTACCGGCCGTCGCCCGCGGCCCGTCTGACCTGGCCTCGGTAAGCTCCTCCGGCCCGTCTGGCCTCGGTCGCGGGTCGATGTTTAGCAGCATGCCTCCGGGCGGCGCCGTACGGTTGTCCTCACCCACGTTCGCCACCCTTCGGCCGCACGTATCGGCGGCTCACGCGCCACAGCAGAGCACACGAACCGGTCGGTATCAACGGAAAACGCCTATTGGTAATGAATGCATAGCACAATATGCCGAGACCTGGGCATGATTGCGCATTAGCGCACCGTTTCGGTCACCGAAAGCGACGAATCGGTTTCCGGATGTCGGCGCTGGCGGCGGCCGGTGCCAGAATGGAAGCCGCTGGCGCGAAGGGGCCTTTAGAGGTGAGCGTGGCCGACGAACTGCAACCCCGGGATCCAGACCCGATCGGGCCGTCCCGTCCGCTCCCGCTCCGCTTCGCGTTGGCCGCGACGCTGGCCGTCCCGGGCTGCCGGGCCGTCTACGCGGTGGCGTTCGGACTAGGCGGTGCGGCGCTGGCCGCGGCCGACGGCAACGGGTCTACCTACCTGTGGGACATGGCGGGCGGGTTGGCCGCCACCTTCGCCCATCCCGGCAGCCGGGGCGTCATCGGCGTCGCGTTCGCTCCCGACGACGAACTGCTGGCCGCCGCCGACGCCAACGGCCGGGCCTACCTGTGGGACCTGATCAGCGGTGAGCTGGCCCGCACCTTCGTCTCCCGGCGCAGCGGGGGCCTGAACGGCGTCGCGTTCGGCCTAGGCGGTGACCTGCTGGCCGCCGCCAGCGGCGACGGGCGCGTCTGCCTCTGGGATGTGGTCAGCGGCCAGGCCGCGGGCACCTTCGTCATCCCGGGCAGCACCACCGTCTACGCGGTGGCGTCGGCTCCGGGCGGCCAGGTGCTGGCCGCCGCGTGCGGCAACGGCTGGGTCTACCTGTGGGATATGGCCAGCCGCCAGCTGGCCGGCGCCTTCGCCGGCCCGGGCAGCCAGGGCGTGAACGGCGTGGCGTTCGCTCCTGGCGGTGACCTGGTGGCCGCCGCCGACGGGAACGGCCAGGTCTACCTGTGGGATACGGCCAGCGGTCGGCTGGCCGGCGCCTTCGCGGGCCCGGGCAGCCGGGGCGTGAACGGCGTGGCGTTCGCTCCTGGCGGTGGCCTGGTGGCCGCTGCGGACGGGAACGGCCAGGTGTATCTGTGGGATACGGCCAGCGGCCGGCTGGCCGGGGCGTTTGCCGGCCCGGGCAGCCGGGGCGTGAACTCCGTGGCGTTCGCTCCTGGTGGTGCGCTCCTGGCCGCCGCCGACGGAAACGGCTGCACCTACCTGTGGGAACTGAGGCGGTCCGCTACCTGACCAGGCTGAGCTCCAGGAGACAACACCATGACCACCACGCCCTCATCCGCCCCGCTGATCGCCGTGAGTGGTGCCAGCGGCCGCCTCGGCAGCAAGGTCGCTCAGCGCCTGTCTGCCCGCGGTGTGCCCCAGCGCCTCCTGGTCCGCGACCTCGCTCGTGTTCCCCGGCTTCCGGGAGCAACGGCCGCGGTGGCCGCCTACTCCGATGGCGGAGCCGCGCGCGCCGCACTGGACGGGGTACACACGCTCTTCATGGTCTCGGCCTTCGAGTCACCCACCCGGGTACCAGAACACCGCACATTCATCGACGCGGCGGTAGCCGCCGGCGTGCGGCACCTGGTCTACACCTCCTTTTACGGCGCGGCCGAAGACGCGATCTTTACCTATGCCCGCGACCACTGGCAGACCGAGCAGCAGCTGAGAGCCCGCGGCGCCGCCGGACTGCAGTGGACCTTCCTGCGAGACAACTTCTACGCCGATTTCCTGCTCGAGCTCGTCGGCCAAGACAACGTCCTGCGCGGCCCCGCGGGGGACGGGCGGGTCGCGGCGGTGGCCCAGGACGACATCGCGGATGCGGCGGTGGCGGTGCTCCTCGATGCCCCGGCCCACGCCGGGCGTACGTACGACCTCACCGGTCCGCAGTCCCTGACCCTCGCTGAAGTGGCCAGAATCCTGAGCGCGGCCACCGGCCGCGACATTACCTACTACGCCGAGACCCTGAGCGAGGCGCGGGCGTCGCGCGCAGGCGAGAACACACCCGACTGGCTCATCGGCGCGTGGATCTCTACCTACACGGCCATCTGCGCAGGCGAGGTCGCCGCGGTCACGAACGACGTCCCCGCCCTGACCGGGCACCCAGCCACGAGCCTCGAGGAACTACTGCGTCTCCGGTAACGGTCGCCCGCCGGACCTCAGGCGGCCTAGGCGACTTGCGGGTAGAGCCCGGCGACGCCGAACGACAGCCCGGCCTGGACCCGCTGGCTGACCTCGTCGGCGATGATCTCCGCGTCACCGGCCTCGATGCCGTCGATGGCAAGTTTCGCGATGACCGCCGGGTCGGATTTGGGGGCGTCGACGTTCCTGGTCATGTCGGTGTCCATGTACCCGACGTGCAGCGAGCTGACCCGGGTGCCTTGCGGCGCGAGTTCCAGGCGCAGGGCGTTGGTCAATGACCATTCCGCTGACTTGGCCGCGCAGTACGCCCCGGTACTGGGGAAGGTCAGCCAGGACAGCGCCGACAAGATGTTCAGGACCGCGCTGTTCTCCTGCTCGGCCAGCTGCGGGGCGAAGGCCCGGATCACGGCCAGGGTGCCGAAGAAGTGCGTGTCCATCTCCAGCCGGATGTCAGTTGGGTCCCCGGTGAGCAGCGAGGACCCGGTGGAGGAGCCGGCGTTGTTGACGAGGATCGCCACGCCGCTGGTCGTGGCGGCCGCGGCGGCGACCGAGGCGGGATCGGTGATGTCCAGGGCGACCGGCGTGACGCCGGGCAGGTCGACCGTCGCCGGGTGGCGGGCGGCGGCGTAGACGGTCGCGCCCCGGTCACGGAGCTGGGCGGCCAGGTGCCTGCCGAGGCCGCGGTTGGCCCCGGTCACGAGTGCGGTCTTCCCGTTGATGTCCATCGAACCGGTCCTCTCCTGAGTAGGTTTTCCCAACCTAGCATTCTGGGTATGAAAGGACAACTCAGGGTATGGTGGCACCATGGCCAGTGTTCCGGAGCCGAGCTGTTCGATCGCCCGCAGCCTGGGCGTGCTCGGTGAGCGGTGGACCTTCCTGATCCTGCGCGATGCTTTCCTGGGCAAGACCAGGTTCGCCGAGTTCCGGGAAAGCCTGGGGGTGGCCCCGGACGTCCTGTCGGACCGGCTGGCGACGCTCGTCTCCCACGGGGTGATGGAACGCGAGCCGTACCAGGAGCCCGGCGCGCGGTCCCGGTCCGGTTACCGGCTGACCCCCGCAGGCCGGGAACTTCATGTCGTGCTCAGCGCGCTCCAGCAGTGGGGCGATGAGCACCTGCCGCGCACCGAGGGCCCGAGCATGCTGCGCCGGGTCAAAGGCACCAGCCGCCCGGTCCACGTCGGATACATCGACGAGCGCGGCCGGGAAGTCGACGCCGCCGACGTCGCCGTGATCCCGGCCCCGGCCCCCCCGCCTAGCGCGTGGCGGGAACCTGAGATTCCCATTATCGATCCGAACTGTCCGGCGCAGCCCTTAGCGTATTGCGGCGCTGGCGCACGGTCAGCGCTTGTGATGCCTCCCAGAGTTGCCTGCTGCCATGTGATCGTTGAGTCGTTGCGTTGCGGCCTGGAGCACCCGAACAGCTGTTGCCAGTTCCGCGGCATCCGAGCCCTCGAACGCGATCGCCCGAATGAGGGCGAGCGGATCGGGCAGTTCTTCCCAGAGCTTCATCCCGGCGCAGGTGATCCGAAGTACCCGCTGGCGCTGGTCTTCGGAGCCGTGCACCTGGTCCACGAGTCCCTTCCGCACCAGCGTCGCCACGATCCCGCTGAGCGTTGCCCTTTCGACCTGGAGCATTGCGCCCCAGATCACGCTGCACGGTCGGTCCGACGTTGGCCAGCTGGTACAGCACGTACCACTGCGTGGACCCAAGGTCGTATGGGCGCAAGACCGACTCCATCGCGGCCCGGACTGCGAAGTAGTAACCCTTCGCCCACGCCCCCACCGATCCTGGGGTGTCCTGTTCTTGAGCTAGCGAATGTGTCAAGCGCATGTGAAAGCGCGGACGGTCTGAACCGGGTACACCCCTGGGTCCTGGACGCGGTATTGTGCAGGGACTGCGCTCGTAGCTCAACGGATAGAGCATCTGACTACGGATCAGAAGGTTGGGGGTTCGAGTCCCTCCGAGCGCGCAGGAATCTTCCCAGGCCAGGGCTCTATCTGGAGTTATTATCGGCCCTCAGAGCGCTAAGTAGGATCGGGTTTTGTCACAGTTTTGCCACACGGACCTGATGATGTCACCAATCGTGTCACCGACCGGCGAGAGATCGCCGGGCTTGCGCAGGTAGACGCCCCGGTTGACGGCTACGGTGTGACCGAGCCAGGCGGCCCTGAAGTTGTCACTGACGCCGGCCTTCTCCATCAGCGTGTTCATGCTCGCGCGGGTGTCGTGCAGCCAGATCCGGGGCAGCCCCGCGCGCTTGGCGATGCGGTGAAACTCGTCCGTCAGCCACTCCGTGCTGACCGGCCGTCCCAGCTCATCGCTGGCAATATGCCGGCCGCCCTGGTAGGCCGCGCCCGCGTCCATCGCCTCGATCTGCTGGAGGTCGCGCAGCGCCCCGAGCTGGCTGGCCGGCGCGTCATCCAGCGGCAGCGTGCGCCAGCTATAGTCCGACTTCGGCGTGTCCTTGTCGATGGCCTTGCCGCCGACCATGACCCGCACCGGGCCGATGGTGATGGTGCGCGCGTCCAGGTCGACGGCTCTGCGCGTGTCACCGCTGGGGACCTCAACTTTGGCCGTCCCACGCTAGCCCGGCGACTTCTTCCCGGCGCAGCCCGCAGGGCATTGCACCCCTTGGCTCATTACCTTTCTGCATTGCCTTTTCCACCGTGGCGGCGGCTAATGCTATGGACAACCGTTGTTGATCTAGAGGCCGTTTTTTGCTTGCGAATCTTTTTCTCATCCACAATCTGTGGGCTCCAGGTCAAGGCTATGACCTGCATCTTCAGGCATTATTCCCAGCCAGTGCGTTTAGTCATCCACACAGGTACGCACCGGCTGCCCACAGTCTGCACAGCGTGTCGCACAGCTTATCCACACCTAATTACACAGTTGTACTTTGCACTTGTCGTAGCTCGGGTAGAGCATGTTCTTGACGGCGTGGCCGCCCCCAGGAATGGCGACGGCCTCCCGCTCTAACGGAAGGCCGTCAATCCATCTAGTCCGACCCCTACAGGAGGCCGCACGTGCTCAACAGCCTACGCGGGTGCCTATGCGCCAGTGAAGCGGAAGGCTCTCGCCAGATCTACAGACTTTCCGTGATCGCCCAGGTCAGCCGGGATATACCGGACCTGATGAGGAACCAGGCAGCTCTGCTGATCCTCGGCTTGCTCATAGTCCTCGTGGTCGGAGGGGTGATCTTTCCGGCCGTCTGGTCGAGTAAGAAAACCCGTCGTACCGCTGCCCTGGACGTGCTCGACCGGCTCCTGCGATGGAGACGCTGATCTCGTGGCCGGCGGTCCTCCCTGCCAGGGTTTCCCAGCCGTACCGGGTTGGCTGGGAGCCGGGCAGTGCTCCCCGCCTGTCCTTGGGCGAGCCAGGCACGGCCCGAACGCGACGGCGAGCTACCGCCTGGTAATCGACCCGTACGACCAATGGAAGCCGAGCCGGCGGCACTACAACGGCGGAGCGCTCCCGACCCCCTAGCTGCTAGGTCTAGCGGACCTGACGCTACTTCGCCCGCCGCGCCACCACCAGCGCCCTGTACCGCGTCATCCTCTTGCGGTTGCGGAGCGCCTTGAACATCAGCCACAGGCTCGGCCGTCGCCGTCGCCGTATTCTCATCCGGGCTACTCCCGTCTCTGCACGTTGAGCATACCGAGCCACCGTCAGCTAATGATCGTGGTCGTGGTCCGGTCAACCGCGTGCTTCCAGGCGCGGTACACCGGGTACCACAGGCCGCAGGTGCAGATGATCATGAAGGCGTGGAACGCGCCCTCGGCGACCGACATACCGCTTTTGCTGGTGATCTTCTGGGTCATGGAGCTCACCTGCCCTCGGGTGCGTCGAGAGATTCGAGCTTGTCGAGCAGCTGCTTCAGCCCGTATCTGGTGATCACCGTCTCGCCGGCCGGCTCCGGCATGACCGCCTGCCAGTGCGGCCCGAAGTAGGTGATCTTCACCTCCGGGTGCGCGGCCTCATATGCCAGCCGCCGCGGCACCTGGTCAACGTAGTCAGGTTCGCCCCTGACCAGCCTCATAATCTTCTCCCGAGTCGCCGGATCACTCCGCCATTGGCGACGGTAGGGAAGAACACGGGGCGCACCGGACTCGGTACGCAGACCCCTCGCAAGGGGCGCAGTCTGAGCCCTCCGGCTAGGTGGGCAGGCCGATGCTCCCGGCCAGCGAGCGCGCCCTGCGGCTGATTAGCGCGCCGCCGTGGTCAACCGCGTCGGCGGACATCTGCCGGGCGGTCGGGGAGTAGCGCACCGAGTCAGCCGAGGTCTGGTGGGCCGTCTCCAGCCAGTGCAGCATGGCCGGGTAGTCGCGCTTCTGGTAGTAGGCACGGGCGATCTCGACGCCCAGCCGCCCCCGCCGCTCCCGGCTCGGGATCTCATCGGGGTCGATGTCTTCGGCTCGGTTGCGGGCCTCGGCCGCCCGGGACAGGTCGGCGGAGATCGACACCGCGTGCAGCTTCACGTTGGCCACGCCGAACATGGTCCACGGGTGGTAGTACCCGCCGGGCAACCGGCTGGCGGTCGCGCTGGCCCTGTCCCAATGCCGCCAGGCGTCCCCCTCGCGCCCGGCCCTGGCTGCCGTGGTCGCGGCGTGGAGCTGTAGCGCGCCGTACATCCCGCGGATTTCGTCACCGCCGTCTTCGAGACGCGATTCGAGCAGGTCAGCGGCTTCCCGCGCGAGCATCAGCGCGCCGTCCGTATCCCCGGCCGAGCGCTGCACCATGCCCAGCGTCCATGCGGCCCCGGCCAGCGCGCTTGGTGTGTCGGCGTCCTGGGCGGCGCTCATCGCGCGGTCGGCAGCCGTCCAGTTCAGCTCGCTCTCGCTGGCCCAGACCACCTCGTGCTGCACCAGGGCGTACACGTCGGCCAGCACCGCGCTGGCGGCGCGGCGGTCCTCGGCCGCGCGGGCCGCTACCCGCGCGTCGGTGACCAGCCTGGGAAGGATGCGGCCGACATCGGTGCGGTGCTGCGTCGAGTGGTGCCACAGCAGCCAGGCGTCGGCCGCCCTGGCCGCCAGCGCCGCCACGTCTACCGCGCTGGCCGGGACGACCAGCAGCGGGTCGCGGATGGCCTCGCGGATCGCGGGCACCGCGTCATGGGGGATGCGGGCGAAGGAGGCCACCGGCACCGAGGCCGCGCCGCCCAGGTCCATGTCGATCCCGGCCAGCACGGCCACGTCGCCCACGGCCAGCGCCTCGGCTAGCTTGACCAGCAGCGGCAGGCGCGGCGGGAGCCTGGTCCCGCGTTCGATGCCCTTCAGCCACGAGGCGGACATGCCGACCAGCCCGGCCAGCACGGGCCGGGACAGGCCCCTGCGCTCGCGCAGGATCTGGATGCGCTCGCCGGTTCGTTTCCCGGCGAGGTCATCAAGCATCAGCTAACCTCGGGGTCGTTAGTCACCTAGTGGGAGCCTATGCGCCATAACGCCCGGCCTGCCAGCGAACATGACGGCCCCGCCTTAGCTCGCGTCGGCCGGGCATCACCCCTTGCGCTTAGGCTTACGGGGCGGGCGGC
>Ga0302178_10001509_pt1 | contig 19615 bp, 16 predicted proteins | sample I_Palsa_E1_3_FD_198790 | JGI IMG/M metagenome (GOLD analysis project Ga0302178, IMG submission 198790) | Peat permafrost microbial communities from Stordalen Mire near Abisko, Sweden - I_Palsa_E1_3 | ecosystem: Environmental > Terrestrial > Soil > Palsa > Peat permafrost | place: Sweden... | reverse complement strand
CGGGGAAGTAGTTGAGCGGCTCGCGCTTGAACGCGCCCGCCGACAGGCCGGTGTAGTAGCAGTTGAAGCCGTGCGGCGAGGTCGGGTCCTGCTCCCCCAGCATCTGGTTGAACAGCGTGCGCTCGTAGTAGTCGATCATGTCCACCCGTTGTGGCTGGTGGAAGTGCAGCAGCCTGGTCAGCTTGAGCATGTTGTAGCTGGCGCAGTTCTCGCAGGTGAAGTTGGACAGCTCGGCGGCGACCACGTCGGGCTGCTGGAAATGCTCGAAGTTGCCCACGCCGCCGATGACATACACATGATGCCCGGTGACGATGTCCCAGAAGTTCTGCGCGATGTCGTGATACTTGGCGCTGCCCGTCTCCTCCCACATCCGGACGCACGCGACGATCTTCGGGGTGGTCACGTTCGCCTGCAGTCCTGGCAGTACGTCCTCGCCGTCGGCCAGCGGGTCGAGGACCTGCGCGTGGTAGAAACGCTGCGCTGTGGCCAGGTACCGTTCGGCGCCGGTGATCGTGTAGAGATTAGCCAGGGCTTCGGGCATCCCGCCGAATTCGGTACCGAGGACCATCTGCATGTGCGCATAGGTCAGCCGCGACGTGCGCCACTGCACCCAGTCGGCCAGCTTCATGGCCACGTCGAGCGCCTGGTCATCGCCGGCCAGCTGGTACTGGTCGATCAGGCCGGCCAGGTACTTGTGGATCATGTAGTACGGCGACCACACCGGCTTGCCCTGCTCCAGCCAGTCGAAGTAGACCTCGGGGAACGCCGACAGGTAGCCGGGGTGGAAGCCCGCATCTGCGGCCCGGGCCTGCAGCGCCGCGAGCTGGCTGACCAGGTACCGGCCGCGAGTTCGGGCCGCGTCGTCGCCGGTGTTGGCGTAGGTCAGCGCGAGGCCGGACATCAGGTGCCCGGTGGTGTGGCCGCGGATCTGGGAGGCGGGCCGCTCCCAGCCGCCGATGGGCTGAGCTGCCGACGGCTGCCCGTAGTTCAGGCGGAAGGAACGCAGCATGCGTTCGGGATCAAGGAAGAGCAGGTAGCTGGTGTTCCTGGCCTGGTTGTCCTTGAACGGGCTGTCCAGGAGTTCCACGTGGTTGAGCGGCAGCGCGGCGAGACGGCCCGCCGTACCATCCGGCGCGTAGCCGCCGGGCACCGCGGAGGCGCCGGCTTTGGCTGGTGAGGCGCTGCCCTGCGCGCTGACTCCCGGGGGAATCCCGCCGGCGGCCAGGGCCTGCTCGGCGACCAGGGCGCCGACGCCGACGCCGAGCGCGGTCAGCGCCTGCCGCCTGCTCAGACCGCCGCCCTCGTTCACATCTGTGATCCTTTGCCGGTCCTCATCCTGGGCAAGATCGTACCCAGTGGGGGTGGCCGGGAAGCGATCGCGCGGCGAGGCGTAAGCGTTTCCGGAGGCAGGCCCTTACCCGGGGGTAGGTCTTGGCCTGGAGATATGTCTTACGAAGTCATTACGCCGGGTCAGGCCGTCGAGCCGGAGTCGGCGGCGGCCCGTAGTCCTGGGTAGTGGTCAGTGCACGCGGCGGCCAGATCATGAGCATCGTTCCCGAACGCTCCCCTAAGGCTCATGGTCGATCGTCTCCCCTATCCGTGCGGGCGGTCGGGTGCACTGGCCACTGCCACTGTCCGGGGCCCGGTTGGCTCTGTCCTTCTTCAGCCGCGCAGGACCAGGGCGCTAAGAGCGGCCAGGACGAAGGTCAGCGTGGCGCCGGTGCCGTGCAGCGCGACGAGGCGGCCACGGAAAGACGGCGCGGGCTCCTCGGCGTCGCGGTTCTCGCGGTTCTCGCGGTCGTGGTTCTTGGCGGCGCGGACGTTGATCGCGAACCAGGCCAGTCCCGCGCAGGCCGTGGCGGCCGCGAGCGCGAACCCGATCCAGCCAAGCACCCGGTTGTGCACCAGCGAGAACCCCAGCCAGAACGCCAGGCCGATGATGCCGAACGCGGGGTGAGCGAACTCAAGCAGCGCTCGCGCTCCCGGCACCACCGGCGCGTTCCTGGCCGCGATGAGGGAAGGCGGAGCGAACCGATCCTGGTGGGTTGGCTTCGCCTCTCGCGTTCCCTGCTTCTCCTGTGCCTCCTGCGGCGAGGCGGACGGCGGCGCGGAACTTGCTGGTGCGGCGGGAACGGGTGCGGCGGGAACGGGTGCGGCGGGAACGGGTGCGGCGGGAACGGGTGCGGCGGTCCGGGCCTCGGCGGAGACTAGCTGCGCCGCAGGGACGGCGCGGTCCCGCTTGAGATTGCTGGTAATCAGAACGGAGAAACCGGCACCCGCAGTAAGCAACCACAGCACCAGTACCACGATGGCCATCGTCGCTCCTCTCCGCAGTCCCCGGATCCGCAGCCCCCGAATTTACCCGAGCAACCTGAAAGCCCAGGGCGGCCAGGGCCCTTGAACCAACCTGGAACGGTATGCGTTACATAGCTAGTCAGAACCTGGACCATATGGTCACCGCGACGGGACAGCGGTTCCACCAGGCCGACGACCAGCTCGCCAGCGACCTGACCAAGAAGTAGCAGCGCGGGGAGGACCAGACCAGATGGGACGACCGCCGGGTTACCAGTGGCAGCCACTCGGCCTGGCCGCGGACCCGGTCCCTGGGGATCCGCAGGCGATCGGCGCCGAAGCCGCTCACCTGGCGTCGGTGGCACGCACGATCACCGGGCAGATCGCGGCTCTCCGGAAAATCGCGAACGACAATACCGAGATCGGGCAGCACGCGGACAAGATCCGGTCCTCAGCAAGCAGCCTGGCCGGCTCGCTGCAAGTGGTCGAGGCAAGGTACCGGAATGTGTCGTCGGCACTGAAAGGCTGGGTTCCCGAGCTTGAACAGGCCCAGTCCCTGTCGATCAGGGCACTGAACGAGGCCGAGGCCCCGTATGCCCGGCTCAGCCAGGCCGTGCTGCTGCCGTCTGGGCCGGACCTGACCGCCGCGCAGAAGCAGGAGGTCGCCAGCTACCACACCTCGATGCAGCGGGCGCAGGATCAGCTCGGCACCGCCAAGGTGCTGCTGACCCGCGCGACCACCCTGCGGGACACGCAGGGCGCTTACTACGCCGCGAAGATCAACCAGGCCAGCAACGACAGCCTTACCGACCACGAAAGCCTGTGGGGCGATATCACTAGTGATTTCGATCATCTGGTCGGTGATGTCGGATGGGAACTCAGGGACGTCTGCACTGGTCTGGAGATTCTCGCCACAGCCGCGGCGGTCGTCGCATTCGTGCTGGCCCAGTTCGTCCCCGGGGTGGATCTCATCGTTGACGGGATCGTGTTCGGCGCGTTTTTCGCTACCCTGGCCGCTGGTGTCGGGCGATTCGTGCTGGCGGATACCGGCAATGGCTCATGGTGGGATTTCGCCCTGGACGCTTTCGCGTGCCTTTCCTTCGGCTCAAGCCGGTTCCTGGGTGCGACCGCCAAGATCCTTGCCGACGGTGCTGAGGATGGCGCCAAGTCCGCTATGGTGACCGAACTGGTCGGGGGAACGGGGGCAAAGGCCGCTGAACTGGCACGGTACGCCAACATGATGGGCGATGATGTCGGCGAGCTGGCCGAGAAATTCGCCCCGAAGCTGGCCCAGACCGCAGTGAAGGTCGCCACCGCAGACAACGACTTGACCGGCGGGTGGAAGGTCATGGCCAACCTCGGCAGCCTCTCCGAGGAGAGCAAGCAATTCGCCCGGGCGCTAGCTATCACCGCACGTTTCTCAGACAGCATGAGCGGCGCGAATACGCTGGCGAAACTCGCGCTGACCACATCAGGTATGGGCGCGGGATTGGCCGGCATCACCGGCATAGGGTCCCTGGTCGGCGGAGGTATCGAGTTCGACGGGCCGGACGGGCCGGCCTGGCCCAACTGGCATATTCCCGGGGTTTCCCACTGGTACAAGACCACTTTCGAGATCCCGACGGGAGGAACCTGATACTCGTGGCAGCGCAGACTGGCCAGGACACGGCGCGGCGCGGCGGGACGTCGGCCAGCGCTCCCATGCCGACCACCGGGTACGCGCTGGTGCTACCTGGAGGGTGGAGACGTATACCGATGCTCCACGGCACCAAGCGGGCGATCACCGACATCCTCGACGAAGTGTTCGGGCGGCTGCCACGGAGCCTGCCCCGTGACAAGATCATGCCCTACCGCCTGGAACTGGAACGGCGCCTGCACGGGATGGTTCGGCAGGCCCGCAGTAAGGGAGCTCTGGACCTGTACCTGCCGGTCGAGTACGTTCACGGGGTGGCGGTCCCTGCTTCGTTCATCGTGTCTAGGGGCATGCTCGGCGCAGGCGAGCTCCTGGACGCGAGCCAGATCGTGGCCACTATGGCGGCCGAATCCGCAGCCGCTTCGCCGGTTACGGTGGACGGCGTTACCGGCGTGCGTTTCGCGCGGAACGCCGAGCCTGACCGGACGCGGGAGATGCCAGCTGCCTCCCGGCGGGTCGACTATGTACTGCCGGTCCCGGGCATACCTGGCGACTGGCTGGTCATCGCCTTTTCCACGCTGGGCGACGGTCGTCCGGAAGGACAATTCACCCGGCTCCTTGTTGAGCTGTTCGATGCAATCGTGTCGACCTTCCGCTGGACAACGGACTGATCCAGGTGAGAGGACGAAGGAAGTTGACCGAGCAACTGGCCCCAACGGCCAGCCAAAGGGGCTGGATCAGGGTCGATTTCGATCAGACCGTCTGGATTCCCTGCTTGCCAGTGTTTCCTAGCGGAGCGGACCGCAAGTCATGGTCGGCGCTCTATGCCGGACACTGGTGGGAAGCCTCCGGCCTCGAACACGGCAAGCGCCAGATCGACGCGCTTCGCCGGAGCCTGGAGTACCTGCACGAGTTCGCCTATTCGCAGTTGCGGTGCCACATGGCGGTCATCCACCTTCCCGACCCGCGGCTCGTGCCCCTGCTGGTCGGCTTCGGGGTCTGGCAGGCTGAAGGGGACCGGGTGACGCAGCTGCGGCTGCTGGCCCATGCCGACGAACCGGACGCGATAGAACCGCCGATTGTCGAGGAATGTTTCACCGAGAAGCTCGGCAGCGGACTGAAGTCCTTGTGCTATCTGCGTCAGCCAGACGAGTCCATGATGAGCGGGTCGCTGAACTACGCGTGGCGGTCCGAACAGCTTGAAACCGCGGTGCGCATGTTCACCTCCTGCCCGGACCTGAGCCGCCTACAGCGGGCCACGCCGGACATCGAGGCGCTCACCCAAGTTATTTCGTTCGTCCCGAGATAAGCCGCTTTCGCTGAGTTGCACGTGTGGAGGAGTGAAAGCCCAGCTATGACCCAGCCGGAAATCGCCCGATCTATCGGCACGTCGGTCGTGATGCTGCTCGCGGCCGCTGCGACGCTGATCGCGGCGATCATCGCCTTTACCGTGCATGCGATCGCTGTCGGCGATGTCTTCCTCGCCCTCATGGTCCTGTGCGGCGTGATCAGCTTCGCCGCTTCCGTACGGTCCCGGAATCGTGCTCGCGCCTTCGTGCGCACTCGGCAAGAGCAGCATCGAGCCGACCTGGAGGACAGCTTCCGCAAGCCCCTTCCCTAAGAACCTGGCCCGGCTCGCCGCAGTCAAGACATTTAACCGATCGGCACGGCAATGGTGATGAGGGTACCGTCGCCGGTGTTCAGCAGAGCTTTGCCTGGCTTGACCGGCTGACCGGTGTGGGCGTGGGTCAGGCGGGCGCCGATGAGTTCGCCATCGGGCAGGGTCTGGGGGGCGGTCAGGCAGCCGCGCCGTGCTCGTCGTGCGTCGGCCTGCCATCCGCCGAACCCGCTGGCGAGGCTGTCCGGGTCGCCAGCCAGCACCAGCGCCAGGGATCGTCCGGCGCCGCGGGTGATGATCTTGCTGAGTTCCGCGGCGGCGTCGCAGTCGGTGAGCAGTTCCGCGTCGTCGATCACCACGACGCCCGGCGCGGTCAGTGCTGCGATCGCCACGGTGAGCTCGTCCTCGCCGAGGTCGGGTCCGGCGAACGAGCGGATGACGCCGGGGGTAGAGGTCAGGGACCGCAGCAGGGAGGAACGCGGCGTCACCAGGATCACCTGGGCGCCGCCTGCCAGGAACGACCGGGTCATCGACGTCAGCACCGTGGAGCGGCCGGATCGGGCCGGCCCGGCCACGATGAACGCTGGCATCCCGTCGGACAGGTCAGGTCCGAGTGCGGTCAGCTCATCGCCACCGACCCCGGCCAGCCCCCACAGCGGGCTACTCGCCGCGGTGGGAGGGCGCAGCTTCCACGCCTCGTCGAAGGTGACCCGGGATGGCAGCACGTCGACCCGGAACGGGCGCAGCGAGCGGGGTACCCCGGTGTCGAGTTCAGCTGACCAAACGGCGATGTGCCGCAGAGCGGCGGCCTGGCCCTGCCCCGATGAGTTGGGGGCGAGCAGCGCGACCTGGGTCTCGGTGCCGTTCCCGGCCTGGTACGCCCGACCTGGGGGGATGTCGTCGGGCAGGGTGCGGGGTCGCAGCCCGATCAGCGCGTAGTCGTCTTTCTCGGCCAGCTTGAACGCCAGCTTGTCTTCGCACATCGCCGCGATTCGCCCGGCGAGCAGCGACCGGTCCCCGGTCATGACCAGGTGGATTCCGGCGCTTGCACCCTCGGCAAGGATCTGGGTGATCACGTCGGTCAGGGCGTCGCCGCCGGTCTCGCCGAGCGTGCTGGTGAATCCTTCCCACCGGTCCAGCAGCACGACGATGTGCGGTAGCCGGTCCGGCGGCGGGGCGGCGGCCCGCTGTTCGACCAGGCTGGCGTATCCGCTTTCGGCGAGCAGGTCCTGGCGCCGGCCGAGTTCCGCGCTGAGCCGGGTGATCAGCCGGGTGGCTCGTTCGGCCTGGGTGCGGGTGACCACGGCACCGCAGTGCGGCAGGTCGGCGATGGGCAGCAGCGCGCCGTTGCCGCAGTCGATGCCATAGAGGTGCGCATCGGCGCAGCTGCAGCTGACCGCGACCGAGGCGGCGATGGTGCGCAGCAGCTGGGAACGGCCTGACCGCGGCGCGCCAGCCGCCATCAGGTGGCCGAAGGTGCCCAGGTGCAGCACCGCGGGCCGCTGCCGCTGCTGCCCAGGAAGATCAATAAGGCCGAACGGCAGCTCTGCTTCCACCTGGCCTCGTAGCCCGTTCCTGGGGACTGGCAGCTCGTGCAGCAGCAGTGTCCGAGGGAGCGGTGTGAGCCACGGGCTGTGCTGGGAGCGGATGCCCAGCCCCGCAGCGGCCTGCTGGATCTGCCCGACGAGCACCTTCAGGTCAGTCACCTCGTCGTCGGCCTGCGATGGCGCGGACGGTGGCTGTGGTTCCGGGTGGCCTAGGCCACGCCAATTCAGCGGCCTGACCCGTGGCCGGCTGGCCGCGGCCACCCCTGGCCGGTGGCCGCCGATCCGACCCGCCTGGAACGGCACCAGCGAGGCATGGCCGAGCCGCACGTAGCCGCGTCCTGGAGTGGCCCGGGAAATGTACGCTGCGTCCGGTGCCTCGATCACGTCCCCGCTCTCGGCCGCGTCGGTGACCCGCAGCGCGATCCGCAGGTTGGTATTGGCGCGGATGTCCGCCGATACCACTCCCGACGGCCGCTGGGTGGCCAGGATCAGGTGGATGCCGAGGGATCGCCCGCGCTGCGCGAGGCCCACTAGCCCGGTAACGAAATCCGGCAGATCCCGCACCAGCGAGGCGAACTCGTCGATCACGATCACCAGCCGGGGCATCGGCGCCAGCAGGCCATCTGGCCGCTCGCCGCCGTATGCTTCGCGCTCGAGCTGGACAGTGTAGTCCTCGATGTCCTTGACTCCGGCTGCGGCCAGGATCCGTTCGCGGCGGGTTAGCTCCGCGGACAAGGAGGTCAGCGCGCGCTGGGTCAGGTGCGCGTCCAGGTCGGTGACCATCCCTGTCACGTGGGGGAGCTGGACGCAGTCCTTGAACGCGCTGCCGCCCTTGTAGTCCACCAGCACGAACGTCATCGCGTCGGGCCGGTTCACGCACGCCAGCGACGCGATCAGGGTCTGCAGCAGCTCGGATTTACCCGCCCCGGTCGTGCCGGCGATCAGCGCGTGCGGGCCGTCCTTGCGCAGGTCGATGCCGAACGGCCCGTCGTAGCACGCCCCGATCACCGCGAGCGTGGACCGGCCGCCGGTGTTCCACTGGGCCGCGATGGCTTGGGCGGTGGGCGGTTCCAGGCCGAGGATGTCCAGCAAGCGGCACGCCTCGGGCAGCCCGGCATCGGCATCGTCGCCGCTGACGTCGCGGACCGGTGCGATCGACCGGGCTAGCCGGTCAGACCAGGCGGAGGTGACGTATTCCGGCCGGACCGGCCCGATGGCGGGTGAGTTCATCTGCTGCACCACCAGCATGCCGTCCGGGCTGGCAGCAATTACCGCGTGGCACTCGGCGGGCAGCAGCCGCTCGTCGGCATCCAGGCAGATGCTGTACACGCCCGCCTGGGGTCCCTCGCGCAGGACACCGATGGCGCCGGGCAAGGACCGCAGCTTGCGAGACCCGTCAAAAACCACCACGATGTCGTGAGAGAACCTAACCCGCTCGACATTGCGGTCGGCCAGCGCTTTGCGCCTGGCCGTGATGATGGCCTGCAGTTCGGCGATCCGGGCCGCGACCGTTTCCGCGTCGTTGCCGATCAGCGCGGCGCAGTTCTGTCCCTCGGCCGGGCGGCACTGCGCTGGCCGGCAATGGGGCAGCCACCGCGCCCACTCCCACGCGGCCTGCCCACTGGAGTCGGTGAGAACGCAGATCTGCACGTCGGCGGGGCTGTGCAAGGTGGCGATCTGGGCGACGAGCCATCGTCCGGCGGCTCGGGCCACGTCGGCGGATCCTGCTACTCCCACGACCGTTCGTTCGGCCAGCGGGATCGTGACGGGCGCGTCGGGGATGAGCCAGAACCGGCGGCGGCGATGCTCGTCCTGGGTGGGATCGGTTAGTTCTACAGCCGACGGCAGGTCCGCGGTACCGACCCGCAGCAGCAGGTAATCCGGGTCGGTGCGGCGCCGCTCCCAGAGTCGGCGCCGTGGGCCGGACGCGATCGACAGGACCGTGGCGGGGTCGGGGCAGTCGTGGCGGCGCCGGAGCCGCTCGGCATCGACGGCGTGCCGGGCGTCGCGTTCGACTCTGGCTTTGTGCTCGCGGTAGCCAGCTAGCTGGCGGGTGTGCGACTTGCGGCCCCCCCTGCGGTCGCTGACGTAACTGCCGAGCAGCATCACCGGACTGAACGCGGCCATCGCGAGCAGGTAGACCTGGCGCAGGAAATACGCCATCGCCACGCCGAGCACGATCGGGACAACAGCCATCAGGATCGGGACCGGGCGCCGCTCGGGTTTGCCCGGCGGGCTGGGCAGGGCGAACCTGGCGGCCTGTCTGGGCGGCAGGAGCCGCGGCGGCCGGTTGAACTCCAGGCTGGCGCCGTCTTCGCTTGGGTGCAGCGCGGCGTCCGGGGGCTCATACGGCGCCAGGTCCAGCAGCGTATCGCCGACGCCAATCTGCTGTCCGGGCCGCCAGGATGCGGGGGCATCAAGCGGTCGGCGATCGAGCAGGACCGGCACGCCGTCGAACGGGGTGACCTGACATCCCTGCGGATCAATCTGCACCCGCAGCGCGGCCGGGGGGATCCCCGGGTCAGCGATCACGAGGTCCGCCGCTCCAGCGGCCTGAGCACCGCCATGAACCGGGCCACCGATGTCAGCCGCCCCGAACGTGAGCCGGTGCAGCCTGCCCGCCGCAGGCCCGCTCGTCACGCGGATCTCAGCCACCCCGGTCGGCTCCGGCCGCCGGCACCCGGCCGGGTCGGCGATGCTGACCACGGAACCGTCCATAATCGGCGAATCGGCCAGCCTCATGTCGCCGGGTACCTGGTGGTAGCCGACGAATAGCGCAGGAGCCGCGGCCGGGAAGCCTGCAGCCATCGCCCCAAAGCTGCCGTGACCAGGGATGCCCAGACCACCGTAACTGGCCGCCTGCGGCGGGGGGAAGCGGAGTACCCGCGCCCCGCCAGCCGAGGCGCCCTCGCCGTGCATCAGACCGTCCAGCTCGGCCGCGATCTCCGCAACCGCGGTCTCGGGGTTGGCGTCGATCACGACATCCGCTTGGCGGCCCGTCGCCGGCGACACCACCGTCACCGCCAGCTGCATGACCGTTCCCTTCGCCGCTCCGGCAGTATCCCCAAGTGAAGGAGAAGACCCGCCGCCCCGGGCGGAGCCGCTCCTCCCCGCTACTGCTTAAGCGACGCGGCGAGCTGGGTGTCGGTCTCGGTAAACGCCTTCACTGCCGCATCCAGGTACTGACCCATCCCGTTCAGGCCCTGGACCATCTTGGTGGCCCCGGTATTGAACTGCGTATATGACGCCTCGAACTGCTTGCTCGACGCGTCGGTCACGTAACCACCGGCGACAAGGTTGTCGACCAGCCGCTTCAGCTTGCTCAGGTCACCCTCGATCGTCTGCTCGCCCGCCTGAAGCTGCCTGGCGGCTGACTGCATCTCCGCGTATGTGACGTTGACGTTAGGCATTGCCCGCTTCCTTTCACCGAGTTCCGTGTCCTGCACCCGGTGGAACGGTCCCGGAGCGCAGGCCGTTCGGCACGTAAGGCCGGCGTAATACATTCCACGCAGTCACCATGCCTGAGAGGCGACCAGCCAGTGACCACGGAGGCTGTAGGGTGCCCATGCGGCAGCGGATGCTGACCTGCCCCCCAGCCGGCTGGCCTCGGCAACGGGGGCAGGACCGCGGGCGCTGACGATGGCAGGTAGCTAGTGCTTCCTGGGTGGCTGGCCCGGATGGTGCCCTTGTCGTGTCGGCGAGGCGAGTCTGGGGTGCCCGTTATTGCATGCCTCGGGGTTCTGCACCCATGGCCTCGCCGCGGGCGGCGGTGAGCATCTGGCGGATGCTGCTCATCGCCTGTGCGGCCGCTTCTAGCTGGCCGAGGCTAGCCAGGCGCTGGGCCTGGAGCAGCTGGTCTTCGAGCTGGGCTAGCCGCGCCCGTTGCTCGGTCTCGGCAAGCGCGCGCACGATAACTGAGGGCAGGCGCGCAGGCCGGTCCTTGAGGACGTAATCGGTGGCCCCCTGCTTGATGAGCTCGACCGCTTCGTCGTCTCCGAGCACACCGGACCAGAAGATGAACGGTATGTCCGGGTAGTGTTCCTGAGCGATCTCGAGTGCCTCCCGGCCGGAGAAGCCGGGCAGGTGGTAGTCGGACAGGATCAGGTCTGGCCCGAAGGCGGCCAGCTGCTCGACAAACGACGCCCTGGTGTCGACGACGACGGCGGTGAAGCTAAGGGCCGCCCTGACCAGGAGGCGCTGGGCCAGCTCGGCGTCCAAGGCTTCGTCCTCCAGGATCAGGATGCGCACAGCGCATCCCGCCGAGTCCGCCTCGGCTCCGGTCGTGACATTCTCCTGCCTTGGCACGGTGATTGTCTCTGGCTGGCTCGTCTCAAGCTCGTCGCGCTGATGCTCGCCGCTCATGGATGTCCCACCTCCGATTCCGGTCCGAGGCTCGGTACAGCGCGGCCAGTCGTGTCACGATACGTATTGTAGCAGCTACTTTAAGTCATAACGGGATGCGTCCGGATGGGTCCGCGCGGCATCATGACGGGCGAAACGGTGAGCGAGATCGCGACGGCCGCGCCATCCTGTTCACGTGGCCGCCCTCGAGGCGGTAGTCACGGATCGGATTCGTGCAGTTACCACTGCATAGGGTGCGGCAAACGAACTCGATCCCGGAATTCCTGGAAAATCCTATAGAAATTGAAGAATCAATCGCTAAAGCACTTTACTGCCCTTTATCGCGATAAATCTGACACTCTGCCGACAGGTACGTCGCAACAATTTCGGGCTGTCTCAGCGGACGGGGGATGTTACCACCGACAGGACAATGATCACGGTTGCGAGAAGGACGGTGGTGATCACCACATATTGCCTGACCTGGCGCAGGCTGATCCTCACTTGGCGCTCGGCCGCCACAGCCACGCCTGCCGAGGCCATGGCCGACTGCGCCGCGTGTACCGCGGCCTCGGCGGCGGCTCCGGCCCCGGCCTGCAGTTCGGCGTACGCCCGGAGGGCGACAGCGATATCCGCCTCCACCTTGGCCGCCGCTGCCTCCATCCGGTCCAGCGCGTCGACGCTGATGGCCGCTGCGCGCCAGGCCACCGACCCGGCGGACCCGGCGGACCCGGCGGACCCGGCGGACCCGGCGGCGACACCGCTGGCGGCGGAGATCGCATCCCGGAGCATTGCATCCGCAGCCGGCGCCGGGGCCGGGATCCCAACGGCCTTGCTCGCGCCGTCCCCGGCGGCGTTTCCCGCCGGCGCGGTAACGGCGGCCTCGGCGTCGTTCGCGGCAACGCCAGCTCGTAGGGCTTCCCTGTCCGCCGTGGCCTTCGACGCGTCGTGCAGGAAGCTGATCACGGCCTCCCTCGCCAGCACGCCCACATCGGGAGCGCTGCTCGGGTCGGCCTTGGTTTTTCTCGTCACGGGCATGACATCTCCTGAAGCGAGTCATTCTATGTACCTCACTCATTACTTTACGTGATTAAATGTCGCGGAGCGGAGTCAGCGACCCCTTGTTTTCGGTTAGCGCCGCCATCGGGTCCTCGCTGGCTATGCCGTCCCGCAGCCGCGCCAGTATCTGGCGTGATGCGTACGGGTCGAGCACCGACTGGCCCCGATCGACCGTCCGCGCGGCGCTCACGAGATCGGCTTCGCGTGTCTGGCTCATCAAGCCCGTGCTCGTGACCTGATGCCGCAGCCGGGCTAGACCCCCCCGAACCCGCTGTAACCAGGCCCGATGTACACAAAAAACTGCAGAACGGCCTGAGCGGACCCAAACCACGGCGCGTTACCGCTTTTGTCGTTCAGCCCCCGGAGGGACCGACCGCCGTTATACAATCAATCATCATGCCATCACATGAAGTGACTTGAATTATGTTCCAGAACACCGAGGGAAACACTGATAACCTGACTCCCAGAGCCGTCGCTCGTCATCCCCTGGGCCACCTAAGGCTGGAACACAGACGGTGACGGGACCACGGCTCGTTTCGGAATGATCGAGTTTTTCTTGGGTAGCGGGGGCTATCGAAAGAGCGGTCAAAGGGGAACTATGACGCCGGTTATTGGCATAACCACATATGAGGATCAGGCCTCCTGGCGTAATTGGTCAGCCCGGGCGGCCATGCTTCCCTGGGTCTACATAGACGCGGTACGGCGCAGCGGCGGACGGCCGGTCCTGCTGCCACCGGGCGGCGACGACGAAGAAGCCACCGCCACCGTCGCGGGTCTGGACGGCCTGGTCGTTTCGGGCGGGCCGGACATTGACCCGGCTCGGTACGGCGCGTCCCGGCAGCCGGAGACGCAAGTCCCGGTGACGCTGCGGGACGCGTGGGACCTCGCCGTCACCAGCCAGGCGCTGCGGCTCGGCGTGCCGTTGCTCGCCATCTGCCGCGGTATGCAGATCCTGAACGTCTGCCGGGGCGGCACCTTGAATCAGCACATACCGGACCTGGTCGGGCACGGGCGGCACAGCGGACCGCCGAACGGATTCGGGCTGCACAAGGTCCGGGTCAGCCCGGACAGCGCGCTGGCTCAGATCTTGCCCGAGGGCGGCTACTTCGACGTGCCCACCCGCCACCATCAGGCCGTTGACCTGCTGGGTGAAGGGCTCATGGCGTCGGCGTGGGAGCAGGACGGCACGATCGAGGCGGTCGAGGTCGGCCAGTCTGAGCTGGGCGGGCTTTCCGGTTTCGTGCTGGGTGTTCAGTGGCATCCTGAGCAGGGCAGCGACCCGCGCTTGTTCACCGCGCTGGCCAGCGCCGCGTCCGAGCGGGCCGCGGCGCGGACGACGGCACTTGCACCGATGGCCTAGTCTTTCTGCCAAAGTGCTGCGCTGAAGCAGCGCCGGCGATCAGGAGACACGACCGTGCCCGTAGGCTCGCCCGCCATCACCGCCGCGGTATTCCGCGCGGTGCGGACAGGAAACGCCTTCGAGGAGACCGTCGAGCGCCTGCTCGAGGGGGTCAAGCTGGGCGTCTACGCACCGGGCGACCGGCTCCCGCCGGAGCGGGAGCTCACCCGCAGGCTCGGGATCAGCCGCATCACCTTGCGCGAGGCCCTGCACGAGCTGGCCTCCGCCGGGTACGTCGAGACCAAGCGGGGCCGGTTCGGCGGCACGTTCATCATCCGCTCGCCCGAGCCGCTGGTGCACGACGAGCTCACCAGGACCGCGCGGGATATGGGCGGCCAGCTCGACGACGCGCTGACATTCCGCCGGGTGGTGGAGAGCGGCGCGGCCGAGATGGCGGCCCGGGCCAGCCTGAGCATGCAGCAGCGGGAATACCTGGCCGAAGCCCTGGCCGCGGTGCACGCCGGCGGCGTCGGCGGCTACCGGCAGGCCGATACCCGGCTGCACCTGGCCATCGCGGACGCGGCCGGCTCGCCGCTACTGACCGCGAGCGTCGTCGAGGCCCGGGTGCGCCTGGTCGACCTGCTCAACGCCATCCCCATGCTCGAGACCAACCTCGAGCACGCGAACCTCCAGCACGCCCGCATCGTGCGGGCGATCCTGGCCGGCGACCCCGAGCGGGCCCGGCACGCCATGGAAGAACACGTGGCCGGGACCGCGGCGCTGCTTCGCGGCTTCCTCGGCGAATCCTGAGCTCATCCGCCCCTCTTGACACGCTCCCTGGCGCAGTGGGTCAATACCTTCATTCAATGGATCACTTCCAGCTATTTGCTGACCTGAGGAGCGTGCCGTGGCGGTCAACGAGCAATCCGCGCCGCTGTCCAGCGACGAGGAGACCCTGCACGCGCTTGGTTATGCGCAGGAGCTTCGCAGGCGGATGTCGGGGTTCTCGAACTTCGCCGTGTCGTTCACGATCATCTCGATCCTGTCCGGCTGCCTGACCCTGTACGGCTACGGCATGAACACCGGCGGCCCCGCCATCATCGTCTGGGGCTGGCCGATCGTCGGGATCATGACGCTGATGGTCGGGCTGTCGATGGCGGAGGTCTGCTCCGGCTTCCCCACCGCGGGCGGCCTGTACTACTGGTCGGCCAAGCTGGCCCGCACGAACGGGGCGGCCTGGTCCTGGTTCACCGGCTGGTTTAACTTCCTCGGCCAGGTCGCGGTGACCGCGGGCATCGACTTCGGCGCCGCGTTCTTCATCAACGCGCTGCTGAACCTGCAGTGGGGGGTGAGCACGGCGCACTGGGTGACGATCCTGATCTTCGCGATCGTGCTGGCCGTGCATGGCCTGCTCAACCAGTTCGGCATCAAGCTGGTCTCGCTGCTGAACGACGTGAGCGTGTGGTGGCACATCACCGGCGTGCTGCTCATCGTGGCCGTGCTCGTGTTCGTGCCCTCGCATCACGCCTCGGCCAGCTACGTGTTCAGCGGCATCGTCAACAACACCGGCTGGCACAGCACGTTCTACGTGCTGCTGCTCGGCCTGCTGCTGGCCCAGTACACGTTCACCGGATACGACGCGTCGGCGCACATGACCGAGGAAACCCACAACGCCGCGCGCAGCGGCCCGCGCGGCATCGTGCTGTCGATCGTGGTGTCGCTGTTCGCCGGCTGGGTGCTCCTGATCGGGATCACGTTCGCGATCCAGAAGGCGCACTACGCCGACTACACCGGCGCGCTGGTGCCGCCGGCCCAGATCTTCGCCACCGCGATCGGGGACACCGGCGCCAAGCTGCTGCTGCTGGTCGCCATCGGGGCCCAGCTGTTCTGCGGGATGTCCTCGGTGACCGCGAACTCGCGGATGATCTACGCGTTCTCCCGGGACGGGGCGCTGCCGGGCTCGGGCCTGTGGCACAAGGTGAACAAGCGGACCAGGACGCCCACCAACGCGATCTGGCTGGCGGCCGCCGGGGCGCTGATCCTGGGCCTGCCGTACCTGGGGAACAGCGCGGCGTACTACGCTGTCACCTCGATCGCGACCATCGGCCTGTACATCGCCTACGTCATCCCGACCTTCCTGCGGCTGCGGCAGGGCGAGAGCTTCAAGCGCGGCCCCTGGCACCTGGGCCGGTGGAGCTACCTGGTCGGCGCGATCGCGGTCATCTGGGTGATCTTCATCACCATCTTGTTCATGCTGCCGACCGCGAGCCCGATCACCGTAGGCAACTTCAACTACGCGGTCGTGGCCGTGCTCGTGGTGCTCGGCTTCGCCACCATCTACTGGCTGGTCTCGGCGAAGAACTGGTTCACCGGGCCCAAGGTCCAGGGCTCGGCGGCGGAACTGGCCGCGATCGAGCAAGAGCTGTCGACCTGATGGCGGCTCACGGCGGGGGCAACGCGCGGCGCGGCATGCTGTCCCTGGAGCAGGTCCGGGTCGAGGTCGGCGAGGGCATCATCGACACCGTGGTGCTCGCCTTCACCGACATGCAGGGACGACTGCAGGGCAAGCGCCTGTCGGCCGAGTTCTTCTTGGAGGAAGTGGCCGAGCACTACTCTGAGGGCTGCAACTACCTGCTCGCGGTCGACGTGGAGATGAACACCGTGGACGGGTACGCGATGTCGTCCTGGGACCGCGGCTACGGCGACTTCGTGCTGGTGCCGGACATGGCCACGCTGCGCCGCCTGCCGTGGCAGCCCGGCTCGGTCCTGGTCCTCGCGGACCTGACCTGGCTGGACGGCAATCCGGTGGTGGCCTCGCCGCGGCAGATCCTCATTCGCCAGACCGCCCTGCTGGCCGAGCGCGGGCTGGTGGCGCTGGCCGGCACCGAGCTTGAATTCGTGGTCTACCAGGACTCCTACGAGCAGGCGGCGGCTCGCGGGTACCGGGATCTGACTCCGGCTAACCAGTACAACGTGGACTACTCGATCCTCGGCACCGCCCGGATCGAACCGCTGCTGCGGCGGATCCGCAACGAGATGGCGGGAGCCGGCCTGTACGTGGAGTCGGCCAAGGGCGAGTGCAACCTCGGCCAGCACGAGATCGCGTTCCGCTACGCCGAGGCCAGCACGACCTGCGACAACCACTCGATCTACAAGACCGGCGCCAAGGAGATCGCCGCCCAGGAGGGCATGAGCATCACCTTCATGGCCAAGCCGAACGCCCGCGAGGGCAACTCCTGCCACATCCACCTGTCGGTCCGGGGCGCCTCCGACGGCGCCCCGGTGATGGCCGGAGACGGTTCGTACGGCCTGTCGAAGCTCGGCGAGCACTTCCTGGCCGGCCAGCTGGCCGCGATGCGCGAGCTGACGCTGTGCTACGCCCCCAACATCAACTCCTACAAGCGCTACATACCCGGCAGTTTCGCGCCCACCTCGGTGCGCTGGGGCCCGGATAACCGGACCTGCGCACTGCGGCTGGTCGGGCACGGCCCGTCGCTGCGGGTGGAGAACCGCACGCCCGGCGGCGACGTGAACCCGTACCTGGCTGTGGCCGCGATGATCGCCGCCGGACTGCACGGCATCGACCAGGAGCTGCCGCTCGAGCCACCGGTGACCGGCAACGCCTACGACGACAACACCGTGCGGGTCCCGGCTAACCTGCGTGACGCGCTGGAGCTGTGGGAAAAGAGCGAGCTGGCCCGCAAGTCGTTCGGCGCGGAGGTGGTGGAGCACTACGCCAACTACGCTCGGGTCGAGCTGGCCGCTTACGACGCGGCGGTGACCGACTGGGAGCTGCGGCGCTCATTCGAGCGCCTGTGATATTCGAGCGCCCAAGATAAAGCACTTTTAGGGGGGCCAGGCCGCGCATGTCTGTCTTTACCGTGCTCAATCCCGCCACCGAGGAGCCGGTCACCACGGTGACCCAGGCCTCGGCGGAGCAGGCCGACGAGGCGATCGCGCGGGCCGCCGCCGCCCAGGCGGCCTGGCGCGACGTCGCGCCCGGGGACCGGGCCCGGCTGCTGCGTGCGTTCGCCGCCGCCGTCGACGCCCATATCGACGAGCTTGCTGACCTTGAGGTAGCCGGCTCCGGTCATCCCATCGGGCAGGCGCGCTGGGAGGCCGGGCACGTCCGCGACGTGCTGCTGTACTACTCTGCGGCGCCGGAAAGGCTGACCGGTCAGCAGATCCCGGTGCCCGGCGGGCTGAACGTCACGTTCCGCGAGCCGGTCGGCGTGGTCGGCCTGATCGTGCCGTGGAACTTCCCGATGCCGATCCTGTCCTGGGGGATGGCGCCCGCCCTGGCCGCGGGTTGTGCCGTCGTGGCCAAGCCCGCGGAGGCCACCCCGCTGACCGCGATGCGGATCGGCGAGCTCGCGCGCGACGCCGGCCTGCCTGACGGGGTCTTCCAGGTGCTGCCGGGCCGGGGCAGCGTGGTCGGGCAGCGGCTGGTCGACCACCCTGCCGTACGCAAGATCGTGTTCACCGGGTCGACCGAGGTGGGCCAGCAGATGATGGCCGGCTGCGCGCGCCAGATCAAGCGGCTCACCCTGGAGCTCGGCGGCAAGAGCGCCAATATCGTGTTCGCCGATGCCGACCTGGAGCGGGCCGCGGCGACCGCGCCGTACGCGGTGTTCGACAACGCGGGGCAGGACTGCTGCGCCCGGTCCCGGATCCTGGTCCAGGACAGTGTCTTTGACCGGTTCATGGAGCTGCTCGAGCCTGCCGTCAAGGGGGTCGCGGTCGGCGACCCCGCCTCGGCCCAAACCGAGATGGGCCCGCTGATCTCGGCGGCGCACCGGGCGCACGTCGCCTCCTACGTGCCTTCCGGGGCGCCGGTGGCGTTCCGCGGCCACGCACCGTCCGGGCCTGGGTTCTGGTATCCGCCGACCGTGCTGGCCCCGGTGCGGTCCGACGACCCGGCCTACGTCGAGGAGGTGTTCGGCCCGGTGGTGACCGTGACACCGTTTACCGACGAAGCCAACGCCATCGCCATCGCCAACGACACGCCCTACGGCCTGTCCGGCTCGATCTGGACCCGCGACGTGGGCCGCGCGATCCGGGTGGCCCGCTCGGTGGACAGCGGCAACCTGTCGGTGAACTCGCACTCGTCGGTGCGCTACTGGACCCCGTTCGGCGGGTTCAAGCAGTCCGGCCTGGGCCGCGAGCTCGGTCCGGACGCCCCGGACGCGTTCACCGAAATTAAGAACGTCTTCATCGCAACGGACGAGTGAGCGAGCCAAAGGGGCGCCGGCGCCGCCTGGACTGAGGAGCGAGGAACGAGCGACGAGGGAGGCGGCGCCTAAAAGGCGCCCCGGAGGCGAGCGAACGGAGAATAAAATGAGATTTTCCGGCAGGACTGTGGTCATCACCGGGGCGGCCAGCGGGATCGGGCTGGCCGCGGCGCGGCGGTTCGCGGCGGATGGCGCTCACGTGGTGGCCGTCGACATCGACGACGACGCCGGGGAAAAGGCCGCGGCGGAGACGAACGGGCTGTTCGTGCACGCAGACGTGACCGTTCCGGAGGACGTGGCGACGGTGTTCGCCGCGGCGCACGACACCTACGGTTCGGTCGACGTCGCGTTCAACAACGCCGGCATCTCACCGCCCGAGGACGACTCGATCCTTTCCACCGGCCTGGAGGCCTGGCGGCGGGTCCAAGAGGTCAACCTGACCTCGGTGTACCTGTGCTGCAAGGAAGCGATCGGCTACATGCGGCCGCAGGGCCGGGGCGCCATCGTGAACACCGCCTCGTTCGTCGCGGTGATGGGCTCGGCCACCTCGCAGATCTC
>Ga0302178_10001505_pt1 | contig 19664 bp, 17 predicted proteins | sample I_Palsa_E1_3_FD_198790 | JGI IMG/M metagenome (GOLD analysis project Ga0302178, IMG submission 198790) | Peat permafrost microbial communities from Stordalen Mire near Abisko, Sweden - I_Palsa_E1_3 | ecosystem: Environmental > Terrestrial > Soil > Palsa > Peat permafrost | place: Sweden... | reverse complement strand
CGGCCCGCGGCCTCGGGACATTCTCGCCGAAGAAAACCACGTCCGGCTTGAGCACGCCCTGGCACGAGGAACAGCCGACGACCTGGAAGGACTCGGTTGCCTCGGCCGCGAGCACGGCGTCGCCGTCCGGATTGATCACGGTCGCGGTCTCCGCGTCCCAGCCGGGATTGGCGGCCGCGAGCCGCCGGTCGAGTTCGGTGCGCGACGTCCGCTGCCCGCACGACAGACAGCGGACCCGGTGCAAGCTGCCATGCAGTTCGGTCACCTCGGACGCGCCTGCGGCCTGGTGCAGGCCGTCCACGTTCTGGGTGATGATCCCGGTCAGCAGCCCGCGGCGACTGAGTTCCGCGACGGCACGATGACCATGGTTCGGCACCGCCCGGGCGATGTGCCGCCAGCCGAGGTAGCTGCGGGCCCAGTACCTGCGCCTGGCGGCGGCGCTCCCGGTGAAGGTCTGGTAGGTCATCGGCGATGACCCAGAAGCCTGCCTGGCCAGGCCGGTCGGCCCGCGGTAATCCGGGATGCCCGACTCGGTGGACAGCCCGGCTCCGCTCAAGATGAGCACGCCGCCGGAGGCGACGAGATCGACCATCATCCCGAACGATCCGGTCGTTCTCGCCTCGGTCAGCTGGGTCACGATTCCATAGTGCCTTATAGCGCGGCCGCCCTGATCGCCTGGGACACGGCCGCGGCGGCCTCCCGCTCGAACAGGATCGTGTAGTGATTCGCCCCGGGTACCGTCTGCGGCCGCAGTGCCGGGACGCGGTCCTGCCATGCCGCGACCACCTCGGGCGGCAGCAAGGGCGGCGGCACGCCGAAGAAGCCCGTCGGGGCCGTCAGCAGGGGCGTCGGCCGGGTCAGGCGGCTGAGTGCGTCCGCGAACGGTTTTTCCGCCAGCACATCACGGGCGTCGGCGCGGACCGCGTCCTCGGCGGCGCGCGAACGCAGGTGGCCCTCCTCGCCGATGAGGTCGTAGCGCGCATAGGCCTCGACGTCGCTGGTCCAGTGCTCGGCCAGCGCCGGGTGCGCCCGCCAGAAATCCAGGTAGGCCTCGGTGTCAGGGTAGGTCTGCCGCAGCCGGGTCATCGCCGGACCCAAGGTCGCGTCCAGCGCGGCGTCGGGATCAATTCCTTCCGGCAGCGGCAGCGGCAGGCCGCCGTCCACCAGAACGAGCCGCCGCACCAGCTCCGGGTGCGCGTCGCGGGCCAGCAGGGCGACGTATGCGCCCATCGAATGCCCGGCGAGCACCGGACGTCCGCCGAAATGCCTCAGCACGGCCGCCACGTCCGCGGCGTGCCGATCCAGTCCGTACGGCCCGGGCAGGTCGTTGCTGTAGCCACGACCCCGCAGGTCAGGAGCGGCCAGCGTCCAGTCAGGTGGCATGTGGCGCGCCACCGCCTGCCATGACATGCCTGAAGCGGTTATCCCGTGGACGGCAACCGCAATGCGCTTGCCGGTGCCCCACAGGAGCACCCGCAGATCGCCACCGTCCACAGGAACGTTAAGCAGCCGCAGTCGCATCTTCACCCTCCACGGCCCCGGCGGTTATATCCAGGGCCGCCCGTATATAAAACTATTATCCGCCGTCAAGCCGACTGCATGAGTCAGGTCGCGAATAAAGATTGACCTACAAACCGTGCCATGCTGGACGGCGACGCTAATGCCAGGTAAAACCAGGCTTGGAGGTGAGCGGGCCATGTCTGCAGCCCTTAGTTACTCGTCGGGAGAATCCGCGACGGCGCTGCTTGGCGACACGATCGGCGGCAACTTCGATGCCACCGTGCGCGCATTCGGGGGCCGCGAGGCGCTCGTGGACCGCGCCACGGGACGGCGCTGGACCTACGCGGAGCTCGCCGCGGATGTCGACGCGCTGGCCCTCCGCCTGCTCGTCAGGGGCATCGGCAAGGGGGACCGGGTCGGCATCTGGGCGCCGAACTGCGCGGAGTGGACGCTCACCCAGTACGCCACCGCCAAGATCGGCGCGATCCTGGTGAACATCAACCCCGCGTACCGCACCCGTGAACTCGAGTTCGTGGTTAACCAGTCGGGTACGCGGCTGCTGGTCGCGGCCAAGAAGGTGAAGACGTCCGACTACGCCGGGATGATCGCCGAGGTGCGTCCGCGCTGTCCTCGGCTAACGGATGTTGTGCTGCTCGGCAGCCCGCAGTGGCAGTCGATGCTGGAGGACGGGCGTCGGCTTGACCGCAGGGCGCTGGACCGCATCGAGCTAGACATCGACGATCCGATCAACGTCCAGTACACCTCGGGGACCACTGGTTTTCCTAAGGGTGCGACGCTCTCGCACCACAACATCCTCAACAACGGGTTTTTCGTCGGCGAGCTGTGCAACTACACCGAGGCTGACCGGATCTGCATCCCGGTGCCGTTCTACCACTGCTTCGGCATGGTGATGGGTAACCTCGCGGCCACCAGCCACGGGGCCTGCATGGTCATTCCCTCGCCGACCTTTGATCCGGTCGCGACCCTGGAAGCCGTGCAGGCCGAACACTGCACCTCGCTTTACGGGGTGCCCACGATGTTCATCGCCGAGCTGGCCGCCCCGGGTTTCAGTGATTACGACCTATCCAGCCTGCGGACCGGGATCATGGCCGGATCACCGTGCCCGGTCGAGGTGATGAAGCAGGTCATCGAGCGGATGTCGATGACCGAGGTGGGGATCTGCTACGGCATGACCGAAACCTCGCCGGTATCCACGCAGACCCGCGCCGATGACTCCGTTGATCGCCGCGTGTCTACCGTGGGCCGGGTCGGGCCGCACCTCGAGGTCAAGGTCATCGACCCGGCGACCGGCCGTACCGTGCCTCGGGGCACACCCGGCGAGCTGTGTACCCGGGGATATTCGGTCATGCTCGGCTACTGGGAGCAGCCGGGAAAGACCGCCGAGGCGGTCGATTCCGCGCACTGGATGCACACCGGCGACCTCGCGGTCATGGACGACGAGGGATATCTCGCCATCACCGGGCGGATCAAGGACATGGTCATCCGCGGCGGCGAGAACGTCTACCCGCGGGAAATCGAGGAGTTCCTCTACACTCACCCAGACATCCTGGATGCCCAGGTCATCGGCGTGCCGGACGCCAGATACGGTGAGGAGCTCATGGCCTGGGTGCGGCTGCGGCCCGGCGCTGCGACGCTGACCGCCGAGTCGTTGCGCGAATTCTGCCGCGGCCAGCTGGCGCGTTACAAGATCCCGCGGTACGTGCACATCGTCGACGATTTCCCGATGACGGTGACCGGCAAGGTGCGCAAGGTGGAGATGCGCGAGCGCTCGGTGGAGATCCTCGGCCGCAGTGCCGGTCAGCAGTCAGCCGGATAGGCTCAGCCCGATACGCTGGCACGAGGGACCGGGGGTGGGAACCGACGATGAAGGTCCTGATCGCGGGGGGCGCGGGCTACATCGGCAGCACGATCGCATCAGCCATGTCCGACGCGGGAATCAGCCCGGTAATCCTGGATAACCTGGTGACGGGCAGAGTCGAGTTCACGGTCGGCCACGAGTTCTACCAGGGCGATATCGCGGACGGCCCGCTGATCGACCGCGTCTTCGCCGAGCACCCGGACATCGGCGCCGTCATCCACTGCGCGGCCCTGATCGTGGTCCCGGACTCGGTGGCCGATCCGGTCGGGTACTACCGGGCGAACGTGACGAAGAGCCTGGATTTCGTCACCCACCTGCTGCGCAACGGCTGCCGCCGGCTGATCTTCAGCTCCTCGGCCGCGATCTACCGCGCCCGCGATGACCTCACCGTTGACGAGGGCTCGGCCATCGACCCGCAGAGTCCGTACGCCAGGACCAAGGCGGTCTGCGAGGCGATGTTCGCCGATGTCGCCGCCGCCGGGCTCATCCGCGTGCTGTCCCTGCGGTACTTCAACCCGATAGGCGCGGATCCTAAGATGCGCACCGGCCTGCAGCTGCGGCGACCGACTCATGCCCTCGGCAAGATGCTTCAGGCGTACGAAGAGGGCATGCCGTTCCTGATCACCGGAACTGACTGGCCAACTCGCGACGGCTCAGGCATCAGGGACTATGTCCACGTCTGGGACCTGGCCGCCGCGCACGTGACCGCCCTGACCCGATTCGAGGCGCTGCCCGGGCCGGCCACGGCCATCAACCTGGGCACCGGAACCGGTACCACGGTCCGGGAGCTTCTCGACGCGTTCAACCGCGTGGCCGATCGCCGGGTTGAGGCCCGGGATGCGCAGCGGCGGCCAGGTGACACCGTCGGGGCCTACACGCGCATCGACCGCGCGGAGCGCCTGCTTGACTGGCGGCCGCGGTACGACGTCACCGACGGCATCCGTCATTCCCTCCAGTGGGCCGCGATCCGCGACCAGATCCTGCCCGCCGAGTCCGACCCGACGGCCCCGCCGAACCCGGCGGCCCCGCCCAACCCGACGAACCCGCCGACTCCGACCCTCAATCCCGCCAGTCCTGCCGGGCGCTGATCCGGCGTCCGGGCGCGTCCTGGCCGCCCTGCGTCGCCTGGCCCGCCAGGAAGCCTGGGCTTGTCACTTCCGATAGGGGCTTGGGGAGACTCGCCGCTATGCCGAGCTGAGTCCGAGATGTTGATCTTTCAGCACCTCGCCTATGCGTCAAAGCAAATGAGGGGAAAGATCCCTCTGTGTTCCGGCAAGGTGATGAGCGCGAACTTCAAGGCGGTAGTGATCGGTTAATGGTTGTATTGGCGGAAATAGGAGGAGAGCGTATGATCATACAGCTTGGTAGACGGCCTCGCCCGCTTGCGGGACCGTGGGGGAGCGGAGATGAGCCAGGAGATTGAGCGACGCACACGGGGAACGCTTAGTCAACAGCCAGAACCACGGTCAGAGCCATCATGGCGGACGGTGGCGGGCACCACGGTGCGTCTATGGCTGGAACGCCACCACGTCGTCAATCAGCGTCCGGCAGGCCCCCGCCGTCGGCTTGTGGTCGTGCTGAGCGCGCTTGCCGCCATGGCCCTGGGGGCCGGCATCACGCTTGCCTTCACGAGGACGAACCCGCAGGCGTCGCCCGGAGCGCGGCCCACTGATACGGCGCAGAGCCTGACTCTGGTGCAGCAAGCCGAGGACAACCGGCAGGCGGCGGCGAAGTGGGTCGCCGCGCAGCTGAGCACCAGCGAGATCGTGTCGTGTGACCTGGAGATGTGCGGCGAGGTGCAAGACAGCGGTTTCCCCGCGGGTCAGCTGATGGTCTTGCCGCCGACGGCCCCCGATCCGCTGGGCTCTGAGGTAGTGATCGCTACGCCCGCCATCCAGAGCCAATTCGGCCTCCGGCTCGCCACCGTCTACGCGCCGCAGGTACTCGCGAGCTTCGGCTCGGGTCCAGAGCAGGTTGTTGTCCGCTATATCGCGCCGGACGGCGCGGCCGCATTCAACGCCCAGCTGGCGAAGGATCGCCAGGACCGCATTACCGCGGGCAGCCTGCTGCTGAAGAACAGCAATATCCACGTCAATGCGGCCACCCGCACCGAGCTTCTCGCCGGTCAAGTCGACCCGCGATTGCTTGTAACGCTTGCACAACTTGCACACGGAATGGCTGTAAAACTGATAGCGTTCGGGGACAAGTCGCCAGGTGAGGGTTATGCTCTGCCGCTGCGGGGTGTTGAAATCGGTGCCGCCACACCGGCTGGCCTGTCGGCGATACTCCAGACCCTAGATGCGCAGCAAGGCAACTTCGCACCGGCGGAGAAGAAGCTCGCCAGCGTCGGCGGTCTGCGAGTGGTAGCCATACAGTATGACGCCCCCGGTCCGATGGACATAGGAGGCATCTAGAGATTTAGCTTGGGGAGGGATCAACATGAGGTTTCCGCGCACAATAAGACGTATCACCATGCTGCTGGCCGCTGCTGCCCTGCTGCTCGGGGTTCCGGCTGCCGTCGCTGCTCACGCGTCCTCGACCGCCACGGGTACCGGGTGGATCAGGCTGGCTCACCTATCCCCGAACACGCCCGCCGTGGACGTATACCTGTATTCGTTCGGCAATTCCGACGCCCAGATCGTGCTTCATCATGTCACATACGGCACGGTATCGCCCTACGAGGCGGTGTCCGCCGGTGACTACAGCGTCGCCATGCGGGCCGCGGGTGCTTCGGCCACGAGCCAGCCTGTGCTGTCCACCAGCGTGACCATCGCGGCCGACCGCGCCTACACGGTAGCGGGCATGGGGCCCGAGTCGGGCCTGCGGCTCCAGGTCCTGGACGATAGTCTGACCACGCCGTCAGGTAAGTCCCTGGTGCGGGTCATCCAAGCCTCCCTGAAGCAGCAGACCGTGAAGTTCACCTGTAGCTGCGGCGGAACCCTTGCGGACAAGGCGTCCTTCGGCTCGGTGACTTCCTATGCGCCTATCCCGCCCGGCACCTGGACCATGGCCGCGATCGGAAGCAGCGACAAGACCAGCCTGCCCGTCACGCTCGTCGCCGGCACCGTCCACACGGAGGTTGTCCTCGACGGATCCAACGGCCTTGAAATCCTCAACCTGGAGGACGCGGCCGGTGCCGGCCTGCCGCCCGCGGGGGGCGTCACGACGGGATTCGGCGGTACCGCGGGGCACGGTCCGGGATCGCCGGTACCGTGGGCGGCGCTCATCGGAGCCGGCTCTCTGCTCGCCCTGACCGGCGGGCTGAGGCTGCGCCGCCGCGGACTAGGTCGTCAGCTGCACTCCGAGGTCTGAGGCATGTCGTTTCGCAGGCCGGCCGCGATCATTTTCGCGGTCGGCCTGGTCGTGATCGCGGCCGGGACGGCCGGCTTGCTGCTGACGCGCCACTCGACCCCGGCCATGCGACCCGTCGCGGCCGGTCTGGAGGCACTACCCGCGCCGACCGGCCCGATCGTGGCCGCGCCGCAGTCGGCCGCTCCGCATCCCGTGGCTGCCCCGGTCTCGCTCACCATTCCGCTGATCGGCGTCAGTACCAAGCTGATCACGCTCGGGCTGGCGTCCGACGGTTCGCTGCAGGTGCCGCCTGTTACCAACACCGCCGTCGCGGGCTGGTATACCGGGAGCCCGCGGCCGGGGGCCATCGGATCGGCCATTATCGTGGGGCACATTGACACGGTCAACGGTCCCGCGGTGTTCTACCGGCTGCACGAGCTGCGCAAGGGAGATCAGGTCTACATCCGGCGGGCCGACGGAACCTTGGTGAAGTTCCGGGTGACCGCGGTCCAGCAGTACCTCAAGGACCACTTTCCGACGCAGACGGTTTACGGTCCCACTCCCGACGCGGAACTGCGTCTCATTACCTGCGGCGGAGCGTTCGACCTCGCGACCGGTCACTACCTGAGCAACATCGTCGTCTACGCCACAGAAGTGAGCTGATGAACGGCGGCGGGCTGGCTGGCTGGCCCCCCTTCCAGCCAGTCCGCCGCCAGGCATTTCCGGTCATAGCGGGCATGTGGGTCTCATCGTCCGAATGTCCGGTAGCCGCGAAGAATTTATCCGTTTGCCGGGCGGCCAGGGGCAGATCGGCGGAATCCCGGACAGCCTCGGACAAGCTCAGGGACACGATACCTGGTAGGTAATCCCCGCTCATCAAGGCGGAACAGGCGGATAGCCTATGAAGCTGGAGGTGGGATGGACCTGCAGGTTAGCGACGATCAGGCGCAGTCGCAGTTCGAGATTCGCGCGGACGGCGAGCTCGCCGGTTTCGTCGCGTACTACGTGAGCGGTGACGAGATCGCCTTCACCCATACCGAAACCGAGGACCGCTTCCGCGGTCACGGCCTGGCCGGGCGCCTCGCTCAGTCGGCTCTGGAGGCAGCCCGGGACCGGAAGCTGAAGGTCCTGCCCTACTGTCCGTTCGTGCGGAGCTGGATCGCCGGCCACCGGGAATATGCCGACCTGGTCCCGGCCGACCGCCGTTCGCAGTTTGGCCTGTGACCGCCGCGTCTCTCGCGGCACCGATGAGTTTCCCGCGGATCTCCGTTACACGGTGAGAATCGGCGACCGGCTGATCTGGCGTACGGAGGTTGCGCGTGAGCATCGACCCGACCGTGAGCACTGACGGCACGCTGCAGGCGGCGATCGCGGGTGACGAGCCCGCGTTCGCCGCTCTGGCCGAACGGCACCGGCGTGAGCTGCACATCCACTGCTACCGGATGCTCGCCTCCTTCGACGAGGCCGAAGACGCGGTCCAGGAGACGTTCCTGAACGCATGGCGCGGCCGGTCCGGCTTCGACGGCGGTTCGCATTTCCGTGCGTGGCTGTACCGGATCGCGACGAACGTCTGCCTGGACATGCTGCGGCGCAGCTCGCGCCGAACGGCCGGGAGGTCGTTCGCCGAGATTCCGTGGCTCCAGCCGTATCCGGACCTGCTCCTCGACGCGGCCGCGCCGAGCGATGAGCAGCCGGAGTCGGTGGCCATCGCGAGGGAGACGATCTCGCTGGCGTTCCTGGCAGCCTTGCAGGTCCTGCCCCCGCGGCAGCGGGCGGCGCTGATCGCCCGCGACGTGCTCGGCTGGCCGGCCAGCGAGGCCGCCGAGGTGCTCGGCACCAGCGTCGCCACGGTCAACAGCGCCCTGCAGCGAGCCCGGGCGACGATGCAGTCGCACCTGCCCGCCCGGCGCGCCGAGTGGTCGGCGCGCGAGCCGACCGCGGCGGAACGCGACCTCCTCGAGCAGTTCATCCAGGCGCACGAACGGTGTGACGCCGACGCCGCCATCGCGATCGCCGCCCGAGACCTGCGGATCACGATGCCGCCGTTCCCCGTGCGCTTCGACGGGCTCGAGGCGATCAGGCCGCTCATGGCCGACGCGGCCGCGATGGGGGAGTGGCGGGTAATCCCGGCCGCAGCCAACCGGATGCCGGCCGCGGCGGGCTACCTGCGTCGGCCGGGCGACCGCGAGTTCCGTGCGTTCAAGCTTGACGTCATGCGGACAGTCGGTGGCGTCATCGCGGAGATCACCACGTTCAACGCGGACCTGTTCCCGGCGTTCGGGCTGGAGCCCGCGTTGCAGGCTCCCGGCGCCCTATCCGCCCCGCACACCAGGCGCGGGCGATAGCCTGGCCCGCGTGCTCGAAGATGTCACGGTGACGCGGTACGTGATCCCGCTGCGCGAGGGCGGGTCGTTGCCCGCCCTGGTCGAGGCGGACAATCTCGGCACCTACGTGATGAAGTTCCGCGGCGCCGGGCAGGGCCCCCTCGCTCTTGTGGCCGAGATCATCGCCGGTGAGCTGGCGCGGCGGCTCGGCCTGCGCACCCCGGAGCTGGTCCTCGCCGAGCTGGACCCGCGGATTCCGGGAAGCGAGCCCGACCCGGAGATCCAGGATCTGCTGAGGGCCAGCGAGGGACTGAACCTCGGAGTGGATTTCCTGCCCGGATCGGTCGGCTTCGATCCGCTCGGCTGGACCGCCGACCGCGACTTCGCCAGCCGGGTGCTCTGGTTCGATGCGCTCGTACAGAACGTGGATCGCACCTGGCGCAACCCGAACCTCCTGGTCTGGCACCGCGACATCTGGCTCATCGATCACGGCGCGGCGCTGTACTTCCACCACAACTGGCCGACCGCGGACCCCAGACGGCCCTTTGACGCCAGCGAGCACGTGCTCAGGGAGCGGGCTACGGACCTGGCCGAAGCTCATGGCAGGCTCGCGCCGCAGATCACCGAACCCCTGCTCCGGCAGGTGACCGGCCTGGTTCCGCCCGAATGGTTCGGCGACCGCGGCGCCGACGCCTACGTGGAGCAGCTCAGGCAGCGCGCGCCGATCGTGCCCGAGGTGATCCGGTGGTGACCGAGGTCTTCGAGTACGCGCTGGTCCGGGTGGTTCCCAGGGTCGAGCGAGGCGAGGCCATCAACGCCGGGGTGATCGTCTACTCGCGCGGCCACCGCTACCTGGCCGTCCGGATCGAGTTGGACGTGGCCCGGCTGCTGGCGGTCGATCCCGCCGCCGACGTGGACGCGGTCCGTTCGGGCCTGTCCGCCTTCGAGAAGGCCTGCACCGAGGGCCCGCTGGCCGGCCGCCCGCTCGGCGAGCGCTTCCGCTGGCTCACCGCCCCCAGATCCACCATCGTCCAGCCCGGCCCCGTCCACAGCGGCCTCACCGAGGACCCAGCCGCCGAGCTCACCCACCTCTTCGACACCCTGGTCCGCACCACCTAGCCCACGCTCAGAGCCTGGCCTCGAGTTCCGTCAGCGACCGCACCACTTCGGCCCAGTGAGCCCCTTCAGCCTCGTCATCCTCCCGAGGCTTCCGGACGATCTGCACTGCGCGGATCCCTAGGGCTGCTGCCCCGGCGCAGAAGGTCGCGTTGTTGTCGACGAACAGGGCCGACTCCGCGGCCACGCCGAGTTTGTCGAGCGCGTACTGGTAGATCTGAGCCGCCGGCTTCACCGCGCCGACCTCGTTGGAGAGGGCCAGGACGTCGGCGAGCGCGGCCACGCCGAGCTCCACCAGCAGATCGCGCGTGTTCTCGTTGCAGTTGCTGACGATGGCGGTCTTGATGCCGCGGGACCTGAGCGTGTTGAGGACCGGCAGGACGTCGTCGTACAGGTGGCCAGAAAGCAGAAGCAGTTCTCGGCTCTTGTCCGCCATCGCGCGCACGAGGTCGGGCCGGGGCTCCACGCCGCGCGCCCGCAGGATCTCCGCGTAGGCCTCGGTGATCGAGATCTCGCCGACGGACAGCGCAGGCGCGAGCCGCCCGAACTCGCGGTACATGGCATCCGCGGAGATGCCCGCCAGCTTCGGCAGCTCATTCCTGTGCGCGCTGAAGTCGGTGTACACGATGGTGTCGTAGGCGTCCAGAAGACATGCGTCGAGGCGGGCCATCTGATCAGGGTAGGCCCCAGCAGCCACCTACTCCCCGTAGAGTTCCGCGACAGCCGCCTCAAACCGGTCCAGACCGCGCTCGACCGGCCCGCGCGTGGCCGAAGAGCTCGCGCCTCCTGGCGCCGCGTTTACCCGTGTCAGAGGTCCGCTAGAGCCCGGACCGGATCGGTATCGGGCGAGCCGCTGGGTTCCCAGTCCTGGTCCGATCGTGTGTACGGATACCAGCGCAGGTCCCGGCCGAGCCGCAACTGCAGCCGGCCCGCGGTGATCCGGTTGCCCTGAATGGTTTCCGCCGCATCGGCCTTGGTGCGCAGCGCCGCCCGCGCCGCCGTGAGCAGCTCGAAAGCGTCCGGATCGTCCGCGGCCGGGTCCCATTCGGCACGCAGCGATTCCAGGCCGGTCATGCCGCCCTGCCGCCAGGCCAGCGCGTGGCGGGCGAGGTCACGTTCACCGACTCCAGCGCGCACCGCGAGCACAGCGAAGGCCGGCGTGCCCAGCGCTCGGGCCGCCCTGCGAGCTAGGTCGGCGTCAGGGTCGAGGGTCAGCCCGGCGTCGGCGGACAGGCCCATCGCCATGTCCCAGGCCCGACTGGCCGCATCGGCGGCTAGTTCCAGCAGGTCATCACGAAGGCCAGAGCGCCAAGGCGGCGGATCCACTGGAAGAGCCGCGGGATGACCAGGCCGCCTGGGCGGCAACGGCACGGCTGGAACGGACTCGGATGATATCGGCGAGCCGAACGCCGCCCTGGCGTCCACGCCCTCGTCGGCGGCCGGCGGGCTGGCCGCCGACGGTGCTTTGGCTTGGTCACCCGCCGGAGCTTGCGCCGCGGCTCCCGGCGAGGTCGTCTGACCTGGCGAGGTCGCCTGACCTGACGCCGACCCGCGCCGCCGGGCCCGGACCCCGGCCAGTACCTGATCTCGGGTCCGACCGCGCAACAGAAAAAGTGTGAAGGGGTCGGCGTCCAGCGCATCGGTGAGGAGGTAACACGTCGCCGCCGAGTGCTTGCACGGGTCCGCCTCGTCCGGGCAGCTGCACCGCGGCCCTAGCTCGCCGCCACCGGGCAGCAGGTCAAGTCCCGCGCTGGCCGCGTCGTCGGCGATGTCGGGCGGCAGCTCGCCGTCGAGCAGGGCCGCCGCGTGGCCGAGCCGGGCCGAGATGGCGGCAAGCACCCGGTCCCATTCCTCATTGGTGAACCGCCGCACCCGGATCCTGACCTCATACGGCTCCGTCTTCCGGCCCTGAACCCGAGCACGTGCCTCTCCCGGCGCGAGGGTCAGGTCACCGACCGCGCCGGAGCGCGCGTAGTCTCGGCCGCGTGGCAGCCGGTCAGGGTCCAGCTGCGCCCGCTGCTCCAGTGCCTCCAGCCATGCTCGGCCCCACCAGGTCCGGCCGAAGGCCGGCTGCGCGGAACTCGCCGGGCCTGTCCCGGTCACGTCGCTCACGGGGCGACTCGCAGGCTGACGAGATCGGCGAGCTCGGCGTCGGATAGCTCGGCGATCCAGCCCTCGCCAGAACCGATCACGGCGTCGGCGAGCGCACGTTTGGTCTCGAGCAGGGCCGCTATACGATCTTCGAGCGTCCCCTCGGCGATAAGCCGGTGCACCTGGACGGGGCGGTCCTGGCCGATCCGGTACGCCCGGTCGGTGGCCTGATCCTCCACCGCCGGGTTCCACCACCGGTCGTAGTGCAGCACGTGGGTGGCGCGGGTCAGGGTCAAGCCGGTGCCGCCCGCCTTGAGCGACAGCAGGAATACCGGGGCCTGACCGGCCTGGAACCGGGCCACCAGGTCCTCGCGGCGCGGCACCGGAACCCCGCCGTGCAGGAACAAGGAGCCGATCCCGCGCGCGTCGAGGTGCTGTTGCAGCAGCGTCGCCATCTGGGTGTACTGGGTAAAGACGAGCATCGATTCGCCGCCCGCCAAGATGAGGTCGGTCAGCTCGTCGAATGCGGCCAGCTTCCCGGACCGGCCGGCCAGCGGTCCCGGCTGCTTGAGGTACTGAGCGGGATGGTTGCAGATCTGCTTCAGCGCGGTGAGGAGCTTGAACACCAGGCCGGCCCGCTCGATGCCCTGCCTCGTCTCGATCGCCTCCATCGTCTCGCGGACCATCGCTTCGTACAGCGTCACCTGCTCGGCGGTCAGCGGCACGAACAGGTCCGTCTCGGTCTTGCGCGGCAGTTCGGGAGCGATGCCGGGGTCGGTCTTCTTGCGCCGCAGCAGGAACGGCCGGATGAGAGCGGCGAACCTGGTGGTCGCCTCGGCGTCGCGATACCGCTCGACTGGCACCGCCACTCGGCGGGTGAAGCTCTCCAGGTGGCCGAGCAGGCCGGGCGTCGTCCAGTCGAGGATCGACCACAGTTCTGACAGCCGGTTCTCCACCGGCGTTCCGGTCAGCGCGACCCTCGCGGGCGCGGGCACCGCCCGCAGTTCACGCGCCGTCCGTGACAGCGGGTTCTTGGCGTGCTGCGCCTCGTCGGCGACCACCAGACCCCAGCCGACCTCGGCGAGCCGGGCCGAGTCACGCAGGACCACGCCGTAGGTGACCAGGACTATTTCATCCACAGCCAGGTCCTGCAGATGCCGCCCGCCGCCGTGGTACCGGCGGACCGGGACGTCGGGAGCGAACCGGCGTACCTCACGCTCCCAGGTGCCGAGCAGCGATGCGGGGCATACCACCAGGGTCGGGCCCGCCTTGGCCTCCCGCCGGTGCAAGTGCAGCGCGATCACCTGGATCGTCTTGCCGAGTCCCATGTCATCGGCGAGGCAGCCGCCGAGCCCGGTATCGCACATCGCGGCGAGCCAGGTCAGCCCCCGCTGCTGATAGGGCCGCAGCGTTGCCACGAGCCCTTGCGGCGGCTCGAGTGGCACCGGAGCGGACGCGATGCCCGCGAGCCGGGCGGCTAGGTCGGCGAGCGGGCCTTCCGCGACCACCTCGATGGTCTCGCCGTCGATCTCCGCCGAGCCCGCCAGAACGGCGCCGAGTGCCTCGGACGTCCGCATCCGCGTCCGCGGCGGGTGGCGCAGCCGGTCGAGCAGGGCCGGATCGAGGATCACCCAGCGGCCCCGAAGCCTGATCAGCGGCCGTTTCGCCTCGGCCAGGGCGGCGATCTCGTCGGCGTCGAGCAGAGCGCCATCGAGCGTGAGCTGCCACCGGAAATCGAGCAGCGCCGCGAGGCCGAACCCGGCCTCCGTCAGCTTTTCCGGCGCCGGCGTGGGGACCGCCCTGAGCTTGAGGCCGTCACCGACCATGCTGGACGGCCAGAGCACTTCGATGCCGGTGCCCGCCAGTTCCTCGGCCGCAGGTCCGAGCAGGCTGGTGAGCGCGTCGTCGTCGAGATCGATGACCGACGGGCTGGCCTGTTGCAGCACCTGAGCCAGCGGCGACCAGATTGCCGCGCCGCGGCGCAGGGCCAGCAGCAGGTCCGTCTCCGCCTGGGAGCCGAACCTGGAGAGTACCGTCTCCGGCTGGCTCCACAGCGCGGCGGCATCGACGATCAGGCTCGGGTCAGCGTTGCTGCGCAACTGCAGCACCAGCCGGAACTCAGGCCCGGGCCCTTCCACCTCCTCGGGTTCTCCCGGCTCTTCGTACCCTTCGGCCGGATCCGCACCCGGGTAGTCCTCCTCGTCGTCGGCGATGGGCGGCGGCGGCGTGACCGCCTCTATCCGAAGGCCGAGACGTGCCCCGGCCGACAGGCCGTCGGAGGTATCTGCGAGCCACTCCGCGAGATCGCTGACCCGGGTCGGCTCAACGGCGGCGAACGCGGGCGACGCGGTGGTCCTGGGCGCAGCGGGCGAGCGCGCGATCATGTCGGCGATCGCGTCCCAGAGGTCGCGGATCAGCGCTTCCGGAGAACGAAGCCGGATCGGACGCGAACCGGGAATCGCCAGGGCGTGCGCGGCCGGCGGGAAGGCACCGGCGAGTTCACGCAGCCAGCTCAGGTCGGCCGGATCGAGCGGGCCGGCGCGCCAGACGTCCATGTCGTCAGCGCCGACCGTCGGCAGAAGCCTGCCGCGCGCGACCAGACCCACACCCGCCGCGGCCGCCGCGGCCCAGACCCGTGCGCTGCGCCGCATTGGCTGCCCGGCCTTCTCGTCAGGACCAAGGGCCAGCAGCGCGGGAAGAGCCTCGCCGAGCGGGATGAGGTCCGCCGAGACCAGGCGCTTGCGCAGATCATGGGTGCCACGCGGGAAGACCAGCTCCAGCTTGGCGGATCCCGAGCCGGTCCCCCAGCGCGCGAACACGCCTCGCCGGGGAATCTCGCTCGGTACGAAGACCAGCTCGCCATCCAGCACGAACCGCACGATACCGGTTCTCCTACCGGCCCGGCCGGAATTTCCTGGCCTTCGACGGGACTGACGATTGAGTCAGGGCGTCTGGCCGCGACCCTCTCCGTCTTTGTTGGCTATGTATGTTATTCTTGTATATGGCCAACATCGGAGGTGCCTTATGAGCGTCACACAGATCGACATCGACGACGAAGCGCTATCCGAGGCGATGCGCTTGATGGGTACGAGCACCAAGAAGGAAACCGTCAACACCGCGCTGCGGGAGTACGCCGCGCGAGTCAAGCGTCTGGAAGCGGCCGAAAAGCTAGCCGCGCGTGCCGCCCGAGGCGAGTTCGATAGCGCAGCCGCGGCTCGCGACGCGGCCAAGGCCGCGCGCAAGGCAGCCCTGGGTTGATCGGCTACCTGCTCGACACCTCCGGCCTATGGCACTTGCTGCGCACCCCGGTCGTGATGGCGGTCTGGGCGGACCATATCGCCGCCGGGGCCCTGCGTGTCTGCGAGCCGACTCGCGTGGAGTTCCTGTACTCGGCCACTGGTCCGGCTCATCGCGACGAGCTGGCCGGCGAGCTCGATGCCCTCTGCGGCCCCGCGCCAGTTCCGAAGAGCGGCTGGCGCTGGGTGGACAACGCGCAGTACAAACTCACCCAGAAGGGACAGTGCCGTGGCCCCGGTCCCATCGATCTGCTGGTCTGCGCCACTGCCGTCCACCACGGACTGACGGTGCTGCATGTCGACGGGGATTTCGTCACGGTCGCGGACGTCATGCCTGAGGTCCAGCAACGCGATATCCGCGCCTAACCCAACAGCGGCCTGGCCCTGCTAACGCCCAGAGCATGGCCTCGACTTCCGGCAGCGACCGCACGATGGTAGTTCCCGCCGCGGCCACCTTCCCGTCGGGCTCGCTCCGGACAATCTGCGCCGCGCTGATGCCCACGGCCACCGCGCCCGCGCAGAAAGCCGCCTGATCATCCACAAATAGCGCGGCACCGGCCGGGACACGGAGCTGTTCCAGCGCGTGCCGGAAGATCTGCGCTGACGGCTTCGCCGCGCCCACCTCATACGAGAGAATCACCTCGTCGACGAGTTCGGGCACGCCGAGTTTGATCAGCAGATCACGGGTGTGCTCAGAGCAGTTGCTGACGATCGCGGTCCTGACGCCGTGCGATCTGAGGTTCTCAAGGAACGGGATGGAGTCGCGGTAGAGGTGGGCGGAGACCAGCAGCAGTTCCCGGTCCGCCTCGACGAGCGCGCGCACCAGGCCTGCCCCCGGCTTGACGCCGCACTCCTGCAGGATCTGACCGAAGCCCTCGGCTTTGGTCAGCCGGCCGACGTTGAACGATGGCCCGACGCGCGAGATCCCCGCGAGCCAGGCATCAGGGGCGACGCCTGCCAACGCGGGCATTTCCGTGCCATGCCGCGAGAAATCGCAGCTCAGGATGGTCTGGTAGACGTCGATAAGGCAGGCGGCGGGCTGCGTCACAAGATCAGCGTAGGCCCGGCGGCTGGCAGCCACCAAGGGATCACGGCTCGTGGCATGGTCAGCTCGTCCTGCTAGACTTCGGGCAACGAGAGGCGAATGGCATGGACTGGGTGATATCGGGCTTGCTGCTGATTCTCATCATCGGCACGCTGGTCGTGCTGCGGAGGCGCGAGCGCGGCAGGGAGTAACCCCAGGAGTCAGACCATGACTGCTGCCGCGATAGACCTGTCGGATATAGCGTTCTGGGGCCAGCCGCTCGCCGACCGCGCAGCCGCCTTCGCGGTCCTGCGCGCGCAGGAGCGGCCGCGATTCTACGCCGAGCCCGTGGACCCGTTCGGTGAAAAAGGCCCGGGGTACTACGCCCTGGTGCGGCATGCGGACGTGGTTGAGGCGAGCCGTCACGCCGAGGTGTTCTGTTCCGGGCGGGGCGCGACGAACATCGTCGACCTGCCGGCCGACTTCAACGAGTACTTCGGCTCGATGATCAACATGGATGATCCCAGGCACGCCCGGCTGCGCCGGATCGTTTCTCGCGCGTTCAGCCCGCGGCTGATCGCGAAGTTCGAAGACGACGCCCGCCTGGCTGCCGCCGCGATTGTCGATGACCTGCTGGCCACCGGGCCGTGCGATTTCGTGCCGAACGTGGCGGCCCGGCTGCCGCTGAAGATCATCTGCGACATGATGGGCATCCCCGGCGAGGCGTACGAGATGGTCCTGGCCAACAGCAACATCATCTTGTCCGGGTCGGATCCGGAGTTCCTGAGCGAGGATCTCGATGAGGCGGTAGTCCAGATACTCGGCGCCGGGCAGGCCCTCGCCGAGCTCGTGACCGGTCTGGCCGCCGACCGCGTGCGGGCACCTGCCGACGATCTGGTCTCCGCGCTGGTCACCGCGAACATCGACGGGGAGCAGCTGACCAGCGCCGAGCTCGCCTCGTTTTTCATCCTGCTGGTGGTGGCCGGCAACGAGACCACCCGCACCGCCCTGTCGCACGCCCTGATGCTGTTCACCGAGTTCGGAGACCAGCGCGCGCTGCTGCTCGCCGACTTCGAGAACCGGATCGAGGGGGCGGTCGATGAGATCGTGCGCTACGCCTCACCGGTCCTGTTCATGCGGCGGACCCTCACGCAGGACTACACGATGAATGGGCAGGCTTACCGTGAGGGTGACAAGGCGGTGCTGTACTACTACTCGGCGAACCGCGACGAGGCGGTGTTCGCTGACCCTGAGCGGTTCGACATCACCCGCTCGCCCAACCCGCACGTAGGGTTCGGCGCGGCGGGACCCCATTTCTGCCTGGGTGCCCACCTGGCCCGCCGCGAGCTCACCGTCATGCTGCGCGAGCTGTTCACCCGCGTTCCCGACATCACGGCCGGCGAACCGGACCGGCTGCTGTCCAGCTTCGTCAACGGCGTCAAGCGGCTGCCCTGCCAGTTCGGCGGCTGACGTTCGGCATCACCCGGTAACACCTATGTAATCCGAACGGCAGATCATGGCAGCCATGGCGTACCTTCACGCTGGTAACGGCGGTCCCGTGCCGCCCGCGGGTTACCTGCCGATCGAGGAGCACGGGATCGTCGGTGACCTGCGGACGGTAGCGCTTGTCGGCACCGACGGAACGGTCGACTGGTACTGCCCGTCCAGGTTCGACGCCCCTTCGCTGTTCGGTGCGCTGCTGGACGCCGGCCAGGGCGGTTACTTCTCGCTGCGTAGCCGCAGCAGCGGCCGGCCGAAGCAGCTGTACCTGCCGGACACCAACATCTTGCTGACCCGGTTTCAGGGGGCAGAGGCGGTCGGCGAGGTGATCGACTTCATGGTGCCGGAGACCAGTGGTACCGGCCGGGCGCGTGACCTGCTGGTCCGGCAGGCGCGCGCGGTCCGCGGCCGGGTCACCTTCGAGCTCGCCTGCCACCCTGCGTTCGACTACGGCCGGGCGCCGCATGCCGTGCGGCTGGTAACCGGCGTCGGCGCGGTCTTCGAGTCATCCGCTGGCCGCTGCGTGCTGCGCTCCGACGTGGCGCTCAAGGTCGAGGAGTCCGGCGTCGCCGCGACCTTCACCCTGGAGGAAGGCCAGGGCGTCGACATCGAGCTGGAATGGAACGGCGAGGTACGGCCGCTGGCCGAAGGGGAGACCGAGGAGCTGTTCACCCGGACGTCGGATTTCTGGCAGAACTGGGTCAGCCAGTCCAGGTACCGGGGACGGTGGCGGGAGATGGTGCAGCGTTCGGCGCTGGTACTCAAGCTGCTGGTGTATCACCCGACCGGTGCCCTGGTCGCCGCGCCGACCACGTCGCTTCCCGAGCAGCTAGGCGGCGGGCGCAACTGGGACTACCGGTACAGCTGGCTCCGCGATGCCGCGTTCACCATCTACGCGCTGATGACGCTTGGCTTCCTGGAGGAGGCCGCGTCGTTCATGGAATGGGTGCAGCGCCGCTGCGAGTCCGCGACCGCCGAACGCGACATCATGATCATGTACTCGATCGACGGCAGCGAGAATATCGCGGAGACCATCCTTGATCATCTGGACGGCTATCAGGGGTCGCGGCCGGTGCGGATCGGAAACAGCGCCGTCGGGCAGCGGCAGCTCGACGTGTATGGCGAGCTGATGGACTCGGTGTACCTGTACAACCGCGAGGCGCCGATTTCCTACGACTTGTGGACCGGGCTGTGCAAGCGGCTCGACTGGCTGGCCAAGCACTGGCAGGAGCCGGACGAGGGCATCTGGGAGATCCGCGGCCCGCGGCAGCGTTTCACCTACTCGGCACTGATGACCTGGGTGGCCTACGACCGAGCCGGCCGCCTGGCCCGCGACCGCGGCCTGCCCGCACCGGTGGAGCGGTGGCGCAAGCTCGCTGCCGCGGCCCACCGGTATGTGCAGGAGTCCTGCTGGGATCCCGAGCTACGGAGCTACGTCATGTATCCGGGCAGCAAGCTGCTCGATGCGTCGGTGCTGGTGATGCCGCTGGTGAAGTTCGCCGGGCCGACCGACCCGCGGTTCCTGTCCACCCTGGACCGGATCACCGCGGAACTCACCTCCGACAGCCTGGTCTCCCGGTACGCCAGCACCGGGCACGACGGGATCGCCGACGGCGAGGGCACGTTCAGCCTGTGCTCGTTCT
>Ga0302178_10001502_pt1 | contig 19687 bp, 12 predicted proteins | sample I_Palsa_E1_3_FD_198790 | JGI IMG/M metagenome (GOLD analysis project Ga0302178, IMG submission 198790) | Peat permafrost microbial communities from Stordalen Mire near Abisko, Sweden - I_Palsa_E1_3 | ecosystem: Environmental > Terrestrial > Soil > Palsa > Peat permafrost | place: Sweden... | reverse complement strand
GCTCGAAGGCATTAACAACAAGATCAAGGTCATCAAACGGATGGCTTACGGCTACCGCGACAGTGAGTACTTCTTCAAGAAGATCAAAGTCGCCTTCCCCGGGAATCCGTGAAGAACCTTTTTTATGGCTGACCATCCGGTGCCCATGCCGTCTGGACTCGCCAGCTTTCACGAAGCGCTTCAGTTCGGCGTGACAGGTATTTCGCAGGACTGATTGAAATCGCCGATCGCCTCGACCAGATCGGTTACGGCCGCACGCTCCACTTCGCTGAGATCGGGGTGCCAGCTGTCCAGGATCAGCACCACCCGCGTCTGCTCGCTGCGGTTCCACGCCTCATGTTCGTAGGTGTCGTCGAAGGTCACGCAGCGACCTTCCTGCCAGACGTGCTCCACCCCACCGACGCGGATGGCGCAATCGGGCGGGACAATCAATGGCAGATGGGTCACCAGACGGGTATTGGTGACGCCGGTGTGCGGCAGGATGTGCGTGCCCGGACTCAGTACGGAGAACAGCGTTTCCGGTGCATGGTCACGGATGCGCACCAGCGGCAGCGCATCGAGCAGGGCCGTCGTCTGCGGGCAGCGCGCGCAGTGTTCGTCATAGCGCTCGCCATGGCGATAGAAAAAGTACGCATCCCAGGCGGGCTCCTGATCGCTGGACGAACGCAGCATGCCCTGGCCGGCCGGTGCCGGGGTATGGCCAAGAAACGCCTCCAGCGACTGCCCCCCTGCCAGCACCGCGCGTAGTTCATCGCGCACCGTAGCGGTGGCGGCCTCCAGCGTTTCCAGCCAGGGGAAGTGCTTGCGTGGGTAGTACGGCTGACTGGCGATGTCGGGAAAATATAGAAACTTCGGTTTCTGTCGCGGGTCGGGAATATTCGCCGGCTGCTCGAAAAAATAGATGGCCAGGCTGCGTTCCACGCGCGTCAGCTCATCTGTACCGTAGCGCTCACGCAGCGGGTCCAGGGCATGGCGGAACAGATCATGGCGGCCCGCATTGGCGTAGTTCACCGCGTACTTGACCAGATGGCGCAGAGCCGGCGCGGTGGTCGCGTCGTCCAGCCAGCGGCCCAGTGCGCGCGCACTTTCGATGGCCATGAAATATGCCTTCAGTGCCTCGTGTGATTGCCCCAGCTGTTCGAGCGCCATACCCAGTTGCAGGCGTGCCACGAACATCCGCGGGGCCAGCGAAAGCGCGCATTGAAAGCTGGCGGCGGCTGCAGCGAAATCCCCCGCCGCCAATTGTGCCGAGGCAAGTTGGACCCAGACGGCCGGTTCGGCCCGTTGTACTTCTACGGCGATGCGCAGTCGTTGAATGGCTGCCGCATGCTCGCCCCGCACGGACTGGCGATCAGCCACAAACGTCAGCGCCTCCACATCCTGCGGTTGACGATCAAGCAGGCTCAGAAAGGACTTCTCAGCGGCGTCCAGTTCACCTTGCTGCGCATGCTGTCGCGCGATCGTGCGGTGTGTCTCCAGGGACTGCTCGGGTGTGCTGCTCATCGGCGCTCATTCGTCTCGTATGGAACTCTGTCGCAAAAAGCAACGAAACCGCGCGTAGCCATCATACGCGGGACAACGCGCCAATCCGGTCAGCCGGGCGTCTGTGCGGCCAAGGTTGATTGGCGTAGAGCGTCACTCGGCATAGCCCAGTCGCTGCATGATGGGACGCAGTGTCGGCAGCACCGGCTCGAACATGGCGCGGTAGGCATGCCAGCGATTAACTGCCTTGTTGCTGATGCCTTGGGTCACCTGCGCGTAGCTTGGCGTGCTGATGAACCGCTTGCCTTGCGCATGTTCCGCAAACCGGGTCATCGGCGAGGCGTCCTCGATTTCGAGGAACCTGCCGAGACTGGCGACATTCGCGTTGAACGCGCCGACCACCGATTCGTAGCGCCATTCGAGCAGGCGCGGGCTGAACACCTGGACCTGTTTGTGCCACTGCTCAAACGCCTGCACGTAGCCCTCCGCCAGCCGCTGCAACGACGAGCACATCACCATGTAGGCGGGCGAGCGAAACGGTTGCAAATAGCAGCTGAGGAGCACGTCGCAGGGATGCCGCAGGCATAGAACGATCGGCGCCTCCGGAAACAGCCGCGTGATCATCGGCAGGCACAGCATGTTGAGCGGATTCTTGTCGACCAGTCGCTTGCCGCCGAGGTCGGGCAGCACCTTGCCCACCCATCGCGCATAGACGGCGCGTAGCTGGTCGGCGTCCGTGCGAGTCAGGTTCGCCAGGTCCGCCGGGTAGTGTTGGCCGACCATCTCCATGCGCTCGGTCAATTCGTGGATGAAGGCGCGCTCGTCCATGGAGCCGAAATCGGGATGCGCATCGAGCATCTGTTCGAGCAGGGTGGTTCCCGAACGCGGGAAGCCGACGACGAAGACCGGGTTCTGCGTGCCTTGCGGCGCGGGCAGGGATGTCCAGCCGGCGTACTCGATGTGGCTGACGACGCGGTCGGCCATCTGCAGTGGTTTGCTGTCGGCAGCCAGCAGCTCTGGAACGATCTCGCCGGCGATGCCCAGTTGCGCTGCGTGCGCACCCGCGGCAGCTTGCCAGGCGTTGGCGTATTGCGCTTGCCGATCGCAGGCCTGTGCCAATCCGAAGTTTGCGCTGGCGGTGCTTTCCTCATCGGAAGCGATCGCCAGCACGCGGCGATACAGGTCGGCGGCATCCGCATGCCGGCCATCGCGCAAGGCTACGGCGGCGTGCGCGCTCCAGCATGCGCTGCGCGTGCGCATGTCTTCGCGTGGCAGAGCGTCGAGCAGGTCCAGCGGCAACTGCAGCAACGCGTCATGGGCCGGTGTCATCTGGTTGCTTCTTTCGTACAGCCCAACGCGGTGTGCCGCGAGTCGCAGTCGCAAGGCTTCGGCTTCGGGCGCTTCGCGCAATGTGGCCATCGCCAGTGCGCGCAAGGCCGCATCGGGGTCGCCCAGCACGGAAAGCATGTCCGCCAGGATCATCGCCTGCTCGGCTGGCTGCGCTGGCCATTCGGCGGCGCCTGTCAACATGGCCTCCTGCCCGTTGTTGTCGCCGCAGGTGTAGCACGCGTAGGCGGCCTGCAGTCGCGCGTCGATGAAATCGGGGTTGAGCTGGACGGCGTCCATGAGCGTCTCGCGAGCCTCGGGCCAGCGTCGCTCACTGATCAGCAGCAGTCCAAGGTTGTAGAGAATCTCGGCGTCGTCGGGTGCCAGCGAGCGGGCGGTCTGGAAGGCCAGCTCGGAAGCCGCCGCATCGCCGAGTTGTTGCTGGGCGAGTGCGAGATTGTTCCAGTACGCCGACACTGCCGGATGTTTCGCGGTCAGTTGCAGAAAAGTCGCTGCGGATTCGCTGAAGAGCTGGCTGGCCTGTTGCGCCATGCCGAGCAGCAGCTGGATGAATTCGTTGGTCTGGCCTGATTCGCCGACTTGCGTGGCGAGGGCGATGACTCGTTCCATCTCTCCGGCGTTGTAGGCCGCTGAGATGGCCGTCGTGAGGCGTTGAGCGCTCACGTCAGACTGGCTTTGTCGATCGGTCATCCTGTGGTTGCACCTGAAGCCTGCTTATCCTCTCCCCCATAGCCCGAAGGCAACGCGAGCCAAGGGGAGATGATAAACAGGCCCTTAGTCAAAAAGGGCCGAGACGTTACGTCTCGGCCCCTGTTCGGTCAACGATCAGAACTTGACCGTAGCCCGAGCCCAGTAGTAACGCCCGAGGGTGTCGTACGTTGCCGTGTCCACGTTGTAGTTCAAGCCGTTCTGGTAGATCAGTGGCGGGATCTTGTTGAAGATATTGTCCACACCGAAATCAAAGCGGGTGTGGATGAACGGTACCGCATAACCGAGCTGCATCGACTGATACGTCACCGCAGCCATCGGTGCGTTGGCGAGGGTTACCGCGTCCGCATTGAGGTTGGTGAGGTGGTTGATGTAACGGGTCTGCCACTGGGCGCTCCAGTTGCCCATGAGCCAGTTCAGGGTTGCCGTGGCGCGCCAGCGCGTAATGTTGCCGAACTGCTGGGTGTAGGTGCCGGCGTAGTTGATCGTCTGGGCACCCGGCTGGCCGGGGCTGGCGTCGTTGTTGTAGGTAGCGATGTACGTGGTATTCAGGCTGGCCTTGAAGTCACCCGGGTCAACGCTGCCGATGTTGAAGTGCGGAATCTTGTAGTTCAGCGTGTAGTCGATGCCGGTGGTGCTCAGGTTGCCCAGGTTGACCACGGGTGTGGCGATGTAAAGGATCTGGCCGGGGTTCTGGCTGTTGGTGCCGATGCGGTTGATGTACGAGCAGTACGGGCTGTCGCCATTGGCGTAGCAGGAGTCGACTACCGTCTGCGCGGTAATCTGGGTCAGCAGGTCAGTCAGGTAGATGTGCCAGAAATCGACAGAGGTCGACAGGCCCGGCAACCACTGCGGATCGTAGACCAGGCCGAAGTCGACGGACTTGCCTTTCTCCGGTTTCAGGCTGGCGCCCACGGCAGCGGCGCCAGAGGAGTAGGTGGTCACCTGCGGGTTGGGGTTGCCGGCCCAGTTGACCGGGACGGATTGGCAGGCAACGGCATGCTGCGCGAGCTCGGCCGCCGTGAGGCCGGCGCAAGGATCGTTCAGCGTCGGACCACCGATCGTGCGTCCGTCGTAGAGCTCATCGAGATTGGGCGCGCGGAAGACCTGTGAAATCGTGCCGCGTACCAGCAGGTCGGGGACCGGCCGCCACTCGATGGCGATTTTGCCGTTGGTGGTTGTCCCGGTGGTGCTGTAATCGGACGAGCGTATGCCCAGGTCGAGATTCAACGAGTGGGCCCATGGCTCCTCGGAGAGCAGCGGAATCAGGCTTTCGGCGTAGAGCTCCTTGACGTTGTAACTGCCTCGGCCCGGCGAGCCGCAAGCTTCCTGCAGTACTTCGCACGTGCCGGTGGTGGGGTCGAGGATGGCATCGCTGGTCACCGTATAGTTCATCGACTCCTGACGGTACAGGGCGCCTATCGATAGCTGCGCCGCACCGGCGGGCATATCAAATAGCTCGCCACTGGAGTCGTACTGGAACTGCTTGGTGGTCTTGTCCAGGGTGTAGATCGGCGTATCCACACCAGCCTGCAACGCTTTGGACACGGTCGGATCGGCCTGGTCGAAGATGTCCACGCCGTTATTGATCGCGTTCTGGAACGCGGCCACGTTGACCTCGTTGTAGTCGCGCTGCTCGCGGTCGGTATGGCCGTAATCGACCGAGGCGTCCCAGGTCCACGAAGTGTTGCCGAAGGCGCCGCGCAGACCAGTGTTGATCTGGGCGTTGTCGGTAGTGAAGGTATGCAGACGCGTACCCAGGCCGGTAAGCCGGGTGTTGAAGCCGTAGCCGCTGTTCGGGTCGCCAGGAATGGTGTTGGCGCTGAAGGTGACGCCGAACGGGTTGATCGGGTTGCTCGCCAGCACGCTCCAGCCGTCGCCCACGCCGGTGGGTGCCGGTGCATCCTGTCCGCTGGACAGGGTGTGGTTGAAGAACATGTCGGCGAAGAACGTCACGTTGTCCGACAGCTTGTAGGTGGCCAGCGCGAAGGCGTCCTCGCGCTCCTGCTGCGTCTGGATGTAGTTGTAGGCGTTGTAGTTGAACGTGTCGTCGGACGTGCGGCAGCGGTAATTGCTGAGGCTCGACCCATTACCTTGCGCCAGTGTGACGAGCGAGGTGCCCGTCGAGTTGACCGGGCAGCCGTACTGGTTCGCGATGCCTGCGGGTACCTGGATGCGGCCAGTCGGAATGCTGCTGGAGCCTGCCGCACTGACCTTGCCGCTGGACAGGTACAGCGGCGACGTCGAGAAGCCGCGCTTGGTCGTCAACACGGGATCGTATTTGTTGTAGTCCAGACCGGCGACGATGCTGCCGTTTTCGCCGCTCTGCCCCACGGTAAGGTCGAAGCCGTGCCGCTGGCCATCGCCGTGGCTGGAAATGCCATCGTTGAGGGAGAACTCGGCGCCGGTGTAATCCTTGCGCAGGATGAAATTGACCACGCCGCCGATGGCGTCCGAGCCATAGACGGTCGAGGCACCTTCGGCCAGCACGTCGATCCGCTGGATCATGCTTTGCGGAATCATGTTGAGATCGGCATTGGCCATGCGCTGGCCATCGATCAGCACCAGCGTGCGGCTTTCGCCCAGGCCGCGCAGCGAGATGCGCGAGGCGCCGTCGCCGCCTTCCAGCGTGGGGCTGGCACCACCGCCACCGTTGCTGTTGTTCGACGGGTTCGTTGCGTTGCCGGAAACGCTCGGGAGTTGCTGCAGCACGTCACCCAGGGTCGGCTTGCCGGAGTTCAAGATGTTGGTGCGATCGAGCGTCACCACCGGACTGGCCGTTTCCAGGTCGACACGCCGAATCAGCGAGCCGGTGACGACGACGGCGGTGAGTGTCTTGGCCTTGTTGGCCTCGGGCTTGGCCGGTGTCGGCGTGGTGGTGCTGGTCGTGGTGGTGGTGCTGCTGGTGGTGCTCGTGCCGCTGCTGGTTTGCTGCTGTGCCTGGACCAGGCCCGCGGTGCTCGCGAAGCCCACGCTCAATGCCAGTCGAACTGCCAACGACAAGTGATTCTGGTTGTATTTCATGTGTTGTCCCCAGTGATGTATTCCATGCGTTACTCCCCCAATACAAAAGCCTTGCTCGGCAATCCCAGCATCGCGCCCGGCGCACTCGCGCGCGGGACGTCATGGCAGTTATTGCGATCGAGTGATCTGCGTGCTTTGAACCCGAGCGGGACGCAATGCGCCTCGCTGGTCGTTCCCCTTTTTTTGCGGATGCCGATCGCTCCCGATCGATGCTGCTGCCAGGCGAGATATCGCGAGTGGTCTTTTAGGTGATGTCATGAACACGGCGTTCGTGGTTCCCCCTGGCTGTGGCTGATGCGTAGATGCTTGCGGGCACAACGCTTTTCGCCGCCTTTGATGCGCACGGGCTTGCGGCTGCAAGTCTCTTTACTGCGGATGGTGCGCAGAGACTTGCGGCCACCAATCGATCGCATCCCGTCGGCGTTGCACACCGATATTCCCCTCCCCATGGCACGTTGGCTGTCGCCTACTTAGATAGAGCACAGACTGGCTGGATCGCTCGACGCAAGGATGGCTCGCAAGAATGAGCGCCCTATGAGCCAGCAGCAAACAGCGACCGTAGGATCACACGGTCAGCGGGCCAAAAACAACGACCCTGTAACATTTGTGTGTTACGCCCGCGATGGCGATGGCTTTGGCACAAAAAAAACAGCGCCAGGGCGCTGTTTTTTAAGACGATTGGTCGCTGGGTGGATTTGCGCTAGTACCGCCGCATCAGAACCACCCATGCCTCGTCACCCCCTGCGAAGGCCAGAGTAGGTTGGGGTGAGCGCAGCGATCCCCAACCATTACCTCAAGCCCCGCCGCGATGTTGGGGTTCGCTTTGCTTGCAGGCGGGGCTGGGGGCTTTTGATCTTCGAGGCGAAGAGCGACCCCTCCCCAGCCCTCCCCTGCGAGCAGGGGAGGGAGCACTCAAGCGTAGCGAGTAGGTTGGGGTGAGCGCAGCGATCCCCAACGATTGCCTCAAGCTTCCCCGCCGCGATGTTGGGGTTCGCTTTGCTCACCCCAGCCTACGTAAGGCGCGCGCGATCAACCGCGATAGCGTTGCTGCAGGAATGCGAAGAACGCGCGCAGGCCTTGCGCTTCGCCGCCGCGGGGGCGGCCGGGGCGGTCGGCGTCGTTCCAGGCGTAGGTGTCCAGGTGCAGCCATGGCGTGGCATCGGGCACGAAGCGCTCCAGATACAGCGCCGCGGTGATGGAGCCCGCGTGGCGCGAGGGGCCGGCATTGGCGAAGTCGGCAATGCTGGACTCGAGCATCCTGCGATAGGGGCGCCACAGTGGCAGTCGCCACAGCGGATCGTTCACCGCGCGGCCGGCGGCCAGCACGCTGTCGGCCAGCTCATCGCGGTTGCCGAACAGTGCGGGCAGGTCCGGGCCGAGCGCGACGCGTGCGGCGCCGGTGAGCGTGGCAAAGTCGACGATCAGGTCGGGCTGCTGTTCGCTGGCGTAGGCGATTGCATCGCACAGCACCAGCCGACCTTCGGCGTCGGTGTTGTCGATCTCCACGCTGATGCCGGCGCGCGTGGTGACCACGTCGCCTGGACGCATGGCGTTGCCGGACACTGAATTTTCCACAGCCGGAATCAGCAGGGTCAGTCTCACCGGCAACTTCGCCTGCATGATCAGTCCGGCCAGCGCGATCGCGTGCGCGGAGCCACCCATGTCCTTCTTCATGTTGCGCATGCCATCGGACGGCTTCAGATCCAGGCCACCCGTGTCGAAACACACACCCTTGCCGATCACCACCAGTTTCGGATCGCCGGTTTTGCCCCAGCTCAGTTCGATCAGTCGCGGTGCGCGATCGCTGGCGCGACCGACCGCGTGGATAGTCGGAAAATTCGCCTTCAGCAATTCATCGCCGACCCACTCGCGCACTTTTGCCTTGTGTGCCTTGCCGAGCTGCTTGACGGCCTCGGCGAGTTGCTTCGGACCCATGTCCTCAGTCGGGGTGTTGACCAGGTCGCGCACTTGCGCGGTCGCCTCGATCAGCGGCGTCAGCTGTTGCCGCTCGGCAGCGGATACGGCAAGTCGGGCCGGCGCGCGTTTGGGTTTGCGATAACGGTTGAATTGATAAGCGCCTAGTGCCCAGCCCAGGGCGGCCTGGGTCGAATCGGTCAGCACGCTTTCGGCCGCCAGGTGGTAGTTCGCCTCGGGCAGCGCGCCCGGCAGTGCGGCCAGCGCCACGAGTGGGTCCTGCGCGTCGACGCCGACCAGTACGCGTACCACCTTGCCTTGGACATCGGCGAGCAGCGCAAACGTGCCGGGCGCTGCCGCGAAGCCGCTGTCGGCCAGCCAGCGCCGCTGTGCGGCAGTGAGCCGCCGACGGGTGGCGGCGAAGTGCGCCGCGTCGGTGGTCTCGATGGCAATGCTGTGGTCACGGGCGCCGGACTGGCGTTCGATCAGGGCGGACATGTGGGTTCCTGTTGGCTGGCGGCGGCACGGACGCCATCGGATGCATGGCGTTGAGGTCGCCAATAATGCGCGTTTGCCGGTGGCTTGCCTACGTGGCGGAACGTTGTGCTTCGAGCCAGTCGGCCAGCGCCGTCATGTCGCGCAGATCCAGCTCGGGCGGCGCTCCCAAATCGGCTGGCCAAGGCTCGCCGCTGCGATTGATCCAGGCGGTGCGCAGGCCGGCATCGCGTGCGCCGACCATGTCCATTTCCGGATCGTCGCCAACGTGCAGGATCGCTGCCGGAGGTACGCCAAGCCGTTCGGCGGCGGCCAGAAAAATCCGTGAGTCCGGCTTCGCGATGCCGGTATCGCGCGCGCAGATGTGATGGGCAAAATGGGTGTGGATGCCGATGCGCTGCAGGTCGGCGTTGCCGTTGGTCAGGCTCACCAGTGGCCATTGCGCGGTGATCCGCTCGAGCGCGGGCAGGGCATCCGGATACAGCTCCACGCTGTTGCGCGCTGCGAAATAAATTTCCCACAGGGCGTCGATGGGCGCGGTGGCGATGCCACAGGCAGCAAACGCGTGTTGCATGGTGAGCTGGCGCTGGGTGGTGAAGTCGTGTGCCAGGTCGAGCCGCTCGGCGGCTACGCGTGCGCGCAACTCGCGCATGGCCTCGATCGGCCATGCGCGAGCAACGTCGGGGTGGTGCTGTTGCAGCCACGCGTCGACCGCTTGGTCGGCGCGCTGCAGTGCCGGCAGCACCGGCCACAGGGTGTCATCCAGATCGAGCGTGAGTGCAAGTATCCGCACGTCACCCATCGGCTTAGTTACTGCTGAGTAGAAGCACCTGGCCAAGCTTGATGTTGTCGCTCTTGAGGTGATTCCACTCGCGCAGCTGGCTCACTTCGACCGAGTGCTGCTTGGCGATCAGGGACAGCGTGTCGCCCTTGACCACGGTGTAGGTCTTGCCGCTCTGGCCAGCGTCGGCGCTCTTGCTCGCGCTGGACTGGTCCTTCGCGTTGCGCTGATCCAGCGACTTCCCGGAAGCGATCGTGGTGTCCACGGCGGAACTCGCCGCGACCCGCGATTCGGTGCTTGCTACGGCAGGCGCGGCCGCCGGGGCGGGGCGCGTGACGTGGCTGGTCTCGCCCACCTCGGCGAGAATCTTGGCGCGACGCGCGTCGTCTACCGCGATCAGCGCAGCGCCATCCTGGTACGGCAGCACCGCATGCACGCGCATCGCGGCCTTCGCTGCATCGGTCTGCAGGAAGTCGATGAAGGCGCTGACCTGGGCGGCCTTCGGATTGCGCGGGTTGCTTACCAGGTAGAGCGGGGTAAACAGCACGTAGCTGCCGTTGCCGACACTGGTGGCGTTGGGTGCGACGCCGTTGATGGCCAGCGCCTTGATCTTCGGGTTGCTGCTGATGTCGGCGAGCGTGGCGACGCCCAGGCCGTTCTGGTTGAGATCCACGCCCGCTTCGAGCTGGTGCGTGTTGACGTAAAGCCGCGGTGCGGCCACTGACTGATCGCCGCGGCCGTACAGCAGCTCACGCAGGCTGTATTCCACGCCGTCGCCAGGGCTGGCCACCGCATACAGGTCGATCGGTGCATTCGGGCCGCCGACTTCGCTCCAGTTGGTGATCTTGCCGTAGTAGATGTCATGCACCTGCTTCAGCGTGAGGTTGCTGACCGGGTTGGACGCCTGCGTGATCATCACCAGTGCATCCCATGCCACTGGAGTGAACGTCAGGTTCGCGTCTTCAGGGCTGTTGTCGCTGGGACGGGCGCTACCGGCCAAGTCCGCACTGCCCGTGGCCACCGCGTCCAGACCCGAGGCCGTGTTGAACGGCTGCAATCCGATACAGCCGTGACCGGCCTTCTGCCACGCCAGTGCCACCTCGGTGACCACGCCCTGTGCCGTGGCGACATCGCCGCGCCAGATCAGCGAGCAACCCTTCGGGGTGGCGGCCTTATGTTTCGTATGCGTCGTGGTAGCAGCAGGAGTTGCGGCGAACGCGGTTGGCGCGAGGCAGGCCCCGATCAGGGCAACGGACAGCAAGCGGGTAAGGCGGACAGACATAGTGATGGAGAACCCCGGCATCAGTGAGTAGCGTGAGTATGTCGCCTGGAAGGCGCACAGGTGGTGAAGAAGACATCGTATTTCATCGGCCTGAACACAAAACATCAAGCACTTTCATGCGTTTGCGTCGGAACGACGCCCAGTCTGTGCGTCGGAACACGGCCGCAATGCCATTCCCTGGCTGTTCTCATCTATGGCTGAGCCGTGTGCCGAGCGACTCTGGCGGGTGCTCTGAGGGCGTATTTTTGGATGTGGCCCAACAAATACGACCCACCGAACCGTCCTGCCGAACCGTTCGCCCTGAGCGTAGCGCAGCGAAGTCGAAAGGCATTCGCGAAACTAATTGCTGGCCTGATCAAAGGCTCTTTCTCAAGGCAGCGCGCCAAACCCTCCGTGTAACTTGGTGGCGACCGGGTTGGACGCAGCCAACGCCCAACCCGCGCAGTCAAGCCTCGGTTTGCCTGCAACACCCGACTAATTGATCACCACATAGCGAGCGCCATCGGCATCGGCCACCACCAGCACCAGCTGGCGCGGTTGCACGCCGGCTAAACGACGCAGCATGCTCAAGCTGGTAATGCGCTGATCACCCACGCCGATCACCACATCATCAGTGGTCAGCCCGGCGCGGGCAGCGCGGCTGCCCGCTTGCACCGCGCTGACCGCCACGCCATCGACACCCTGGCTGCGCAGGTTCTCGTCCAGGTCGCTGAAGCTCACACCGCGCAGTCGGGGATCGAGCTGGCCGCCGTCGAGGCTGGCCAGCTTTTCGACACTGAGGGTGACGCTGACCTGGCGCACCCGGCCATCGTGCAGCACGCCCAGTTGTACGGAGCTGCCCAGCGGCAGCAGCACTTCGGCATTGTGCAGTTGCTGCGTGTTGAGCAACGGCTTGCCGTTGAGCATGGTCAGCACATCGCCGGTCTGCAGGCCGGCGTGTTCGGCGGCCGAGTTGCCAAGCACGCCGGTGACCACCAGCCCGTGGGTGTCCTTCAGCTGCAGCAGCTGGGCGATTCGCGGGGTGACCTCCTGTGTCTGCACGCCCAGGCTGCCGCGCTGCACCTTGCCGTGCGCCAGCAGCTGCGTCATCACCTGGCTGGTGATCGCGCTGGGGATCGCAAAGCCGATGCCGATGTTGCCGCCGGAGGGCGAGAGGATCATCGTGTTGATGCCGACCAGCTCGCCGCGCAGATTCACCAGCGCGCCGCCGGAGTTGCCGGGATTGATCGAGGCATCGGTCTGGATGAAGTTCTGGTAGCCCGTGCTGCCTGATGACCCCTGGTCGAAACCCGAGCGGCCCAGCGCGGAGACGATGCCGGCGGTCACCGTCTGGCCGAGCCCGAACGGGTCACCCACCGCCACCACGTAATCACCCACGCGCAACTGGGTGGAGTCGGCCAGCGGCAGCGCCTGCAGATGATCGGCGGGGATCTGCACCACCGCCACGTCGGTTTCCGGATCGGTGCCGATCAGCTTGGCCTTGAACGTGCGCCCGTCCTGCAACGTCACGCTGATGTCGTCGGCGCCGCCGACCACATGGTTGTTGGTCAGCACATAGCCTTTGGCCGCATCCACGATCACGCCCGAACCCAGACTCTGCTCCACGCGCTCGAGCGGGGTGGCCGGCAGGCCGAAGAACTGGCGCACGATCGGGTCGTCGAAATACTGAGTGCGTACCTGCACCCGGGTCTTGGTGGAGATGTTCACCACCGCCGGCGTCACGTGTTCGAGCATCGGTGCCAGCGAAGGCATCGGCTGGCCGTTGATTGCCGGCGGCAAGGCGGCGCGACTGGCACCCGGCCATGCGCCGATCAGGACGGCAGCGAACAGGCTGGTCAGCCAGTGCAGAAGGCGGAAGCGGCGTGGCGGCATGAAGGTCCTCCTGGGCGAGAAGTAGGAGTTCATTCGACCAGCCGGCGACAGTGCGGTTCCGTCCGACAATGATCGTCCAGGCACTTTACATCCAGCCTCGTCGGGGGTACCTTGCCAACTTCGCGGCAACCACAACATGTTGTGTTCCGGTGCCAGCGAAAAAACTAGGACTGGTGTCGAGCGTCGTACTCTTTTTAGGGGGGAGTGTTGTCGTCGAAGGCATACGGCACGAGTCGGAGGGCAACCCTCAGGACTTGTCGACCGCCGAAGATGCAGGTGTAACGACGCCGTCACGCCATATATAAAAACAACCGGGCCGCGAGGCCGCAACGGGAGGTCAGGAAGCCGATGAGCACAGCGCGTGCACCAGCCACTAATTCAGCCACAAATCGGGACGCCGCCGTGGATATTCCGCTGCAACCTGCGTCGTACGACATCTGGGACAAAAAGTATCGTCTGAAGGCGAAGTCCGGCGAGCCGGTCGACGCCACCATCGACGAGACCTATCAGCGCGTCGCGCGCGCGTTGTCCGACGTCGAGGCCACCGACGAGTTGCGCGGGCACTGGTACGAGCGTTTCCTGTGGGCGCTGCGCCGCGGTGCGATCCCCGCCGGCCGCATCACCTCCAACGCTGGCGCGCTGGCGCACAAGCCGGCCACCTCCACCATCAACTGCACCGTGTCGGGCACCATCCGCGATTCGATGGACGACATCCTGGAGAAGGTGCATGAGGCGGGCCTCACGCTGAAGGCTGGCTGCGGCATCGGCTACGAATTTTCCACGCTGCGTCCGCGCGGCGCGTACGTGTCGGGCGCCGGTGCCTACACCAGCGGCCCGCTGTCGTTCATGGATATCTACGACAAGATGTGCTTCACCGTGTCTTCGGCTGGTGGTCGCCGCGGCGCGCAGATGGGCACGTTCGACATCAGCCATCCCGACGCGAAAGAGTTCATCCGCGCCAAGCGCGAGGACGGCCGCCTGCGCCAGTTCAATCTGTCGCTGCTGATCACCGATGGTTTCATGGAAGCCGTCGAGCACGACCAGGATTGGCCGCTGGTGTATCCGGTGCACGTCAAGGAACAGCACGAGATTGATCTCGCCGATCCGGCCAAGGTGGTCTGGCGCGAATGGCCGACCCACGAGAACTACGTCGATCGCGAAGACGGACTGGTCGCCTGCAAGATCTACAGCACGATCCGCGCGCGGCACCTGTGGGACATGATCATGGTCTCGACGTATGACTACGCCGAGCCTGGGTTCATCCTGATCGACAAGGTCAACGAGATGAACAACAACTGGTGGTGCGAGCAGATCCGCGCCACCAATCCCTGCGGCGAACAGCCATTGCCGCCCTACGGTTCGTGCCTGCTCGGCTCGATCAACCTAACCACGTTCGTGCGCGATCCGTTCGGCCCCAAGGCACGCTTCGACTGGGACGAGTACCGCGAAGTGGTGAAGGTATTCACCCGCATGCTCGACAACGTGGTGGAGATCAACGGCCTGCCGTTGCCGCAGCAGCGCCACGAAATCGAATCCAAGCGCCGTCACGGCATGGGCTTCCTTGGTCTGGGTTCCACCCTGACCATGCTGAAGCACCGCTACGGTACCGCCGATGCGGTCAGCTTCACCGAAGATGTGTCGCGCGAAATGGCCGTGGCCGGCTGGGAAATGGCGCTGGATCTGGCCAAGGAAAAGGGCCCGGCTCCGATCCTCACGCAGGATTTCACCGTCACCGGCGACATGCTGCGCAAGCGCCCGGAAATGGTCACCGACGGTTACAAGGTTGGCGACAGCATCCCCGGCCGCGTGCTGCATGCGAAGTACAGCCGCTACATGCAGCGCATCGCTTCGGTGGCGCCGAACCTGGTCGAGTAGCTTGCCGAAACCGGCGCGCGCTTCACCCATCACAGCTCGATCGCGCCGACCGGCACGATCTCGCTGTCGCTCGCCAACAACGCCAGCAACGGCATCGAGCCGAGCTTCGCCCACAGCTATTCGCGCAACGTCATCCGCGAAGGCAAGAAGTCCAAGGAAAAGGTCGAGGTGCTCAGCTACGAGCTGCTCGCCTACCGCGCGCTGATCAACGCGGACGCCAAGGTGTTCACCGACGACGCGGCCAGCAAGTTGCCGGAGTACTTTGTTTCCGCCGACGACATCAGCCCGAAAGAGCACGTCGATATCCAGGCCGCCTCGCAGAAGTGGATCGATTCGTCGATCTCCAAGACCGCGAACGTGCCCACCGATTACCCCTACGAAGACTTCAAGGACATCTACTTCTACGCCTACAAGCAGGGCCTGAAGGGATGCACCACGTTCCGTTTCAACCCCGCCGCGTTCCAGGGTGTGCTGGTGAAAGAAGCCGACCTTGAAAGCACCCTCTACCGCTTCGAGCTGGAAGACGGTAGCGTTGTCGAACTGAAAGGCAACGAGCAGGTGGAGTACGACGGCGAAATGCATTCCGCCGCCAATCTCTTCGATGCCCTGAAGGAAGGCTACTACGGTAAATTCTAGGCACGCATGCGCCGCGGAGTTGCACACCGCAAACTCCGCGAGCATGTACGACTCAGAAGTTACTGCCAGTTCTGAAACGTCGCCCGTCTTGGGCGCGTGACAACTCAAGAAGTCCATCGGAGGGGAACATCAGCATGTCCATTGATACCGCCATTGAAGTGAATAGCAGCGAAGCACCGGTTGTTACCGAGGTGCCCGTCGTCAGCGTCCCGGCGCCGCCGGTCGCGGCACCTGTCGCCGCCGTGCCCGTAGCACCTGCGGCACCTGCCGCACCGAAGAAAAAGGCCGCTGCCAAGAAGAAGGCAGCTCCGGTGAAAGAGGCCGCGGCGGAGAAAGCTGCGCCCAAGAAGGCTGCAGCGAAGAAAGCCGCGCCGAAGAAGGCTGCTGCCAAGAAGGCTGCACCGAAGAAGGCTGCTGCTAAGAAAGCAGCGCCAAAGAAAGCCGCTGCCAAGAAAACCGTAAAGAAGGCTGCCGCGAAGAAGGTCGCCAAGAAGGCTGCGCCGAAGAAGGCTGCCGCCAAGAATGTCGTGAAGAAGGCAGCCAAGAAGGTCGCCAAGAAAGTTGTGAAGAAGGCTGCCGCCGCGAAGAAAGCGGTGAAGAAGGCCGTCAAGAAGGTGGTCGGCAAGGCGAAGAAAGTTGCCAAGAAGGGCGTTGCCGCCAAGAAAGTTGCCAAGAAGACTGCAAAGAAGGTCAGCACCAAGAAGGTCAGCAGCAAAAAGACGGCCAGCAACAAGGCCGCACCAAAGAAGGCGGCAGCAAAGAAGTCCGCCAGCAAGAAAGCCGTCGCCAAGACGGTAAAGAGGTCCACTGCCAGCAAGAAAGCGAGCGTCAAGACGGCACGTAAACCTGCCGCCAAGAAGGCCGCTGCAAAACGTAAGTAAGCGATGCCGCATCCGGCCCGGCCTCGCGGTCGGGCCGGATGTTTTCTCCGCACCGCTGGGTGCGTGAAGCGCAACACAGTGCAGGTCAGGCTTTCATAACACCGCACGTCACCGACAGAAGAAGCGAACACCATGGCAATCAAAATCGACAAGAAGATCACCGGCTACAACGTGGTCAAACCCGAAGACAAGGTTGCCGCCCCCGCGGTCACTTCCGCCGCGCCGAAAGAGGCGCCGATGGCCGAAGTGATCCAGATGCACGAAAGCGTGGAGCGCCCCGAGACCCTGGTCGGCTCCACCTTCAAGATCAAGTCACCGCTGTTCGAGCACGCGCTGTACGTCACCATCAACGACATCGTGCTCAACGCCGGTACGCCACACGAACTGCGCCGCCCGTTCGAGATCTTCATCAACTCGAAAAACATGGACCACTTCCAGTGGATCGTGGCGCTCACCCGCATCCTGTCCGCCGTGTTCCGCAAAGGCGGCGACGTCACCTTCATCGTCGAAGAGCTGAAAGCCGTCTTCGACCCCCGCGGCGGCTACTTCAAAGCCGGCGGCGTCTACATGCCCAGCATCGTCGCCGAGATCGGCGGCGTGATCGAACAGCACATGAAAAACATCGGCCTGATCCACGACCCGGAGATGGACGACGCCACCCGCCGTCTGATTGCCGAGAAGCGCGCTGCGTACGAAGCGGTCGGTGCAAAAAAAAACTCTGACGTAAGCACCGCCTCTGTGGGAGCGACTTCAGCTGCGAAAAACGCCGAGGAATCCTCGGGCTTCCCACCTGGCGCGACGCTGTGCGTGAAGTGCAATACGCAGGCGTTGGTGCTGATGGATGGGTGTCAGACGTGCTTGAATTGTGGGTATTCGAAGTGCGGGTGAGTGGCTCGGCAATTTCCCGCTGATTGCCGTGGAATCACAAATCATTCCCTTTCTGAAATGGGCTGGCGGGAAGCGCTGGCTCGTAGCTGCTCGGCCGGATCCGCAACCGAGTCTGCAAGCCCGTGATCGGACCCGCGCTGATGATGTCTTCCGTTACGTCGAGATCTTCTGCAATCGAAGCCAAAGTGTTGAAAAAGGTGCTTCGTTCCGCAATACTGCCTGCAACACACCCGCCACGCCTCTGCAGCGATCTACCGCCGCACGCGCAAATAGGCGGGTTTTTTTTGGTCACGCAGGGATGGCGCGGCGATGGTTCAGTACACTAAGGGACCACTGACGTTCGACGACCAGCTGCAGCAGCTCCAACAGCGTGGTCTTCAGGTCGCCGACCCAGCCCGCGCGACTCTGTACTTAGAACGAGTTGGCTACTACAGGCTGATGGGTTATCTGTTTCCATTCCGCGAGCTGGCCAGCGACGATTACCGGCCGGGCGCCTCCTTCGAGGCGGCGATAAGGTTCTACGAATTCGACCAAGTACTACGCGTTTTTGTCATGGAAGCGATTGGGCACATTGAGGTCGCTGTACGTACTGCCGTTACCTACCAGCTGGGCCACGCCTACGGCGCGTTCGGGCATTTCGATCCGGCAAACTTCGCATTCGACGACGCATGGCACGCAAAGTGGTTGGCCGGGGTGGACTATGAGGTTGGCCGCGCACGTGAAACATTTATCGATCACTACAAAAGCAAATACACCCAGCCAGCATTCCCTCGGGTACCTATCTGGATGGCCAGCGAGGTCATGTCGCTGGGGACGCTCTCCTGGTTGATAAAGGCGATGCACGCTGCGGATCGGAAGGTGGTCGCGTCGTGCTTTGATCAGCATGCTTCAGTCTTCGTGAGCTGGCTCCATGCGGTCAGCGTCGTGCGTAATATTGCCGCGCACCATGGCCGCCTATGGAACCGGGTACTTGGCGTGCAACCTGTTCGACCAAATAACGGGCCATGGCAACACATGGCGGCGCTCTATCCGACCGATCGCATGTATTTCACGTTGCAGGTCCTCCGGGCGCTGCTGATGTGCAGTGCGGCCGATGCGGAGGCTTGGTGCAACCAAGTTAGCAACCACCTTCGCCCATTACTTGCGACGTCGGAGAACCGGCGCAGCATGGGCGCTCTTCCTGGATGGGAGGAGCACCCACTGTGGCGCATCTGATCCAGCCTCTGGTGCGAGCCTGGGGTCAGGTTCATTTTTTGCCATCTCAGGCGACAGCTCCGAGTATTAGGAAATAAATCTGACCCAGCTCCGTGGCGTCTTTGCCGCGTTCACTGACCCGCAATGAGAAATGGTGACTCCTCCTCATTCGGTTGCCCAGCCTAGTCACGCGTCGACGGCCAGAAGCTCTCATGCAAGGCGTGGTCCAGTTGGTCGGCGAGGCGATCGAAACATCGGGCTAGAGCGCTGGGCGAGAGCTGGAGATGGTCCGCTTCGTTGCTGATGCGCGCAGTGAGGTCGGCCAGCAGTCGGATCTCTTCACGCGTATGTCATCGGCTTCCCCCGGGTGATGTAGCAAACAGTCTAACGAACAAGCGCGACAGGCGCGTTAGCGCTCATTACCGTAAAGCATAGGTAGATCAACAAAGAGGTAGAGGTATCTGTCAGCGGTTCGTCGTTAGCAAAGATCTCAGCCTTTTTTGCGCGACTATCGGGAAAGCACGCTTTCCCGTTCCCGTCGCCACATCAACAGGCCAGCTACGGTGCACCAAGCGAACCAGCTGAGAAAAAGCGATCGTTGAGCGAGGCCATTCACTGGCTTCAAATGCTGCCAAAGCCACGACTGCGGAAACAGCGGGCTCAGGTACAAGGCCATGGCGAGCCATAAAAGCGCAAAGAAGATCCATGAGCTGACGACGAGCGTCTTGGCTTTCGGGTCGCTTCGCCAGGCAAGCGCGAGCGCCAAGGGGGTTTGGTAGCCGAAGATTTCGGACAGGCCGAAGACATTGTGGAGAGGGTGGGGGAAGGCGAAGATGCCCACCCCTAGCGCCGATAGCCCTGCACAGATTGTCAGATACGCGGCAACCTGGGAGCGTCCGGCTTGCGATGAAAAGTCCCGGATGGCTGACGCAAAAATCAGCGTGCAAGCGGCAACGCAAGCCAGCATGACGGTGAAGGGGATTCTGGCTGGAGAGCCTACTTCGCCGATCTCGCTTACGGTCTGATGGACTTGACTGTAGCCAGGGACCATCAGCGCCAATCCCGCTACTCCTGCACAAAAAATGGCGGCGGATGCAGGTCCAAACAGCAAGCGTTCGCTTCGTTTCATGCTGCGTCCTTGAGGCAAGGTAAGGTAGCCGAATCCTATTCGGAAACCGGGGCGGAGGCTGAGGTATCCCCACATTTCCCGGCGCCAGATCAACAACTTATGACGTCTTCGGGTGGCTAGAAGTGCGCGCATGGCGCAGTCTTCAAGGCGACGAAACCATACGAGGACCGCAGACCATG
>Ga0302178_10001498_pt1 | contig 19721 bp, 14 predicted proteins | sample I_Palsa_E1_3_FD_198790 | JGI IMG/M metagenome (GOLD analysis project Ga0302178, IMG submission 198790) | Peat permafrost microbial communities from Stordalen Mire near Abisko, Sweden - I_Palsa_E1_3 | ecosystem: Environmental > Terrestrial > Soil > Palsa > Peat permafrost | place: Sweden... | reverse complement strand
GATCGTCGCGGTCTGCGCGATTCTGACGTACGGCGGGGTGTCGCTATTTGTGGTGGTGTTTGCGGTGTATCCCTTCGCGGCCGAGCTGTACCGCCAAAGCAATATTCCCAAACGGCTGATGCCGGGTGCAATTGCCCTGGGTGCCTTCTCGTTCACCATGGACTCGCTGCCCGGCACGCCCCAAATCCAGAATATTATCCCCACCACCTTCTTCAAAACCACCACCTGGGCCGCGCCTTGGCTGGGCACGCTGGGTTCGGTGTTTATTGTGGTGGTTGGCCTTAGCTACCTGGAATGGCGTCGGCGCTCGGCCATGGCAAAGGGCGAAGGCTATGGGACCTCGCTGCAAAACGAACCTGAGCGGATTGAATCGCAAAGCCTGCCCAACCCACTGGTCGCGATTGCGCCGCTGGTGCTGGTCGGGGTTGCCAACTTCGCGCTGACCAAATTGATCCCGGTCTGGTACGGCGCAGCCTATACCGTCTCGCCCGACGCCCTGCCCGGCATGCATCCGGCTGTGGTGGTTCCGATCAAATCGGTCGTCGCGATCTGGGCCGTCGAAGGCGCACTGCTGCTTGGGATTATGCTGGTGGCGCTGACTGCCTTTAGACGTATGCGCGGACGCTTTGCCAACGGCACCAAGTCGGCGGTCTCGGGGGCACTGCTGGCGTCCCTGAACACCGCCTCCGAATATGGTTTTGGCGGTGTGATTGCGGCGCTGCCGGGCTTTATCGTGGTCGGCAATGCCTTGCAAAGTATTTCCAACCCGCTGGTGAAAGCCGCGGTTTCGGTCAGTTCCTTAGCCGGTATTACGGGCTCCGCTTCGGGCGGCATGAGTATTGCGCTCGCCGCCATGTCGGACACCTTTATCAAAGGCGCCCAGGCCGCCCATATCCCGCTTGAGGTCTTGCACCGCGTGGTCGCCATGGCCAGCGGCGGGATGGATACGCTGCCGCATAATGGCGCCGTGATTACCTTGCTGGCCGTGACCGGGCTCACCCATCGGGAATCGTATCGCGATATTTTTGCCGTGACGATCATTAAGACCCTCGCGGTATTTTTTGTGATCGGGGTGTTTTATTTGACGGGCTTGGTTTAGTCGCAGCCAAAGTGTCATAGGCGCCCGAAGGATCCAAGCGTCCGATGGGTCCTAAGCGTCCGACGGGTCCTAAGCAACATTAAGCAGCCGGTTTTAAATTTAGTGCCAAATCGGTCGAACTCCGCGCCCTCTCCTGAGTCCTAGTTGAGCCGACGTTAGGGCCACAAGTAGGACATAATCCGTCGACTAAACGACCCAAGTCATACCAAGCAAGCCGGATTTCCCGGTTTGCTTGGGCCGTAACACTTTGCCCGCTTGGATTGGGCCGCTTGGGCTTGACTTGACCCCTGCCACACCAGCAGACTCGCTACTTGGCCTAAGCTTGGCTTGCCTCAAAGCCGAAACCCGTCGCCTATCGATGCGTGTTTCAGCGCTGCTTACATTGACAGGACCGCATGCCTAAATTTTTATCCCGTTCTTTATTCCGTGCGTTTTCCCACGCGCTATCCATTGCGTCTTCCCGCTTAGCGCTCGGCCTATGCCTCGCGTTGTGCCTGCAACTGACTTATGCGGCCACACCCGTGACCAATCCCGTGGTGGCCGCCATGATGGCGCCGGCCGCCACCACCGCAGCATCGGCTGCGGCAGCGAGCAGCCCGTTCGTATCGAATGGCCTGATCGCGCAATTGGTCCATCAGACCGGCCATTGGGGGCGTTCGGCAGTTATCGAAGCCAAAGGCGCCAGTGGCGTGTTGCGCGGCTTTCCGGCCATCGCAAGCGGTTTGAATCAATTAGTCCATAGCCCGGAACAGCGCGCCCAAGCCTGGGGGGCTCTTTGGACGCTGGCGACCGTGATGTTCGCCGCACTGCTGGGCGAATGGTTGGTAGCGCGTTTGCTGCGGCACCCGCGCCGCCTGCTCGCGGCAAGCGCCGAACGTGATGACAAAATGGTGACGGACATCGCGGTGGCCCAGCAGCCGGAACTGGCCGCAGCAGCACAACGCGACGCAGCTGAGGATGCAGCACTCGCCCTCGACGATAAAACGCAGGCGGCCATGGTCAGCATCGACGCAGATGCGCAAGCCAACAGCGAAGTCGGCGTCGATACCAACGCCGATGCAGGCACGCTTGCACCCGTAGCCCAGGCTGGCGACAAAAGCGCGAAAACCGTCGCCGTACCGGTCAGCAACGCAAGCGCGAAAATTGCAGCAGCCCAGGCCGACGAGGCAAGCGCAAAAGCCGCCGCGGTCCAGGCCGACAAAGCAAGCACAAAAACCGTCGCCGCCCAGGTCAGCGGCGTTATATCGGCCAGCGCCCACTGGCATTTATTGAAGCGCCTACCGGCGATCCTGGTGCACTTCGCTCTCACGCTGCTGCCCCTGATCGCTTTTTTCCTGATTGTGACCGCCTTACCGTCGCTTCTGGTCGACGACGGCAGCACGGCGGAAAGCGTAATCGAAACCATCACCAATGCGTATCTGGTGGTCCGCACCGTTCTGACGATTGTCGGTTTGCTCACGGCGCCGGACGCACCGAGCCTGCGCCTGCTACAAATCTCCGATCACACCGCGCACCGGCTGCAATTGTGGATGATGTGGATCGTCGGGGTGATCGTACTGGGCAACGGCTTGGCCGACTCCGCGGCCGATCTCGGCCTGAGTAACGCCGCGCACGATGCCATCTTGCGCTTGGCCGTGCTGATCAGCCATGTGCTGGCCATCGCCGTGGTACTGCGTTATCGGCGGCCCATCAACCGCGTCATCCGGCGTCGCACCGAAAACAAACCCTCGGTGGCGTTACTGGGCGCCTGGCTTGCCGATATTTGGGCATTTATGGCGATTTTCCTGATCATCGCGCTGTGGTTCGCCTGGGCGCTCAATGTCAAGAACGGTCTATCCCGGGTGTTCGATTTACTCGGTCAATCGGTGGGCATTCTAGCGATCGCCCGCATCATCGCCATCGTTTTACTGGGCGCGCTGGCGCGCCTATTCAACCGCGGCGACGAGCCGGACGAGCAGTCGCCCGTGGTACGCCGCGCGCATCGCTATTATCCGGCGCTGCGGCGCGTGGTCTCGACCTTGGTGTCGTTCGTCACCGTGGTGATCCTGCTGCAAGCCTGGGGTATCGATTCACTGCGTTGGTTTAGCGCCGGTGCGATAGGCAAAAGTCTGATTTCGGCCGGCACCACGGTCGGCATTGCCTGTGTAGTAGCCTTGTTGATCTGGGAAAGTACCAATGCCTTGGTTGAGCGCCGGCTCGAGCGTTGGACGCAGAATGACGAGCGGGTCCGGGCGGCCCGCTTGCGCACCTTGCTACCGATGCTGCGCTCGGTGCTATTAATCGTGATCGGGCTGATTGTCGGCATGACCGCCTTAAACGAACTGGGCGTCAACACTGCGCCGCTGTTGGCCGGCGCCAGCATTATCGGGGTCGCGCTCGGCTTCGGCTCGCAAAAATTGGTGCAGGATTTTATCACCGGCATTTTCCTGCTGATGGAAAACGCCATGCAGGTCGGCGACACCGTGACGGTCGCTGGCGTATCCGGTACGGTCGAGTATTTATCGATTCGCACTGTACGTCTGCGTGCGGGAGATGGCTCGCTGTACACGATACCGTTCAGCTCGGTCACCACCGTCAACAATACCAATCGCGGCATCGGTAATGCGGCTGTCAAGATCAGCGTTGCCTACGATGCGGATATCGATAAGGTGGTCGCCACGCTGCGCGAGATCGGCGCCGATTTGCGCCTCGATCCGACTTACGCCGATATGATACTGAACGATTTTGAGTACTGGGGCATCGACGTGGTCGAAGGCGCGATGGTCACTATTTCCGGGCAAATGCGCGCCAAGGATAGTAATCGCTGGACCGTGCAGCGTGAATTCAATCTGCGTATTTTGCGGCGCTTTCGCGAGCTGGGGATTCCAATTGCCGACACGCAACGACGCGCGTTTTTGCAGGCCGATCCAGTGGCCGCGCCGGCTGTGCCCAACGCCCCACTGCAAGCGTCTGGGTCAGCACCGACGATGGACGACGCATCCATCGCCGCTACGCAAGAGCATGCGAAATCCGGCGACAATGCGCCGCCGAAATAAACTAACTTAATCGACCACCTTCAAGTGAGGATGGCGCTGCGCCGGCGCCAATCCTTCAAAGGCGCTGACATAGTCTAGCGCCATGCGGCGCGCGGTAAAACGCTCGTCGAAACGCTGTCTGACCAGTGCTCGCGGCAACAGGTGCAAACGCCCCACGGCGGCCACCGCTTCCGCTTCATTTTCAACGATAAACCCGGTCACACCGTGGTCTATCACTTCCGGCACCGAGCCGCGCCTGTACGCAACCACCGGTGTGCCGCAAGCCATGGCTTCGATCATGACCAGGCCGAACGGCTCCGGCCAATCGATCGGGAACAGCAAAGCATGCGCGCCCGAGAGAAATTCGGCTTTCTGGTGGTCGCTGATCTCGCCGATAAACTCGACATGAGGCAGATCGAACAGGGGTTTGATTTCTTTTTCGAAATACTCGCGATCGGCGGAATCGATCTTGGCCGCGATTTTGATCGGCATGCCGCACTGCTGAGCGATACGAATCGCCGTATCGACGCGCTTTTCGGGCGAGATACGCCCCATAAACGCCAGGTATTTTTGCTCGACAGCTTGCGGCGTATAGAGGTTTTCCGGCAAACCGTGATAAATCGTGCGTAACCAGTTGGCTTGCGGCAAGGTGCTACGTTGCGAATCGGAAATGGAAATCACCGGAGCATCGCCAAATGTGTCGAACACCGGTTGCTGCTCGGGCAAATCCAGGCGGCCATGCATAGTGGTCACAAAGGGGACATCCTGCCGGCCAAACAGCGAGAACGAGAAATAATCCAAATGAAAATGGAGCACGTCGAACTCTTCGGCCCGGCGTCGCACCAATTCCATCATCAGCATATGCGGCGCAATCCGGTCGCGAATCGATGGATCCAGTCGCAATGCCCGCGGCCACACGGCTTCCAAGGTCGCCGAGGTCTGAGAATCGCCGCTTGCGAACAAGGTGACTTCATGCCCCAGTTCGACCAACGCCTCCGTCAGGTAAGACACGACGCGCTCGGTACCGCCATATAGTTGAGGGGGTACCGACTCGGTCAGCGGCGCGATCTGGGCAATTCTCATATATAACTCCAAGATAGGGGAAGCATCGGCCCGACAAGACCGAAAACAGCACCCCGTCAGTATAAAAAGCAAGGCCCAGTGTCGGTTAGCCTGGCGGCAAAGTCTGCAGGTGTTGCAAACGCTGCCAGCTGTTACACGCTCGATACAAGTTACCGGGAACGGGGCTTGAGCTGCGGCAACGCGCGCAACCCCGATTCAACCCCTATTCCGTAGCCATGGAGTTTAACGTGTAGGACCTGGGATTGCGCGATAAATTGCATCGACAGCCGGCAGCGCTTCAGTTCAATTCATCGTTTTTCGGCTTACCCCAGGGCAACATCCGTTGCAGCACCGACTGCCGATCCCACCATTCATGCTTCAATGCGCCGGCCACATGCAACAGAAACAAGCCATAGAGCACATAGGCCAACCAGGAGTGGAGCCGGCCAAAAACGCCATGCAGGGTCAGTTTCAATTGCGGCTCGAGATGCATGATAAAACCGATGCGCGGCCACTGAAATAGATAGAACCACTGCATCGGATGGGTCGCGGCGTCTTTCCATGCGGAATCGTGCAGCCACCCCGACAGCGGAATAAGAAAGATCAGCAAGTACAATCCGATATGTGCGGCATGGGCGCCCGCCCGCTCGATTTTCGCAAATGCGCCCGGCAGTTCGGGCGGCCGATGCGTCAAGCGCCACAGCAGGCGCAAAATAGCCAAACCCAGCACCGTGATACCGATCGACTTATGGATATCCACCGCGGGGCGCCCCCAGGCGTCCGGCACCAGATCGAAACTCCACGCCAGCAGCACATTCAGTAAAATTAGGAGTGCAATCAACCAATGGAAAAACATGGCTGTACGGGTGTAGCGGGCGGACAGATTCATTGGGATTCACTCATAGGGATTGACTGAAAGGAATTGACGCACTGAGATTCACTCAAAGACTCAAAGCGGATTGCCATGACAAGAGGGACAGGTCGTGGACCGAATAGTTCGCCGGAAAACAGCATCACACCGAATAAGACGCCCACGCACGCCATTTTCATTTGCGTGCTACCGTAAGTGTAGCTTCACCCACGCACCCGTGGGTTTTCTCAGGTATTTGTTTTGATATCCAATCTTAAGCACGCTCTGGCTGCAGCATCACCTCGCCTCTCGCCACGCCCGACTCCGGTGACGAGTGTGGTGATTCACGGCGCGGTGATTGCGCTCTGGATTTTGCTGTTTGCCAGAGCATTCTACGCGCATGGCGTATTGGCCTGGGCAACGGGAATTGTATATGTCATCTATGACACGCTGTTACTGATGTTCGTTGCCTGGCAAACGCTGCGCTTGTTGAAACCGCCGAAATTACAGCATCCGTCCCAGCCCCCACGCGCGCGGCCCAGCTTGGGTGTGATTGTCGCCGCCTATAACGAAGCCACTGTGCTGCCCGCCACCCTGGCCGCACTGGCCGCCCAACGCGACCTGCCCGAGCAAATTCTGCTAGCGGACGACGGCTCGAATGATGCCACGGCCGAGATTCTGGCTCAGCACTTCGGGCTGATCCCGGCGGCCGACGGCGAAGTGAGTCAAGCCAGCCCGAGCCACTCGAATTTGCGTTGGCTACGGGTGCCCCATGGCGGCAAGGCACGCGCCTTGAATGCAGCATTGCAAAAGATCGAGACCGAGATTGTGATGACGGTCGATGCCGACACGCTGCTCGCGAACACTGCGTGTGGAGCGATGCGTGCTGCGTTTACCGTGGAGCCGGAGCTGGTTGCGGCAACGGGCATACTTGTGCCACGCTGCGGCAAGAATCTTTCGGGGCGCATGTTCGAATGGTTCCAGACCTACGAATATATCCGCAACTTTATCTCCCGAGCGGCCTGGATGCAGGCCGACAGCCTGCTATTGGTGTCCGGCGCCTTTGCCGGCTTTAGACGTGAAGCGGTATTGACTGTGGGCGGCTTCGATCCCGCATGTCTGGTCGAGGATTATGAATTAATCCACCGCCTGCGCCGCTACGCCGTGGAACAGGGCAAACACTGGCAAGTACGCGTGCTGGGTACGGCTCACGCCATCACAGAAGCGCCCAGCACCTTGCCGGCATTTTTACGCCAACGCCGTCGGTGGTTTGCCGGGTTCTTGCAAACCCAGTACTGGAATCGCGACATGACCGGCAATCCCCGCTTTGGCTTGCTGGGGACCTTGATGATGCCGGTTAAAGCCATCGATACGCTGCAGCCGGTATATGGACTCAGCGCATTTTTACTGCTGCTGGGGTTTCTGATCATGGGCCGGGTTTCGATACTGCTGCCCGTATTTAGCTTGATCTCCGCCAAGATCGTGGTCGATTTCGGTTTTCATCTATGGTCGGTTTATTTATACCGCCGCTGGATCGGCGATCGCACCCATTCGAATCTGTTTTTCGCGTTCACCGCCTCGCTGGTAGAACCTTTCAGCTTCCAGATATTGCGCCATGCCGGCGCAACCTTGGGCTGGGTGCAGTTTCTTGCCGGACGCAGGAACTGGGGCGTTCAACAACGCGTCGGTCTCGATACACCGACCGAATAACGTGGCCGCGTTCGCGCTTGAGCGGCGGCAGGCTTTAAGCACGCACCGGGCTGGACACACAGTTGCGGCCCTTGTGCTTGGCAATATAGAGCGCCTCATCGACGCGCGCCAACATCGAACTCTCGCTACTGGAGACGTCCGGTATCAAGCTTGCAAAACCGATGCTCACCGTCACGTAGGGCGCGACATCGGAGCTCACGTGAGGAATCTGCATCTGCTCGATGGCCGCGCGCAGTTTCTCGCCGATATCCGCAGCATCGCGTTCATCGCAGGCGGACAATACCACGATAAATTCCTCGCCGCCGTAGCGGGCAATCACGTCGATCGACTGCGGTAGCGTGGCGCGTAAAGTTTTGGCGACGGTAATCAACACCTTGTCGGCGTTCGGATGGCCGTACCGGTCGTTATAGGCTTTGAAAAAATCGATATCGAGCATCACCAGCGAGATGGGCATTTGCTGGCGCCTGGCGCGACGGAACTCAAGCGGAAAGCGCTCATCGAAATGACGTCGATTCATCAGCCCCGTAAGTCCATCGGTGAACGCCTGTTCTTTGAGCGTTTCCGCTTGTGCGCGCAATTTCCGCTCACGCACCACTGAGGCGCTGACATCGCTGATTTGCACGACGCAATAGCGTTCTCCGCCCTCTCCTTTGAGCGGCAACACATGAATACTCTGCTGTATGCGTTCCGGCTGATCGCCGCCTTTGCGGTAATCGAACAGCGGCAAAATAGCGCCATGCAAGGCATTCGACAACAGGCTGGGCAAACCGTATCTGAGAGCGTTATCGATGGCGATACCCAAGGCATTGGGCAAACCGTCGGCAAATACAGAAGCAATCCCGACACCGACCGGATCGTCGACCACCACACTGCCGCGCTGCCGCATCCAGGTGTTCCACAGCAACACGGAGCGCTGGGCGTCAAGCAAAATGAGACCTAAGCTCATGGCGTTGACGACTTGAGGCAACATTTTATGCAAATGCGTACTTTCGTCGCCGGGGACCAAAACGGAACTCATCAAATCTTTCCGAGAAAACGATCGATGTGGGCCATCAACATATCAAGTGAGGGATAGCTCAACAAAAATGCGAGGAAGCCCTGCGTATTGCGTTTTTCGATAATCATGTCGATATTCAAAATCAACATCAAGGGCTGCCCCGGATCATCGATCGAATTTTTCAACAAGGTACTTAAGCTCTCAATCGAATAGCTCGGCAAGGTCGCTTCAAAGGAAACGCCGAGCACGTCGGCCATGGCCGACAAGCAGGCATTCAAAATGATATTGCCGACCTCGCACATGGTTTCCTGCTCAAGCTCGGACAGTTCTTCGACACTCATGGTACCGCCCAGCATATCGCGCACGATTTCCAAGGCATTGGCTTCTGGAAACAATAACATCGCCTGCGCGTCGAAAGGCCCTGCGTAAGACTGCAGCACCGCGCCCAGCCGCGCTTGTCCCAAACCTAGCGCGTCGATATCCACATCGGCGACATCGTAAAGCTCGATACGAGGCACCGAAAGTTTGACGCTACTGGCGACCACACTACTCAGACTGGCCGCTGCCCGGCCCGCACCGATATTAAATATTTCGGTCAAGGCCTCCATTTGAATCTCTGAGATTTTGTTCAAAATTACCCCAAGAAGAATGCAATGGCTTGCGCTACGGTTTTCTCAGTGACGGGCTTGGCAACGAATTTGGCGCCCAGTTCCGCGGCGCGCAGTTGCATACTTTCTTGGATATTGGCCGAAAATATCGCTATTTTTATATCCGGATATTTCTCGCGGATGATTTGCACGGCGTCGGTTCCGGGCATGCCCGGCATATTGATATCCATGGTGCAAAAATGCGGGGCGTCATGCGCGATATTTTCAAGCGCTGCCGGGCCGCTTTCCGCTTCGACGATCACCCAGTTCGGCTGCAGAGCCTTGACAAAGCTTCGGATCATCATCCTCGAAACACGGCTATCGTCGGTAATAAGCAAGGTTTTCACGCTGCTGTCTGATGTCATAGTGCCGCCTCACTTATGCAATTATTCAGTTTCGAGGGGCTGCCCATTCGGACCATCGCGATCCGAATGTCCGCGGTTCGAGCGATCCCGCGATGCGGGCCAATCTGTGACGCGGGCCCCGAGACAAGGCTGCTACTCGGATTAATGATACGCCTGCCTTGAGCATAATTGAGTATCTGCTTACCCACCGTGTGTGCTGTTTTGACACACCACCTCGATGGTCGACGCCCAGGTGCTTGACTCCGCATGCTCTAAACACCCATTCACCGCCTGAATTCGACCGTTAGTCGCAATCTACTGGATGCCACCGGCTCGCTTTGCGATAGTCAGGCCATGCCACCGCCCCGGCCCGACTTTCACAAGGAATGAACATCATGCCGACCGTTCTAAGCCACGACCTCAACCGCAACCTTAGCCATGACCTTAGCCATGACCTTAGCCACGACCTTAGCCACGACCTTAGCCACGACTCAAGCCCCGCGCACGCCGGGCTGTTCCATCCCGCCAGCCCATGCCTCGCGGGTCTGATGCTGGTGGGTCTGCTGAGCGCGGGCGCGGCCCAGGCCGCCGACTTGAATATCAGTATTCATAATCTACGCAGCGACACGGGCACGGTATATGTCGCCTTGTATGACAACGCCGAGAGCTTCAAAAATCGCAACAAAGGCCTGGCCGGACAATACCTTCCGGTACACGGCAGCAGCGTCACGGCAACGTTCCGAGGCCTGCAGCCCGGGCGCTACGCGCTCTCAGTATTTCACGACGAAAGCGGCAGTGGCAAGCTCGATACCAATTTACTGGGCCTACCCACCGAACGCTACGGTTTTTCCCGCGATGCGGTTGGCAATATGGGCGCGCCGAGCTTTGACGCCGCGGCCATCGACCTGACGGTAGACAGCAATATCGTCGTCAACCTGCGTTAACCCCTGTACCGGAACTCGCCATGAACCTCAAACAGATCCCGCCCGCGGTCGACCTGCAGCGCCGCCAGGTGTTACACACGTTGGGCGCGGCGGGCGCCGCGGGTCTGCTAAGCGGCCTGCCACGCAGCGCGCATGCGGCCGGCGCCGACGACTGGCAAAGCCAGTTCGATGCAGCGCTCAAAACGGAAGATTGGGCGCTAGGCTACCGCACACCGAGCGGCGACCTCAGCGCCACGGATATTCCCGTACGCGGGCGCTTTCCGCTTGCAGTCCAAGGTCTGCTGTTTCGCAACGGCCCGGCCATGCACGATCTAGCGCGTGAACGCTATCACCATTGGTTCGCCGGCGACGGCATGGTGCAGCGCTTCGCGCTCGGTGAGAATGCGGTCAACCATACGGGTAAATACGTACGAACCAGCAAATATCTCGCGGAAACCCAGGCTCGACAACGGCTATTCGAGGCTTTCGGCACCCCCAAAGCGAATGTTTTGCCAATCGCCTCGCCCGACTCGATCAACGTCGCCAATACCAGCGTACTGCCAGTCGCAGGCGAGCTGCTCGCGCTCTGGGAAGGCGGCTCGGCGACTCGGCTCGACTTGCAAACGCTGGACACGCATGGCTACAAAACCTGGCGCAACGATTTGGCCGGCTTACCGTTCTCAGCCCACCCCAAGGTCGATCCAGATGGTTCGATCTGGAATTTCGGCGTCGGCTCGGGTCAGGGCATGCTGATCCTCTATCAGATTGGCGCAGACGGGCAATTGCGCCGCGCAGAGGCAATTGCTGTGCCCGATGTGCCGCTGATTCATGACTTTGCCGTGACGGATAAGCATGTGGTATTTTTGATGCCGCCGCTGGTCATGGATCGCGACCTGTTCGGCGCCCAGGGCTTTCTCGACGCCCACGTCTGGCGGCCGGAGCTCGGTATGCGGGTGCTGGTAATCGACAAAAACGACTGGAGTTCACGCCGCAATCTAGAGTTGCCCCCGGGTTTCCTGTTTCACCTGGGCAATGCCTGGGAGGACTCAGCCGGCGTCATTCGTCTCGACTACGTGCGCAGCGACGACGCCACCGTGCTGTTCAAAACCACCCGCGAAGTGATGCGCGGGCGTTATCTCAAAGCCCCCGATGTCAGGCTCACGAACGTGACCTTGGACCTCACGCGAGGCGTGGCATCCCAGGAGATTTTGCCGATCGACGCCGAATTCCCGCGCATCGATGCGCGCCTGACCGGTCTGCGCCATCGCTATCTGATCCATACCACGCAACCCCGCTCCGACCGGCCCGGTTATAGTGCTATCGCACGCACCGATGTCGAAACCGGACACAGCCAGGTGTACACCTACGGCGCGGATCATTTTGCCGAAGAACATCTCTACGTTCCCGATGGCTCGGGCCCAGGCTGGATACTCGGAACCTCACTGGATCTCAAGCAAAGCAAAACGCTGCTCTGCTGCTTTGCCGCCGACCGCCTGGACGAAGGCCCGGTAGCGCAGGCCACCTTGCCTTATGCACTGCCACTGGGCCTGCATGGACAGTTTATTTAAAGCTTATGCAAATCCTGCTTTGGAGTTCTAAATTATGCTGATACAGACAATTCAACACATCCCTTTCTGGGTGTTTATTTTATTTGCCGCGCTGGTCTATCTGGGCATCTCGCGAACCCGGCAGCGGGCGGTGCCGGTGCGGCGTCTGCTCACGATGCCGCTGGCCATTGCCGCCTACTCGCTTTACGGTGTGTACTCGGCATTTGGGGGTGGCGCGCAGGCTGTGACTGGGCTCGATTCCGTTCTGGCGATGGGTCTGCTAGCATGGCTGATTGCGGCAGGCGCCGCATTGCTTGTCATGTATCAATTAGGCCCGCGACGCGATGTCACTTATCTGCCGCAGGCTCAACAATTTCTGGTGCCTGGCAGCTGGTTGCCGCTGGCCAGGTTGATGGGTATTTTCGTGATCAAATTTGGCATTGCCTTTGCGTTGGCAACGCAAGCAGCGCTGCACAGCTCGGCGCCATTTGCGCTAAGCACGGGAATGCTGTCCGGTGCGCTGAGCGGCACGCTGGTCGGCGCGGCATGGCGTATCTGGCGCGTGATGCTGGTGCATGAAGCACGCCTCGGCTCGCTCAGCCCCGCAGACCTCTATGCAGGAAAGTAAACCCACACATTTTGCTATGCCGATCATCAAAAATAAATGGCTGGGTGTCAGCATCATCGTATTTATCGCCAATGCGGTGATCGCCTTGTTGATGACACCGCACAACGAGTGGGGCGTCGATTTTACGGCGATGATGGTGCATTCGGAATGCATCGGCTTCGCCATTTTCGGTATTTATCGCTTACTTGCCGTGACCTTATTTGCCCGGCGCGACTTTGGTCTCCTGCGGCAATTGGTCAGCGCGGTATTTGCGGGGCCGATCGGTTATATGCTGGGAACGGTGCTTGCGGCAACCTTGCTGGGAGAACCCGAGCCGCTCGGCGAACTACTGCAGACCTCGCCGGTGTTGATAGGCTTCACGGTCGCAGCCTCCGCATGTGTCAGTTATTTTTTATGGACGCGCCGCCGGCTCGGTGAAGAAACGGCTGCTCATGCCCGTGCCCAAAGCCTCGCCGCCGAAGCCCAGCTTAAATTGCTGCAGACGCAGATCGAGCCGCATATGCTGTTCAATACATTGTCGACCCTGCATACGCTGATCGACATCGACCCGCCCCGCGCGCAAGCCATGCTGGACCAGCTCATCACCTATTTGCGCAGCACCCTGGCCGCTTCGCGCGCCGAACACATCACCCTGCACAACGAGTTCGAGCAGTTACGCGCCTATTTGCAATTGATGTCCTTGCGCATGGGCGCGCGACTTACGTTTACACTGGAGCTTCCGGAGAATTTGCAAAGCACCACCGTGCCGCCGATGTTGCTGCAGCCCTTGGTCGAAAATGCCATCAAGCATGGCCTAGAGCCGAAAATCGAAGGCGGTTGCATCACGGTTAGTGCAAGCCTCACTTCCGGCAAGCTGTTACTTGAAGTGCGCGATACCGGCCTCGGCCTTCAGGATGGAGAATTTAGCGGCGGCTTCGGACTGACGAATGTGCGCGAGCGTTTATTCGCACTATACGGCCAGCATGCCGCCCTGAAGATCGATTCGCTTTCGCAAGGTCTTGCGGTTCTGATTACTCTACCTCACGCTAAATCATGAGATCTTTTCCGACCGCCTTGCTCGCCGAAGACGAACCGGTGCTGGCCGAAGCACTGCAACGCCTGCTCGCGAAAGCCTGGCCCGAGCTGCAATGGGCTGCCGTAGTCGGCGACGGCATTTCGGCGGCCCAATTGGCGTTGCAGCATTTGCCCGATCTATTATTCCTCGATATTCGCATGCCGGGCAAAAGCGGCCTGGAGGTTGCCGAAGAAGTGCTCGACGAGTGGCCCAATCAAGGCCCCGAGGCCCGCCCCGCACCGTTGATTGTGTTTGTTACGGCCTACGAAGAATTCGCGGTCGCAGCGTTCGAACGCCAGGCGGCCGACTATATCCTCAAGCCCGCGACGCTTGAACGCCTCGCCAAAACGGTACAACGGCTGCAAGCGCGCTGCGCCGAACGGCAGCGCATCCCGGCAAGCGGCGAACTTGCCGCACTGTTGGCTCAGATCCAGGCGCTGCATACGTCGCCCACGGCCGCGACCACTTCTGCAACCGCGACGAGCACCGCAAGCACCCCGCTGGAAACGCTGCACCTCGGTGTCGGCAATACCGTGCGCTTGGTTGGGCTGGCCGACGTACAGTATTGCGAGGCCACCGACAAATACCTAAACGTCGTCACCACCGCGGGTGAAGGTTTGATACGCCTTAGCTTGCGCGAGCTGATGATGCGTGTGGCGCCCGGCGCCTTGATGCAGATTCATCGCAGTATCATTGTGAACCCGAAACATATCGTCTCGGCAAGCCGGGACGATGCGGGTCATATGACGCTGAACTTGCGCGACAGCACACGCACCCTACCCGTTAGCCGTGCTTTTGCGCATCAGTTTAAGGCGATGTAAAACAGCCAGCGCAGCGCTTCCCCGGCCATCCTTCTGGTTGGCCGGCTAAAGCTTATCGATCTGTGCCTTAAGCCGACCGTCGTTACTCGTATGCACATGCACCAAAGGCGTCTCAGGATGGACATAGCGATAGGCCCGGCGCAAACCCAACGCAGCCTCATGGAATGCCGACAGGATCAGCTTATGTTTATTCGGATAGAGCGCAATGTCGCCCAGCGCGAAAATGCCCGGGCGGCTGGTCTCGTAATTCGAGGTATCGACCGCGATGCGCCCTGCCCGGTTGGCCAGCTCCCAGTGGTTCAAATCCCCAAGATCGGCAACCAAGCCATACAACACAATCAAATGGTCGCAGGGCAGCGTAAGCGGCCCCGACTGTTGCAACACGTCGATCGCGCATAGACGTCCGTCCGCGCCGCTCTTCAAAGCTTGCACCGTACCGGTGACAATCTCCAACTCGCCTCGCTGAGCGGCCTCGCGCACCGCGTCGGCGGTGGCCGCCGCGGCGCTGAAGACCGAGCGTCGGTGCAACACCGTGACCCGCGCCGTCGATTTCAGCGCCAGCGCCCAATCGAGGGCGGAGTCGCCGCCGCCCGCAATCACCACACGCGTATCGGCAAAACGCGCGACATTGCGCACCGCATAATGCACCTGCTGTTCTTCCAGCGCAGGGTCGACCGCGACGGCCAGGCGTTGCGGCGTAAATGCGCCATTGCCCGCGGCCACCAATACCGCGGCTGCGTCGTAGTGCACACCGAGTGACGTGCCGATGCGCCAGCGCCCATCGTGCAGTTGCACCAAGGTACTGGCGGCGCTGTTGTAATGAATCTTCGCACCCAGGGAAACGGCTTGCGCGGCCAGCCGATCGGCAAGTTCCTGGCCGGTGCAGCTCGCAATCGCCGGGATATCGTAAATAGGTTTGGCGGGATAGAGCTCGACACATTGACCGCCGGGCCGGTGCGTGGCCTCCAACACCTCGCATGACATACCCAGCACCCCGGCCTGGAACGCGGCGAATAAACCGGCCGGCCCCGCGCCGATAATCACAATGTCAGTCTGGACCGAGGCCGGGCTCGCAACCACTTCGGTCAACTCCTGCACGTCATTCGCTTCATCCACCCTATCAACGCTCGCGTTCATTACGAATACTCCCAATAGAACCGCTTTACTCCGACGGCCCTGGCACCAGGACTTCACGGGTGCCGCCGTTGCTCATCGAAGACACCAAGCCGGCGCTTTCCATTTGTTCGACCAGCCTTGCGGCACGGTTATAGCCGATCCGGAACTGACGCTGCACCGACGAGATCGAGGCGCGCCGCGAACGCAATACAAACGCCACAGCCTCATCATAGAGCGGATCGGCTTCGACATCAGGCACATCGCTAAAACCCTCCTGCCCGGCATTCTCATCGGAGGGGCCGGCCAAGATGCTTTCCTCGTATTCGGGCTCACCGAACTGTTTCAAATACTCGACCACGCGATGCACTTCTTCGTCGGCGACAAAGGCGCCGTGCACCCGTTGCGGATAGCCCGTGCCGGGCGGCAGGAACAGCATATCGCCCTGCCCCAGCAAACTTTCCGCCCCCATCTGGTCAAGAATCGTGCGCGAGTCGATTTTCGAGGAAACCTGAAACGCGACACGGGTTGGGATATTGGCTTTTATCAGACCGGTGATCACGTCGACCGATGGCCGCTGCGTCGCCAGTATCAAATGGATACCCGCGGCGCGCGCCTTCTGCGCCAGACGCGCAATCAGTTCCTCGATTTTCTTGCCGGCCACCATCATCAAATCGGCCAACTCGTCGATAATCACCACAATCAAGGGCAGCGTTGACAGCGGCTCAGGCGCTTCGGGCGTCAAGCTAAACGGATTGGTCAGATATTTTTCCGCTTGCTGCGCCGCACGGATTTTCTGGTTATAACCCGCCAGATTGCGCACCCCCAACGCCGACAACAAGCGATAGCGCCGCTCCATTTCGCCGACGCACCAGCTCAGCGCGTGCGCCGCCAGCTTCATATCGGTTACCACCGGTGCCAGCAGATGCGGAATCCCTTCATAGACCGAGAGCTCCAGCATCTTCGGATCGATCATAATCATGCGGACTTCTTCGGGCGTGGCTTTATAGAGCAAGGACAGTATCATCGCGTTAATCGCCACCGATTTACCCGAACCCGTGGTCCCCGCCACCAGCATATGCGGCGCCCGCGCCAGGTCGGCGACCACCGGATTGCCGGTAATATCCTTACCCATAGCCATCGTCAAATGCGACTCGTGATTGCGATACGCATCAGATTCAAGAATTTCCGAGAGTCGTATCATCTGCCGCTGCGCATTGGGCAGCTCCAGGCCCATGCAGGTCTTGCCGGGTATGGTTTCAACCACGCGCACCGAGGTCACGCCCAAGGCCCGGGACAAATCCTTCATTAGCCCGACAATCTGACTGCCGCGCACGCCGACCGCCGGTTCGATTTCAAAGCGCGTAATCACGGGACCGGCGTCGGCGCCGATCACCGATACCGGCACTTTGAATTCCTTGAGCCGCTGCTCGATCAGTTGGCCTTTTTCCAGCAGCGCCTGTTCGGAAACTGTTTCGGCGCTGGGCGAGGCCCGCGCCAGTAAAGATACCGGCGGTAATTCGATCGCCATTGCCGCAGGGGGCGCGAAGGTAAAGCTGCCGGGAGGCGGCGACGGACTTGCCGCGCTGGAAACTGTGTTGACCACTGTGTTGACCACTGTATCGGCCACCGTACTGGCAGCAGTTGCGGCGGGCAAAGCCAAGCCGCGGCCGGCCAATGGCCTAACAAGTTCGAGCGGGGCCGGCTCGGGGTCCCACTCAGGGTCCGGGTTCAGCGCTGAGACGACCGAAGCCGGGACCAAGGTTTCATTCGCCGCCGGCTCCCACGGTGGCGCGACACGATCGGCAACGAATTGGCCACGCGATATTGAGACCGCCTCCGATCTTGGCTCCGATAGTGGCACGTCCTTCGAGAGGGGGGCGACTTCAACTCGCGCTGAACTTGCCACATCTTCGGGCATGTCGGCCGCTGCGTCAAAGTCAGCCACGAACTCCGCCACAATCGGCTCGGGTGTCGCGGCTTCGCTGTACGGGTCAAGAGAAATGGGCTTGGTCACTTCCTGCGCCAAGGCATCGATCACATCGTCAAGCCCAGTGCGTGGCGCCGGGGCGGGCCATGTCTGATCGCGCTCTGGTGCGTTAGCCGAGTCGCCCGTCTCTGACTCTTGGTTCACTACACCCAAGCCAAGCGCCGCCGCTTGCGTGCTGCTGAACTGCGTCGACACGCCCGGCCCCAAGACCGGCGCCGAGTGCGCCGACTTGTCGACCGGCACATCGCGATCGCGATCGCGGCCGTCACCGCCGTCACCGCCGTCACCGCCGTCACCGCCGTCACGGCCGTCACGGCCGTCACCGAGGCTAAGCTCAGCCCATTCAGCCGCGCGCCGCGCAATCGCGTCGAGCGTTGCCTGAACCTCTTCCGGCAGCACGGCCTGGTTAGCGTGGTACGCGGCATCGACCGACACCGGCTCGTACCAATCTGCGCCGACAACGGATTCCGTCTGTGTATCTCGCACCGGCACATTGCGTACGACGCCGCTGCTTGAGGGCGGCGGTAATGGTTCAGATACCCTACCGCGAGGCGCAAGCGCCGTGCGATTCGCCGCAATCGTAGCCGCCGTGGCATAGGCCACCGGATTCGGGGGCTTGGGACTCGGAACCGGGGTCGCCGCCGTCTTAGCTCCCGTACCGGGGCCAGAAGCTTTTTGAGTGACAAGCTGAGTCGGACGCTGCGCAGAGGCCGCGCTCGGGCGTGGGCCGGGGCTAGGCGAGTACGACTTCGCCAAAGGTGGTTTGGTCGACACCGCGGGCGAGCGTCCCTGGCCGTCTTTTTTGTGCGGCGACGCCATCCCCGGTTTAGCCGACATAACCGGCTTACGGGCAGCGCCCGAAGCACCTGATGGATTGAATGGACTTGCGCCGATACGCCGACCGTCGCTACGCCCGCGCCCCGTCGGCGGCGACAATCCTGGCCGCGAAGCAGAGGTAGAGGATCGGGATGTGCGGGCACTTCGCGTGGCAATGGACTTGTCCGCCCCATCAGCCCCAAGCAGGGCGCTCACTCGCGTACGTATTCCTTTGATATATAAAGGTAAAGCGCCGATCAGCGCGATCAGCGAGAGCGAAATACTAAGAGGATGGCCAATCGTCTCGACCAGCAGTCCTGCGAGCCCACGCCCCAGAACGCCGCCATGCGGCCAAGCTGCAATGCCCGATGTCACCAGCGATTCCAGGCATGAGCTGGCCGCATAGGCCAACACGCCGCCAGCCCAGACGCGCAGCGTCCCCTGACCGCCTGGCGCGCCGTTCCTCATCGCCCAATGAGCGATCTGCACAATAATCAATGGAACCAGCCAGATGACCGACCCGCCGAGCCAACTGAGAACAACCGTCAACATGCGTGAATTTCTACAAAAAATTGGGGCTGCAATGCGAGGCTTCAGTGCGTGATTTCAGCATCGCATCCCCTATTGCGCGGCGAAGTACCAAAAAAGTACCGGAAAGCGCGTTCACGGTACAGACCCTCAGGTATGTCACCGTGGCCGACGAAAGTCGGCCAGTCATGGAGTTTATACGAAGTTCAGCCTGTGTCACGCTCCGAGTACGCACAGTGCGCGGCCGAAGACCGCCGCCGACGCGAACGGGTCGACTTGGACATCGTCGGCATAAAACCCATTCCAATCGGCCCGATCGCTCTCTAAGCCTTGCCTACCGGTCCCCTCCCAGTGACCACGCCAACCTTGCATAGGTTTCAGCGGACTGCGTTTACGCTAAATCGTGCCTTTCCTAAGCGATCGATCCAAAACCGCGCTGTATTCTTCGGGGTTACTGCTCAGATAGTCGGCCAGTTGATCACGCAGACTCTCCACATGCGCGGCGGTGACTTGTTGCGGACTAAGCCGGTGCGCGGTCGCGTATAAAGCCACATAAAAACAATCGCCGTCTCGTGGCA
>Ga0302178_10001495_pt1 | contig 19756 bp, 20 predicted proteins | sample I_Palsa_E1_3_FD_198790 | JGI IMG/M metagenome (GOLD analysis project Ga0302178, IMG submission 198790) | Peat permafrost microbial communities from Stordalen Mire near Abisko, Sweden - I_Palsa_E1_3 | ecosystem: Environmental > Terrestrial > Soil > Palsa > Peat permafrost | place: Sweden... | reverse complement strand
GCGCGTACGGGGTCGAGCACAGGTAGATGACGGTCGCCTCATCGCTAAGGGCCGTGAAGGCATGCCCAAGCCCCGCTTCGAGGAACACGGCGCGACCGCTGGCGTCGTCCAGGCGCACCGCCTCCCAGCGACCGTAACCGGGTGAGCCGACCCTGATATCGACGATCACGTCAAGGATCGCGCCGCTGACGCACGTGACGTACTTCGCCTGGCCGGGAGGAACGCTCGCGAAGTGCACGCCCCGGATGACTCCCCGGCGGGACACCGACCAGTTGGCCTGCGCGGTCTCCGGCCAGTACCCGAGCGTCTCCGACAGCTCATCGGCCCGGAACCATTCCAGGAAGTGACCCCGGTCGTCCCGGTGAACGACGGGCGCGAACGTCCAGGCACCGCCGATACTGGTCGGCTCCATTTCCGCACTCCCTTGTCCTTAAGGCAGCCGCAAGACCCAGCCGCCGCTATGCTTCACTTCGACCGCGAGGGAACGCTAGCAGGAGGATCTGTTGTCGAACGTAAAGTCATCGGCAATCCGCTCCGAGGGCACGCGAGACAAACGCGGCCCCCTCGGAGCCAGCAATAACACCGAGGCCTACGCCCGTACCCAGGCACCTCCCGCCGTCCGCTGCGCCTGGTGCGATCGTCTGTTCGACCACACCGACCAGCATCTTACCGGCCGGGTACGCTGCGCCCGCTGCGGCGTGGCGACGACGTCGCCCTGGCCGAGCGATGAGCAGCTGAGCGAGGCGTACGCAGTCTGGTATCGCCCCACGTCGGGCCGGTTCTCCGGCCTGGGCGACAAGGTGATTCGCCGCACCCGCTCGGCCCTGGCCGACCGGCTGCACCGGATTCTGCCGCCGGGCCCGGTGCTCGATGTGGGCGCAGGCGACGGGACCCTGGTGGAGGCCTTCGTGCGCCACGGGCGCGAAGCCGTCGGCCTCGAGCCGTACGCATCCGAGCCGCAGCCGCACATCCGCAACGCCGAGGTCGAAGAGGTAGACGGGACCTGGTCGGCGGTCATCTTCTGGCATTCGCTCGAGCACCTGCGCCAGCCGTCCCGGGCGCTGAGCCACGCGGCCACGCTGCTGGCCCCGGGCGGGACGCTGATCATTGCCGTGCCCAACGCCACCAGCATGCAGGCCCGTGCCTTCGGCGATCGCTGGCTGGCCCTGGACCTGCCTCGCCATCTCGTCCACCTGAGCCCTCCGGCGTTGCTGGCCAAGGTCGAGGCGCTGGGACTGCGGGTCGAGCGAGTCAGCTACATGCGGGGTGGGCAGGTCGTCTTCGGCTGGGTCCACGGCTTCGTCGGCAAGCTTCCTGGGCACCCTGACCTGTACGACGCGATCCGGCGCGGCGAGGCGCGTCAGGCCGCCCAGAGCCCGGCCCTTCGCTTGTACGCTCTCGCCGCGGCCGTGGCTGCCCTTCCGTTCGCCCTGGTAGCCACGGTGGTCGAGGTGACGGCACGGTCGGGAGGCACCATCTACATCGAGGCCCGGCGGGAGCCGGCGCCGGAAAAGGTCACGGCGGTCTGACCGGACTCCCTACCAACGCGGAGATTCAGCCCGGAACGCGGAATTTACGCCGGTTAAGCTGGTGGGATGGTCCTGCCGGAGGGGGATCCTGTCGCGATCGAGGTGGTGCGTGCGGTCCGCAGGGGTGACCTCAAGACGCTCGCCCGGCTGCTCAGCGAGAATCCCGGCCTGGCCAGCGTCCGGCTCGCTGGTGATTCCGGCGTTACCCGCACCCTGCTGCACGTAGCCACGGAATGGCCCGGCCACTTCCCGAACCGCGCCGCCGTCATCACCGCTCTGGTGGCCGCGGGCGCCCAGGTCGATGCCCGGTTCACCGGCCCTCGCGCCGAGACGGCCCTGCACAGGGCGGCCAGCAGCGATGACGTGGCTGCCCTGGACGCGCTACTCGACGCGGGCGCTTACATCGAAGCCGACGGAGCTGTCGTCGGCGGGCGCACCGCCGTCTCCAACGCGGTTGCGTTCCGGCAGTGGAACGCCGCCCGGCGGCTCATCGAACGGGGCGCCCGCACCACCTTCTCCGAAGCCGCCGCCCTTGGCCTGCACGACCGGGTCCAGGCATATCTGACCGCGGTACCGCCGCCGGACACGGATGCGATAACTGCCGCCTTCTGGGGCGCCTGCCACGGCGACCAGCAGTACATCGCCGAACAGTTGCTTGAGCATGGCGCGGATCTGAACTGGGTCGGCTGGGATCAGCTCACGCCCCTCGACGAAGCCATCCGCGGCCACGCTAACCGCCTCGCTAAATGGCTGCGCTGGAAGGGCGCCCGCACCGCCGCGGAGATCAGGGAGCGCGACACCGGGGAGAGCAGCCCGCCAGAAGGCGATGGCCCGGAACGGACGGCACCGTAAAGTCACGATCCTGCCCGCGAGGGCTGGAACCGGTGCCGGGGGCGGGGTTCCCCCGGTGAGGCGGGCGGGGCAGGCGTGATCGGGGCCGGGGCCGGGGCCGGGGCGGGCGCGGGCGCCTGCGCTGGGCCAGCGGGCGCCGGTCCGGGCAGCGGGCAGGCCCGCGCCCGGGGGCCATGGCCCCGCCGGGCCGTCCTGCGGCCGTCTTCGGAGTGCACCGGATCCTCCTGCGTACGCCTGCATGCTTCCGGAGGTGACGGCGGGGCGGAGCAGTTTTCACAGCGGCATCGTGGCCTCGATGGTCAGCCGCCGCGGGTCGGAGTTATCGCACGTGGCATGCGGCGCGGGGATGTACTAGATCCGCACAGTGCACGGACGACAGGGGCCCCTGGCAGCAGCGGTAGCCACGGGCGGGAGGCCTGTGGGCCAACTGGTCCTTTGCGCGCTGACAGGCGCTTATGCGAGTCCGGCGGGATAAGCTTTGCCGTCGCGCTATGCTCGCTGACAAATGGGGCGCTGCGGGGTCATCGTACGCTCGCTGTGCCACGTAACCGTCCGGTGGCGTCCATCAGGGTTTTGAGCACTTTCGTCGCGGTGGTTGCGGACAGGTGTCGCATACGCGAAGACTTGAGGGCGCTAACTTACGTGCTCGTCGGTGATCGGAGGAATCGTCATCTTCTGGCACTTGCTATTTCCGCTACTAGCTGCCGTGTCATCGGTGGTCGCACTGTTCGTCTTCTACTGGATTATCCGCCTGGCTGTCTGCCACGGGATCGAGGATGCGCGGCGTCGCCGCGAGCGCCAAGCGGCGGAACGGGCCGGCTGGGATCCCGCTAGGCGTTGAGCTTTATCGTCGCTTCGATGGTCAGCCTTCGCGTGGATCTGACGTGTTCACCAGTTGGCATGAAGCACTGGGGTCCACCAGATCCGCACAGTGCCCCCGGTCGAGCGCTGCGCGTGCAGGATGGCGGGGTTCCCGAGTCTCACACGCACCTACTAGCACACGAGTTCCAAATCCTTGCTTCTAAAGGAGACTTCCAGCCGGCATGATGGCCCGTTGTGCCGACAGGAGCCGGGCAGGAGTCGGCACAGGAGGCCATCGTGCCGGCCAGATCTGGTAGCAGCGGCTCCCGGATACGCCCCTTTTTTTGGCATTAAGTACTTTTTGACGGTTTCCCGGATGGCGTCCGGCCCGGACCACCGAGGGTGGCTGACCGAACCTCAGAGTCTGACCGCCGCCTCGATCGTGAGCCGCCGCGCCGGTCGGTGTTCGGACTTGGCATGTGACATGGGGGTTCCGCCGCACGTCTAGGCTTGATGGCTAGAGCCCGGCCACTGCATTTCCCGATGGACTTTGCGGTCGGCGGCAGTCCCGAGGTTAAGCGAATTCGGCCTGCAGGATCTCGGCTACGGGGACCCGACCGCCGAGGCGGGCGGGGATGGCTGTGAGTCCGGTGACCGTGAGAAGTATGGCCGCGATCATTGCTAGCAGCCACCAGGCGGGCGGGCTGCCGTGCCGGCCGCCATTCTGTACAGCTGCGTAGAGAGCCTCGCCCGCCGGGATGCCGAGAACGGCGCCGATCAGCGCGGGCAGTAGCTGGGCGGCCACCAGCCCGGTGAAGATCTGCGGCGGGGTAGCACCGATGGCACGTACGATCGCTGAGAAACGCCGTGCGTCCAGCACGGTTGCCCAGGTCGTGAAGATCGCGTTGGCGGCGGCCAGGATGATCATGACGATCGTTATGACGAGCAGGACCTCGCTTACTCTGGCGTTCCCAGGGTCCGGTGCTCCGGCGAACGGCCCTGAGAGTCTTGCGTCTGTGTTGATGGTCGCGTGATAGATCAGGACGGCCACGATGGTGGTGGCGGTGACCGTGAAGCTGGCGGTGCTCAGCAGGAAACGCCGTGGCTGCCTGGTTGCCAGGCGCAGGCCGAGGAGCAGGGGCACCGGGAGCCTGGCCGAGAACTTAATCAGCCACTGACGACGGCGCGGCGGCCGGGCGGTTCCGGCCAGGGCCGCCACCGTGCTGATCCGCGCGGCCCGCAAGGCGGGGACGAGCGTGGAGGCGCCCGCTACCGTAATCGCGGCGGCTGTCACGAGCAAGATATTGGGCCAGCTGAGTGGAGGCACGCTCGGGCTGCCAACCAGGGAGGCTCCCGGGCTGGTGAGCAGCGGAGCCGCCAGCCATCCGCCAGCTAGACCGGCACCAGCGGCCACGATCGCGATAACCAGGTGCTCGGCGAGGAGGACGGCAGCTGCCAGGGGCGGGGTACCGCCGGCCGCCTTCAACAGGCCCACTCGTTTTTCCTGCTCAGCCATCCGTCCTCCGGCAACCACGGCGACGCTCGCTAGTGCGAGCAGAGCCAGCAGCCAGCTGGCGGGCATCAGGACCTGCTGCTCTTGTGCTACCAGCGTGCCCGCGGCATCCTGAAGGCTTTGCCACGCTGTCAGTGGCGATGGGCCCGGCCCGGGTGGCGGCTGATGCTCGGCGGCAAATGCCGGAGCCGCTGCCCGATCGCTGAGCCGCAGGTTCAGGTAGTAGGTCAGCGGGTTACCGGGCGACGCCAGACTGTGCGCTGTCGCCTGCGTGACCCAGACAAGGCCGGTGTCGAAAGAGAGGGGCTTGCCAGGCGGGCCACTGCAGCCGCCGTAGAAGCACACCTGAGAGAAGACCGGGATCGCGGCTGTCACTGCTATCCCGATCACCGGGAATCGCCGCCCGCCCAAAGTGACATGGTCGCCGACGTGAACTCCGAGGGCGTCAGCAAAAGCTCGTTCCATGACCACCCCGCCGCCACGGACCCAGGTGCCCTGAATGACCTCTGGCTGGTCAACCGGAGCCGTTGCCGGGTCTCGTCCTTCAGCCATGACATCAGCGGTAATACCGTTGGCGCGCAGTACGGGCCATGCGACCGGGTACGGTCCGCTGTGCGCAATGACACCAGGCGCGTCAGCCAGCGCAGCGAATCTAGCGGGAGCGCTCGCGGAGGGCTGGTTGGACTGCCTGGTAAAGCCCACGCTGCTCGCGACCACGTCTGGCCCGGCAGTAGCCTTCCTGGTCTGCTGGTAGGGCTTGCTGGTTACCCCGTGCAGGACGAGGCCGAGCGTAAGAGTGGCCATGGCCGCCGTGATCACAAGCAGGAGGAGCAAGGTCTGCGCCGGTCGGCGGCGCAGGTCCCGCGACGCGAGCCGACCCACGAGCAGGATCTGGCCCATCCGCTCAGCCGTCCAGTCCGGCAAGGTCGGCGAGACGGCCAGTGTTGCCGCCGGCCAGCCGGGTCTCATCCGCGAACGCACCGTCGCGCATTGAAATCAGCCGATCGGCGGTGGCCGCGATCCGCGCGTCATGGGTCACGATCACCAGCGTCTGTCCCGCTGCATGCAGGCTCTCGAACAGGCGCAGCATCTCCAAGGTCGCGGCGCTGTCAAGGTTGCCGGTGGGCTCATCGGCCAGGACGATGAGCGGCTCGTTAGCTAGCGCGCGAGCTACCGCGGCGCGCTGGCGCTGGCCCCCGGATAGCGCCGCAGGCAGGAACGCGGCCCGGTCGGTCAGTCCAACCTGCGTCAGCAGGTCCTCAGCCCGCCGGCGCGCCGCGCGGGGCGAGCGCCCGTTCAGCAGCATGGGCAGCTCAATATTCTCTGCGGCGGTCAGCTCGTCCATCAAGTGAAACGCCTGGAACACGAAACCAACGGCGCTACGGCGCAGCCGAGCCAGGGCCCGTTCTCCCATCTGGTCGAGCCGCTCCCCGGCCAGCCAGATCTCTCCAGCCGATGGCCGGTCCAGGCCGCCCAGCAGATGCAGCAGCGTCGACTTTCCGCAGCCGCTCCGGCCCATCACAGCCAGCGTCTCACCTGCGGCGACGTCAAGGTCGATCCCATCGACAGCGCGAACCAGGCTCTCGTCCCTGCCGTAAACCTTGCACAGCCCGCGGGCCCGCAATACAGGCTCGCTGGTGTCGTTCATGATTCGCCTCTCCGAACGGTCCAGGTTTGTTCACATGTCTCCAGCCAGCCCAGGTCTGCCTGCAGACGAAGAACGATGCCCTCAAGCAGAAGCGCCGAGTCCGATTGGCCCTGCTCAGCCATGACTGCGCGCTGCGCGTCGCGCAGGCGGCGCAATAGTTCCCGCCGCTGCGCGTCAACAATGCTGATCGGATCAGCCAGTCCCGCGGCAGCCGCCGCGATCAGCTTGAGATGAAATTCCGCCAGATCAGGCTTCGGCCAGCTCACCTCGCTAACCCACTCGGCCACCCTGCTCTGGCCCGCGGCCGTCAGCGAGTACACCTTGCGATCAGGGCGCTCAGGCAGTCCCGATGCCCGCTCCGAACCCACCAGCCCGGCCTTCTCAAGCCTGCCCAAAGTGACATAGATCTGGCCCGCATTCATGGCCTCGCCGAGGGGGCCAAGCGCGCGGTCCAGGCGTGCCCGCAGCTGGTAGCCGTATGACGGTTCTTTCGCAAGCATTGCGAGCAGGACCTCTTGCTGCATCGTCATCCAATCTAACGGTTAGTCAAAGGATAACGGTTATCTATTGGGACTTCAAGCCGGGGCGGCCCGGTTCGGTCGGACATAGACCGGCGGGCCGGAGCTTGACTGGCGCATCCGCGTCTACAACTGTGGCGGTGTGGATAATGAGCAGGCGTTCCCGGTCATCCGGCAGACGGTCCTGGACACCACCGACCCGCGGCGCCTGGCGGAGTTCTACCGGCAGCTGTTCGGCCTGCGGTACTGCCCGGGCGACGAGCCGCCCGGACCCGGCCAGCCGGACCCGAAAGGGCAGGACTGGCTGATATTGACGAGCCCGGCCGACGGCGCGGCGCTGGCCTTTCAGAAGGTTGCGGAGCTACCCGAGGCAACGTGGCCGCACGGTCCGGTCCCGCAGCAGATGCACCTGGACACCACCGTACCTACCGTGGCTGACCTCGACGTCCAGCAGGAGCGGGCGCTCACGCTCGGCGCCCGGCTGCTCGAGGACCGTTCGGATGACCCCGAGGAGCCACTGCGGGTCTACGCCGACCCCGCGGGTCACCCGTTTTGCATCATTGCGGCGATCGCCGGCTAGGAAGCCGACTCGATCACCTCATCGACGATCGGCGTTTCCATGACGCCGAGCCCGCTGATCTCCATCCGGACCACATCGCCGCCGGACAGGAAGGACGGCGGCTGCTGAAAGGCGCCGCACCCGGTCGTGGTGCCCGAGAAGATCACGTCGCCGGGCTCGAGCTCGAGGACCTTGCTGAAGTCCTTGATCAGGCCGGGTATCGCATGACTTTCCGCTATGGCCTGATCTGCCATTACTCGCCGGTGACTCCGTCGATGCGCTCCCGGAGCAGGTCTGCGTGGCCGTTATGCCGGGCGTACTCCTCGATCATGTGCTGGAAGACCCACCGCAACGAGACAGGCTCACTAGATCCCGGCGCCAGGTCATCCAGGCCATGGCCCTCGACAGCCGAGCGAGCCCGGTCAACACTGGCGTGGTACGCGGCCAGGTCCGCGTGGGCACGCGCCGGCCCGGCCAAGTCGAATTCACCGTCAGGAGCGTCATCGGTGCAGTACCAAACGCCGTGGGGCTGACCGTCGAAGTCATGGAACCACGTCTCGACCTCAGTCATGTGCCTGACCAGACCGAGCAATGACAAGCTGGACGGCAGACACGAACGCATCGCCGGCTGCTCCGGCTCCAGCCCGGCGCACTTCATCAGCAGGGTGGCCCGATGGTATTCCAGCCATGTCTCCAGCGAGGTTCGCTCATCACGGGGTGTGCGGGGTGTGGCGGTTCGCTTGGCGGCAGGCCAGCTCGACATGGCGGAATTCTATATACATCGGCTTCGGGGTCACCCGCATCTACTGTCTGGTTCAGGACTGGTAGGGGCGGTCGCAGTTTCCAGTTCGACGACAGCGTCAGCCTGTGCGACCTGAGTCGGGACAGTGCGCAACCGGATGACGGCGAAAGTCCCCAACAACAGCTTCGTAGGGTGGCGGACGCCCGTCGGCGGTGTTAGCGGTGCCGTGGGGGAGCTGTCCTGACTGCCCAGGGCTGACGACCGCCCTGCGGGATTTGCCACATCGACCCGGGATCTACAGTCGGTGGCATGGTTCAAGCTCGGTACGACGCAGTGGCAGAGTTCTACATCGAGGGCTTCGATTCCATCGCGATCCAGCCTCCCGGGCCCTGCTGGACTTGCTCGGCCCGGTTGCTGGCCTGCAGGTCCTCGATGTGGCTTGCGGCCACGGGCGCATGACGCGTGAGCTGGCGCGCCGGGGAGCCAGCGTGGTGGGCATCGATGTCTCGGGTGCCCTGATCGCCAGGGCCCGGCAGGCCGAGCAGGATGAACGGCTTGGCATCCGCTACCTTCACGGCGTCGTGACCCTGCCAGGGTCCCTGGGCGGCTTCGGCGGCGGCTTCGACGTGGCGGCCTGTAATTTCGGCCTCTCCGATATTGACGACCTCGACGCCGCGATCGCCGCGGCCGGCGATGCGCTGAAGCCCGGCGACTGCTTCCCTCAGCCTGACATCACGCAAGTCCTCAGTTTTTGTGCGCAGCTGCAACCTTGGCAAAGCGCATGAAAATGGGTTGCTGCAAGATGTGGGGTCCGGGGGATAGTGGACCCCATGATCTCGGGTCCTGGGTTCAGAGTTCAGCACCTGGATGAGGTGACCCGGCAGCAGGTGCGGCCGGGGACGGTGCGGCGGGTCTGGTCGTATCTGCGCCGGTATCGCCGGCAAATGCTGCTGCTGCTGGGAATCACCGCGGTGGATTCGGCCATCCTGGTGGTGATCCCGCTGATCTTGCGGCTGATCATCGACGACGGCATTCTGCGGCACCGGGAAAGCGTGGTCGTCGCGCTGGCGCTAACCGTCGCGGGGCTTGCGCTGGTCGACGCGGCCGCGGAATACGTGAGGTCGTTGTACTCGGTGTGGATCGGCGAGAGCCTGGTGCTGGAGCTGCGGACGAGCGTGTTCCGGCATGTGCAGCGGCAGCCGCTGGCGTTCTTCACCCGGACCCAGACCGGGGCGCTGGTCTCCCGCATGAACGATGACATCAACGAGACCCAGCAGGCGGCCGGGGTGCTGATGTCCCAGTCGGTGTCGATGCTGCTGAACCTGGTCCTGGTGCTGGCGGCGATGTTCTGGCTGTCGTGGCAGCTCAGCCTCATCGCGCTGGCGGTGATCCCGCTGTTCGTGCTGTCCGGCAAGGTGACCGGGAAACGGGCGCAGCGGCTGCTCCGGCAGGAGATGCAGCTGCAGGGCGAACTGGCCACGATCACGGCCGAGCGGTCGGATGTATCCGGGGCGCTGCTGGCCATGCTGTACGGACGGCCGGAGGAGGAAGCCGGGCTGTTCACCGGCAAGGCCGGCCGGATCCGTGACCTAGCTGTCGCCAACGCCGTCGGCATGCAGCTGCTGATGGTCTTCATCACGCTGCTCACGGCGCTGGTCACGGCTCTGGTGTACGGGTTGGGTGGCACGCTGGTCATTCACGGCGTGTTCCAGGTCGGCACGCTGGTGGCGTTCATCGCGCTGGTCTCGGAGCTGTACGGACCGCTGCACGAGGTATCCAGCCTGCCGGTGGACATTCTCACCGCGCTGGTCAGCTTTGGCCGCGTCTTCGAGATCCTCGACCTGGAGCCGCTCATCACCGAGCGGGCGACGGCTTTCCCGCTGCCAGGTGCGGCCGGGGCGCCGGGTGTGGAGGTTGAGGGGGTGTGGTTCCGGTATCCGGAGGCGAGCCAGGCGACGCTGGCCTCGCTGGAGTAGGTCACGCTGCCCGCGCCGGAACGTCCCAGCGACGCGTGGGTGCTGCGGGACGTGACCTTCCAGGCGCCGGCCGGGAAGCTGACCGCCCTGGTCGGGCCGTCGGGGGCGGGGAAGACGACGATCACGCACCTGGCGCCGCGGCTGTACGACCCGGTGCGCGGGGCGGTGCGGATCGGCGGGCACGACGTCCGCGACCTGACGCTGGAGTCGCTGCGGTCGGTAGTCGGCGTCGTGCCGCAGGACGCGCACCTGTTCCACGACACGATCCGGGCCAACCTGTCGTACGCGCGGCCGTCGGCGACCGAAAAGGAGTTGATCGAGGCGTGCCAGGCGGCCCGGATCTGGGAGCTGATCTCGTCGCTGCCGGACGGGCTGGACACGATCGCGGGGGACCGGGGCTACCGCTTGTCGGGCGGGGAGAAACAGCGCCTCGCCCTGGCCCGGCTGCTGCTCAAGGCCCCGTCGGTGGTCGTGCTGGACGAGGCGACCGCGCACCTGGACTCCGAATCCGAGGTGGCGATTCAGCGGGCATTGGCGACCGCGTTGGCCGGGCGGACGTCGCTGGTAATCGCGCACCGGCTGTCCACGGTCCGGGCGGCGGACCAGATCCTCGTCGTCGACGGCGGGCAGATCGCCGAACGCGGGACGCATGACGAACTGCTCGCCGCGGGCGGGGTGTACGCGGGACTGTACCGGACACAGTTCGCGCCGCAGGCAGCGTTACGGCCGGTCCTGGAACTACCGGCCGATGAAGGGCGTGACGGCCGGATCGGAGAACCGGGCCCGGCGCAGCGCCGGGACAGAGCAGATCCGCTCGCCGATGCGGGCGTGGAACCGGGCGACGGCCTCGGACAGCGCGGGGCCGTCCCGGCGCTCCAGGGCGTCGGCCACCTCCAGCCGGTAGACCGAGGTCTCGGCGGCCCAGTCGGCCCAGAATTTCACCGACTTGGGCCGGTAACTGGTCACCTCGAGCCGCACCACGATCGCGACCAGGAAGCCGCACAGCGCGTCAAGCAGCGTCTGGTGGGCGGTCGCAGCGAACGCGACCAGGAACTCGGTGATGCTCGCCGTCACCTGGTCGAGCGTCGTGGCGTGGGCCGTGGCCTCGGCGGCGGCCCGGACCCGGGCGATGTCGGCCTCGGTGGCATGCTCGATGGCCAGCTCGGCCGCGTACAGGTTGAGCACGCGCAGCAGGCCGACCAGGTCCTCGACACCGACGTTCTCCAGCTGGACGAGCATGCCGAGAGAATCGTTCAGGATGCCGTCGTAGCTGCTCGCCACGTAGCTGCCGCTGCCGTGCCGCACCTCGACCAGGCCCATCGATGACAGAGCGCGGAGCGCCTCCCGGATCGTCGGCGCGCTCACTCCGAACGAGGCGGCCAGCTCGCGCTCGGTCGGCAGCCGGCTGCCCCGCGGATACGCACCGGTCGCGATCTGCACGCGCAGTTCGTCGATGATCTGGTCGGCGACCCGCGCCCGCCCGATCCGGTTGGCGGAATTGGCCAGGACGTCAGGTGCCGCGGTTGCCGGCTTGGATACGACCATCGATTCAGTTTCCTTGTGCGCGGAGCAGCGGTCGGCCAGGTAGCTCGGGGTCGTCACGAGACTACAAGGTCGCGGCGATTAGCTGTGCTGACAGGCGTCAAGCCGGCCCGCGGCAGCGCGCCGTCACCAGCCCGCCACGACCCGGTTGGTCAGCCGTCCCACCCCGGTGACCTCCGCGGTGATGACGTCGCCGGGGTGCATGAACTCCTGCGGCGACCGGAAGTAACCGACCCCGCCGGGAGTCCCGGTGGTCACGATGTCGCCGGGATGCAGCGTGATGGACCGGGTGATGGCCGCGAGCAGGCCGCCGATCCGGACCGTCATCGCCCCGGTCGTAGATTTCTGCCGCACCTCGCCGTTCAGGTACGTGGCGATGCCCAGCGCGTAGGGGTCCGGAACCTCGTCCCTGGTGACGACGTACGGGCCGACCGGGACGAACGTGTCCACGGACTTGCTGAGCATGACCTGGAACTTCTCCCTGGCCATGACCTCCCGGGCGCTGACGTCGTTCACGATGGTGTACCCGAACACGTAATCCAGCGCGTTTTCCTCGGTGAGGCCGCGCGCGGTCCGGCCGATCACGACCGACATCTCGACCTCGTAGTCGGTGAGCGTCTGCGGCGACGGGATCACGATCTCGTCGTCCGGGCCGATGATCGCTCCCCACAGGAACGGCATGAAGACCGGCTCCCGGACCTGGATCGCCTCCCTGGCCTCGGCCGCGTGGTCGGCGTAGTTGCCGCCGGTCCCGATCACCTGCGGCCGGCGCACGACGGGGGCGAGCAGCCGGTCCGGGGCCAGCGCCGTCGCCGGGTCCGGACGGAACGCCTGCACGGCGGCCAGCGGATCCGGCTCGGCGAAGAGCTCGTCGAAGCTCCGCCACGGCGTCGGGATGAGAAGTCCCTCGTCCGCCGCCACGCCGACCCCGACCCCCTGACCGCCGCGGCTGTCCTGGTAAAGCGCGAGACGCATCGAAGCTCTCCTTCCAGCGCTGGTGGCCGCATCGCGGCCGCCGCAGGTCAGCCTCCGAGCGGCCGGCCACACCCCTAGCCTATGGCCGACTCGGCAAGTGTCAAGGTCTCTTAGTGACCAATACACTGGCAAAATCTCCGGGCATCGGACTACTATTTATTACTGAACGTTCGGTCGGTAAGCGTCCGGCCGGCGAACAGCGTGCCGGGGTATCCGGCCGAGGACGGATGGAGCCGCCGATGATGCTGCGCAGTTACGTGAACGGGTCCTGGGTGTCTCCCACGACCGGAGGCGACCCGCTGCTGGACGCCGTCACCGGCGAGCAGGTCGCCACGATTTCCTCGGCCGGCCTCGACATGCGCGCGGCGCTGGAGTACGGTCGCGCCGTCGGCGGCCCGGCGCTGCGGGAGCTCACCTTCCACCAGCGGGCCGCGATCCTGAAATCGGTCGGCTTGCTGCTGCGCGAGCACCGGCCCGAACTGTACGCGCTGTCGGCCCGCACCGGCGCGACGCTGCCGGACTCGAAGTTCGACGTGGACGGCGGGATCGGCGTGCTGGCGAGCTACGCCAGCAAGGGCCGCCGGGAACTGCCCGACGGTATGGTCCTGCTCGACGGCGACTACGAGCAGCTTGGGCGGGGCGGCCAGTTCGGTGGCCAGCACATCTTCACGCCCCTGCGCGGGGTTGCGGTCCAGATCAACGCGTTCAACTTCCCGGTGTGGGGACCGCTGGAGAAGTTCGCCCCGGCCTTCCTGGCGGGTGTCCCGAGCCTGGTCAAGCCGGCCAGCTCGACCGCCTACCTCACCGCGCGGCTGGTCGAGCTCATCGTCTCCTCCAGGCTGCTGCCCGCGGGCTCGCTGCAGCTGATCTGCGGCAGCGCCGGGGACCTGCTCGACCATCTCACCGACCAGGATCTGCTGTCGTTCACCGGGTCGGCGTCCACCGCCGCGCGGCTGCGGACTCATCCGGTGGTGGTGGCGCGGTCCGTTCGCTTCAACGCCGAGGCTGACTCGCTGAACTGCTCGATCCTCGGCCCGGACGCCGTTCCCGGCACCCCCGAGTTCGATCTGTACGTCCGCCAGCTGGTGACCGAGATGACGGTCAAGGCCGGGCAGAAATGCACCGCGATCCGTCGCGCCCTGGTGCCCGAGCACGCGCTGGCCGCGGTCGCGGAGGCGGCCTCGGCCCGGCTCGCCGACGTCGTGGTCGGCAACCCGGCCGACGAAACGGTGCGGATGGGCGCGCTGGCCAGCCTGGGCCAGCGCGAGGAGGTCCGGCGCTCGCTCAAGGCCCTGCTGGCGGCCGGGACGGCCGCCTTCGGCGATCCGGAGCACGTCGAGGTGGTCGGTGCGGACGCCGGGCGGGGCGCGTTCATGTCCCCGGTGCTGATCCGCGCCGACGACGCCGGACGGCCCGAGCCGCACGAGGTCGAGGCGTTCGGGCCGGTGGCCACCTTGATCGGCTACCGCGACACCGCGCACGCGATCGCCCTGGCGGCGCGCGGTCTGGGCAGCCTGGTGGGATCCGTCGTCACCTCGGACGCCGATTTCGCCCGTGACGTCGTGCTCGGCATCGCGCCCTGGCACGGTCGGCTGCTGGTCCTTGACGCCGATGACGCCGCGGAGTCCACCGGCCATGGCTCGCCGCTGCCGATGCTGGTGCACGGCGGCCCGGGCCGGGCCGGCGGCGGCGAGGAACTGGGCGGCATCCGCGCCGTCACCCACCACATGCAGCGCACCGCCGTCCAGGCCAGCCCGCGGGTGCTGGCGAAGATCACCGGCCGGTGGATGCCCGGCAGCGAGCGCACCATCGACGGCACCCATCCGTTCCGGAAGCCACTCGCGCAGCTGCGCATCGGAGATGCGGTCGTCGCGGGACCGCGCACGGTGACCGCGGCGGACATCGCCCACTTCGCCGAGTTCACCGGCGACACCTTCTACGCCCACACCGACGCCGAAGCCGCGGCGCGCAACCCCTTCTTCGACGGCCTCGTGGCGCACGGCTACCTGGTCCTCTCGCTGGCCGCCGGCCTGTTCGTCGACCCCGACCCGGGCCCGGTGCTCGCCAACTACGGCCTCGACAACCTGCGCTTCCTCACTCCGGTGTACCCCGGAGACGAGCTGACCGTTACCCTGACCTGCAAGGCCATCACCCCACGCGGCGACAGCGAGCACGGCGAAGTGCGCTGGGACGCCGATGTCACCAAGCAGGACGGATCGTCCGTCGCCAAGTACGACGTTCTCACCATGGTGGCAAAGCAGTGGCCGTCCTAACCTCGCCGCCGCATCCGCACAGTGCCCGCGGTCGGGCGCCGCGCGTGCCGGATGGCGGGTGCGCCGCGACCGCCCGCGTCACCGCCGGCATCCCCTGCGCCACCGCCGACGTCCCCCTGACCTCATCCGCACCTGCTACCACATGAATTCGGGATACCGGCTTCTGGCTGAGCTTTCCAGCCGGCACGATGGGCGGTTGTGCCGGCCGGGGTCGGCACGGGGGTTCACCGTGCCGGCCAGATCTGTGAGCAGCGGCTGAGAGATGCGCGGCGTCCCCGCCCTGCCGCAGACCGAAGGGTACCCGCGCCGTGATCAGCGCGGGGTCCGCAGTCTCTAGTTTTGTCGGACCATCGTCGTATTGTCGGACATGTGTTCTATTAGCTTCAAGGAGGTCAGGATGGCAGCACGACGGGAAACGATCGCGGAGGCGGAGGCCAGGCTGCTCGGCTTCCTCCAAAGGGGCGATATCGATGGGTTCGAGAGGGCGACCGCAGGGGCGAGGCGCGCGCTTGAACTCCGCAAGCTTGCCGAGTCCGACGACGAGTTCGGCGACTACGACGAGTACCGCGATGAGGATGAGGAGGACAACTGGTAGGGCTCGGCGGAGCGGGAGGGGGGCGATAACACCGTGCCAGGTGGCACTATCCAGCGGGCGGGCTGCTCGGTGTAGCGCGCGATGGTGTCGAAATCGCCGTCGTAGTGCAGGATCTCCAGGCCGCGGGCTCGTGCAGTCGCCGCGACCACGAGGTCGGGAATGGATGCGGACCTATGCTGGGCCTGTTCGGTCAGCGCTTCCTGGATCTCCGCTGCCTGGTCCCAGATGTCCTCGGGCGTATCGACGTGATCTAGCGATGCTGCAAGCTGCTCTTTCATCCGAGACCGCTCTTGGATGTTCCGTGCGGAGAAGAGCATCTCCAGTTCCGTCACGCCGCAGATGCCGACCAGTGCGCGCACGATTAGCGGCTCCAGTTCTTCGCGGACGGCCGGGAGGTGGAGTCTCGCGAGGGCGCTCTTGTCGGCGAGATAGTGAGTTACCCCCACATCAGCTCCTCGGCGCCGGGTTCCAGGAGGAACTCGAAGGCGCCCTCCTCGCCGAGGGCCACCAGGTCGCGCACGGCTGCGATGCGGATCACCTCGCGGAACGCGGCGTTGATGGTCTCCCGGATCGACTTGGTCCCGAGTATTCCTCGTACCTTGTTGAGCTTCTCCATATCGATGTCGACGCTGGTCTTGGCCATCTTGCCACCTCATCTCCAGATATCCTGACCGTAAGAAATCATACATCACATTTAAAGGAATAGAGATATCAGCGCGCGTGTTTTTTTGTCCTCGCCCATGCGAGCCCGCCGCGCTCCCGGATCTTCGACGTCGCCCTGGATCGTCCGCTGCGGGCGGGCGCCTGCACACCTACACATCGTTCAGCGGACGCCCGACGCCGAGTTCGACCGTGTCCTAGCTTAAGTTTTAACCTTTTCCCTGGTCAGGGCTGCTTTCGTGGTGCGCGGCTTGCCGGCTTCGCCGGGGAGAAGGTAGCGGGGTGCTGGGCCTTTGCTGCTGCCTTTGGGTCTGCCGGGCCCCGTCACCGCTAAGGTGGCCACGAGGTCTCCGTGCAGATGGTCTTCTTGGTCGTTGACTCATCTACCGGAGACCTCGCTCATCCCGGGTCACCGACACGCCGGCATCTCAGGTCATCCAGGCCACCCAGCTAACTTTTGAAACACGCCCTAGGTCGCCGGTCGCGGTCCAGCCCGGACCGCGGCATCGCCTGCCTGCAAGTCGCCGTCGTCAACCAGGACGGGACCATCGTGCAGCGCGGCTCCGCCACTTACCTCGCTGCCGCCAGGCCCTTAGCTGCGAGATAGCGGATCGCTCCGATCAACCGCGACAACCAGCCTCGTTCTCAACTGTCTTCACCCGTACCGGTAGTCACTTCGGCACTAGGTTCCGCCGTACTGCATCGAGGAGTCGATTCGCTGAGTGAAGATTGGCGCAATTCGGCTACTACGTGAACGCCGGGTAAGCGGTGTGCGCCCATGCCGGTGACGGGCTCCGCATTGAGGGGCCGGGAGATATCGCTCAGTCTGGTACGGACGCTCGGTGGCCGCTGGATCCCTGGCCACGCGGCGGACTGGCTCAGCGACCGATACCAGGCCTCCCGGCCGGTCATCGATGAAGCGGCGGCGGCCGTGGGCCGCGATCCGCATGAGATCCGCACCGTCTTCAACTTCCCAGGCCGCATTACCGACCGGCCGCTGCCCGCCACGCGTGACCGCGACGGCTGCTGGATCGGCGGTTCCGCCGCCCAGTGGTCCGAGGAACTGACCGGGGCTGTCCTGGACCACGGCGCGGCGGGCTTCATGCTCTTCTCTCCGCAGGGCGGCACCCCTGACATCGCATCCCTCGGCCGCTGGGCCGGGGAGATCGTCCCGGCCGTGCGCGAAGCAATCGCAACGGGAGGCAGCTGATGTTCCTTGTGGAGTTAGCTGGCTAGCTGGTCGGGCAGCCAGTCCAGCACCGGGGCGACGAGAACCTGCGCGAGGGCAGCGAGTACCTCTCGGCTGGGGCCCGGCGTCAGTGTATGGAAGTGGCAACCTGCACAACGGGGTGTGCAGGCTGTCACAACCATACAATCCGGATCGAGGCGTATGGGGTCAGTGTGTAATGCTGGTGTGAGCGGGGGTGAGCCGAGGCGAGGCCGGCGACGATTCAGGGGGTTCACCGTGCCGGCCAGATCTGCCGGCGGCGGCTCCCGGATGCGACGTTGGCGGCCGCCGGCCCCGCCCGGTGGACGCCACCTGATCCGTAGCTGCCCGCCCGTCGGGACGACCGTCTACTCCCTGAGCAGGGGCAGCGCCACGAGCGTGGTGATGCCGCAGAGGATACCGGCGATCACGTACGGGGCGCGCAGGCCGGCCAGGTGCGCGACGAGGCCGCCGGCCACCGCGCCGACCGGCATGAGGCCCCAGCCGATCATGCGGTAGGCGCTGTTGACCCGGCCGAGCATCTCGTTGGGCACGATGCGCTGGCGCAGGGTGACCGTGACGATGTTCCACATCGTGACCATGAAGCCGTTGCACACCTCAAGCACCGCCAGCACCGGCGCGTTGGGCGCGAGCCCGATGCCGACGTAGATGACCGACACCGCGCCCATCGCGATGACCAGCGACGGCACCTGGCCCAGGCGGCGGGTCACCCGCGGGTTCAGCAGGCCGCCGAGCACGCTGCCGACGGCGGCGGCCGCCAGCAAGATCCCGTAGAAGCGGCTGCTCACCTTCAGCGTCTCGGTCACCAGCAGTACCAGCGTGGCCATGCCCATCGTGTTGCAGAAGCTGCTCACGCCGAGGACGACGGCGACGACGCGAAGCAAGCGGTTGCCCAGCAGCCAGCGGAGCCCTTCGGCGACCCGGGAGCGGACCGTGCCGTCAGGGATCGTGTCCGGCGGGTGCTTCGGCAGCCTGGCGAGCAGCGCGGCTGACCCCGCGAACGAAGCCGCGCTGAGGCCGAACGGCACCGCCGCCGCGGCGGTAAACAGCACGCTGCCGAGCGGCGGCCCGGCGAACTCCTGGCCGATGGTCTGCACGGCGTACTGGTTGCCGTTGGCCTCTGGCAGCTGTTCGGCCCGGACCAGTTGCGGGAGCACCGACTGCGACGCGTTGCCGAACACGACTTCGCCGACGCCGAGGCCAAACGCGGCGACCGCGAGCACGGCGATGTCCGTCCAGTGGAGGAGGACAAGGACCGCGAGGAAGGCGATGACGCTGCCCTGCAGGACCTGGGCGCGCCACATGAGCGTCGCCCGGTCGTGCCGGTCCACGAGGACGCCGACCGGGAGCGAAAGCAGTAGCCAGGGCAGGAACTCCGCTGCGGTCACCAGCGAGATCATCAGCGGATTCCTGGTGATCGTGATGGCCAGCAGCGGCAGCGCGGCCACCAGGACGCCGTCGCCGGTGGTGCTGACCGCGCTGGCCCACCACAGACGCCAGTACGCCGGGCCGAGGGGAGTCCGCTGCCGTGTCGTGGTGAGGGCCATGTCCGTCAGCATCGCGGCGGGGCGCTCGGCCTACCATGGTTAAGGACAACACTAAATGGTCAGGCGGCGGACATGCGGTACGTGATGAAGCTGGATGTAGCGGACCTGGCCGCGACCAGGTTCACCACGTCGCCGTTGGGCGAGACGATCTTGGCCCTCCGGCTGCTCGGCAACCCTCGTCCGCCGGGCGTGAACCTGCCGTGGGTGCGCTGGGCGCAGCGGGAGCTTGAGCGCCGGCCGCTGTGGATGCCCCGGCTGTGGCCGCTCGCCCTGACCGGCCTGCCCTACTTCCCGGAATTCCTCATCCCCGCGCCGGCCGGGCGGCGGCCGTCCTTCGCCGACAACGTGGCCCAGCTCCGCGCCACGCCCGCTACCGCCGTCCGCGCCAGCCTGGGCCGGGTATTTTCTGACGGTCCCTGGCCGGCCAGCGCTCTTGATCTATCGGAACGGCCAGTGGAGTCACTCGCCGAGATCGCCGCCGAGCTCACCGAGTGTTACCAGCGTCTGGTGCTTCCACACTGGGACCGGATAGCGTCCGTGCTCGACGCGGACATCGCGTACCGGAGCGGGCGGCTGGCCGACGGGGGCGCGCGGGCGCTGTTCGGCGACATCGGCCCGGACCTGCACTTGACCGGGGACACGCTGGTGCTCTCCGAACCCGCCGGCGGGGAGCAGGTCATACCCGTGTCGCTGGCGCCTGACGGCCTGGTGCTCATGCCGAGCGTGTTCAACTGGCCGGACGTGTCGGTGAGCCGGTCGACCAGCACGCAGAGCACGCTGGTGTACCCGGCGCGCGGC
>Ga0302178_10001489_pt1 | contig 19780 bp, 14 predicted proteins | sample I_Palsa_E1_3_FD_198790 | JGI IMG/M metagenome (GOLD analysis project Ga0302178, IMG submission 198790) | Peat permafrost microbial communities from Stordalen Mire near Abisko, Sweden - I_Palsa_E1_3 | ecosystem: Environmental > Terrestrial > Soil > Palsa > Peat permafrost | place: Sweden... | reverse complement strand
ATAACGCCACGGTCACCCTGCCGGGTGTATTCGACGCGCCACAAATCAATCTCGACACGCTAAGCGGCCATCTGCGCTGGGACCTTGGACACAAGGGCGCGCAAACCACAATCGCGGTTCACACCTCGGACCTGACGCTGGGCAATGACGATCTCGCTGTCACGACGCAAGCCGACTACCATAATGACGGGTCGGATCGCGGCACGCTGGATCTGCTGTCGCACTTCGACCGCATGACGGTCACATCGGTAGCGCGCTACCTGCCGAGCAGCCTCAACCAGGATTTACGCGATTATCTGGGACACGCGCTGCGCGCTGGCACGGCCCACGACGCTACGATACAAATACAAGGCCGGCTGGAAGATTTTCCCTTCTCACGTAAGAACCAGCTCGGTGTATTTCATATTGTCGCGCCTTTCCAAGATGGCAGTTTTGACCCCAGCCCCGTGCCGGCTATCTTGATGAGCGATGGTCGGGCCCAACAGTGGCCCCCTCTGGAGCAAATCAACGGCGTCTTCGAATTAAACCGCGAAAAGCTGAATGTCGCGATCGACCATGCCGGCTATCGAAAAATGATCTTGAGCAATGTGCGCGGGCACATTGAAGATTTATCCACAGTGGATAACGACCTGATTGTGGAAGGCAACGGCGACGGGCCCATCGGCGATTTACTGGCCTACATTGGGGCCAGCCCGGTGTCAAGCTGGACCGGCCATGTGCTCGACCACTTGAATGGTCAGGGGCCCGCGACCTTAGCACTGAAGCTCGAACTGCCACGCAAGAAAGGCGGCGACACGCATCTGAGCGGCGCCGTTGGCCTGCGCAATAACACCTTGAGCTACCCTAGCGGCCCCGCGCTTAGCCGGGCTAACGGCCAGCTCGAATTCACCGAACGTAGCTTGACGCTGCAACGCATCACCGGCCAGTTTTTGGGCGACACACTGAACGCCCAAGGTGGCATCAATCCCGACGGCACGATAGCCGCGACGATTTCCGGCCGCCTTAACGCCGCGACCTTGCATGACGAAGCGACGCACGACACCCTCGGCAGACTGGCCAATTTGATGTCCGGCAGCGCGGCCTATTCGGTCAGCTTCCATGCCAACCATCCGGGCCTACCTGAAATCACCGGCAGCGCCGACCTGAGCGGATTGACCATCGATCTGCCTGCACCGTTGGGAAAAGCGCTGGGCTCCGAGATGCCATTGCGCTTCGAAATCCGTCCACAGGACGCGGATAACGCCACATTAAACAATAAACCCGACAATAAACCCGACAATAACCCCGGCAACAACACGGCCCACGGCAAAAGCACATTTGTCGAATTGCCGGGCAAATCGTCCTTGACCCAGGTCGACGGACAAATCGGTCCGGTTTCCCTGGCCTATCTGCTGCACGCAGGTCCTAGCGCGGACGCCACAATCAGCGAGCCCACGTGGTTATCGCCAGTCGTCATAAAAGGCGCGATCGGCGTGAATCGGCCGGCCGCGATGCCCGCCCACGGCGTCATCGCGGCCGGTACGCTGGCCAAACTCGATCTCGACGCATGGCGTGACGCGCTGGCCAAGCTATTTCCTTCCTTGCCGACACCCGCCGATACAGCATCTCAAACAGCTAGGGGGAGCGGCGACAGTAATCCGGCGAGCCACCAGGACCCCGCCTACACTGCTTTTTTGCCAACCCAGGTCAAAGCCCATGTCGCGAGCCTAGATCTGCTCGCGCGTAGCTGGGACAATGTCGCCATTGACGGATCTCATCTCAACGATGTCTGGCAGGCCGAGGTCAGTTCGGACCAACTCGTCGGCCAGCTCGCCTGGCACCCGCAAAGCCCGCTGAGCGCCGCAGGCGCGTTCGACGCACATCTGTCCAAGCTGGTCATCCCCGCGGCCCACAACGGCGACCCGTTTATGCAGGCGCTGCGCACCCAGCAGCCCCGATTGTTCCCCGCTATCGACGTGGCGATCGATGATTTCACGGTGTCCAATCATGCCCTCGGCAAGTTCGAGTTGCAGGCTCGCAACCTGGAGCGCGATACTGTGCCGGTCTGGCAAATCGACCAGCTCAAAATCAGCAACTCCGCCGCAAACCTCAGCGCCACCGGCAACTGGCGCCTGGCCGCACCCGATGTCCCGCCCAAGGACTCACCCGGCACGCCGGAGCCGACAAATCCGGCGGTAGGACCGCCAACGACCATTGTCGATCCACGGCGCACCGAACTCGATTTCACGCTCGACATCGCCAATGCCGGCGCCCTGCTCGATCGGCTCGGCTTGCCGCACACCCTACAAGACGGCAAGGGTGTATTGGGCGGCCACATAGGTTGGCGTGGTGGCCCGGATGCGATCGACATGCCGACGCTGGCCGGCAATCTGTCACTGGATCTGCAGCATGGCCAGATCATCAAGGTCGACCCGGGTATCGGCAAACTGCTGGGCGTGCTCAGCTTGCAAAGCCTGGTGCGCTTTATCACCTTCGACTTCAGGGGCGTGGTCGGCGGCGGGCTGGCCTTCGATTCGATCACCGCCAGCGGCAAAATTGCACAGGGCGTGGCGCGCAGCGACGACTTCAAAATCAACAGCTCGGTAGCCCACGTGTCAATGAAGGGCACGGCCGATATTCCGCGCGAAACGCAAAATCTGCGGGTCATCGTCATCCCGACGTTAAGCGCCAGCTCGGCCGCACTGGCCGCCACCGTTGTCAATCCGCTCTTGGGTTTGAGCACATTCGTCGCGCAGCTGGTGCTGTCCGACTCACTGTCGAAAGCCCTAGCCGTCGAATATTCGGTAACAGGCGCGTGGGCGGATCCCGAGATTCGCCAAATCAGGGGTAAAGACAGCAAGGAGCCGTTTATTAATCCGGCCGACGCACCCGCACAGTTGGACCCTACGGCGGCGGCCACCGCGGCTTCGAGCGCAGCGGTTAACTAGGGCCTGTCACGCAAATGATGGGCTTGCGAACATCCCTAACTTTATCTTTCTCTGGCGGGTGTAGCCGACGCCAGTACGACATGGCGCTCAGCGTGTCAGCGGCTTGCTTTGCCAGCGTTGCGCCATAAATTCGATAAAACAGGCGACCCGCGCGGACAGCGCGGTGTCACGGTAATACACCGCACTGATGGTCTGCTGATGCTCGCTCAAAAAATCCGGCAGAACACATACGAGGCGCCCGGCGCGGATATCGCTGTCGGTCATAAATGCCGACAACGCCGCAATGCCAAGCCCCGCCAAAGCCAATTGACGCAAAGTTTCGCCGCTAGACGCCGCTAGATCGGGGGTGATTTTCAAACGTTCAGCGCCATTCTGAGTTAAGGGCCAGTGATTGAGTGCATCAGGATCGGTAAAGCCCAGCAGCCGGTGCTGCGCCAAAGCGGCAATCTCCCGCGGCTCGCCATGAGCCGCCAAATAAGCCGGACTCGCCAGCAGGCGCACTGGGCTGGTACCGAGAACGCGGGCATGCAAGCTTGAGTCGGCCAACGTGCCGATACGCAAGGCAATATCGGTGCGCTGCTCAAGCAAGTCGACATTGCGCTCGTGACTAGTCAGTTCGAGCCGAATTTCCGGATATAACCTTGTAAATTCGGCCATCAGGGGAACCACGCAATGCAACATAAAGGGCGACGCGGCATCGACTCGCAGTCGCCCGGCCAGTTTATTGCGCCGCGCCGCCAGCATTTCCTCGGTCTGCTCCATGGCGCGCAGAATGTTGCGCGCGCCGGCCAGAAACAGTACTCCGTCCTCAGTCAGGTTAAGCCGCCGGGTGGTTCGCTGCAATAAGGTCGCGGCCAGCTTCTGCTCAAGCCGGCCCAAGGCCCGGCTGACACCGGACGTGGTTTGCCCCAGTTGTTCGGCCGCAGCGGTAATAGAGCCGCTATCGACCACCGTCACAAAGGCCAGCAATTCATCGGTAGAAAAGGTCACTGTTGATTTTTATTCAAATATGTTTTGAGATTAACACGGTTTTTGCTCTTAATTAAATCCGGATAATGACCCTATCGATATCCCAACAGGAGCAAACGATGAAGATTTTCGTGACAGGCGCAGGCGGTTTTATTGGCGGTTCGGTCGCCCTCGGCATGGTTCGCGCCGGCCATCAGGTCAACGGCTTGGTGCGCAACCCCGAGCAGGCGGAGGCATTGGACAGGCTCGGCATCACACCGGTACTCGGCGACTTGGCGCAAGCTGAGCTGCTGATTGCACAGGCACGCACGGCCGACGCCGTGATCAACGCGGCCAGCAGCGACAACGCGCAAGCAATCGATGCGCTCATCGACGGTTTGCGCGGTTCGGGCAAAACATTACTGCATACCAGCGGCTCCAGCATCGTCGGCGACGCCTCGGGCGGGCAAGCCAGCGAGCGGATATTTTATGAAGACGCCTTGCCCGAACCGACCGCCGACAAAGCGGCCCGGGTCGCACTCGACCAAAGCGTGCTGGACTCGGCTCAACAAGGCATCCGCTCGGCGGTGCTATGCAATACCTTGATCTACGGCGCGGGGCTGGCCTTGCCGCGCGACAGCGTGCAACTGCCGCGCTTGATACGGCAAGCGCGGCAGAGCGGGGTGGTGCGCCATGTCGGTCCCGGCCTCAATATCTGGTCAAACGTGCATATCGCCGACGTGGTCGAGGCCTATCGGCTGGCGTTAGAGAAAACGCCGGCAGGTATGTTTTACTTCATCGAGAACGGCGAAACGGCGTTTCGCGACATGAGTGCGGCTATCGCCCAAGCCCTCAAACTGGGACCCGCGCAGGACTGGTCAACCGAGGAGGCGATTGCCGAATGGGGCTATGAAATGGCCTCCTACGCCTTGGGCTCGAATAGCCGAGTTCGCGGCACACGCGCTCGGTCATTGCTGGGCTGGGCGCCCAAGCACACGTCGGTGCTCGACTGGATCGCGGCCGAAGTGCATTAATCGAATTCAATCAGCGGGGGCCGCCATCGTCCTTGCCGCGGGCGATGGCTTAGCGTAATCGGCCTATCGTTTTGTCCGGGCACGCAGATTCACACGCAGACACGGTACACTTCAGTTAAGCCCATCGATAAACCTCCCGCACTCATGAACAGCTCCTCCGCGACCTTGCCCAGCGCCCCCGTACAGGTCGCTGCCGTGCAGATGGTCAGTGCCACCGACTTACAAACCAATCTCGCGCAGGCCGGCGAACTGATTGCCCAGGCAGCCGCCAGCGGCGCACAGATCGTGTTGTTGCCTGAAAATTTTTACTTAATGGGTGTCAAGGACACCGATAAGATCGCGCTACGGGAAGCTTTCGGCGATGGCCCGATCCAGTCGTTTTTATCGAACGCGGCACGCAGCCACGGCATCTGGCTGGTAGGCGGCACCTTGCCGCTGGTATCGCCCGAGCCGGGTCGCGTGCTCAATACCGCGCTGGTGTTCGACCCGCAGGGTCTGATGGTCGCCCGCTACGATAAAATCCACTTATTCAGCCTCTCCCATGGCGCGGAACAATTCAACGAATCCCGCACCATTTGGCCGGGCGAGCAGCCCTGCACCTTTGCCTCGCCGGTCGGCCGGGTCGGCTTGTCGATTTGCTACGATTTGCGTTTTCCCGAGCTATACCGTGCGCTGGGCGACTGCGCGCTGATGATGGTCACGGCGGCATTTACCTACACCACCGGCCGTGCGCACTGGGAATTATTGTTGCGCGCCCGCGCGGTTGAAAACCAATGCTACGTGCTGGCCTCGGCGCAAGGCGGCAAGCACGAGAATGGACGCAGTACATGGGGCCATAGCATGCTGATCGATCCCTGGGGGGAAATCGTCGCTGAACTCGCTGAGGGGTCGGGCGTCGTGCAGGGCAAAGTTGACCCTGCGCGGATTATCGAGGTCAGGCAAAGCCTGCCTGCCCTCCAGCATCGCGTGCTGCGCTAAACGCCGGTATAAAAAGCCTCCGGCCAGCGGCATTTGTCGGCTCTTAAGCCGCAACACGCCGATTGGTGTAACGTAGAGGTCTAAATCAAGGGTATAAATAGGGACAGGTAACTGGGTCCCCCCGCATTGTCATCTCATCAAGCCGAACTCATAAAAAAGTATGAATATTATCGAACCGGGTATCCGCAATCTGGCAACCGCCAAAGAGCTCCTGCTAACACCGTACGGGCTGGATGAATCAATACTAACGCGTGTACTCGCCGATATATTTACACATCGGGTCGACTATGCCGACTTGTATTTCCAGACCACGCGCAGCGAAGCCTGGAGCCTGGAAGAAGGCATTGTCAAATCGGGCAGCTTCAGTATCGACCAAGGCGTCGGCGTGCGCGCCGTAGCCGGCGATCGGACCGCCTTCGCCTATTCCGACGATCTTTCCGCCGAAGCGATTAATCAAGCGGCGGCGGCCACGCGCGCGATTGCCAAAGCCGGTGGCGGGCGCCAGCGCATCAAGGTCGCCAGTTCCTTGAAAGGCTCGTTCGGACGCAATCTTTACCTGCCATCAGACCCCCTGCAATCATTGGACGCCACAGCCAAAGTCAATTTGCTGGAGCGCATCGAAAAAATGGCGCGCAGCCGCGACCCGCGCATCACTCAAGTGATGGCCGGCCTGGCCGGCGAATATGATGTGGTGCTGGTAGCCCGCAGCGACGGCGTGCTGGCCGCCGATATCCGCCCGTTGGTGCGGGTCTCGGTCACCGTGATCGCCGAACAAAACGGCCGCCGCGAAGTCGGCAGCAGCGGTGGCGGCGGACGCTACGATTACGCTTACTTCACCGACGCGCGCCTGTCTTCGTTTGTCGATGAAGCCGTGCGCTCGGCCCTGGTTAACCTTGAAGCACGCCCGGCGCCCGCTGGCGCGATGACCGTGGTGCTCGGACCGGGCTGGCCCGGCGTGCTGTTGCACGAAGCTATCGGCCATGGTCTGGAAGGCGATTTCAACCGCAAAGGCTCATCCGCATTTGCCGGCCGCATTGGCGAGCGAGTGGCCGCCAAAGGCGTCACCGTGGTCGACGACGGCACCCTGCCGAATCGCCGCGGCTCGCTCAATATCGATGACGAAGGCAACCCCACGCAGTGCACCACCTTGATTGAGGATGGCATTCTGAAGGGTTATATCCAGGACACGCTCAACGCCCGCTTGATGAAAATGCCGGTCACCGGCAACGCGCGCCGCGAGTCGTATGCCGCCCTGCCGATGCCGCGCATGACCAACACCTATATGCTGAATGGCGAGCGCGACCCTCAGGAAATTATCGAATCGGTCAAGCACGGCCTGTATGCGGTCAATTTCGGCGGTGGCCAGGTCGACATCACCAACGGCAAATTCGTGTTCTCGGCGTCCGAAGCCTATATGATCGAAGACGGCAAAATCACCTACCCGGTCAAAGGCGCGACCTTAATCGGCAGTGGCCCGGAATCGCTAAAAGACGTGAGTATGATAGGCAACGATATGGCCCTGGACACCGGCATCGGCGTCTGCGGAAAAGAGGGCCAGAGCGTGCCGGTCGGCGTCGGTCAGCCCACTTTGCGCATCGATCGGATGACGGTCGGCGGCACGGCTTAATACCGCGCCAGCCCATTGCGTGCACGTTTCGCGCTTAAAAATGGCGGAACGTGCAGTTTTACCGCGTTTTATACCCTAAGTGCTTGTCAGCGCCGCCTGCACGCGTTATAAAGCAATACTGAATTCATAGCCCGGACCGATCTGCCATGTTCGCCACCTTCTGGTTTTATTTTTATAGCTATCTCGAACCGCTGGCGGAAGGAGAGGATCGGTAACGGTCCTAGCAAGATCCCAAAAAACCGCCAGCCACCCTGGCGGTTTTTTTATTGTTTTTTTGCGTTGCAATCGAGCCATACCGCAGCGCCCCCCCCGACACATGAGCTGCGCCCCTTTCTGGAGATTGAAATGCCACCGCACAACACCGACGATGTCCGAATCCGTGAACTAAAAGAGCTGGTTCCGCCTGCTCACCTGATTCGCGAATTCCCCTGTGAAGAAGACGTCTCCGAGTTGATTTATTCTTCGCGCCAATCCATGCATCGCATTGTGCACGGCATGGAAGATCGTCTTATCGTCATCATCGGCCCCTGCTCCATCCACGATCCGGCCGCAGCACTTGAGTACGCAGCCAAACTTGTCGAGCAGCGCAAGCGCTTTGCCGGCGAGCTGGAAGTGGTGATGCGCGTGTACTTTGAAAAACCTCGCACCACAGTGGGCTGGAAAGGTTTGATCAACGACCCGCACATGGATAACAGCTTCAAGATCAACGACGGCCTGCGCATGGCGCGCGAACTGCTGTTCAAGATCAATACGCTGGGCCTGCCGGCAGGCACAGAATACCTCGACGTGATCAGCCCGCAATATATCGCCGACCTCGTGTCGTGGGGCGCTATCGGCGCGCGCACCACGGAATCGCAAGTGCATCGCGAACTGGCATCGGGCTTGTCCTGCCCAATCGGCTTCAAGAACGGCACGGACGGCAATGTGAAAATCGCCGTCGACGCCATCAAAGCGGCATCGCAGCCTCACCATTTCCTATCGGTCACCAAAGGCGGCCATTCGGCCATCGTCTCGACCGCAGGTAATGAGGATTGCCATATTATTTTGCGCGGCGGCAAGCAACCCAATTACGATGCGGCTAGCGTCGATGCAGCCTGCGCCGATATCAGCCGCGCCGGTCTTGCAGCGCGCTTGATGATTGATGCGAGCCACGCCAATAGCCAGAAAAATCACGAAAACCAGATTCCCGTGTGCGCCGATATCGCCCGCCAAATTGGCTCCGGGGATGAGCGCATTGTCGGCGCCATGATCGAATCGAATCTGGTGGCGGGCCGGCAGGATCTGGTGCCGGGTGAAGCGCTGACCTATGGGCAAAGTGTCACGGATGCCTGTATTTCGTGGGAAGCCAGTTTAGGCGTGTTGGAAACGCTGGCGGCGGCGGTCAAGCAAAGACGTTTGACGCGCGGCAGCGGAAACTAAGCGATCCAGATTATTTCCGGCACCTCCAATAAAGCACTGGGTGCCGGGACTACCTGAAAACACAGACCCGGCATGAGCCTTCGCTGATGTCGGTCATCAATCAGGCTCGTGACGCCATAACACATCATTGCCACCCGCCGCGCGATTCAGTACTCGCGCCAACACAAACAATAAATCGGACAAACGATTCACATATTGGCACGGCGCAGCGTTAAGCGTTTCAACCCGGCTCAGCGCCACCATGCTGCGCTCGGCGCGCCGGCAGACGGTGCGGCATACATGAGCCAGCGCCGCAACGCGCGAGCCGCCCGGCAAGATAAATTCCTTGAGGGCGGGCAGCGTAGCGTTGTATTCGGCCAGCCAGCGATCCAGCCGCAGCAACTGCGCCTCGCCGATCGCCGTGTGCCCGGGGATGCATAGTTCACCGCCCAGATCGAATAAATCGTGTTGAATCGCGGTCAAGGCCGCCTGCACATCGGCCGGCAATGGCTCAGCCAGCAACACGCCTAGATGCGAATTCAGTTCATCGACATCGCCAATCACGGCGATGCGCGCGGCGTCCTTGCCGACCCGGCTGCCATCGCCCAACCCCGTCGTGCCGTCGTCGCCCGTGCGGGTGGTAATTTTGCTTAATCGATTGCCCATATACATCCTGTAACGGCTAAGTGAATTGTTTCCACGGGAAGGTTTGCACACATTTGGCATGCAGAGCCGAGCCGCAGCGATGCAGATCTTAATATAGTTTCCGCCTTCTACCCCATCCTGCGATCGGCGTTAGAATGACAGTGACATCTCGACACCCAAACCCGGAAACCCAATACTGCGGTCCGGCCGGTCCTGCGACCTCGAAACAGATGCTGGAGACAAGCTTGAACCACCCCGTTCCACCTACATCTATCAGCGCCGATTCGGCCCCGCCACGCGCCCCTTTTCCCGAAGCCCTGCTGCAAGCCTTGCAAACGGCCTTCGGCGCCCGGGTTTCAACGGCCGCCGCGGTACGCGAACATCATGGCCGCGACGAATCGCCGTTCGACCCGCAGTTGCCCGACGCGGTGGTGTTCGCGCAGAGTACTGCTGATGTCGTCACCGTCGTGCAACTATGCGCCCAGTACCGGGTGCCGCTGATACCTTATGGCAGCGGCTCATCGCTGGAAGGCCATTTACTGGCGATACACGGCGGTGTTTCGATCGATGTATCAGGCATGAATCGAGTGCTCGCCATCAATGCCGAAGACCTGACCGTCACTGTCGAGCCGGGTATTACTCGCAAAGCCTTGAACGAAGCGCTGCGCGACACCGGCCTATTCTTTCCGATCGACCCGGGCGCCGACGCCAGTATTGGCGGCATGGCGGCAACCCGCGCGTCGGGCACGAATGCCGTGCGCTACGGCACGATGCGTGAGAACGTACTGGGCTTGAGCGTAGTGCTGGCCGATGGCCGCCTGATCAAAACCGGCACACGCGCGCGCAAGTCATCAGCGGGTTACGACCTGACGCGCTTGATGGTCGGCTCGGAAGGCACGCTCGGGGTGATTACCGAGGTAACGGTGCGGCTTTACCCTCAACCCGAAGCAGTATCGGCCGCGATCTGCGCCTTCCCATCGATGGGCGAAGCGGTGCAAGCCGTGATCGAAACCATACAAATGGGCATACCCGTAGCCCGCGTCGAATTCGTCGATGCGTTGGCGGTGCGCGCCATCAATCAACATTCGAAACTGAGTTTGCGCGAGTCGCCGACGCTGTTTTTTGAATTCCACGGCACCGATGCCGGTGTCACGGAACAAGCGCAGCGCGTCCAGGACATTGCCGCCGACCATCACGGCGAGGGCTTCGAATGGTCGGTACGCCCCGAGGATCGCAGCCGCTTGTGGAATGCGCGTCACAATGCCTATTTCGCCATGTTGCAACTCAAACCAGGCTGCCGTGCCGTCACCACCGATGTGTGCGTGCCAATCTCCCGGCTGGCCGAATGCGTGATCGAGACGGAACGCGACTTGCAACAATCGTCGCTGCCCTGCCCCATCGTGGGCCATGTCGGCGACGGCAATTTCCATGTCGCAATTCTGGTCGACCCCGAGCGGCCCGAAGAACTCCAGGAAGCCGAACGGATTAATCAGCGCATTGTCAGGCGCGCGCTGGCCATGGACGGCACCTGTACCGGCGAGCACGGCGTGGGGCTGCACAAAATGGGCTTTATGCTCGAAGAGCATGGCACCGACGCAATTGCCGTGATGCGTGCCATCAAACAAGCGCTCGATCCGCTGAATCTCATGAATCCCGGCAAGATTTTCAACTAAACCTGATCCCGCGCACCTCGCCTGGCTGCGTCAACACGCGGTACAGGGCGAAGGCGGTCGGCATGACTGGGCGCTGGAAGCAATACCGGGTATGGCCGGGTATCGCTTCCAGCGCCTTGTCATTAGCATGTAAGCTAACGGAGGACTTGCAAACCCCTGTCGATTAATTGCCGCGCAGCACAAGGAGAAGGCCGTGAATGCCCCTGCCGAATTAGCGGCCGAAAAGTTGGAAGCACGTCAACGCGAACTGGTCCAGGCATTGAATGCCTGCCTGCCCAGCCATTGCCTGTTGTATCGCAGTGAAGATACAACACCGTATGAATGCGACGGCCTAACCGCCTATCGCACGCTACCGCTGGCCGTCGCCCTGCCCGAAACCGAAACCCAGGTGCAGCGCGTGCTGCAAGCCTGTCATCGGCTCGGTGTGCCGGTCGTGCCGCGTGGCGCGGGAACCGGGCTGTCCGGCGGCGCCATGCCGATCCAGGAAGGCTTGGTGCTGTCTTTGGCGCGCTTCAAGAAAATTCTCAATGTCGATTCCTATGCACGTACCGCGACCGTTCAGCCCGGCGTGCGCAACCTAGCTATTTCGGAAGCCGCGGCGCCTTATGGTTTGTATTATGCGCCGGACCCTTCCTCGCAAATCGCTTGCACCATAGGCGGCAACGTCGCCGAGAACTCCGGCGGCGTGCATTGCCTGAAATATGGGCTCACCGTCCACAATGTGTTGCGCGTACGTGCCGTTACCATGGAAGGGGAGATTGTCGAGTTCGGTTCGCTCGCCCTCGATGCGCCAGGGCTTGACCTACTGTCGGTGTTTATTGGCAGCGAAGGCATGTTTGCCGTGGTCACCGAGGTGACCGTCAAGCTGATTCCGAAACCGCAAATGGCTCAAGTCGTCATGGCCAGTTTCGATGACCTCGAAAAAGGCGGCGATGCGGTGGCCGCCATTATTGCCGCAGGCATTATCCCGGCCGGCCTGGAAATGATGGACAAACCCGCGACACGCGCCGTCGAAGAGTTCGCTCAGGCGGGCTACGATCAGGACGCCGCCGCCATTTTGCTGTGTGAATCGGATGGCACGCCGGAAGAGGTCAACGAAGAGGTCGAGCGGATCATCAAGGTCCTGAATCGCCATGGCGCAACGCGCATTCAGATCTCCCGCTCCGAAAGCGAGCGCTTGCGCTTTTGGTCGGGGCGCAAAAATGCGTTTCCCGCGGCCGGACGCATCTCGCCCGACTACTACTGTATGGACGGCACCATTCCTCGCCGCAGCATCGGCATCCTGCTCAAACGCATCGCAGCCATGGAAGAAAGCTATCAATTGCGCTGCATGAACGTGTTCCATGCCGGCGACGGCAATATGCACCCCTTGATCCTGTTCAACGGCAACGATCATGACGAGTGGCTGCGCGCCGAAGCTTTTGGCGCCGACATCCTGGAGGCCTGTGTCGAACTGGGCGGCACGATCACCGGAGAACACGGTGTCGGGGTCGAAAAAATCAATTCGATGTGCGTACAATTTTCCCCCGAAGAACGCGACACCTTTTTCGCCGTCAAGCATGCCTTCGATCCGGCGCGCTTACTGAACCCGGACAAGGCCATTCCGACTCGCGCCCGCTGCGCCGACTATGGCCGCCTGCATGTACGCGGCGGCCTGCTGCCGCACCCCGAGTTACCGAGGTTTTAATGACTGAGCTGATCGAAACACTCGAAGCATTCCGCACGCAAATCGTCCATGCCACCGAACACCAACAGCCCTTGCAGATTCGCGGCAGCGGCACCAAAGACTGGTATGGGCAAACGATCCAGGGCGAGCGGCTCGAGACCCGCGCCTATCAAGGCGTATTGGCCTACGATCCGGCAGAACTAGTGATCACCGCACGTTGCGGCACCCGCCTCGAAGATATCGAAGAGCTGCTCGGCCAGCACAATCAAATGCTGCCGTTCGAACCGCCACACTTCGGCCCCAACGCCACACTCGGCGGTTGCATCGCGGCGGGTCTGGCCGGGCCGCGCCGCGGCACCGCGGGAGCCGCGCGTGACTTTATCTTGGGCGCGGTCGTCATGAACGGCCGTGGCGAAGTTTTGCATTTCGGCGGGCAAGTCATGAAAAATGTCGCGGGCTACGACGTATCGAGGCTGCTGGCAGGCTCGCTCGGCACCCTGGGACTGATCTTGGAAATCTCCGTCAAGGTTTTACCGCGCCCGTTCGCCGAAACCACCTTGCAGTTCGACACCAGCGCCACCGATGCCGTGCGCAGGCTCAATGAATGGGCCGGCAGACCGTTGCCGATCTCCGCCAGTGCGTGGCGCGACGGCACACTAGCGCTGCGGCTAGCCGGCGCGGAAGCGGCAGTGAAGGCCGCACGCACCTCGCTGGGCGGCGAAACGGTCGATGTCATTGAAGCCGCCCACTTCTGGGACGGTTTGCGCGAACAGACCGATAGTTTCTTCCTGCAGATTCCCCCCAATGCCGCATTGTGGCGGCTGTCGCTGCCGTCAATTACCGAGCCGCTGCCTTTGCCCGGCACGCAGTTAATGGAATGGGGCGGTGCGCAGCGCTGGTGGATTACCGAAACCGATGCGCAACTGGTGCGTATGGCGGCCCGCCAGGCGGGCGGTCATGCAACCCTGTTCCGCCCCGGCCCCGGCAACGGGAAAATCCGCCAAGCTGGCGTGTTTACGCCGCTGCCCGGCCCGCTGATGAAAATTCATCGAGGCCTGAAAACGGCCTTCGATCCGGCGCATATTTTCAATCGGGGCAGGCTTTATCCTGATTTTTAAATACTGCATGACGCCAACACTCCCGGAACCCGTATCAGGAATTCACAGGCCTAAGCCCGCATGCAAACCAATCTTGCCGATTTCATCCGCAACACCCCCGACGGCGACGAGGCCGAAGCCATCTTAGGCAAATGCGTGCATTGCGGCTTTTGCACGGCAACCTGCCCCACCTATCAATTGCTGGGCGACGAGTTGGACGGACCGCGCGGCCGCATTTACCTGATCAAGCAAATGGTCGAGGGCGCGAAAGTCACGCAGCGCACCCAATTGCATCTAGACCGCTGTCTGACTTGCCGCAATTGCGAAACCACCTGTCCGTCGGGGGTTCAGTACGGACGTCTGATCGACATCGGTCGCCGGGTCGCCGAAACGCAAATCACGCGCTCATCCGGTCAACGCCTGCTACGCCGTACGCTGGCGAAAGTGCTGCCCAATGAGCGCCTGTTTTCGCCCTTGATGAAGCTCGGCCAGCGCTTCCGCCCGCTGCTGCCCAAAAAACTACGCGACAAAGTACCCCCGCGGCAAAATCCTGGTCTGTGGCCCAGCGGTGAACAGGCCCGCAAAATGTTGATGCTGAGCGGTTGCGTGCAACCGGCCATGATGCCCAATGTCAACTCCGCAACCGCCCGGGTGCTCGACACACTCGGCATTCAGGTTGTGGTGGCGCCGGATGCAGGTTGCTGCGGCGCAATCCAGCTGCACCTCGGCTATCACGATGACGGCCTGGCCGATATCAGGCGCAATATCGATGCCTGGTGGCCTTATGTCGAACAAGGCATCGAAGCCATCGTGATGAATGCTTCCGGTTGCGGCGTCACAGTCAAGGAGTATGGACATCTGTTACGCGACGACGCGCAGTACGCGGAAAAAGCACGCCGCATTTCGGCGCTGACACGGGACCTGGCCGAACTGCTGCCGCAATTCGAAGCCGAACTGCTGTTACACACACTACCCCGGGGCGTACACACGGTGGCCTACCATCCACCTTGCACATTGCAACACGGCCAGCAAATCCGCGGCGGCGTCGAGAAGCTGCTCACAGCGTTGGGCATCGAGGTCCATTTGCCGGCCGACGCGCATTTATGCTGCGGCTCAGCCGGCACCTATTCGGTGCTGCAGCCTAAACTGTCCTACAAGTTACGTGCACAGAAACTCGAGAAACTCGCGGCCACCGAACCGCAACTGATCGTTTCGGCCAATGTCGGTTGCATTTCTCATCTGCAAAGCGGCACCGCGACACCTGTCATGCACTGGATCGAATTGCTCGACCGCATGTTGATTTAATCTCGGCGCCGGCGTCATATAATCGAGTCCCTGTCTCCGACTCATTGGCCGACGCATTTGCCGGCACGCCAGCTACTACTGATTCTCATGCCCGACATAGCCGTTCAACTGGAAGCCACCCGCGCACGCATTGCCAAGGCCGTACACGACGCCGAACGCAGCCCGAACTCGGTGACGCTGCTGGCCGTGTCCAAAACCTGCCCGGCCGAGGCGGTGCGCGCGGCTTTTGCCGCCGGTCAGCGTGCCTTCGGCGAAAACTATGTGCAAGAAGCGTTGGATAAAATCGCCGCCCTTGCCGATCTCCGCAAGCAGCTTGAATGGCACTTTATCGGACCGCTGCAAAGCAATAAAACCCGCAGCGTGGCCGAGCATTTCGACTGGGTTCATTCGGTCGACCGGCTAAAAATTGCTCAACGTCTGTCCGAGCAGCGCCCCGCTGATTTACCGCCGCTGAATATCTGCCTGCAAGTCAATATCAGCGAAGAACACAGCAAAAGCGGCGTATCGCCCGCGCAAGCCCGGGCACTGGCCCATGCCATCGCGGCCTTGCCGAGGCTGCGCTTGCGCGGTTTGATGGCGATCCCCGAGCCGGCTGCGGAACTGGCCGAGCAACGCATACCGCATCGCCAGCTGGCTGATTTGTTCAACGCATTACGCGCCGACGGACTCGACCTCGATACGCTGTCGGCCGGCATGTCCGCCGATCTTGAAGCGGCTGTACTGGAAGGCGCGACCTTGGTGCGGATCGGCACGGCGATTTTCGGCGCACGCGCTTACCCGCAAGCTTAAGCCCAGCCGCAGCACACATCTCAATATTTAGGAAATCACATGAAAATTGCATTTATCGGCGGCGGCAATATGGCCAGCGCATTGATCGGCGGCTTGCTACGCCGCGGGGCCGCCGCGACCGATCTCGGCGTGCTTGAGATTAACGCCGAAGCGCGCGCGCGGATGAACGCCGAGTTTGGCGTGTCGACCTATGCGCAGCCCGATGAGGCGCTACGCGGTTTCGACGCACTAGTGCTGGCGGTCAAGCCACAGGTACTGAAAAGCGTGGCCGAATCGCTGGCGCCCTATGTCGAACAACAATTGATCATCAGCATCGCGGCGGGCATACGCGCGGCCGACATCGCTCGCTGGCTGGGCGGATATCACAACATTGTGCGCGCGATGCCAAATACACCCGCGTTAATCGGCATGGGCGTGACAGGCTTGGCGGCACTGCCCGATGTCGATGCAGCCGGCCGCGAACTGGCCGGCGCAGTATTGGCGGCGGTCGGGCAAGTCGTCTGGTGCGACACCGAAAGCCGCATCGACGCGGTCACCGCCATTTCGGGCAGCGGGCCGGCCTATGTGTTTTACTTTATCGAAGCCTTGCAGCAAGCCGCATTGCAAATGGGCTTGGACGACGCACAAGCGCGCGCCTTCGCCGTCTCGACCTTCACGGGCGCAGCACAATTGGCCGCGCAATCCGATGAAGCGATCAGCATACTGCGCGAGCGCGTCACCTCCAAAGGCGGCACCACGGCGGCAGCCTTGGCCTCGTTCGAAGCGGATCAAATTGGCGCGGCCATTGTGCGAGGCGCGCTAGCCGCCGAGCAGCGCGCCAAGACCATGGGCGAGGAGCTGGGGGCCGACTAGGGTCCTCTGCTGCGGCCGATTCATCAAGCCGGCCGTGACACGCACCCGATTCGACGGCGAATCCTGCGCGCCTTATGAAAGCAGGTACTGGGCGGCAATCCCAGCGAATAAAATGCCGCCCAGCCAGTTGTTGTGACGAAACGCAGCAAAACACGCCATCCGATCGCGCCCGCGTATCAATGTATAGTGATAAACGGCACACGCCACTGCGCCCGCCAAGCCGACCCAGAATGGCCAGCGCCAACCCAACCGCGTGCCGACCGCGGCGTAAATACTCAGCGTCACGGCATAGCAGACCATAATCGCCAAAACGTCATAACGCCCAAATGTCAGCGCCGAAGTGCGAATGCCGATTTTCAGGTCGTCGTCGCGATCAACCATGGCATAGGCCGTATCGTAGGCCACCGACCAAAATATATTGGCAAGCAACAACACCCATGCCAGCACCGGCACATAGCCCAGCAAGGCGGCAAAACCCATCGGTATGCCAAAACCGAAGGCGATTCCCAGGTAGGCCTGCGGGATCGCAAAAAAACGCTTGGTAAACGGATAACTTGCCGCCACCAGTACGGCAACCACCGACAGCTCGCGCGTCAAGGCATTCAAAGGAAGAATCAACATAAATGACAGCCCGGCCAGAACTGCGGCAATCGCCAAGGCCTCCCAAGCTTGAATTTTCCCGGATGTCAGCGGACGATTTTCGGTGCGCTTGACGTAACGGTCGAAATCGCGGTCCGCATAATCGTTAATGGCACAACCTGCCGAGCGCATCAGCACTGTGCCCAGCACAAAGATCGCCAGCACCTGCAACGTCGGCCGCCCGCCCCCGGCAATCCACAAAGCGTTAAGGGTCGGCCAAAGCAGCAGCAGACTGCCGATCGGCTTATCCATACGGATCAGCCGCCAATACAGCGGCAAGCGCGCAAACAGCGATGCAAATGGTGAAGTGAATCGCGAAACAGACATGACTAACCTAGATGACATACAACAATTAAACGCGGGAGCTGCCATTTTAAATGGGAATGCGCAAAACCCGCAGATAGACGCTAAATACGAGGCAATCCAACAAGATTAGTGATTACCCTTCTTATAGACGTCATCGGCAAGCCCTACAGTAGTTAACAATCTTTCAAATTGATTGCAATCAGCCATGCTGCCGGTTGCCGACCCGTTCCACTCATCGCCAAAACAACAAGGACCCCCATGAGTCGCCTAAGCTTGAATACGAAATTATGGCTGGCGCTGGCGATAACCTGGCTTGGCCTGCTGATACTCGGCGGCTGGGCCGCAATCGAAGCGCGCAACACCATGCTGGCGGAACGCAAAATAGCGATTCAGAATATGGTCGAAGCCGCGTACGGCATTGTCGGCGACTACGCGACCCTGGTCGACAATAAAACCCTGACACTCGACGACGCCCAACACCAGGCGATGGCGCGTTTGTCGGCGATGCGCTATGGAACCAACGGTTTTATGGTGATTACCACGGCCAAGCCCGTGGTCATCATGCACCCGGTGCTGGCCGATCTGCGTAACAAAGATGTTACCGACTATAAAGACATCAACGGCAAGCTTTTATTTGTCGAAATGGTCAAAATTGCCCAGGCTCAGGGGCAAGGTTACGTCGACTATATGGCTAGGCTAGCGGGAAGCGATGCCCCAGCGCCGAAAATCAGCTTCGTCAAACGCTTTGAGCCCTGGGACTGGTATTTACTCTCAGGACTATACGTCAATGATATCAACACGGCCTTCGCAGCCAACCTGCTGAAATACCTGATCGTGGTCCTGGTAATCGGCGGGGCGATCTCGGTCGCGATGATCATGATCATTCGCAACGTCAAGCGCAGCCTCGGTGGAGAACCCGCTTATGCGGCCGGTATCGCCGAGCGAATTGCGGCCGGCGAATTGACGACGCACATTGCTTTGGCAAGCAACGACAACAGCAGCATGTTGTATGCCATGAGCAATATGCAAGACAAGCTCACTAGGACCATTTCGCGTATCCATAGCGGCACGGAAACCATCACCCAGGCAACTCAGGAGATTGCCGCCAGCAATCACGATTTATCGGTGCGTACCGAGGAGCAAGCCGCATCGCTGGCCGAAACCGCGGCCAGTATGGAGCAGTTCACGGCCACAGTTAAACAAAATGCGGAAAGCGCACGGCAAGCCAATCAGATGGGCGCCAGCGCGTCGCAAATTGCCGGCGAAGGCGGGGACGTGGTGCGTCAAGTCGTCGACACCATGCAAAACATTACGTCGAGTTCGAAAAAGATCGTCGATATTATTTCGGTGATTGAAGGCATTGCCTTCCAGACCAATATTCTGGCGCTGAACGCGGCCGTCGAGGCCGCGCGTGCCGGTGAACAGGGGCGTGGCTTCGCGGTAGTGGCCGGTGAAGTGCGCAGCCTGGCAAGCCGTAGTGCCGATGCGGCCAAGGAAATCAAAGCCTTGATCGAGAATTCGGTCAACCAGGTGGATGCAGGCTCGGTACTGGTGCAGCGCGCGGGAACCACCATGGACTCCGTGGTCTCGGCCGTGCGGCGCGTCACCGACATTATCGGCGAAATCACCGCGGCCTCCGAAGAGCAAAGCAAGGGTATCGAACAGGTCAATATCGCGATCAATCAAATGGACCAGACCACCCAGCAAAATGCCGCGATGGTCGAAGAAGCCTCGGCGGCAGCCCATTCGCTTGAGGAACAAGCTCATGCATTGCGCGAGGCGGTCAATGTATTCCATGTTGCGGGCGACGCTGAACCTGCGGCTCGTCAGCGTCGCTAGCGGGCGCGCAAGCGCATAGCTTCAACCCAACAGCGAACGCAACATCCTTGCGGCTTT
>Ga0302178_10001485_pt1 | contig 19795 bp, 15 predicted proteins | sample I_Palsa_E1_3_FD_198790 | JGI IMG/M metagenome (GOLD analysis project Ga0302178, IMG submission 198790) | Peat permafrost microbial communities from Stordalen Mire near Abisko, Sweden - I_Palsa_E1_3 | ecosystem: Environmental > Terrestrial > Soil > Palsa > Peat permafrost | place: Sweden... | reverse complement strand
GCTGTGCATCCGGACCGGAGCGCCAACACGCGAAGCGTCCCAGCGGGCCACCACCGTGCGCGCCACCACCGTGCACGCGGAGATCTCCCAGGGCATCCGCTTCGTGGCCCGCGATCCGTACCTGCGCCCGCTCACTATCTACGGAGCGGTCGCCAACCTTGCCTACACCGGCAACCTTGCTCTGGTCATCGTCTTCCTCGTCCGCGTGGTAGCCCTCGGCCCCGCTGCTGTCGGCTTGCTCATGGCCACGGGAGGCATCGGCGGGATGCTGGGTGCGCTGGTCGCGGGCAGGCTGACGAGACGACTGGGCACAGCACGCACGCTGCTGACGAGCGCCCTTGGCACCGGGCTATTCGGACTACTCATACCGCTGACCGGCACAGGAACGAGGGCCGCCTACTACGTCATCGGCGGGGCGGTAGTGGCTGCCGGAATTGTGGTTGGGAACATCATTGTCGGAAGCTTCCGGCAGGCCTACTGCCCGCCGGAGATGCTCGGGCGGGTCGCCGCAAGCATGCGGTTTCTTGCCTTCGGCGCCATCCCGCTTGGCGCCCTGCTCGCGGGGGGACTCGGCACGGCCCTCGGGGTCCGGAACGCGCTATGGGTCATCCTCACCATCTACGCGCTCTCCGGCACGCTGCTGCTAACCCGCTGCATCCGGACGCGCAAGGACCTGCCCGCCGCTGCCCCCGGCCAGAGGCGGTAGCCCTGCTGCTCACGGGCCGGCGCTCCTGGCCCGCGCAGCCCAGGTGACGCCGGCGGCCTGTGGTGCAGGCAATCTCCGGCGGCCAGCTGCGGGCTCCGAAATGGATGTTCGCTAGCCGGCTAGCTTCGCGAGTTCGGGGACGAAGTAGGCGGCGTTGATCGTGCCGAGGCCGGACACGAGGTCGTATCCGCGCTGGGCGCGGAACCCGCGCACCGCCTCGAAGGTGTTGTCGCCGCGGGTGATGTCCACGATGCCGCGGTCATGGGCGGCGGCCATCCGGTAGAGCGCCGGGTTGATCAGGCCAAGCGGGTGCCCGGCTTCCTGGTCGGCCAGCGCCACGATCCCGGCAAAGAGCGGCGTCGCGAGGCTGGTGCCGCAGATCATCGACCAGCCCGATGAATGGGCGGGAAAGCTGCCGTATATTTCCATGCCGCTCGCGCAGGAGGCGTCCATGGAGATGTCGGGTATGCCGCGTTCGTTGCCGGTGATGCTCGCCACGCCGTCCTGATAGGACGGCCGTGCGAAGACGGCCGACCGGCCGCCGCCGCTGTCGTCCCAGGCAACGTCTGGCTGGCGCCGGGTGCCTGCGCGCGTCAGGTCGAGTTGGGTGCCTCCCACCGCGGTCACCAGCGGATCGCTGGCCGGCCATCCCACCGCGGGCGTCTTGAAATAGCTGCGCGTGTTGTAGGTCATGCCGGCCGCGCCGGTGTCGCCGGTAGCCGCTAGCACGGTCACCTTGTAGGCCGGCCGGGCGGCTAGCAGGTAAGGCCCGCGCAGCTGGCGGAGCGCGGACTTTGAGCGGAAGGTCTGCTCGGTCGCGCCGAAGCTCTGGCTGATCACGCCACCGAGGTGATGCCGGATGACGTAGTCCTCGGCCGTGACGATCTGCGGGAATCCGCTTCGCCCCTCCTCCTCCAGGGTCGGTGTCTCCACCAGCAGAATGCTCGCGCCCGGCGCGGTCACGTGCGCCGCCTCCACGTCCAGCGTCGTCTCGCTAGCCTCGCCGGTCCGGGTGGAGGTCGGCCGGTAGGCGGGCACTCGCCCCGCTGGCTGGATCACCCGCAGCGATGGCGGCGCCGGAAGGCCGAACTGCCTGTCGAAGACGGCCAGGTCGCGGGTGATAGTGGGAGATCCGAAGGAGTCGACGATGACGATCGTCTGGCCCTTGCCGTCGATGCCGTGCCGCAGCAGCGGGCCCAGGTCATAAGCCGTCCTGAGCTGCGCCGGGTTCAGGCCGCCGCCGGGCGGCTCCGGGGCTGCGGCCGACCGGGCCGGGTCGGCCGGCAGGCTGCGCTGGTCAGCGGAGCAGGCCACGGTCAGGGTCAGGACCAGCGCCGCGCCGCAGGCGCTGATAGTGGCCGTTCGGCTGATGCGCATCAGTCTCTCCATTCGCCGCCATATTCCGCCGCCATGCCGTCGCGGAGGTCAGCTAGCCGGTATCTGCCTACACCGCGCAAGCCGGAGAGCGGTCTGGGAATTGGTGGTAATCCGGCGTCACTCCGCACAACCGGCCAACGGTGGCAGACGTCTTGTTTATATTTGATTGGCTCCTGCGGGAGGACCACGGAGCGCGGCAGCGTGCCGCGCTCTTGGCTTGCGGTCTGGATCCGGGAGGGGCTGTAAAGAGTATGGCTCCGGCCGCCCGGGTGCGTCGGATGTGGGCCCGCTTACTCCCGCGCAGAACCCGGGGAGCTGGGCAACTGCCCAGGCTGGCAGCTTCGCGACACTCATGACTCTCGGGCAGGAGGTCTCGCCCGGAGCCGAGGCGAGCGGTCCCGTCCGGGTCACCGTGGAAGCCGCTCTTCAGCATCCTCGGCGAGCCCAAGGGCTGACGGCTTCCGCGCCCTGCGGAAGGCCGCCTGCCCGCCGCCGACCCGGGGCGCCTGCTACCTCGCCGCCGTTACTGCCCGGATGATGACGGCGTACAGGTCGTGCCATTCCGGTGCACGGAAGCCCGCTGCGGCCAGCAGCCGGGTGGCCCGCAGCTTCGTGCGAGCCTTGCCGCGACGCCCGAGCAGGAGCGTCGGCAAGAGCCACGCCGAGAACTGGTCGGCCAGGACGAGGTGGCCGCCCGGTACCAGTACCCTGGCGCACTCGGTGAGCCCTGCCAGCTGATCTGCCCAGTGATCGAACGAGGTCGTGCTCACCACGAGATCGAAGGTCTGCCCGGGATGCGGGAGCCGCTCGGCCACACCGGTCGAGAAGCGCAGCCGGTCGTCTCCGGCCCTGGCCCTGGCCGTCTCGATCATCGCAGGCGCCGCGTCGACCCCGGCGAGCTCAACCGCCGCCGGGACGCGGGCGGCGAGCTGGCGCAGCAGGTAGCCGGTCCCGCATCCGACGTCGAGGATGCGCCGCGGCGCCGGGGAGCAGGCCAGGGCCAGGTCCGCCGCGCGGTCGGCGATGTCGTGATGCAGCCGGCCGAGCCATCCGCTCTCGTAGCCGGCGGCGCGCTCGTCGAATGCCGCGACGTCGCGATCATGAGCCATCTGCCTACTCCTCGCCGGAGAAGCGCTCCCAGGCGGACTGCCGGGTCATGCCCAGGGCCGCCCCGATCCTGTTCCAGGTGATCCCGCCAGCACGTGCCTTGCGCACATAGCCGGTTAGCTGGCGCTCGACCTGCGCGCCCGCGGCAGCCACCTTGGGCAGGAGTTCCAGCAGCGCCTCATCGGAGAGGTCCCGCTCCCAGCTGACCAGCTCCGGCGGCGCCGCGGGCTTGTTCTCGATGATCTCGACGCAGACCGCGACGCAGGAGTCGCAGATGAACACGCCGGGCCCGGCCACCATCGTCGCCACTTCCGTGGTCGATTTCAGGCAGAACGAGCACGCGACGCTGACTCTCACCGTATCGGTAACCGTCATCCAGGTACCTCCATTAGGCGACGCCAGTGGGGGATGGGTTGTCAGGCGTTACCTTACGGCGTCAGGCAGATCCTGACAAGTTCCCGGCGACCTGCTTCCCGGCCGCACGCTTCCCGGGCGTCCGCTTCCGGCCATACAAGGTCCCGGCGGTCTGCTTCCGGCCGCACGCTTCCCGGGCGTCCGCTTCCGGCCATCCGCTTCCCCCGGTCATCCACGGCGATGTGATCCCGGGCTTACTCAAAGCCGGTGCGGGATATCCAGCCTGCTTGCGACGCCGTCCAGCACGGCCTGTAGCCCGCGCTCGAACTGCTGCTCCAGGCTGTCCTGATCCATCGGCGGCCCTGCTGCCTGGTCCGGGTGAGTTCTGGGGTCGGTACCGCCCAGCAGCGCTTCGATATGCGGGAACTGGCCGGTCTGTAGCTGTGCCATGCCGAATGCAATGACTGCGCTGACGGCTTCCGGATTGGCTTGCGCTGCGGCTGCCCGCTGGAGTGACTCGCCGGTGTGCAGCGCGCTCCCGAAGACGTAGCAGTCGACGATAGACAGCAGGTCGAGCCTGGCAGCCGTGTCGAGCCCGGTGCCGGCCACGGCGGCGAGCGACTGCTCGAAGTGGCGCATGGCATTCGGGCCGAACTGCGCATCCTGGAGCGCGGCCAGCGCCCAGGGGTGGCGCACGAGCGCCGCCCGCGTCCGCCGCGCGATCGCTGTCAGCGCGTCCCGCCAGTCCGCCGGCAGCTCCGTCGCGGGAACGAGTGCCTCACCCATCAAGGCGTCGTCCATGAGGGCGACGAGGTCGTCCTTAGTCCGGACATAGTGGTAGAGGCTCATCGTGGCAGCACCGAGCTCGGTTGCGACCCGGCGCATCGACACGGCCCCGAACCCGTCACGGTCGGCGATGTCAAGCGCCACCGCGGAGATCTGCTGGCGAGTGAAGCGAGGCCGCCGTGCGCCCGGCTCCGGGCGGCTCCAGATTGGCCCCCCATTGCCGCCCGTTGCCATCCGTACAGCGTACTGCTAATGTCTGGGCGTACTGAGTACGGCATTAGCGTACGTCGTATGTTTAATTGAGGAGACCTCGGCATGACTCGAACTACGGCCCTGCCAGAAAAGCTGCACCAGGCGATGCACCGGCTGCCAGGGATGCCGGCTCACGGCGAGCTGATCCCGTTGCAGGCGCGCAGGGTGGCTCGGGCTCCCGCTGAAAGTCACCAGCGCCGGACCCACCAGCGCCGGACCCACCAGGGCCGGGCATACCAGGTTCGCCAGCGCCGGGCACATCAGGCACGCCAGCCTCGGGTGCTCCAAGGGTGGCAGCGGTGGATCGCCGCGCACGTCGGCCGTCCCCTGCCATAAGGTGCCGACCGCCAGCGCAAGCCGCGAGGGCGGTGACGGCAGGCCGTGGCTGGCCGCATCACATCCGCGCCGGAGCTGAACGGTCCTGCTCCCCAGACGAGCTTTGCGATGACGAAGCAGCCCCGCACCAATTCCGCGGCCCCGAGTCCGCGCTCCTTGGCTGAAGATGCGCCAGCAGGTGAGAACCTGATCGGGCCAGCTGGACAGGATGTCCCTGAACCTATGGCGACTTGTCATCGCTAGTGGTTGGTGATGCCTTTGTGGCACAAGGAATGCGACCGCAGCCGGCTAGCGGCGTTGCAAAGGCACCATTCGTCGCACCAGACTCAGCAGACCCAAAGATCAAGTTAGCGGTTAGGGTCTAGCCGGTGATCGTCGGCGCTATCTTCACCGCTAACTTGATCTTGCCCAGAGAACTTGATCTTGCCCACATTGACAGCCCGGTGCCCGCGACGGAGGATTCGATGTCGCCGAGCAGCCCAAGGGTGCCGCCGGGCGTGAATTTGCCGCCGGGCCGGACCTACCGCCGTTCCGGACCTACCACCAGGGCCGGAACCTGCTGCCAGGGCCGGGAACCTGCCACCAGGGCCGGAACCTGCCACCAGGGCCGGAACCTGCCGCTGGGCTGTGGGCGGCCGACCGGGCGGGTTCAGCTGCGAGTTTATGCCTGCGTCCCTCGCGCCGCCCTGGCGTGTCCGAGCTAGCTGGGATACTTGAGACGTGCTGCAGGCTTCCGGTGGACAGCTGATCGGCAGGGAGCGCGAGCTCGGCAGGCTCGTCGCCCTGCTCGATCAGGCTGCCGCTGGCGAGCCGGTGGTGGCGCTGGTCAGCGGCGACGCGGGCATCGGCAAGACCCGCCTGATCGGCGAGCTGGCTGCCCAGGCGGCCGGGCGGGGCCTCACCGTACTGTCCGGCCGCTGCGCGGAGCTGGGGGACAGCGTTCCTTACCTGCCACTGGCCGACGCCCTGCGTAATGCGACCACCGGCCCGTCGGCAGCCGGGCCGCTGCTCGACGCACTGGCGGCCCGCCCGGTGCTCGGCCGGCTGCTGCCCGACCGGGGCGCTGCCGAGCAGCCCGGCGGCGACGTGCCCGGGATGGCGCAGCAGCAGCTGTTCGGCGCGGTACTCGGCATGCTCGCGGAGATCGCCGCGGACCGGCCGGTGCTGCTGATCCTGGAAGACCTGCACTGGGCGGATCGCTCCACTCGCGACCTGCTGACATTCCTGAGCCGGGTGCTGCATCGCGAGCGGGTCGCCGTGATCGCCACGTACCGGACCGATGACCTGCACCGGAGCCATCCGCTGCGCGGCGTGGTCGGCGAGCTGCTGCGGCTGCCGAGCGTGACCGCGATCGAGCTCGGGCCGCTCGCCGATCCGGCCATGGCCGAGTACCTGACCGCACTGGCTGGCCAGCGGCTGGACGCGGCAGCGGTCGAGGCCATCATCAGGCGCGCCGAGGGCAACGCCTACTACGCCGAGGAGCTCCTCGCCGCCTCGGCCGACGGCTCCGAGCTGCCGGCCGGGCTGGCCGGGCTGCTGCTCGCCCGGGTCGAGCGGCTCTCGCCGCAGGCCCAGCAGGTGCTGCGGGCCGCCGCGGTGGCCGGACGGCGAATGGACGACGAGATAGTCCGGCAGGCATCGGGCCTGGCCGCGCCGGAGTACGAGGAAGGGGTCAGGGAGTCCGTCGCGAATCAGCTGCTGGTTCCCGACGGTGACGAAGGCTACGCGTTCCGGCACGCGCTGATCCGCGAGGCCGTCTACGCCGACCTGCTGCCAGGTGAGCGGACCCGGCTGCACGCACGGCTCGCCGGGCTGCTCGCCGACGAGGCGCGGCTGGCCGCCGTGCCCGGCTCCGCGGCCGAGCTTGCCCATCACTACCTGGCCAGTCACGACATTCCCGGCGCGTTCGCCGCATCCGTGCGGGCAGGCAAGGAAGCCGAACGGCTCGCCGCGCCGGCGGAGGCACACCGGCATTTCGATCAGGCGCTGGCGCTCTGGGACCGGGTCAGCGACCCGGAGAAGCTCGCTGGCATGGACCGAGGCTGGCTGGCCTACGACTCCGCGGAAAACACGGCGGCGAGCGGCGACGTCGCGCGTGCCGTGCAGGAGCTGCGCAGGCTCCGCGGCCTGCTGGATGCTGCGGCCGATCCCGTGCTGACCTGCCGGGTCGGCGAGCGGCTCGCCTACTTCCTGCTGGAGATCAACGAGACCGCCGCCGCCGCGGAGGCTGCGGAGGCGGCCGTCGACGTGCTGCCCGCGGATCCGCCGCGATGGGAACGGGCACGCGCGCTCGCCACCCACGCGCAGACCCTGATGTACACCCAGGACGACGCCACCGCGCACGCCAAGGCCGAGCAGGCGCGGGAAGCCGCCGGCGCCGCCGCCGCGCCTTGGGTGGAGGCCGACGCGCTGGTGACGCTCGGCCTGCTCGATGAACGGGCCGGCCGCACCAAGGAGGCGGTCGGCCTCTTCACGATGGCGAACCGGCAGGCCCTGGACGCCGGGGTGCTCGGCGTTCAGCTGCGGGCCGCGTTCCAGCTTTCCCGCACGCACCTGGAGCGCGGGGATCTCGTTGATGCGAGCAAGACAGCGCATGAGGGCCTGCGGCTGGCCGAGGAGGCTGGCCTTGGCCTGGCGCCCTACGGCCTGGACCTGAAGTACACGCATTATCTGGCGCATTACGCGGACGGCGACTGGAATCACGCGCAGCAGGTCGCGGACGGCTTCGTGGTCCGGGTCACCAGCGTCGCCGAGGCCCGGTTGTCGGCGATGGCGCTGTTCATCGATGTCGCCCGCGGCAGCCCGAAGGTCAACGAGAGGCTCAGCTGGCTGCGGCCGTTCTGGCCCGCCGACCAGTTCGGCGCCTACATCGCCCGCGGCCTGCTGGCCGAGCACGCGCTCTGGCAGGGTGACGTGGATGCCGCGGTGGCCGAGATCGCGGCGACCCTCAGCAGGGAGGCTGAGTACCTGGGCGGCTACGGGCCGGCGGTCATCCGCCCGGCTGCCGTGGGACTGAGCGCCCAGGCCGACCGGGCGAGCCGGGCCAGGGCGTCCGGCGACGAGGCTGGCGCCGCGGCCGCGGTGGACGCGGCCCGCGAGCTGATCGAGATCGCCCGCCAGGGAGCGGCGTACCGCCGGCGGCCAAAATTCGTGCTCGGCGTCGAGGGGCGGGCCTGGCTGGCCCGCGCCGAGGCCGAATGGCGCCGCGCCCAGGGCGACAACGAGCCGGATGCCTGGCTGGCGGTGGTGGAGGCGTTCGGCCCGGGATTCGTGTACGAGGGCGCCAGGTCCCGTTGGCGGCTGGCCGAAGCGCTCGCCGAGGCAGGCCGCAGGGACGAGGCGCAGGACGAATGGCGGCTGGCGTTCGAGACCGCCGACCGGCTCGGCGCGGTGCCGCTGCGCTCCGCGCTCAGCGATCTTGCCCGCCGGGCCCGGCTGCGGACCAGCGGGCCGGGCGTGGGCACGGGCAGTGACGGCGGGCCGGGTTCAGGATCGGCTGGCGGAATATCGCCGCAGCCGGGCGGACCGCTCGCTAGTCCGCTCGCCGGGCTGACCGCCCGCGAGCGAGAGGTGCTGCGCCTCCTGGCGGCGGGCCGCAGCAACAGGGAGATCGCCGCCGAGTTGTTCATCGCCCCCAAGACGGCGAGCGTGCACGTCTCGAATATCCTGGGCAAGCTCGGCGCGGCCAGCCGGACCGAGGCAGCGGCAATAGCGCACCGCAGCGGCGTCGGGCTGACAGCCGGCCGCCGTCGCTGACCAGGCCGCGCCGAGAGTTCCCGACACAGGCCGAGGTGGCGTTCCTCTCACTCAGGCCACGCGGGCCATGATCGTGGAGGATTCGGCATGTTCCGCGGGTGCGGATCCTCCACGTTAATGGAATCCATCGCCATGACGCCGCTGCAACGGAGGCTCCCGCCGCGACGAGAGCTCCGTGGCGGACCGTCAGCCGATAGCGGCTGTGCGGGTGGATGAAGTTCTGCATCCGGAGCTGGCCGTGATCGGCGGCGAAATGCACGGCAGCCTGGAACTTCCCGCCCTGGGTGAACGACAGGTTGAGCCAGGCGGTCGCGCCGCCGGGGTACCTCAGGTACGCGCTCATCGCGCTATCGACGTCCGGTACCTGCTCGGCAGCCAGCGCTGACAACCTCGGGCTACGGCAGCTACGACAGTCTCCGGCACCAGTCGGGCCGGCTCGATCAGGGCCGGCGGCGTGATCCGCGCCGCGCTGAGCGTGCCGATCCGGAGCCCCCGTGCTGCCTTCCGGCGTGCTGCCTGTTGGCGTGCTGCCTTCCGGCGCGCCGCCCGGAGCTGCCATTAGGCGCCTGCCACGGGGGCGCCGGGAGCTAGCGCGTCCAGGATTTCGCTCGCCCGGGCGGCTGCCGCCACCGGATCGATGTCCGGCGCGCCCACCTGGGGATCCCAGTTGAGATCGTAGAAGATCTCCGTAACGCCCCGTTCGGAAAGCCAGGCAGTATCTTCGCGGATCTGATCGAAGCTACCGGAAAGCAGCAGCCTGCCGCCGCCGTCCGCGGCCTGCACCTCCGCGCCTGCCCTGACCACCCCGCGGCAGATGATCCGGAGTGCTGCCGGGTCGCGGCCGGCCGCCGCTGCGGCCTCATGGATAACGCCGATGCCCTCGCCGATCCTGGACAGGTCGGTCCGGCTGGAGGTCAGCCAGCCGTCCGCGATCCGGCCGATCCGCTCCAGGGCCGGCCAGGCCATGCCGCCGAGCAGCACCGGCGGGCCGCCGGGCTGCACCGGCTTGGGCGCCACCCGGCTCCGTGGCACGGAGTAGAACTCGCCGCTGAACTCGCTGATGCCTTGCGTCCAGAGGTTGCGCAGGACCGTGACATACTCCTGCGTCCGCGCGCCGCGGCGGGCCATGCTCGCGCCGGTCGCGGCGAACTCCTCCGGCATCCAGCCGATGCCAAGGCCCACGTCATGCCGCCCGCCGGAGAGCACGTCGAGCGATGCCGCCTGCTTGGCGAGATAGGCGGGGGAGACGAACGGCAGGTTCACGATCGCCGTGCCCAGCCTGATGCTGCTCGTGCAGGCTGCCGCGAAGGCCAGCACCGCGTACGGGTCCAGGACGCTGCGGTACACCGGCTCCATGGCCGATCCCTCGGGCACGAGCAGGCGCTGGAACGACCACAGCGACGCGTAGCCCGCCTGCTCTGCGCGCGCGGCGAAGCCGGCCAGGTTTTCGGGGGTAGCCCATGCACCCGACACCGGGGCGCCGAAACCGATCTTCATTCTGCTCACCCTAACGGCGCGCGCGGGCCGGGACCACGGGCAGCAGGCCGGGCGCGGACACGGCCGGCCGGGACTGCGGGCGGCCGGAACGGAGCGGGCTGCCGGTGCCGGCTGCCGGTGCCGGCTGCCGGTGCGGGCGGGTGGTGCGGGCGGGTGGTGCCGGCGTGCGGGCGGTGCGGGCGGGTGGTGCCGTCAGGCGGGCGGTGCCGGCCGGCGGTGTGGGCGCGGACAAGCGGGCGACCCGGCGCGATGACGTGGCGCCGGGCATGGCAGCCTGTGTCGTGGCGGTCGCGTGGCGGCGGCCCTTCTCTTTTCCGAACGGAGAACTCATGAGCTCTGACCCACGGGAGTGGATCGCGACCCTGCGTAACTCGCATGAGCGGCTCGCGTCCCTCGTCGCCCCGCTCGGCGCTGACCAGGTCGGCGATCCGTCTTACTGCAGCGACTGGACGATCGCGCAGGTGATGTCACATCTCGGCAGCGGCGCGGAGATCTCCGGCCTGATGCTGCCCGGCGCGCTGGGCGAGGGCGAGCCGGTCGGCCAGGACGCGTTCCCGCCCGTCTGGGATACCTGGAATGCCAAGAGTCCGGATGCGCAGGTCGCCGATGGGCTGGCCGCCGACGAGAAGCAGGTGCAACGGCTCGAGCAGCTGACCGACGAGGAGCTGGCCAAGGTCAAGCTGCCGTTCTTCGGCATGGACCTCGACGCCGTCGGCATGATCAGGCTGCGGCTCGGCGAGCACGCCATGCATACCTGGGATATAGCGGTCAGCGCCGATCCTGCTGCGCTTGTTTCGCCGGACGCGGTCACGCTGCTGATCGACAACGTGCCGCAGTTCCTCGCGCCGCGCCTCGGCAAGCCGCAGGAGGATCCGCTCCGGCTCCGCATCCGCACGACCGGACCGGACCGTGATTACCTGCTGGTGGCCGCGGATGCGGTGAGCATGACGGACCTGAGCGGTGATGCCGGCGCTGTGCCCGAGGGCGTGCACGAGATCACCATGCCGGCCGAGGCGCTGCTGCGGCTGGCGTACGGGCGGCTCGACGCCGCGCATACCCCGGCCGATGTCGAGGCCGACCCGGCTGATCTTGACCGGCTGCGGGCAGTGTTCCCGGGCTTCTAGCTGTCACCGGTTAGCTGTCACCGGTTAGCTGTCACCGGGTCGCGGCCGGCCCGGTGCAGCGCCGAGGGCGCCGACGGCGAGTTCGGCGGCGTCCGCGGCGCAGCCCCAGGACAGGGACACGCCCGCGCCGCCGTGCCCGTAGTTGTGCACGATCGTCTGACCGCCGGGCAGCTGCCCGGAGTCGAGCCGCACGGCGGGCCGGACCGGCCGGAGGCCCACCCGGTGCGCCACGACCCGGGCGCCACGCAGCCGCGGCTCGATCGCCGCGCAGTCAGCCACGATGCGCTCGGCCGTGGCCGGGTCGGGTTCCAGGCTCCAGTCGCCCCGGCCCTCCGTGCCGCCGAGGACGACGGTCTCGCCGTGCGGAAACAGGTAGACCAGGCTGGCCGACCCACTGCCGAGCCCGATGAAGAACTCTGTGATGCCGGGGTTCTCGGCAACGACCACCTGCCCCCGCACCGGCATCAATTCAAGATCCGGAACGAGCCCGTGCGCGCCAATGCCAGCACAGTTGACAATCACCCGCGCGCTGGTCTGGCCGGCCGCCTCGTCCAGTGAGCCGAACGCGCGGTCGGGTGCCGCGATGCGGCCGCCGGCGCCTCGGAACCTGGCGAGCAGGTAGCCCAGGTATACCGGCATGGTGATGACCGGCGCCGTGAACCGCCATCCCGCCGCGAATCCCGCCGGCAGCTCGCCGTCCGTGCAGAGCCGGAAGCCATCGAGCCTGGTCACCCAGCCCGGCGGGTCTTCCGGCACGCGGGTTGCCTGCCGGCCGGTGACCGTGCGTACCGCCGCGGCTGGTTCGGTGGTCAGGTCGAGCAGGCGGGCGAGGGTGACCGCGCCCCAGCGTGCTACCCGGTCATCCAGCCCGACGAGATGCGGACCCCAGATCGCGCCGGCCACGGCCGAGGTGGTCTGCGCCGGGGGCATGGCGGCGCTGATGGTCACCGCTGCGCCCGCCTCGGCCAGGCAGAGAGCGGTCGTCAGGCCGCACACGCCGGCCCCGATCACCAGGACGTCAGGCTCGCTGCTGGTCATCTCCCGACCGTAACGCGTCGCACCGATGTCTTTTCCGGCCAGGCACCAGGCAGGCCCGATTCTGTCAGTATCACTCGATAGTTTAATCGAAGAACCTTTATCCAGCATTAATCTAATCAACCGGAGGAGGGACGATGCCAGCCGAACCAGAAGTCCCTCCCGAGCCGCCGGAAGGCGTTCCCGCCGCTGGCGAGCCCGGCACCTCGGCCCTGCCCCCGTTGCCGGTGCGGGAAGTGCTGGGGGCCGGGTTCACCCACGGCGACCGCGAGGAGAACGCGCGGCGGTTCGCCGCCGGCGGGCCGCTTGATGTGATGGAACCGGGCCCGGTGCTCGCCGGGTTCACCGGCGCGGCAGTAGACGACGGGCTGCCGGCGCTGGATGACGACGAGCTCATCGGGGTGCTGTGCGCCGCGCGGCGGCTCGCGTCCTGGGCTGCGTCAATCGAGCTGCGGGCCGTCGCGGACCTGAACGCGCGCCGTGCCGCGCACGCCGCCGCGACCGGGGACTCCCGGCAGGCCAAGCATGTCGCTGATGAGGTCGCAGCCGCGCTGACGCTGACCTGCCGGGCCGCCGACCGGCTGCTGAGCCTGGCCGCCGGGGTGATGCGGCTCCCCGCCGCCGCCGCGGCCTTAACGGCCGGGCGGATCGACATGCCACGCGCGATCGTGTTCACCGACGAACTCGCCGGTCTCGATAACGTCCCCGCAGCCGCAGTCGCCACCCTGGTCGCGCCCGACGCGCCCGGGCTGACCACCGGCCGCCTCCGCGACGTCCTGCACCGCGCCGTCCTGGCGCTGGACCCCGACGCAGCGAAGAAGCGCCGGGAGAAAGCGCAGAAAGACGCCCGCGTGGAAACCTGGGCCGAGAACCGCGGTACGGCCGCCCTGGCCGGCCGGGATTTGCCGCCGGCCGAAGTGCTGGCTGCCGACAAGAACGTCGACGGCCACGCTCGCGCGCTGAAGGACGCCGGGGCCGACGGAACCCTCGAACAACTCCGCTCCAGGGTGTTCCTTGCCCTGCTCTCTGGCCGGCCGCTGTACACCCTGCTGCCTGGCCAGCACGAGAACCCCGGCGAAGACGACGATGGCGAAGACGACGAGGGCGGGCCCGGCCGAGGCGGGGGTTCCCCCAGGCCCGGCCCCGGCACCGGGCCAGGGGGCGGCCGGCCGGGCGGTGTGAAGTCGGTACCGCCTGGCCTGACCGGATCGGTGAACCTGACGGTGCCCCTGACGACCTGGCTGGGCCTGACCGACCGGCCGGGCGAGGCGGCCGGGCACGGCCCGCTGGACGCCGCCGCCTGCCGCGACCTCGCCCTGGCCATCGCCGCCTGGCCGGGCAGCCGCTGGTGCCTGACTATCACCGGCTCTGAGGGCACCGCCATCGGACACGGCTGCGCCAAGGCAGGACACCTACCGCTCGGCGGCCCCGCGCCACCCGGCGGCCCGGCGCCACCCGGCGGTACCTGCCAGCTTCCCTGGCTCAACGGCATCAAGATCAAGTGGCTCGAGACCGGGGCCTGCGGTCATGCCAGGGAAACGTTCGCTTACCGGCCATCACCGTCCGTGCGGCACCTGCTCAAGACCCGGGACCGCACCTGCTCATTCCCGGGTTGCCGCCGACCAGCCCGCCGATGCGACGATGACCACACCATCCCATTTGACCAGGGCGGACGTACTTGCGAATGTAATATGTCCCCGCTCTGCAGGCGACATCATGCCGCGAAACAGGCACCGGGCTGGCATCTCGATCAGCCGCAGCCAGGGGTGCTGAACTGGACTCTGCCCAGCGGCCGAACCCACACCGTGACGCCACGTCCCTACCCTGTCTAGCCCGGCCGGCCCCGCGATAGCCCGGCCGATCCAGCGCGCGCGGCAGCCCGCCTGGCTTTCCGGACGTCCAATCAAACCGGCATGCAGCGCCCGGCTAGGCGGCGGGATCGAGCGTGGTATCCGTCGGCTCGGCAGCGGCAGCGGCAGCGGCGGTGGTGGTGGTGACGGCGGCGGCGGCTGGCTCGGGCGCGGGCCGGATCAGCAGGAGCAGCGAGCATGCCCCGGTGACGGCGGTGACAGCGAGCAGGAGCAGCTTGTAGTCGACAAACGAGATCAGCACGGCGCCGGCCGCGATCGAGATGGTCTGGGGGGTGAGGACCAGCATGGTCCAGGCTGCGTTGACCCTGCCCTGCAGTCGCGGCGGCGTGTGCACCTGCACGGCGGTGCCGAAGCCGACGACAAGCCAGACGAGCCCGATGCCGTCCGCGACCGCGGCAGCCAGGCACAGGGCAAGCGAATGCGTGGTGAAGGCCGCCGCCGCGAGCGCGGACGCGCCCAGCGCCAGGCCGATCACGCGGGCCGCGCCGATACGCCGCATCAGCCATGCCACCGCTATGCCGCCCGCGATCGCCCCCGCGCCCTGGACGCCCATGAGAATCCCGAAGAAGGACGGCGGCCGGTGCAGGCCCTGGCCGATGACGGCGAAGACAATCGTCTCGTTGAGGCCTATCACGCTGAATGCGCAGGCGGTCACGAAGGTCATCTGCGCTAGCAGCGGGACAGCCCTGATATGCCGGAAGCCCGCCGTGGCATCGCGAAGGAACGATCCTCGTGAAGTGGCCTCCGGGATGGACTCCCGCCCCCCGATGCTGGTCAGGGCCGCGATCGCGGCGGCGAAGGTGGCTGCGTCCATGACGGCGACGGCTCCGCCGCCGATGGCCACGTAGAGCCCAGCGCCGGCCAGCGGCGCGACGATCCGCATGCCCTGGCTGACAGTCTGGAGAGCCGCGTTGGCGGCGGCCAGGTCACCGTCGGCCAGCATGTCCTTGCGCAGCCCTGCGCCCGCGCTGCTGAGAATGCTGAACGAAACCCCGTAGCAGAACGCGACCACGTAGATGATCCACAGCTGCGCCCGGCTGTGCACGGCGAGCAGCGAGAGAACCATGAGCCCGGTGGCCGCATTGGTGATGATAAGCAGCCTGCGGCGCCGTACCCGGTCTGCCAGATGGCCGGCCAGCGGGGCGAACAGCGCAGGGATGCCCAGCGCCAGGAACACCCCGCCAGCGGCTGCGTTGCTGCCCGCCAGGGCCTTGGCCCAGATTGCCAGCGTCAGGTACAGGGCGGTGTCACCGAAACCTGATAGCGATTGACCCACGAGCAATCGCCGGAAGCGCGGATCCCGGAGTGCGCCCATGGTCAGGCACCCTTCTTGGGCGGCGTTGGCGGAGGCGGCGCCACGGTTACCGCGACGAACAGCCGGACCTCGCGGGCGCCGCGCGGCCGCAGCGCCGGGTCCACCCCGCGATCCCTGAATTTGAGCATGATCTTCTGAGCCCGCTCCCACACGGCGCCTAGCTCCGCCGCGGTCATCCAGGTGCTCTCGCCGACGATTCCCGATGCCTTCCGCCACTGCTCTGGCTCCAGGCTCTTCCGCCGCAGCCGATCCTTGAGCCGGGCGAGCTCGTGGTCGAGGAAGACCTCGGTCGCGGCCTCGGATGCGAGCACGCTCTCGACGTCCGGTCCCGCTGGCGAGAGATCCTGGAAGAGGCTGGGAAGCCGCCAGGGCTTTTCCCTGCCTGGCTGGTCAGGGAGCATCTCCGCGTAGCCGTACTTGCCCAGGATCCCGAGATGGTAGGAGCAACTCGCCACGCTCTCGCCCAGCACCTCGGCGCACCGGGTCGCGGTCGCGGTGCCTTCGCTGCCGAGCAGGTCGATCAGCTTCCAGCGCAGCGGGTGGGCAAGCGCGCGCAGCGCCTTCGGGTCGGGCGTGGCTGAGGCTTCCTGCGTGTCCGGCACCTAAGCAACATACCTTGCGCAAGAGATCATAACCAAGAAGTCTTGATTAAGAGTTCTGGATAATCAGCTGCCGACCAGGGAGTCAGTATTCAGAATCGTGCGGCGAGGATGGTGAGGGCCTGGCCGAGCGGCGCGTCGAGGATCAGCCGGGCGTGCGCGTCGCCGCGCGTCGGGCCTTGGTTGATGATCACGATGGGGATGGCGAGCTTCGCCGCGTGCCGGACGAACCGGTAGCCGGACATCACGGTGAGCGAGGATCCCAGGACGACCAGGGCGCGGGCGCGCCCGGTGAGCGCGTAGCACTCCTCGACGCGGGGCACGGGCACGTTCTCGCCGAAGAACACCACGTCGGGCTTGAGCAGGCCGCCGCAGTCCAGGCAGTCCACGACCTGGAAGCGGTCTGCCTCCTCGTCGGCGAGGACGGCGTCGCCGTCCGGGCTGATCTGAGTCACCGGGGCGGCCCAGCCGGGATTGGCCGCGCGCAGCCGCTGGTCGAGTGCCGCGCGGGAGGTCCGCTGGCCGCAGCCGAGGCAGGCGACGCGGTACAGGCTTCCGTGCAGTTCGATCACCCGCTGCGCGCCGGCGGCCTGGTGCAGGCCGTCGACGTTCTGCGTGATGATCCCGGCGAGCAGGCCGCTGCGCTGCAGTTCCGCGACCGCGTGATGACCGGCGTTCGGGACGGCGCCCGCGATGTGCTGCCAGCCGTAATGGCTGCGCGCCCAGTACCGGCGGCGGGCGGCCGCGCCGCCGGTGAACGTCTGGTACGTCATCGGCTCGGCCCGCCTGGCCAGCCCGGTGGGACCTCGGTAGTCCGGGATCCCTGACTCCGTCGAGAGCCCGGCTCCGCTCAGGATCACCACGTCGCCGCGCGCCACGAGCTCAGTAAACGTCCCGGACGGATCGGCCAGCACTTCCGCTAGGTCCGCGATCCCGCCGCACGCGCGGTCCGGTGCCTGAGTCACCTCTCCATGCTGCCTGACGTCCGGACGTCCCGGAACCCCGCACCCAGCCGCGCGGCACCCAGCCGCGCGGCACTCAGTCACCGCGTCCGCAGAAGCTGTGCTGGCTTGGACCGTGTCGCCGCCAGCCCGGGTCCGATGGCGAGCAGGTTCGCGACCACGATGATGCCCGCTACCAGTCCCGCCACGAGCCAGGGCGGCACGACGGATACCGGGACTACTCCCAGGTTGGTGGCGAATGCCCGCCACAGCGCCTGGCCGGCCGCGATCCCCACGGGGACACCGATCACAATTCCGACGAGCGCCACCGTCGTGGCTTGCCAGGCCACGGTCGAGGCAACCTGGCGGGTCACGAACCCCAGCACCTTGAGGAGGCCAATTTCCCGCCGGCGCCGTGACACGCTTACCACGAGCAGATGAGCGAGCGTCGCCGCACCGAACACGGCCAGCATCGCGCCGAAGATGAGCGGGAAGTTGACGGCCTCGCCGAAGTTGATGAGAGACGCCGGGGTGGTGGGAAGCGTCGTTATAGTCGGGTCCGTATCAACATAGTGGGTGATGGCTGCCTGTCCCCGCGGACCGGGAACGACGCTGGGCAGGAGCCCTCGGTTGCCGCTCCTTTCCACCGCCTGCCGGCACGCCACTTGCCGCGGACCCGGGGGGCATGCGGCATCTTCATAGCCGGCCGTCGTGAACAACGCGCCGGTTCCGAGGTCTGTTGCCGCGATGCCCCCGACGATCATCTTGTTGACCGAGCTCTCTGTCTCGATGCCGTGGCTGATCCGGGTGATGGCCCTGTCCTGCACAAGGCTGCGCAGGAGGGCGGGGTCACCGTGGCTGCCCAGGTCGCTGAAATTGAGCTGGAACGGGTCGCCGTACAACGTCGGTGTCGCCGTGAGGTGAGAAAGGCTGGCGCCGAAGACCCCTGTTCCGCATAGCGCCGCGACCGCCAGCACCGTCCCGAGAAGGGCGGTGCCCACCGGAACGGTGTTCCCGCCGTACCTTCGCTGCAGGGCCTGCCGGATGCCGATCAGCGCGCTGGGCGGTGCGCCCATCGCGGCGAGGCGCGCCACCATGGCCGAGGGACGGGACACTTCTGCCTGGCCAGCGGACCGCCCGGACCGCACGGTACGTCCGGCCCCCAGCGCCGGCCAGGCGCCCGCAGCGAGCACGGCCACCACCAGGGCGAGCGCTCCAGGCAGCAGGATGAGCGTGTCGAACGCCACGCCCGTCGAGGTCTCCGCGATGCGCGCCTCGCCCACCGGAGCGAGCGGGGACAAGGCAGTGGCGAGCGCTACGGCGCCGGCAGCGCCGGCGAGCGCCACAGCCAGGTTCCTGGCCATGCCGAGCGTGACGATCTGCCGCCGATCGGCGCCGAGGGCCACCAGCGTCGGATAGTCCTCGCTCTCGATGACGCTCTGGCGGCCTAGCGCCTGGCCGATGACCGCCATGCCGACGACAGCGGCGAGGCCGGCCAGGATCCACCACCCGATGGCCTGGGGATGGATTGATGCCTCGACGGATGCGAGTTCCTGGTTTGCGTTCTGGTAGCCCACCACGCCGGCCGTGCTGAGGGCACTGGACGCAGCGTCGAATCGGGGCAGGCCAGCCGCGCCGCGTCGCAGCCGGACGAAGTACTCATAGCTGACCGCCGTCCGCGGGATCACGGTGCGCGCGAACGCCCGGGTGGCGAACAGGTCGTACACCGGAGATGACCCGGACGGGAACTCACCTTCGGCAGCTTCGATCCCGACCACGCGGAAGGCGACCGCCGGGGTCATAGGCCTAGGTGGCGCGCCGGTGGCGTTGTTCACCGCCGTCACCGCCGGCAATTGCGAAGGCGTGTAGAACGGCACGTGAATCACGGTCCCGAGATGCACCCCGTCGTCCTGCTGCAAAGTGAAGGACGCCAGCACCTGGCCGGGGACCGACGGGTCAGGCAAGTGACCGGAGACCAGCTTCCAAACCGGTCTGGCGCCGGGCAATACGACGCCCACCTCCAAGTCCGCCGGGGCTGATCGGATGAGTGCAGTCGCACGTCCGCTGACCCTCAAAGGGGCCTACCTCCTCGGTGACGGAGGCGACCCCGGGAAGCCTGGCAATCTCCGGCACCGGCCGCAAGGCGAACACCGCGGTGTCGAAGCCGTAAGAGGCGGCAAACCGCGGGAAGGCTAATTCCGTACGGCGGCCCGCGCTCGCGGCGGCCAGCACGAATCCGCCCACGACGCTGATCAGGACCGCTATGGCCAGCCATGATCGCCACCGGCGGCGCGACTCGGCACGAAACGCCAGCCTGACGGCACCCAAGACGCCTCCTCACCGCAAATGCCCGGGCCTCATCGTCTCGTCGCGATGGGTTGATCGCCAAGGTGGCCAGCCTGCATGAGCCCTCTGGTGCTAGCACTACCTGGAACCTGAGGCGGGTCGTGCGGACCGGTCCGTGACGCTGACCCCGGGTGCTCGTTCACGTTAGGGCTGGTTACGAAGCCGTCGGCCGGCATCGAGCGCCTGAGTCCGCGGCGGCCGTGGGATCGTGGCCTCAGGCGCAGCCTGGCGCGAGGACAGGGGCGTCGCGGGACAGGCCGTCGCGAGGACAGGCCGTCGCGAGGACAGGCCGTCGCGAGGACAGGCCGTCGCGAGGACAGGCCGTCGCGAGGACAGGCCGTCGCGAGGACAGGCCGTCGCGAGGACAGGCCGTCGCGAGGACAGGCCGTCGCG
>Ga0302178_10001483_pt1 | contig 19832 bp, 20 predicted proteins | sample I_Palsa_E1_3_FD_198790 | JGI IMG/M metagenome (GOLD analysis project Ga0302178, IMG submission 198790) | Peat permafrost microbial communities from Stordalen Mire near Abisko, Sweden - I_Palsa_E1_3 | ecosystem: Environmental > Terrestrial > Soil > Palsa > Peat permafrost | place: Sweden... | reverse complement strand
CCTGCTGATCCCGCTCGATCTCAAGCCTGCGGGCGCGCTCGTCCATCCAGGCCAGGTACCTGCTGCCCGAGGCCGCGGTCAGGCCGGTGAACAGCGCGGCGACCACGGTGGCGGTGAGGAAAAGCAGCGAGCGTTCCGGTGTCCCGGCCGGCTCCCACTTGACCGCGGCCATGACGGCACCGGCTTCGAGCAGCCCGGCGGCCGCGACGGCGCGGAGCCATGACTGGTGGGCCGCCACCGTATACAGTGCGACCAGCAGCGCCGCGTCACCGAGCAACGGGAAGCCAAGCAGCCACTGGCCGAACGCGATGGCGCTGGTCAGCAGGAAAACGGCGGACGGCCAGACGCGGCGGACGGCGATAGCGGCGATCAGCGCCGTCTGGACGACGATGGTGCGCAGGCTGGCGAACCCGGACCCGGCGAGCCACACGGTGGACAGGGCCAGGAGCACCGCGGCCACCAGCGCGTCGGTCGCCAGCGGGTGGGTACGCACGACGCGGCGGCCGCTGGCGAACAAACCGCCAGGGATATCCTCCGACCGCGGTGCTTGGGGGAACTCGGCCTTGGTGCCCAAATCTGCGTCCTTCGTGGTGACTTAACGGCAGCGTACCTGGCGAACCTTCACCCAGTCGGCCATTAAGGTTCCATTTCCGCAGGTAGATGACGTATAGCTGGTTTGCCGTCCGACCTGAGGATGAGAGGAGAAGACCAAATTTCGTTCTCCCGGCTATCCCGCCGGCGGCCGGGCGCGGCCTATCTTGGCGTATCGCCGTACGACGGAGGGGATCGTGCCTGGGCTGGACCGTGTGCTGAAGCTCGTCCGGGTGGACTTTGCCCCGTCTGACCGGCCGCCCTCTGCCCTGCGCGTGCTGGTCGCGCTGGTCATCTCGGTGGCCGGGTCGCTGGCGGCCGACGCGCTCCTGGTCGCGGCGGGCACGGCGCTCTTCCCCTCCACCAAGGGTTACGTGCACTTCCAGTTTCACGACTACGCCAGGCTGACGATCATCGGCGTGGTGATCGCCTGCCTGGCGTGGCCGATCGTGACCCGCATAAGCTCCGCGCCGCGCTGGTTGTTCTTCCGGCTGGCAATACTGGTCACGCTGGTGCTCTGGCTCCCGGACCTGTACATCCTGGACCTGGGCCAGCCGGGCCGCGCGGTCGCGGTGCTTATGCTCATGCACCTGGCCATCGCCCTGGTTACCTACAATAGCCTCCTGCACATCGCCCCGGCTAAGACCGCCGGAGCCGCTACCCAGAACCGGCGCCGCGGGACGGGCTTGTCTTTCTTCGCCGAGCCGCTCGCGGCTAAGGTGCCCGAGATCACGTTGTTGTTCTGGGTGGTCAAGATCATGACGACCGCCGGGGGCGAGGCCCTGTCGGACTACCTGGCCCTGGGCAGCAAGGTCACCGGCGCCGTGATCGAGACCCTCTTTCTGGTCGTGGGCCTGGTGTGGCAGTTCCGGACCCGCCGCTACGTCGCGGCGGCCTACTGGTTCGCCGCCTACGCCATCGCGACCTTCGGCACCGGAATCTCCGACACCCTGCATCTCGTCGTCGGCATCCCCTACGCGGGCACCACGATCTTGTGGGCCGTGGTCCTGGCCCTGGTCTTCTGGGGCTGGTACCGCAGCGAGGGAACGCTGTCGATCCACACCATCACCACCCGGCGGCGGGAGAGCTACTACTGGGCCACGGTCTTCGCCACGTTCGCGCTGGGCACCGCCTTGGGGGACTTCACGGCCACCGCCCTCGGGCTGGGCTACCTGGCGTCGGGGATCATGTTCGGCATGATAATCCTGATCCCTGCCGTGGCCTGGGCGCGGTTCGGCCTCGGCTCGGTCGCGGCCTTCTGGTTCGCCTACGTGGTGACCCGGCCCCTGGGCGCGTCGTTCGCCGATTACTTCAGCAAACCGCACTCGATCAGCGGCGCCGGTTTCGGCGACGGCCGGACGGCCGCGGCCGCGGCGCTCATCACCGCCGTCCTCGTCGTCTATCTCGCGGTGACCCGTCACGATATCCAGCCAGAAATAAGCCCTCAGCCGGGCCACCGCGCCGCGGTTAATGACGACGCTTTGGGTAGATAACAAGCATGCTCAGAATTCGGCGCTGGGTCACTGGCAAGCGCAAGAACGTCGTCTGGTCCGAACCCCAGCTGCCCCCCTTTGTCAAGATCAACCCGGACAGCACGCCCGGTCTCGGGCAAGAGCTCCAGCCGGGGGATCTGTCGATGGGAATGGCCGCGGAAGAGTTCCTGGCCATGGACGAGGGCGAGGACGAGCCGGTCTGAGAAGGCTCCTGCCCGGCCCGCCCGGCTCCGCGGTTTAGCTGAGCTGTGCCCTGATGGCCTCCAGCGCGGCCCGGATGTTCTCAACCGAGTTCGCGTAGGAAAACCGCAGGAAGCCCTCGCCGTACGGGCCGAACGCGGTACCGGCCAGGGCGGCTACTCCGGCGTCCTTCAGCAGCCTGGCCTGCAGTTCCGCTGAGGTGTAGCCGGTGCCGGCGATATTCGGGAACACGTAAAAGGCGCCCGGCGGCTCCAGGCAGGTGACGCCGGGCAGGTCATTCAGGCCCGCGACGATGATGTCCCGGCGGCGCCGGAACTCCGCGACCATCTGATCGACCGGCTGCCACGGGCCTTCCAGCGCGGCGATCGCGGCGTACTGGCTGAACGCGGACGTGCACGAGACCGAATTGATGGCCAGCCGGGTGACCGGCTCGACCAGGGCGGGCGGGAAGACGCCGAAACCGAGGCGCCAGCCCGTCATTGCGAAAGTCTTGGACCAGCCGTCAAGCAGGATGGTGCGTTCCGCCATACCGTCGACGTCCAGCACGCTGGCGTGGGCGTGGCCGTACCTGATGGCCCAGTAGACCTCGTCGGACAGCACGATCAGGTCATGACGCTGCGCGATGTCGGCGACGGCCTCGCAGTCCTCGCGGGTGAGCGCGCTGCCGCACGGGTTATGCGGGGAGTTCAGGATGAGCAGCCGGGACCGGTCGGTGATCAGGTGCTCAAGTTCGCCGGTGTCGATCCGGAAGCCGTTGCGCTCACGCAGCCGGACCGGAACCGGGACCGCGCCCGCGAACGAGGTGATCGACTGATACATCGGGAACCCGGGATCGGGGTAGAGCACCTCGTCGCCGTCGCCGTCGGCGGCCAGGGCCAGGATGGTGAAGAACATGATCGGCTTGGCGCCCGGCGTCACGACGACGCGGTCCGGCGTCACCCGCATCCGGCCGGTGCGCTCCAGGAAGGCGGCCACCGCCTGACGAAGCGGCGGGATGCCGGGCGCGGGCACGTAATGGGTCGCGCCGGCCCGCAGCGCCTCGACCGCGGCCTCGACGATATGCGGGGCCGTCGGGAAGTCCGGCTCGCCGATCTCCAGGTGGATGATCTTGCCGCCCGCGGCCTCGATGGCCTGAGCGCGGGCCAGTACCTCGAAAGCGGACTCGGTGCCGAGCCTGGCCATGCGGTCTGCGAGCCGGACAGCTGCCATGGCCCCGATGATAAGCCGGCGGCGGATTGATGGTAAGAGAGGTAAGAGGAGGTACGGGATGTCCGATGAGCCTGTGTCCGATCGGCGCGATCTGGACGCCGGGCGGCTGTTCGCGGCGGCCGAGTCCGATTTCGCCCGCTACGAGGTGGTCAAGGACCTCGTCGACGAGTGCATTGACCTGGCGCTGAACTACCGCCAGAGCGGGCATCCCGGCGGCTCGCGATCCAAGGTGCACATGATGCTGGCGCTGCTGCTGTCCGGCGCGATGCGCTGGGACGTGCTGCGGCCGTGGCGGCGGTTCGGCGACCGTTTCGTGCTGTCCGCGGGCCACACGGTGCCGTTGGTCTACGCCACCCTCGCGGTGCTCAACGAGGCGGTCCGGGTCAGGCACGAGCGCACCGGAGCGGCCGAGTTCGCCTTTCCCGATGACGGCCGCTGGGCGCTGACCTGGGAGTGGCTGCTGCGGCTCCGCCGGCGCGGCGGGCTGCCCGGGCACGCGGAGATGGAAGGCAAGACCCTCTTCCTGAAGTTCAACACCGGGCCCTCCGGGCACGGGATGCCTCCGGCCGCCGGCGAGGCGCTCGCCCTGAAGCTGGCGGGCGCCGGCGACGTGAAGGTCTTCGTCTTCGAGGGCGAAGGCGGGCTCACCCCGGGTTCGGCCCACGAGACGAAGAACACCGCCTGGGGCCTGGGCCTGGACAACCTGGTCTTCATGGTCGACTGGAACGACTTCGGCATCGACCCGAGGCCGGCCTCGAGCGTGGTCGCGGGCGCGCCCATCGACTGGTTCGCGCCCTACGGCTGGCGGGTCACCGGCACCGAGCACGGCATGGAGTGGGGGCCGGTCACCCGGACGGTGCTGGAGGCGACCTGCGGCCCCAACCGGGGCCGGGTGCCGACGATGGCGTGGTTCGTGACGCAGAAGGGCCGGGGCTACGGCAAGGTCGACGCGGCCAGTCACGGCACACCCTTCGGCATGAACGCCGCGCCGTTCTGGGCCGGGCGGGAACGGTTCATGGACCGCTACGGGGTCACGTACGAGGGCGCTGGCGCCGCTGCCCCTTCGGATCCCGGTGCCGCTGCTGCGCAGGCGGCCGCGAACCTGGGCATCGCGATGAGCGTGCTGCGCCGCGACGACGACCTGGTGACCTGGCTGTCCGACCGGCTGCTGGCGATCGCGGGCACGGTGCCTGACGAGATCGAGGGGTTCCGGCTCGGCCAGCCCGACCTCTTCTCCGACCGGCGCATCTTCGACGTGGCGAACTACCCGGACAGCATGTGGAAGAAACCGGGTGACAAAGCGCCGAACCGCGCGGGCCTGGCCGCGTGGGGCGGCTACGTGAACTCGCTCGCACTGCGGGACTACGGCCGGCCGCTGTTCATCGCGGCCTCCGCCGACCTGGCCGAGTCCACCAACATCGCCGGATTCGGCCAGGACTACGACGGCTCGCCGGGCACCGGCTGGTACGAGCGGTCCTCGAACCCCACGGGGGCGCTGCTGCCCACGGAGATCACCGAGTTCACCAACGCCGGGCTGGTCGCGGGCCTGGCCACGGTCAACCTGGCTTCTAACCCGTTCGAGAGCTTTGACGGTTTCTGGGGCGCATGCTCCACATACGGCTCGTTCTCCTACCTGAAGTACGGGCCGATGCGGCTGTTCAGCCAGCTGGCCCAAGACACCGAGCTCAAGGTGGGCAAGCTGCTGTGGATCGCGGGCCACTCGGGACCCGAAACGGCAGAGGACTCACGCACCCACTTCGGCATCTTCTCGATCGGGGTCACCCAGCTGTTTCCCGAGGGGCACGTCATCGACCTGCATCCGTGGGAGTACAACGAGGTGCCGGTGCTGCTCGGCGCCGCGTTCTCGCTCGACGTCCCGATCGTGGCGCTGCACCTGACCCGGCCACCGGTGGAGATACCCGACCGCGAGGCGCTAGGCATCCCGTCCCACCTAGCCGCCGCGCGCGGCGCGTACGTGCTCCGGGACTACGAGCCCGGGTTGCCCCGTGGCGGCACCGTCTTCCTGCGCGGCACGATGCCGACGCGGAACGTGGTGAACCTGCTGCCTGAGCTCTCCGCGCGGGGAATCAACGTGAAGATCGTGGCGGCGATCAGCCCGCAGCTGTTCGCGCGCCAGCCTGCGGAGTACCGGCGCTCCGTGGCGGGCCCGGCGGGCGGGCTCGACGCGATGGTCATCACCAACGGGGCGTTCAAGCTGATGCGCGACTGGGCCGACGGGCCGCTGGTCAGGGAGTACTCGCTGTCGTCGGACTGGGACGACCGGTGGCGCACCGGCGGCTCGGTGGAGGAGGTCATCGAGGAGGCGCACCTGGATGAGGCGCACATCCTGGCGGCGCTTGAGCGGTTCGCCAGCGAGCGGGCCGAGCGGCTGGGGCGGCTGCAAAAACTGCTGGACGAAAGCGCCCGTGGGGCTTAGGCGTCTAGTACTCCAGCCGTAGATCGTGATCTTGTTGCTGAGGCGCCGCGGACCCTCGGTCGTGCGGACGAGATCGACCTTCGTCAGCGTGGGCGTCCGTTCCTTCTCCGTCTGCCTGAGTCCGCCGACGGAGGGAATCCTTAATCTCGCTGAGCCTGGCCGCCGCGGCCGGGGTCCACTCCGTCCTTTGTTCGCTGGCACGCAGTGCGTCGTCGATCTCGCTGAGCTTGGCGGTGGACACTGCGCCTGCCCGCTCGATCAGGTCGTCCCGGCTCAGAGTGGTCAGCCAGGTGCACGGGGTAAAGCCCGGCCACGGGAACGCGAACCGCAGCACGCCTTCAAAGGGCAGTCCTTCCTGGACGCCGACTGCCACCTCGATTCCCCAGCCGGAGATGTCGGTATCCGCTGGAGCGACGACCTGCATCGCCCGGAACCCGGATGGCTCATCTTCCGACAGCAGCACGACAGGCCGTCGCTCGTCGAACTCGACCCACCAGATCTCGCCTCGTCGCATGTGTGCTCCTGGGTGTGAGATAGCAGGCGGATGCTACGTGGGCCGCGGCTGGACGTGATGCAGCCCTGCCTGCCGCCCGGGCCGTAGATCTTGGGTGCCGGTACTGGAGACGGGGCGGTCGCTGTCTGATCATCTGGGTTCGTGACGACTCGCGATGATCTTCTGGCGGCCGCTGGCCCCAGCGTAGACCCTGGCCGCTGGCTGGGACATTCGATGAGCTGATGACCCGGGCCGGTGCCCGGTTCAGCCGGGCTAGTACTCCAGTCATAGTTCGTGATCTGACGCAGTGTCATGCGGTGAGGGCGAGTCGGGTTCGGTAGTGGTGCCAGCGGGCGCGGGCTTGGTGGCGGCGTCGCCAGTCGGACCAGTTCAGATGCCGGGCGATCCGGGCGCGTACGGAGTGCGGCGGCAGGTTACGGGTGAGCGTCGTGAGCACGTGGAACAGTCGCTGGACCTCGGGCACGGTTAGCGCGATGGTGCCGCGATCGGCCGGCGGAAGCTGATCGGGGTCCTCGGGCAGGACCGGGCCGGGGTGCGCGGCCCGCTCGATGGCCGCGACCACGGCCAGGAACGCGAGGGCCGCCATCGCCAAGGTGACGTGGCGTTTCCACGCCCGATAGAGCCTGACCTGGGTCTGGTCGAGTCCGACGGTGGACTTCGAGTCCTGGAAGTCGTCCTCCACCTTCCACCTCGCCCCGGCGATCTTGACTAGGTCGGTCAGCGAGCAGACGCGGTTCTCGGGCGCGTAGGCGTAGAAGTACGCGACCTCACTCGGGTCGGTGATGGAGCGGCGGATGAGCAGTTGACGGCGCGGGTGGTCGGTGGCGATCCACGCCCAGTCGTAGTAACGCGGCCCCTTCGCTCCCGCTCCGCACGAGCGGCGGTTCCAGCCGCCTGGTTCGACCAGGTGCAGTGCCTGGTCCGCGCGCATGCGCACCTGCCCGGAGGTGGTGACCTGGTGGTCGACGGGCACCGCGAACAGGTAGCCGATCCCGCGGTGCTCGAAGAACTCGCGCAACTCCCGGCTGCGCCCGTACACCTCGTCCCCCGTCGCCCACGCCGGGCTGATCCCGGCGGCCAGCGCACGTTTCGCCTGCGTGAGCGCGAGTGCCGGCTTGGTGGCGAACGCGTGATCCTTAGGGAAGCCCGCCGCCGCCATCCGCGCCGGATCTTCGAACCAATCGGCCTGCACATACAGGTCCCGATCGATCAGGGCGTGGCCCCGGTCCGTCGCGTAGGTCGTATACACCGCGACAATCACGTTCTCGACCCGGCCCATCGTGCCGGAGTACTGCCGGCCTGCCGCCGCAGTGGCCGTGCCCTTCTTCGCCTGCCCCGTCTCGTCGAAGATCAGGACCCCGCCGTCGGCGCCGAGGTGCCGGGCGAGGAAGGCGCGCACCGCATCCCGCGCCGCGTTCTCATCCCACGCGGCCCGCTCAAGCAGGTGGTGCAGACGGTACGGCCGGCTAAGGCCCCCCGCCTCACCGATCGACCAGCAGTTGCCCGCGACCTGCGGCATCAGCAGCCCGCAGACGTACAACAGGCCGTTCGCCCGCGCGTCGCGGCGGCGGTAGACCGGCGCGAGGTCTGCAGCGAGCTCGGCGAATGTCGCTTCCATCCACTCGGGATCTACACTGGCGGCGCAGGCCGCCCAGTTTTCGTTATGTGTCACAACATCATGATCACCAGGCGGCCTGCCGCCGTGCGTACGACGCCCACAGCCGTAGTGCTGCCGCAGCTCCCGCTGCGCACGGCGCGTGACGCCGCATCAGGCGAACCAGCGGAGCAGCCCGTGGTCAGGCGGCTGCGTTCCTGCAGAAGTGAAAGGGGATGGGGGAACCGGGTCGGCAACGACCGCGTCTCCGGCTACCGATGCCAGAACTTCAGTTGGTCCGCCTCGACCACGCCCCCGCCCTGCTCGTGTTCGAGCGGGAGAATCGGGCCTACTTCGCAGCCGCGATACCGGACCGAGGAGACGAGTTCTTCGCCGAGTTCGACGCGCGGCACGCGCAACTGCTCGAGTGGCAGGCCGCCAGGACGGATTACTTCCACGTACTGGTGGCCGAGAGCGGCGAGGTCGTGGGGCGGGTGAACCTGATCGACGCGGCGGACGGGTCGGCCGAGCTCGGGTACCGAATCGCGCAGAAGGCCGCAGGCAAGGACTGGCCACCGCAGCAGTCCGCGAGGTGCGCGAACTCGCAGCCGCGCAGTACGGACTCACCAGGCTGCGCGCCAAGGTCACGATGGATAACCCGGCCTCGCACACGGTACTCGAACGCAATGGGTTCCTCGCTGCCGGCGAGCTGACGCTCAACGGCAAACCAGCCATGTCCTACATCTGCGAGCTCTGCTGACGCAACGCCCTCATCGCATGACTCCGCGTCAGATCACGATCTACGACTGGAGTACTAGCCCAACTCGCCGACCTTAATCCGCCACAAGAGTCCGTCCCATTGAGCTGAAGTGAGCTTAAGTAACGCTCCCGACCTCTTCAAGAAAGCCATGACCGAGAGCAGCGCTGACTTCGGTACCATCACATCGCCCTTTGTCTTCGAAGCTGTCATCAGGCACAGCCTGAGTCCGATCGACCTGGCAGGCTATTCCAGGATTCAGGCCGACGTGAAAGAGGTCGCTACTCCTGCCTGGATGAAGCTATTCGATGTGTCGGTCTCGAGGTGGTATTCCTCTCCGTCGGCGCCGCATTAGCGGGCGGTGGCGAGCCGGAGCAGTTCGCTCCTTGAGCCGTTGAACATGTCCTGGTCGCCGGGGAACGTACCTTTCGCTGAGTACTGCAAGAAGGTGCAGAAGAGCCAGCCGGCCGGCAGCGTGCCCGCGCCGCCGCCGTAGCCGGCGATCCACAGCGGGTCCTGGCTCGCGAATCCGCCGTAGTTACCGGTGCATTTCGCCCACCACTGGCTGGTGGTGTAGAGGACCGGCCAGACTCTGGTGAGGGCTTCGTAGCGGGCGTCGAAACTCGCGATCCAGGCCACCATCGTGCTCTTGCTGAGGTCGTAGCACTCGGCACCGTAGGGGTTGTATTCGATGTCCAGGGCTCCTGGCAGCGTCCGGCCGTCTGCGCTCCAGCCGCCGCCGTTGGCGACGAAATAGCTGGCCTGCGCCGCGCCGCTGGAATCGTTGGGCAGCGCGAAGTGGTAGGCGCCACGGATAAGGCGGGCCTGGTACGCCCCGTTGTACTGGGAGGCGAAGTCGGGATTGACATACCCGGTGCCCTCGGTCGCCTTGATATAGGCAAACTGCGCCCCGTGGGACACGACCGAGTTCCAGTTGATGCTGTTCTGGTGACTGCTGACATCCAGGCCAAGCATCGCCGGTCCCGCCGCGGCGGGACTAGCGCCGAGCAGGCCCGCGGCCAGGGCGATAAGGCCGCAGCTTACGAGGACCGCGGCTGCTCTTCGCGCGCGCAGGATCGCTGCATGGCACCGCATGAGCACTGACGGGATCAACGGTTTCCCCCGATATAGATAGCATTTTGTCGATCAGAAATGGCGAAACTCCTAGTGGGTGACCGGCCTAAGTCGACATGGGGTTGCTATTAACGGCCGACTGGACGGCATATTCGTTACCGTCGGCGCTGGGCAGGTACTTTTTCGCAGTGGAATGGTTGTGGAACGGACACGGATACGGTGCCCGATGGTAGTGCTTGTAAATCCCTCTACCCATTTAGCACCTAGTTTCCCTGCATGTCAAGGTGCCGTCGGGTGGCAAACGGTACGGTACCAAGAACTCAGCGAACCTTATTGTTAATCGCCGTTCTCATAAGGACATGGAAAACCCGAAAGCATGAAAACATGCGCAAACGCGGACGCCTCGGGTAAGGGCTGCGCTATTAACCGTGGTGAAGAGCTCAGTCGCGGGCCAGATGCGGCTCAGTGCGTTACCAGCCGCTCCATCCGGGCCAGGGTCTGGATGAGGTTGGGCTCGGAGGTGGCCTCGCGCGCCTGGGTCAAGGACAGCCAGCGCAGCGGCGCGTGCGCGTTTTCTGGCCGCACCATCTCGGGGGTCTGCGTCGCCATGAAGAACCTGACGTCCGCGTGTTCGTGCGCGGGCTCCCCCTTTCCCGCCGGGACGCTGACAATGACTACATGCCTGATGGCGCCATCGGGCGACGGCACCAGGTCTGCCAGCCCGGTCTCCTCACACGCTTCCCGGGTGGCGATGGTGAGCGGGTCGCTCTCCCCCGGGTCCCCGTGGCCGCCCACCTGCAGCCAGGCCTGCTGGCGAAAGTGCCAGCGCAGCAGCACCCGGGACGTGGGCGGGTGCACGATCAGCGCGGATGCGGTGACGTGCAAGGGGATATCACGTCGCCACGGGTCATCCGCGGCCTCCAGCAGCGCCCGGACTCGCCGCACGTCAGCCGCCTCGGCCTCGCCCTCGGGCCGGTAACGGTCCAGGAGCATGGCGAGCGTCGGCGCCGCGGAGTGAGGTTCCACAGGACGCGATGGTAACGCCTCTGCCGCTTCGTAGACAGGTCAGAACCACGACCAGAGGCCATAGGGCCTGTGTCCCGGCCAGCGCCCGCTCGGCCAGGCCGACCTGGTGTCCCGCCAGGATCGCTTCCGCGCCAAACCACACGAGCAGGCCAAGCATCACCGCGGTAGCGCTGATCGCCACCGCGGGCCGCAGCCCGTACGGCACCCCGGGCCCGCGGACGCGGCCCGCGGCCGGCCAGAAGGCCATGACGATGAAGCCGATCGCAGCCAAGAGCGTATGCGGCAGCGAGCCGCCGTGTCCGTCATGCTCAGGGTTCGCCGCGACGCCGATGGTGGCGACCCCGACGGCCATCAGAACCAGACGCCCGGCCAACGCCGCCGGCCTGAGCGCCAGTCCGGTCATGACGTAACAGGCTCCTATCCCCGCCAGGGCGTATGTCATCAACGACCGGTCCACGGCGCCGACCGCCGCCAGGGAACTAAGTGTGTCGGCGACCGGATTGTAAGAGCGCGGCTGCAGCGCGGCAGCTGCTGTCGACCCCGCCACCAGCAGGGCTGGAGATCCAGCCGACGAAATCATGCCAAACCATGCCACGCGCCGCACGACACCACCGTACGTGAACGCGGCCTCGCCCCCCCAGTCAGGCCGCGAACAGGAAGGGCGGGCGACCGGTGACGCCGGGGGTGCAGGCGAAGATGTCGCCGGCGTGCGGCTGCCCGGCCAGATCGGCGAGAGTGAAGCTCTCCCGCGCCGTAGTGATGTACAGGGTGCTCAGGTCGGCACCGCCGAACGCGGCCGAAGTGACCTGGCTGACCGGGAGGCGGACGACGGTGTCGAGCTGGCCTTCGGGGGTGTAACGCTGGAGCTCACCCGAACCCCAGAGGGCGACCCAGAGGCCGCCTTCTGCGTCCAGGGTCAGGCCGTCGGGCACGCCGCCGACCGTGACGAAGCGCCGCCGACGGCCCAGCGTGCCGGTCTCGGGGTTGGTGTCGAACACATCCACTCCCCCGCTATCGCTGTCCGCGAAGTAGAACGCCTCGCGGTCATCGGACCAGTCCAGGCCGTTGGACAGGCCAACGTCCCCGACGATCTCTCCGACCGCGCCGTCCGGGCGTAGCCGGTACAGGGCACACGGCGGGCCTTCGTGGATCCAGGCGCAGGTGCCCGCGCAGAAGTTCCCCCACGGGTCGGGCTTGCCATCGTTGAACCGGACTACCGAACGGTCGACGGTGAATTCGCCGATGCGGGCCAGCCCCTGGCCGTCGCGATCGGCACGGTAGAAGCCGTCCACCAACGCGAGGACCAGGCCACCGGAGCGGGTCAGCCCGACGGTACCGACCGGGTCGCCGGCGTCGAACCAGGTGTGCGCGCCGGTGGCCGGGTCGAGCGCGTGCACCTGGCCGGGGAGGATGTCCACCCAGCGGAGCAGCCCGCGCGCGGCGTCCCAGACCGGACCTTCGGCCAGCTGGCACTGGGCCGGCACCACGACCTCGGCAGAAAGCATTCGGGTCATGGGCTCCTCTCCGGAACTTCCGGGTTCACGTCCAGGATGACCTTGCCCCGCGGGCCGAAGCTTTCCCGCAGGACCTGGTAGGCCTGCTCGTAGGCCTCGAGTGGGAACCGGTGGGTGATCAGCCGCCGCCCTGGTGAAGTGGGTGGCGCGAGCTTTCGCCCATCTTAGTCCGGGCCGGTGCTGTCCCATAACCTTGAATCGTGACCGTCCATGAGCTCTCCCGCTCTGACGCGCGGCGTATTGCTGTGCGGGCGCAGCTCCTGGACTGCCCGCGGCCGGGCGGGCTGCTTGACGTGGCGCGCCAGCTGACGCTGCTCCAGATCGATCCGGTCGCCGCGATCGCGCCGAGTGCCGATCTGGTGGCCTGGAGCCGCCTCGGATCGTCGTACTCCCCCGAGCTGGACACAGCCCTGGCGGACCGGTCGCTGCTCGAACTGCGGGCGATGATCCGGCCCGGCGAAGACCTGGCCCTGTACCGTGCGGACACGGCCCGCTGGGACCAGGCGGAGCGCGGGGATCTGCCCGGCTGGCGGGCGTCCCGCCGCGACTGGGTGCGGGCCAACGACGCATGCCGCCGGGACATCCTCGACGGGCTTGGCTCCTCGGGCCCGCTGCCGGCGCGCAATCTCCCGGACAGCTGCAAGGTGCCGTGGCAATCGACCGGGTGGACCAACAACCGAAACGTCACGCAGCTGCTGGAGTTCATGTGCTGCGAGGCGAGGTCGCGATCGCGGGACGCCGGGGCGGTGACCAGCTGTGGGACCTGGCGACCCGGGTCTACCCCGACGACCCGGTGGTCCCCCAGGAGGAGGCCCTGCGCATCCGCAACGAGCGGCGGCTGCGGGCTCTGGGCATCGCGTCTCGGGCCTGCGGACCTTGCCGCTGGTGGCCGGGCTGCTGGTCACCTCGATCGGCACGGGCACCCTGGTCGGGCGCACCGGCCGGTACAAGATCTTCCCGGTAACCGGCTTCTTCATAATGGCGGTCGGGCTGTACCTGCTGTCCCGGCTGGCGCCCGGGACGGGGTACTGGAGCACGTCCGGCTCGATGTTCGTCCTCGGCCTCGGTATCGGTCTGGCCATGCAGGTGCTGACGATCACCGTCCAGAACACCGCTCGGTATCAGGATCTCGGCGTCGCGACGTCGGCGGTTACGTTCTTTCGCACGCTCGGCAGCTCCTTCGGCACCGCGATCTTCGGCGCGATCTACTCCAACGGGCTGACGTCACGGCTGCGCGCCGCCGTGGGGGCCTCGCCCCAGGTAAATCCGAAGGCCATCACGACGCCCGAGACGCTGCACCGCTATCCGGAGTCCGCGATCCGCCTGATCGTCGCGGCCCACTCGGACACGTTGCACGTGGTGTTCCTGTGGGCAGTGCCGGTGGCGGGGCTGGCCTTCGTGGTCTCGCTGTTCCTGAAGGAGGTGCCGCTGCGGGAGGCGGGCCGGGCCAACACCAGCAACATGGGCGGCGGGTTCGGGATGCCGGACACAGACTCGATGCAGCAGCTGGAACGATCGCTTGGCCGCCTGCTGCAGCGCGAGGGCCGCGGCCACCTGCCCGCGCTGAGGGCAGCGTCAGGCACAGCCCTGACCGAAGCCGACGGCTGGTGCGTCGGGCCGGTCCGGATCCGGCGCGACCTGAGCCTGCCGATCTCCCTGGAGGCGATCGCGAACCGCGTCCGGGTCCCGGCAGCCGTCATGGTGCTGCCTTCCGCCATGCGATCGCGGCTGGTTACCTCGCCGGGCCATACGAGAACCTCACGCTGACCAAGGCGGGCACCGACGAGTCCGACAAGTTCGTTCACGCGCTGAAGGCGTGGGTCGCCGAGCGGCTGGCCCCGGTCGGCCGCGACAACCCGGCGGCGTTTGATCATGCCCTGGAGCACCTGGCCCGCGCGGCGCTGGCGGACGAAGTTCCAGTCCTCACCCCCGCGTGACGGGCCAGGCGGCTCCTGTCCTGTGGTCGAAGGCATGACACGTGCCGCACCCGGAGAATCTGGTAGGCTCTCGTCGTCCCGGGCCGTTGGCGCAGCGGGAGCGCGTCTCCCTGACACGGAGAAGGTCACTGGTTCAAATCCAGTACGGCCCACCAGATCCAGCGGAATAATCGAACGCCTCGAACGGCCTTGGGGGCCATTCCGGAGGCCAAGTGACCCCGTCGTCGGCCCGCTATCCGTGAGTGCGACGTCCGCATTGGCGAACACCGCGCATTTAGGACGAGTCTGCGGGCTCGTGCTGGCGGAGGCGGTTGCGTTCCCTGGCAGGCCGGGTGTGACGCCGCGTAAGCTGCTAGTAGCTGACGGAACGACCCCGAGGTTAGCCGATGCTCGATGACCTCGCCGGGAAGCGGACTGGCGAGCGTATCCAGATCCTGCGCGAGCGCAAGGGCCTTAGCCGGCCCGTGCTGGCCGGGCTGGTCGGCATGTCCCCCTCATGGCTGAAGGGCATCGAGCGCGGCACCACGCTACCGCCCCGGCTGCCGCTGCTGGTCAAGCTCGCCGAGGCGCTAGCGGTCGGCGACGTGGCCGTCCTGGCCGGCACCGACATGGACCTGGGCGGGGCGACCTCGGTGCCGCTGTCCTCGTTCGCGCACATCCCGCATGACGCCGTGCCCGCCATCCGCGAGGCGATCCGTGACCCGCTGCTGACCGTCCCCGCCGGGCCAGTGGACGTGGCGGTGCTCGCGGCCAGGACGACCGATGCCTGGCAGGTGTGGCACCAGTCGACTCAGCACCGGACCGACGTGGGCCGCATCTTGCCCCGGCTGGTCACCGATGCCAGGGTCGCGGCGCGCACGGCCCGGGGCCAGGACCGCCGCGCCGCCCACGCGGTGCTGGCCGATGTCTACGCCCTGGTGCAGCACGAGGTGGTGTGGGCGAGTGAGACCGAGCTGACCTGGACGGCAGCCGACCGGGCGATGACCGCCGCGCAGGAAGCCGACACGCCCGCCGCGCTGGCCGGCGCCGCGGACGACGACCTCTCGGCTGGACAGCTTGCCGGGCCTGCCGTCACCGGTATCGTCTTGGTCGAGGGGGACTGGTCTTGGGTCCCGCGCTCGCCGGTGGCCTGCGCGGACTTGGGTCCCGGCACACGGGACAGCACCGCTCGAAGCCCGTGCGGTTGAGGGAGGCAGCGTGAACGTCTGGCAGTGCCTGCTCGTCCTGGCGGCGGGCATTGCCGCGGGGACCATCAACACCGTCGTCGGCTCGGGCACCCTGGTCACCTTCCCGGTCCTGCTGGCCGTGGGCCTGCCGCCCGTCACGGCCAACGTCTCCAATACCGTCGGCCTGTTCCCGGGCTCGTTCGCCGGCGCCTACGGCTACCGGGCCGAACTGGAGGGACAACGCGCGCGGGCGATCACGCTGGGCATCGCGTCGGTGATCGGCGGGGTCGTCGGCGCGGTCCTGCTGCTGACCCTCCCGGCCGGTGCCTTCAAGGCGATTGTGCCGGTGCTGATCGTGCTGGCGCTGCTGCTTGTCGTCTTCGGCAAGAAGCTGACGGCCGGCCTGGCCCGCACACGGCACCGGCCGAGCGAGGCGATAACGCCTGTGCTGTGGATCCTCACGTTGCTGACCGGCGTGTACGGCGGCTACTTCGGGGCAGCCCAGGGCGTGCTGCTGATGGGCTTGTTCGGAGTGTTGCTCGCCGAGCCGATCCAGCGGCAGAACGCGCTCAAGAACGTCCTCGCCGGAGTCGCGAACTTCGTCGCGGCGATCGTCTTTGTCCTCACCGCGCACGTGGACTGGGCTGCGGCCGGCCTCATCGCCCTGGGCGCGGTCCTCGGCGGCATGCTCGGCGCGAAGGTAGGTCGCCGGCTTTCGCCCGCTGTACTGCGGGGCATCATCGTCGTCATTGGTATCGCCGCCATCGTCAAACTGCTCGCCTGAGCGCGAAACGGGATTGCCGGCAGGCAAGGCGACCTTCTTCGCGCACCGTGACTTGAGTGCTTGTATTCCTTTCGGTTCGTGCGTCCAGGGCTGACAAGCGGTGGCTCAGGGAGGAGCAGAGCCTGGGCGGCGTGGCCTGGGGCCAAGCTATTTGCGGTCATGGAATCCGGGCGGCTAGAACCAGGATGGCCCGTGGGGTGTGTACGGCTCCTGGAGTGCGTGGATCTCGTCGTCAGTGAGGTGCAGGCCGAGCGCGGCGACAGCTTCGCTCAAGTGCTGCGGTTTGGTCGCTCCGATGATCGGGGCGGAGACGACGGGGTTGCGGAGCACCCACGCGAGCGCGACCTGGGCCATGCGAACGCCGCGAGTGGCGGCGACTTTCTGGACGGCGTTGACGACCGGCTCGTCGAGGGGCGAGTCGAAGGACTTGACCACCTCGTCCACGGTGGAGCGGTGGGACTGCTCTCCCCACGGGCGCGCCAGGCGTCCCTTGCCCTGCGGGGAGTAGGGCACGACGCCCACGCCCATGTCGGCGCACATGGGCAGCCGCTCGCGCTCGTCCTGCCGCCGGAGCAGGTTGTACTGGTTCTGCATGGCCACGAACCGGGTCCAGCCGCCGAGGCCGGCCGTGTACTGGAGCTTCGCGAATTGCCAGGCGTACATGGAAGAGGCGCCCAGGTAGCGGACCTTGCCGGCCTTGACGATGTCGTGCAGGGCCTCCATTGTCTCCTCGACCGGGGTGTCCGGATCGAAACGGTGGATCTGGCAGAGGTCGACGTAGCCTGTGCCGAGCCGGGTCAGCGAGCCGTCGATCTGCTCGAGGATCGCCTTGCGGGACAGGCCCTGCCCGCCGGGGCTGTCGTGCATCTTGCCGAACACCTTGGTGGCCAGCACGATGTCCTCGCGCCGGGAGTACCGCTTGATGGCGCGGCCGACCAGTTCCTCGGAGGTGCCGAGCTGGTAGGTGTTCGCAGTGTCCCAGAACGTGACGCCCGCCTCGACGGCCTGGCGGAAGAACGGCTGGGCTGCTTCTTCGTCCAGTGCCCAGCGGTGCGCGCGGGCGGTCGTGCTGTCGCCGTAGCTCATGCAGCCCAGCGCGAGACGGCTCACCTTCAGGCCGGTGGTGCCCAGGCGGGTGTACTCCATCGTGATCTCCTTCGTGTACGGGTGAGGGGTCAGGTCGCCGAACCTGGTCAGTGAGCGGTGAAGCCGCCATCGACCGGGAGGGCGACACCGGTCACGAGGCTGGCAGCCGGGCTGCACAGCCAGAGAACGGCCTTGTGGACGTCGGCGGTGTCGATCAGGTTGCCGCCAGCCTCGATGAAGGCGTCCAGCTGGGCAAACGCCTCCTTCTGGGGAGTCTCCGGGGTCCCGAAGTTCATCGTGCCCAGGGGGGCCTAACGCAACCCCCCGCCCGCGGTGAGCCGACGTAACGCTGGTGTCGTGGACAACAGAGCCGAGATCCGCGAGTTCCTGACCACGCGGCGCGCCAAAGATCACCCCGGAGCAGGCGGGGCTCCAGCTGGGCTGGGGCACGCGCCGCGCGCCCGGCCTGCGGCGAGAAGAGGTCGCCGTGTTCGACCTCGCCCGCGCGGCCAGGCCCTCCCGGCCGGCCCGGCGCCGGACCCGGCAGACAGTGCGGCCGAGCGTGATCCGCGTCCTGGAGTCGATGACGGCCACGCCGGCGTTCGTGCGCAACGGCCGCCTGGACGTGCTCGCCATCAACCCGCTCGGCCGCGCGCTGTACTCGCCTGTCTTCGACGGCCCGGCCAGGCCCGCGAATCTCGCCCGGTTCTGCTTCCTCGACCCGACATCCCGCGAGTTCTACCCGGACTGGGACGACGTCGCGCAGGTCACCGTCGCGCTGCTGCGCACCGAAGCCGGCCGCGACCCCTACAATCGCGAGCTGACCGACCTAATCGGCGAGTTCGCCACCCGCAGCGAGAAGTTCCGAGCCCTTTGGGCCGCGCACGACGTCCGGCTGCATCAGACCGGGACCAAGCACTTCCGGCACCCTGTCGTCGGCCTCGTCGAGGTCGCCTTTGTTGCCTGCCTTCCCGCTCGCTATCGCCAACGAGCGTTCCAGTAAGGGCCGAGTACTTAAAGGTCGGACCAAGCATGGGATAGCGCTTGATCCGACCTTTAATGAGTACTATAGGTGAAGGGCTTTTGTATTTGCTTCGCTACAGACCGCTCTTGCCTATGCATAGCTGCTGGGAAGCGCTGTTCCATCCGCCAAAGTATGTCTGATCCGGGCCGGGTACCGGGCCACGGTGAAAGGGTTCTGCCAGTAGTGATCCATGGTATGGGTCTTTGGGGCCTACCACGCCACCATTCGGGTCGCCAACTCCGAACCATTGGCCGGACGTGTCCTCCACTGACCACGACTGACATGCCATATTCATGAGGGACAACGGCTGCACTGTCGTGAGACCGCTGGTCTCACTGCCGATAACAGACTCATCGAACGAGGTAGCACCGCTTGCTGTAGAGATTCCTACGACTTGCCCGTCGACAGTGATGTCGAAAGTACTTCCAGAGACGCGCGATATGCCGTATTTGTGCCAGGCATTGTCCGGGGTGATGTTAGCAATGACATGTGTGTTCGTGTACGTGCCGGCTGGCCCGGGTCCGTCTTCCCAGAACTGGAAATACGCCTGACAGCCGCAACCGGGCGCTCCATTAGGCATACGCCATTGCGGGTATTCATAACCGTCGCGCAGGCCCACCTCTATCCAGTGCTCCGGGCCACCGAGCCACATCTCTCGACTTATGAAGAATGCGCACGTTTCGCCGGGACAGTCGCTATTGTCGATAACCGGCGTCTGATATGGCGCCTGCGTCTGGTCCAGCATGGAAAACCAAGTGCTTTGAATGAGGGTACTTCCCCCCATTAGGTTACTGTGAAAATCCACTGCCCGGTCGTAGCAGTGAGATCGGCAGCTGTTCGCGCCCGGCCAAGGTACGAACTCGCCATCGGGCGAGGCGATCTGGGTGCCGCTGGTGATCTGCCCGCCCGGGTCCAGCTGCCCCGGGGTGGGTGCGGCCGGGGCGGCGCCCGGATTGTCCAGGACCACCTTCGTCTGCGGTCCCACGATCCCGTCAGCAGGAATGATGTCGTGTTCCTGCTGGAAGTTCTCGACGGCGCGCCGGGTGCCGGGGCCGAAGATGCCGTCCACGGGCACCGTGTCGCCGTCGTTGGTCAGTTCCTGCTGCAGCTGACTCGCGCAGCCGCCCTGGTATCCGAGCGCCATAGTAGGGCAGTTGTCGAGGTTCACCGCGGGGGCAGCCACCATCTCGGCCGCCAGCGCCGCATGCCCGGAGGCCCGGGCCGGGTGGGTGCTGGCCGTAGCGATCACCGCCGTGAGGACCAGGCTTCCTGCCGTCGCGGCGGAGAGAACCTGAATGTGTCTCGTTCGCATGCTGATAGCTCCCAGAGATCGATCGGAACGGTAGCGGCCCATGTCCCGGCCGCCCACGCCGTTAACTCCTCATCTACGGGGCGGCCCTGCCAATCGGTTCGCTCCACTGGCCG
>Ga0302178_10001481_pt1 | contig 19834 bp, 20 predicted proteins | sample I_Palsa_E1_3_FD_198790 | JGI IMG/M metagenome (GOLD analysis project Ga0302178, IMG submission 198790) | Peat permafrost microbial communities from Stordalen Mire near Abisko, Sweden - I_Palsa_E1_3 | ecosystem: Environmental > Terrestrial > Soil > Palsa > Peat permafrost | place: Sweden... | reverse complement strand
GCCATGCGACGCCCGTCGAGCAACGTCAAGGTCGCATCGGCGCCCAAGCCACGCAGGTTCAGGCTCGATCCGCCAGTGATGTTCTGGTTCGCGTTGCCCGCACCGGCCAAGTTGCCCGTGAGTACACCGGGGTTCTGTCCACCGGAAAAGTTCTGCGGCACGCTGCGGATCACTTCGCCGAGATCCGTGAAACCTTCCTGCTGGATCTGCTGGCTATCGATCGTGATGATCGGCGATGGCGTGGTGCCGCCGCGGATGCGTGTGCCGGTGACCGTGACGCTCGATAGATTCGACACCGGCGGTGCCGCTGGCGCCGCGGACTTGTCGGTCGATTTTTTAGGTTGCGTCTTGGCCGGTGCGTCGGTCACTGGCGCACTGCTCTGCGTGGTTGTGTCCTTCGTGGCGTCTTGGGCCATGGCCCACTCGCCGGTGCCGGTGGCGGCGACGAGCAAGACGATGGAAATGGCATTGCGTAGCGTGCGTATCTTCATGCTTTGCTTTCCCCTTGGTTGGCCCTCTTCGCGTGCCCGCACGGTCGTGTCCGGAGTTGGCAAAGTCGTCGGGCAAGATCTGTCTCGCATATCGCTTGCACAGGCAGCGGATGCGGCATCGCCGGCCAGAAAACCCGCAATCGACAATCGCGATTGCCGCAGCAACACGACAATGTTACTTATACAGTAACAGACATATCAAGGGCAAGACCGCATGCTGGCTCTACGACTCACATACACGTGCCATTGCTTTGGACGACGCCCGCCTCATTTTTGCCAACCGATTGCGTGCAGCCAGACTGGCGGCAGGCCTGACCCAGGAAGCACTGGGCGTCGCCACAGGGATCGTGGCTGAAGTGGCGCGCACGCGTATCAACCGCTACGAACGCGGCGTCAACGAGTGCGACCTGCGTACCGCAAAGAAGCTCGCAGATGTGCTCGAAATGCCACTCGCTGCGCTGTATGCGGATACAGACGAGATCGCAGAGGTGATCGTTGCGTTTGCGAAGCTACCTCGCGCTGAGCAGCGGGCAGTGGTAAGCGAGCTTAAAGCGCGCGCTAAGAAACGATAGGCCGCCGGCAATCGACGATAGAGCGAAAGCAGCTGTTACTGCCCGCCTCGAAAGAAACGCGAGAACAAGCGAGCCAGGCCACGGGTGCCGAGCAAACCCTCTGCCTGTTGACTGCTTTCCTGCTTGCAAAGCGTCGCTGGGATGACGATAGTTTGGGATGAAGGCGGGACCCGGTTTGTTGCCCATTGCGCCCGTTGGCGTGAGGTTCTGAAGTACCACTAGCTTGTTACCCTTGCCGGTCCCGCCTTCCATGAGTCTGACAAACTTCAACGTACACCTGGATCGTCCTGAAACGCTCGAAACCTTGGCTAAGGCGCTCAACGTTTCTCCCGACTACCTCAAGTCTGTCATTGAAGAACCCGACCCCGAGTCGCTTTATCGAGTTCACAAAATCCCCAAGCGTCGCCAATTTCTAGACGGAATCACTCGTGTAAGAGTGGTATGGGAGGCACAAAGTCCGCCCCTCGCCTTCTGCCACAAGGCGGTTGCTCGACGGCTCACGACGTATCTTGAACACAACGTCCCTGGTTTCCCTCATCCAGCGTCCAACGGATTCATAAGAGGGCGTTCGACAAAGCGAAATGCCGCTCCTCATGCGGGGGCGAAGTATGTAGTCAGCCTCGATATTGAGTCATTTTTCGAGAGCGTATCCCGGGGAACGGTAGAGAATGCGTTAAGGCAAGCGGGTCTGAAAAAAGTGCCTGCCCAAATTCTCGCCACACTGCTCACGCCCCAAGGATTCTTACAACCTGGGCTCGCTGCCAGCCCCACCGTGGCCAATTTGGTGCTTGCGCCCCTCGACGAGGACATGGCTCGGCTGGCGCACACTCGAAAACTCAACTACAGCCGCTATGCAGATGACCTGACCCTCTCGGGCGAAGATAATTTGCCCAGCCTCAACGAGCTGGCGCCCATTGCGGCACGACACCGCTTCCGCATCAATGCCGCTAAGTTCAAGGCTTCAACACGCGGGCAGAGGCACACAGTTACGGGCTTGACCGTGGCTGATGAAGGCGGTCCGCATGTACCAAGAAAAAGGAAGCGCCATTTGCTTCGAGAGCTTTACCTGATTGAGAAATCAGGCATCGAAGACCACGTCACACGTAAGAGCGGACAGGAGACGCGCCAGCAGACAATTAATCGGGTGGATGGCTGGGTGAACTATGTCGCCAGTATTGAACCGAACCTTGGACCCAGAATTCGTGCCCAATGGGGCGCCATCTGCCGCAAAGAGGGGTTAGCTCGGTCATTTGAAGGGCGCCGCTTCGATGTGCTGCGGGACGCGACTTGGGCCATCGACGAGATGGAGTGTGATGTCGAGGGCCGGCATTGCCTTGCCTTGATGTGCATCGATGTTCTTGACGTGCCGAAGGTCACCACAGCCGTCGAGCAGTTCAGGACTTCACTCATCCAGGACGCATCAATGGACCCTTCCAAGCATCGGTATCTTGTGGAGAAGGGATTGCACTGGGAGAACTTGACTATGACCCAGCGCATCGCCTTTGTCGAAATCCTATCTGGACTTCCCTTCAGGGCCACATGCGCATTTGCGCCCGTGGATGATGATTATGAAGGTGTCTACATGACCTTGCTGAAGAAGATTCTTGTTCAGGAGATGCTGGGGGCAGATGATGCGGATGTGACAGTGCTCGTTGAACAGACTGACCATGTCTCGCAGACATTGGTCCAAGCAACTATCAGTGAGGGTTGGAGGTTGCTCGGTGAGCTTGTGCGCCGACACCCCGCTTCCGTGCCCACTACCAACATTCTTCCCAAAGGTGTGAATCCGCTTCTTCCCGTCGCTGACGCCATGTTGGGCGTATTGAAGGGATTTATTGATTTCAAGTCGCAAGAGCCTGACGAGAAGTTCCGGGCGTATCAGACCTTGAAAATGCATTTCCGGCTAATTTTCGACGGCGTGCATGGAAAGGTGTTTTCGTCGAGTAAGCCTATGCCCATGGCATCATCAACCACCTCTACTTCTAGCTAACTCGAAAAACGAGGACGCTTCACGACCGCCAGCGCTTCGCGACTGAATCCGCCGATGACATTAAACGTGCAAAAGCGCCGCCCGTCCCACAACGCATCGGACATGAAGTCGATCGACCAGCTGCCGTTGATCTGTTACGGGCGACAACTCATTGCAGCAAAATTGATGCGTCAGAACGTCCGCTTTCGAAAGCAGACCTTATCAAAGTGCCAGCAATGTCCACCGGTCAGCAACCGGCAACGCATTACCAGTTCCTGGTCAGCACGAGTGCCGTGTTCAGGCGTGACCGGAATCGATGGTCAGCTGGACCGCAATCTGCATCTCGAATCGAGCTGAGTAGTTCCACGTGAGGGTTGCCTGTCAGCTGCGATGTGGTTGCAGGTAGATTTGAACCAACAATCCAACTGGCCTCCACAGGACTGAGACATGCCCAAGCTCCGGCTTTCAAAACTTCTGCTGGACTATCTTCCCCCAGTCATCGCTTTTGTTGCCGCCGTGGTTGCGGTGGTTGGCGCTCCAAAGTGGAACGACCAGGCCCCCGGCTTTGCCAAAATTACGCACATTGGTTGGATAGTCTTGTTCATCGGATTCTTGGCCTTGGCGGTTTCCATGGTCGTTACCGCCAAAAACAACCGAGAGAAGACGCAAAAGAGGCAGATGCGGGAACGCATCTGCGCAGCCGGCAAGGCTCAGATGTTGGAAGCCGTACTTCACTCGATTCATCCACTGAGAAACGACACGATCTGGAAAGGACAAGGCCGCCCGACATCGCCTCTCGATTTCCTGGACCCCAAGCGGCGTGAACTACTGGCAGAACTCAACCTAAATTCCGTATCACCTTACATGTCTGGCAACTTTAAGGAGATCAAGTGGCACACCATGTTCGAAAAGGCTGCCAAGGCTGGAACCAAGAGCATGGTCACCACCCTCCAGATTTTCGTGACCTACCTGCCATTTGAGGTCATTGATGCAGCCACGAAGCTGCTCAACTGTCCGTTCATGCAAATTCGGTTGCTGCGCATGAGTGATTTAGTGGAGGCAAATACGCACCACGACAAGAACTGGCGCGTCCCATTCTTCATCGTCCGGAACGATGAGATGCACAACCAAGAATACGAAGAGTTTTGGAATCTCATCACGCAAACAATGAAACTTCTCGGCGCAGAATCCTTACTGGACGGCGGCCCGAAATTCGGAAGCTACTAGCTTTTCGCTACATGCCCCTTGTGCAGCTGCTGGGCACCTTTACCAGCAGGGTCAAAGTGGACTCAGCACCTCGACCGAGATGTGACGAACGAGGAGCAGAAGCGTCTCGAAGAACTCATAGAGCTGGGGTACGAGAGATTCGCTGTGTCGGTCATCGGACATAAGCCGCCAACACTTAACTTCTACGACAACTAATGATCTGCGGCCATGAAGGCTGCGGTCAGTTTTGGTGGCAACTTCATTCCCATATTTCAAGGTTGTCTTCGTGGACATCGGTTGCGGAACCGTCCTCGAACTCGACGGAATAAATCACACCAGGAGGAAATTGATCGAAATGTGACCCTAAGCTTTTTTCAAATATACCGACCACCCAAGCCTTTCTAGAAAGCGCGGGTTGAATACCCGAATCCACAGTAACCTGGACAATATCGTCGTAATTGAATTTCGACATTTCAACCTCCTTTAGCTGGTCGCAGGCTGAGTAGGTGGAGGCGGCGGAGGAGATGGAGTCGGTGAATTGATAGGGAGATGTGGGTTTCCCGAGGAATCGCTTACGCCCTGCCGATGTGCGTGAGGAACTTGCGCTTTCTGATCGGATTGGTTTCTGTGTCCAGCTCTATCTAGCCGATCGCCCGTCGGCGTACCGTTGCTATCACGTACCTGCTGATAGTCCCCGTTTGGCGAAGATGTTACTTGATCGCCGGCTTGCACCGGAATGGCATTCCCATCTTTGTCCACCACTACTACAGGGGAACTCACTGGACCTTGATAGGGATTCGTATTCTGGGTAGGCGCGGGTGCGGGTGCTGGCGTATCGGGCGATACATTGTCTTTCATCGCAACGGCGGTTCTCACCATACCGAGTGTTTCGCCTGCGACCGGTCCTAATAAAATTGATGTCTCTATTGAAACACCGAGCTTCGCCGTAGCAGGGGAAATCTGATTGAGATCACTCTCAATGCTTGAAATCCCCATCATCGTCAGACTAGCTGACTCCCTGCCGTCGGGATCGGTATTTTTGATCGGGTTGTTGTTCGCGTAGACATACCTGCCGAAGTTAAAAACATTCGCGGCTGCAGGAGCGAATGGATCAACACTTAGAAAACGTCCCGTCGCTGGGTCGTAGTACCGCGCCTGCATGTAAACGAGGCCCGTGTCGGGATCATTCACATGCCCGGCATAACCAGGGCCGTTCGGCGGCGTCCCTAGTACCTGAGACCCGTAAGGCGCGTAGTCGAACGTTGCCGTGATGTTCCCGTTCGCATCCGCCTCAGCGAGAGGCGTCCCCTGCGGATCGGTATAGACGTACGTAACCGTGTTCGCGTGCGCGACGCCGCAAAGCAGCACTAGCAAGTAGCACACGCACTTGCCGATCAATCGAGTCCCCATCCCCACCCCCTTCCCTTTGGAGTACCTATAGCCTATCAAATCGCTCTCCGCCGGGGAGACTTTGTACAAAACGAAATCAGATTCACTTCCAGTATTCGAAGAGGCGCATCCGAGCTGATCTCTTTATGGGCCAGCAACAGGCTTCGACCCAGTTAATGCCGCTCAGCCTTTCCACCTCCGAAAGTGAACCCGCTGCGCGTACCACCAGCGGCCGAAGAGTATGGCGATGAAGAGCGATCCCACGCCGAAAAGGATACCGGGCATGCGCGTATGGCCCAGATCATCGCGAGTGAGGAGATCGACCACGGAGTAGGCCTGTCCCAACAACAGCACCACGAATCCGGCCCACCACGCGAACAGGTAACGGCGGTAGATGCCATAGGCGCACGCCCAAAACATCAGGCCGTTGACGGCGGCTGCAACATGTACGGCTTGCGGATAGCGCTCGATCAGTGCACCGCCAGCATGGACAACGCCTGCGCCCATGCCACGCAGCGCTCCGACAAAGCACATCACACCGAACAGGCAGAAAACACCGGTAACGATAAGGATGAACTGCGGACGCGCGTCGGACGGCCTCGATGCAGGCAATACCAAAGCAACCTCTGCCGATACCGGCGCATGCAACGCCGTACGGATCACCTGCGAAAGCCACGCGGGGTCGGCGCGCGAGAGCCAGGCAAACAGGCGGGTCATGCCAAGTCCCAACGCGAACATGCCCACACCCGCCAACGGCATGAAAGCAGCGGCAGATTGGTGCGCGGCAGCCGGCAGCGACAGCAGCACAAACAGCGCACAAAACCCGAACCAGTACGCCATGAACAACTTCACAAACCAGCTAAGCCCGAACCGCCCGGTCAGCACCACCTGACCGTGGGCCTGCCCAAACCGCCCCGTAAACACCGGCTTGAACGAATTGCCGATCATCGGCATAACGCGTCGCAGCGAAACGCGCGTTTCGCTCACTCGGCAGAGCAGCAGTTGCTGCTGGCGGTGTGACTACATCAGAGTTTTTCGCGGCGGCAGCCTCGTAGGCTATGCGCTCAGTACCCTGTTTCGGTCCACCAGAATGATCACATGGATAGAGGACCACCTGATATCCTCCTGGCGCAATGGAGCACCAGCAACTTTCCATCGACATCCCCTATCAAGTCGGCGCTCTTTACAACCGCCGACAGGAAATCCATGGCCGTTTGGGCGGCCAGATGCAAGGAGGCATTTCCACGCCTGCCGATAGCCCTTTCGTGATCTTGTTTACCGGTGAGGCAGGAAAGCAGCACGGTTATCACGACTTCTGGGACGACTCCGGTGTTCTCCACTATTACGGTGAAGGCCAAAGTGGAGACATGCAAGACCGAGGCGGCAATCGCGCTATCCGCGAGCACCAACAGAATGGGAAGCGCTTGCTGCTTTTCCAGATGATGGGGCATGCGCAGCCCTATCGCTTTCTGGGCGAATTCCGCTTTCGCCACGCCTACGGCAAAGACGGTGTTCCGGACACCCGCGGAGCGGCAAGAACTGCCATTGTATTTATGCTGGCCCCGGTCGAGAGGGATTTTAACCCCTTCCAAAATGTGATTGCAGAGCAGGCACAAGCTCCGCTCGACCTATCCGCAACCGCCTCTCGACAGTGGGTAGAGATACGTTCAAAACAATCGCTTTTTAAGCGACGGCTGCTGACAGTTGAAAAGAAGTGCAGGCTCACGGGCATTGCCGACCTGCGCTTTCTGCGGGCTAGCCACATCAAACCATGGGCAAGATGCGCCGATGGCAGCGAACGTATTGATGGAAGCAACGGCTTACTACTCAGCCCGCATGCCGATTTTCTATTCGACCGCGGTTGGATCACGTTCGAAGACAATGGGGCGCTTGTGAGATCAGGCCAGCTCCCGAAGGACATTATCGTACGCATTGGTCTTGACCTCACCCCTGGCAGGCGATGCGGTGACTTCTTCAAGGCGCAAAAATCTTATCTTGAGTATCACCGCCATGCGGTATTCGAGCACCAGTTCAAGCAGACGGAAGATCCCCTGTCGGAGCTGTTCGCCACGACCATGGCGTAATTCGCCGTCGGTTTGAAAAGGGCTGACGTGCACCCGAGGACTCCCTATGAGTCGCGTTCGGCTTAAGCGTCAGGATAACGCCGTCTCCTCTAGATGCCTTTTGAGATACCAGGCAGATCGAAGACGAAACAATGCACCCCAAAGTTGCCCCAAAAAAAGCAGCGAGACACCTATGAAAAACGTCAAGGCCATGCGCTGCTGGCGAACGGTGTCCGCGACATACGCTTCTATCTTAGGATCAGCAAATATTGGACAAAATATCTTCCCTTGCTCAGCAGAGAAGGAAGAGATCGGGCTTCCTTTGGAAGCCTTGCACGTGGCGTCGGTGACCGGCGTGGGGTTTACCGCAAAAAGCGGGCGAGCCGCATGAGGCCCCAGAAGGAGCCACTGGCCATTGTTATTGAACTTTAAAACTGCACTGGAAGTAAGCATGCCGAACACGGCGATGACCATCACCCATAGACCTACAACACTCACAAAGCCCACCACCACAGCGGGTGGTTTGAGTTTCGGAAGCTTGTCCTTCAATGCAAGTTCCTTCCGAAGGAAATATTCCCCGCAAGCCCGCAGCATACTCATGCTCACGCGCCTGGATTCACCCCAGGCAATCAGCGACCTGGCCTCGTAAAGGCTATCCGCATCCATGGAGAAAAAACGGAACGCGGTGAGGTCCGCTTCATCCTGCAAGGTCTTGGCAACCGCCTCGTCGGCGACCTTACTTTTTCCATTGACGAACAACCAGAGGCGATAGCGAATGGGGTGCCATGACTTGGTCCTGATGGCGATCCATATCAATGTCACCCCGACAAGAATCGTCGAGACTCCCCCCGCGTAACTCGCGATGACACCAAAGCCTGACGCATCCATCTCATTACCCCGTTAGCCGACTTAAAACGCGTTGCCCCATGCTGACCTGCCCCTGCCTTTAGCGCCAGCGGTTACCTCGTAGAGTCCATGGTTGTGAGCGCATCGCCCGGTGCTGGGTTTGGGGAGAGTTTGCCCTGTTCGCGCAAGGTCGCTGCGAACGCGGCAGGTGTTCGGCTGCCGATTGAGCTGTGCGGTCTGTGCTCCCATACGTACCGCTTGCGGGTAGCGCTCGATCAGGGCGCCGCTGACATAGATACCGCCTGCGCCATTGCCCTACGAGCAAGGGGAGAAGAAGGACAGGCGCGTGCTGCTACGCGCGGGCGGCATCGCGGTCGCAGTCTTCGTGTTATCACTCGTGGGCCTGTTGCTGGCCACTTTCGCCTTTGCCAGGAGGCTCGGCTTGGACTTGTCCTTCTCATGATGGAAAAGATACGAACCTTGTGTTCGTCGAACGACCCGAACTTGTTACTTCATCGAAGATGGCCATCTTCCTCGCGCCGCTGACAGCAGGTGTTGCAGGCCACCTTTGGTTTCATGATTGCGAATCCCCGTGGCGATTCTCAAAATCAAATGGAGATGCATCAGTGCGCAGAGGATGGTTCGGCGGCTCGATGTCGTATGAACGAGGCATATAAGGAGAAAATGACCGCGCTCGGCCCTGTTCCACGTTGACCGAAATGTGACGAACGAGGAGCAGAAGCGTCTCGAAGAACTCATAGAACTGGAGTACGCGAGATTCGCTGAGTCGGTCATCGGACATAAGCCGCCAACACTTAACTTCTACGACAACTACTGATCAGCGGCCATGAAGGCTGCGGTTAGTTTTGGCGGCAACTTCATTCCCATATTTCAAGGTTGTCTTCGTGGACATCGGTTGCGGAACCGTTCTCGAACTCGACGGAATAAACCACACCAGGCGGGAATTGATCGAAATGTGAGCCTAAGCTTTTTTCAAATATACCCACCACCCAAGCCTTCCTCGAAGGCCCGGGTTGAATATCCGAATCCCCACTAACGCGAACAATATCGTCGTACTTGAAATTCGGCATTACAACCTCCTTTAGCTGGTCGCAGGCTGAGTAGGCGGGGGCGGCGGCGGAGATGGAGTGGGTGAATTGGGAGATGTGGGTTGCCCGAGGAATCGCTGACTCCTTGCCGATGTGCATGAAACCGGCAGCAGTCCAGAATGCAGCGGCGAAAACCGTTTTTTACCAAGACAATCTCTTTATTAACACTAGAAAAGATGCCCTCTTTGCCAAAAGAGGCGACTCTCTTGCGCATTTGTTCACTGTTGGGGATGATTCATAGGAAAGCCTAGGGGGCGTTCCATGAAAAAAGGATTTTGGTGTTTCGTTTTGCTGCTTTGTGGTGTCGTTCATGCTCAACAGCACACGGTGACCTACATATACACGGACCAACAAGGCACACCGCTAGCGGAAGCCGATGTCAATGGCAACATCACAGCGACCTTTGACTATGCACCCTACGGCAGTCAGGCGTTGGGTACGCCACCCAACGGGCCAGGCTATACCGGACATGTGAATGACCCAGATACTGGGCTCGTCTATATGCAGGCTCGCTACTACGACCCTAGCACCGGAAGGTTCTTGAGCACTGATCCAGCTAACCCCAGTGCAGGAAATGCTTTCAACTTCAATCGGTATGCTTATGCAAACAACAATCCGATTGCCAATATTGATCCGAATGGGCGCGAATCATCTCAATTGACTCTTCAGGGTGTAACCGCTCTTGAGTCAGAGCAAACTAACATATCTCCGAATGTCGCAAGGGGCGCGCTTCTTGTTGAGGCGGCCATCATCATTGAACCGATTGCACCCGAAGCAGTCGCTGTGTTGAGAGCTGCAACTGCAACTAGTAGCAATACGACGGCGAACTCAACTGCATCAGGCGCTCCAAAGCCCGCTGAAAATTTTGTGCCACCGACGAATCCACCTCAAGACCCGCCTACTGTGCTACCAGAAGGGCACACTGTCCGCGTGATGTACGATTCGACTGAGCAATATCCGAATGGTTACTGGCGTCAGTACGATTCAAAGGGTAATCCAGTTAACCCATCGACGGGTAGGCAACCTGGAAGTGTTTCGCGTGCGGATTCAAGGGCGCAAACACACGTTCCGTTACCTCCTCGACCATCAACCACCCCAGCGCCACCGCCAGCTAAGCCCCTACCGCCGCCGTCACAACCGAATAACTAGCAGGAGTTGTGTCATGTATGGCCTGAAAAACACCGAGGACATTTCATTCCTTCTGAATGCTTGCGTCTCGCAGATTGTTGTAAGTCAAAGCGCGCTTAAAATTGACTTCGATCAACCTATTCGTTTGACCATACTTTCAGCCTTCGCGGTCAGCATTACTGGTCAGCCGATGAGGCGGTTCGATGGTTCAGTAGAGGACGCCATTGCTTTATTCCCGTTGATTAGTAATGTCATAACTGCTGCCAAAGCAACGACGAGTGGAGGGTTGCAAGTGAACTTCAGTTCAGGGGCACAGCTGGAGATTTTTGACGATAGTAAACAATACGAGTCGTTTACTATTTCGAACGGTGATCACCTAATAGTCATATAAAGATTCGCAAGACCTTTTAAGGACATTGCTTCGGAGCTAAAGGCGATCGGCTTGTCGCTAATCCCGATACAAATGCAGGTTGACATTGTTTGGTTTGACAATAGATCTACCTTATCAACGCTCCATTTTCTAGCCACCCAACAGCATAAGGGCGACATCGCTGCCGCCCTTTGTCAGTCAGATGAACTGGATGTTGCTCACCCGCACTTCGAATACCCACACGTCTGACACCCATCCATCAGCACCAGCGCCTGCGCCTGCGTGTTGCACTTGGCGTAGAGCGTCTTTAGTACGGCAGCCACACGCACGAGATAAGGCCGGCTAAGTAGTCACCCATTCTTCGCTTAACTGCCACAGTCGGGCGGCGGCGGCCTCATCCCGTGTCGCGGCAGACGTTGCTGCAATTTGCTGTTTTACAAAATACGCACCGGAGACCTGCTCGACTTCCAGTGCCGTAGCTAGATAGATGGATGTCGCAGAACCCTCGTCTACATTGATGCCACGCAACTTCATGAAGCGGCGCATGAGCCAGCCGTACACACCATTTCCGTTTGAAAATTGGGTGGCCACCAGTCCCGGGTGCAGCGCGTTGACGGTTACGCCGGTGCCGATAAGTCTTCGAGACAATTCATTCGTGAACAACAAGGTGGCGAGCTTGGTCCGGGAATATTGCCGAAATGCGGGGTGCGCCCACGGCATCGCCAGTGCGTAAAAGATATTGCCGAACTCGCTGCGCGGATACGCCCCAAGTCCGCGCCTAGCGTACTGCGGATCCGTGAAATCGAAGTGCGACGCGTCTTCGTGCGCTTCCGAGGCAACATTGATAATACGCGCCGGCGCGGCTGCTTTGAGCGCATCGAGCAATAGCTGGGTCAGCAAAAATACGCCAAGATAATTCAGCGCCAGCGTCATCTCTATGCCATCTACGCTTTCTTGGCGTAGGGTAAATAAGGCGCCGACGTTGTTGACGAGAACGTCCAGACTTTTGTGACGCTCAAGGAACTGTTGCGCCAGACGGCGAATCTCCATTTGCGAAGACAGATCCGCGCATAGAAATTCAACCGCCGGATTGTGGGTATCTCGCTGGATTGCCGCTACCGTTCGCTGGCACCGCTCCGCGTTGCGGCCAACGACGATCACCGTGGCGCCGCGCCGCGCCAATTCGCGCGCTGTGACCTCGCCTATACCCGCAGTGGCACCGGTAACCATGCACACTTTCCCAGCCATCGAACGATCTACTTCGGTCATGATCGGCATTTCCTTCGGAGATTTCGTGGTTATCGTACCCGTCTAACATCCGAGAAAGCCCCCCTTTCGGGAGCTAGTGAACCGTGCAAGGACAGATTGCTGCCGTGACGACAGGACGACTAGCGGGCAGTAACCCATGACCGCGTGGGCCTGGTCCTCACAGCGCTAAACCCCCGGTGCCGTCCAATAAAGGCTAGTCTCTGGCGAGGTGAGCTCCATGCCGCCGCCGGAGGTTCGAATGAATAGCCAGCTTGTTGTCCTCATCGTCGAGGACCATCCAGCTGTGCTGGACTCGCTCAAACTTTTTGTTGAGTCTTTCCCAGATGTTCAAATCCTCTCTGCCGACAGCTTCGTATCGGCCGCCGTGTGGATCAATGCCACGAAGCGTATCGACCTACTTCTATGCGATGTCCTGCTGCCTGGCGCTATGGATGGCATTGATATAGCGGAGGTTGCCGTAAACACGCACTCGAATATCGCGGTGGTTCTGCTATCCGCCGATCCGATGGACGAAATTAAGGGCCTCACCGATCGATATAGCTTCCTGCAAAAGCCCTTCGGCCGCGAAGCGATAACACAACACATCGACAGCGCCTTTCTGCGATTACGGTCCTAGTCGATCTGAGAAGCGCCCGCTCGTCGGTTTCACAAATGGAGGTCAGGTTCACTTCCTAGTAGTCGAAGAGTTGAATCTGAGCTGGCCCCTTTATTGGTCAGGAAGAAGCTCCGACCGGTTAACTCTGCTGGCTTTTCCTCCTCTGGAAGTGAACCCGCTGCGCGTACCACCAGCGGCCGAAGAGTGTTGCGATGAAGAGCGATCCCACGCCGAAAAGGATGCCGGGCATGCGCGTATTGCCCAGATCATCGCGAGTGAGGAGATCGACCACTGAGTAGGCTTGTCCCAGCAACAGCACCACGAATCCGGCCCACCACGCGAACAGGTAACGGCGGTAGATGCCATAGGCGCACGCCCAAAACATCAGGCCGTTGACGGCGGCTGCAACATGTAGGGCTTCCGGATAGCGCTCGATCAGTGCACCACCAGCATGGACGACGCCTGCGCCCATGCCACGCAGCGCTCCGACAAAGCACATCACACCGAACAGGCAGAAAACGCCGGTAACGATAAGGATGAACCGCGGACGCGCATCGAACGCCGTCGATGCAGGCAATACCAAAGCAGCCTCTGCCGATACCGGCGCATGCAGCGCCGTGCGGATCACCTGCGAAAGCCACGCGGGGTCGCCGCGTGAGAACCAGGCAAACAGGCGCGTCATGCCAAGCCCCAACGCGAACATGCCGATACCTGCCAACGGCATGAAAGCGGCGGCAGATTTGTGCGCGATTGCCGGCAGCGACAGCAGCACAAACAGCGCACAAAACCCGAACCAGTACGCCATGAATAACTTCACGAACCAGCTAAGCCCGAACCGCCCGGTCAGCACCACCTGACCGTTGGCCTGCCCGAAGCGCCCCGTAAACACCGGCTTGAACGAATTGGCGAACATCGGCACCACGCGTCGCAACGACACCCGCGTCTCGCTCACGCGACCCACCGCCGCTTGCTCGGAAACCCGAAAGAGCGACCACGCCTTCGTCGCCGCCTTCAGCCGCGCCACGGATTCCGTTAGCCCATACGCACTGATGAACTCAGCGGGCTCCGAACCAACCCAGAGATGTTTGATCCATCGAAACATGACGCCCCCGCATCCATTCCCATTAGTGCTCTGACCTGGTTGACTAACTGACCCGGTCCGCAAGCTATGCTGCCATATCTTTGCGATGACCCGTGGCGAGCTCGTCCGGCATATGGCGCGCACCGATGCATTTGATCAGTAGAACCCATCGATCATGATCAGCACGCCGGGGTTCTGTCCAGAGCAAGGCCACCGGCCGGTCGACCTCTTCAAATACACGCCGCAAAGCGGACGTTGAACCAGGCGCTTTTGATCCCTTGACCGGCCGACTTCAGTGCGGTCGAATGCAAGAGGCTACGGAAAAGATAGAGGGGGTTGTAAGGCGCATCTGGAAAGCTCCACCCCAAGTTCAACCCTGCGTCATCTTGGCATGTACGGAACTTCCCTTAGCTTTTCAGGAGAGCGTCGGAGAGTCGGTGTTCGTATATGGAAACATCACCTACATAAATCCGACGGCTATTCATATACACGCCATACTCAATGATGCTCAGACTGGCCGTTGAGCACTCAAGGAAATATTACGAAACGCTGCCTGTTGTTTCTCAAATTCGGCTTTATTTCACTATTGTTCGTTTCGGCCTTCGCGAATGGACAGAGTGCGAGCGTGGGATTTGCAAAGTTGCAGATCAACAACGGAACCGAGCCGGCCCTAAAAGCAGGCATATGGTATCCGACCGACGCCAAACCGAGCTCTCATTCCGTGGAGTTGATGGAGCAAACCGTTGCCGAGGGAACTCCCGTAAAAGGTCACGGCCTCCCGCTGGTGGTTCTCTCGCATGGCGGTGGCGGTTCCTATGCGAGCCATTACGACACTGCGCTCGCGCTCGCTCATGCCGGATTTGTCGTCGCCGCCATAAGCCACACCGGCGACACATACGACGACCAGAGCAAGGTGCTGCAACTTTGGCGTCGCCCACAACAACTCCAGACGCTCATCAGTTACATGTTGCAGGACTGGCCGCAACATGAACTGTTGGACATAAACCGCATAGGAGCGTTCGGCTACTCTAATGGCGGCTTCACCGTTCTTGTTGCCGCGGGAGGTGTCCCCGATCTTCGTAAGATCGGCCCTTATTGCCGGATTCATCCTGGCCAGGACCTGTGTGTGGCTCTGAAGGGAGCCAATGTCGATATCGCTCATTTGTACAAAGGTGTTCCCGCGTCCTACGGCTGGGCTGCCGATCCGCGCATCAAGGCCGTTGTGATCGCTGCGCCCGCATTTGCGTTCACGTTCACGAGAGATGGGCTTACGAATGTCCATATCCCAATTCAGTTATGGCGAGCGGCTGACGATCATCACCAGCCAAATCCTTACTACGAGGAGACACTCCGTCGTCTGCTGCCGCAAGCGCCCGAATACCACGTCGTTTCCGGCGCCGGCCACTTCGACTTTTTGCCGCCGTGCAGTACGCGTCTTGCAGCAATCAACCCTCTGATATGCAAGGACCCTTCTAATTTTAATCGCATCACGTTCCACGAAGACTTTAATAGCGAAATCGTTCGATTTTTTAGCGAAAAACTGAAGCTATCCCCACGCTGAAACTAAAGTTGCTGTGGTGTTGTTCTGGTGAGCGCGCTGCCATCAGGTGCAGTTGCTGACAAGAAGCCGACTTGCGATCACAAAGTGTATGCGGCTATTTCAAAAAAGCTAATCGGGTCAGAGCGGTCAGGTCCACTTTGGGTCGGTCAGCGACCACCGGGAAAGAGCTTCCAACCGACCAGTCGGTGCCATCCAACCAAAGGTCGCTGACCGGCCAGTAACTGCCAACCAATTCACTATTTCTCTAGCCCCAAAGCAGCCAGTCGTTGATCCGCCTCGTCAGAGCGGTGCCTGTCCGAGGGGGGCAGAGGCAATAAGCTTAGGATGGTGTCTACGGAACCAGCAGCAGGCCAGTGAGGCCTGACAGCGCGTAGACGGGCTCGTGCCGGGAGCGTGCCGTACCCATTTCGGGTCGCTGTCGTCACGGATAGCAGGCGCGAGGAAGGATGATGTCGGAGAACCGAGCACCTACATGCTGAGGAGCACATATGCACATCAATAGCACCCGACTTCGTGAGCTGCGCGCCGCCCGCCAATGGTCGCAGGAGCAATTGGCCAAATTGAGTGGCTTGAACCTGCGCACGATCCAGCGCCTTGAATCGGGTACAAAGGTCTCGACCGAGTCCTTACGGGCACTCGCTGCCGTCTTCGAGGTGCCGGCCGAGAGTCTGTTGATGGTCGACCAAACACACAGCCAGCCGGCCCTGAAGGCAATGTGTGAAGGCGTGCTGCGTGGCCTAAAATTCACCGGCGTTACCTCGCGCGCGGATTTTTGGTGGTTCGCACTCGCCGTGGTAATGCTACTGGCCTCTGCAAAACTGCTCGTCGAGGCCATCGGTGTGCTGCCGCTGCAAATTGCTTCATTGGTCGTGTTGCTGCCGTGGATCGCGGCGGGCACTCGACGCCTGCGCGACGCCGGCCTCAGCCCTTGGTGGCAGCTCATCAGCTTAGCGCCGGTTGCGGGCATCTTAGTTCTGCTCTATCTGCTCACCTACCCGACCAAAGCAGACGAGCCGGTCCAAGCAACCGCAGGATGAGTGCCCCCCAACATGGGACGTTCGTCAGGGTTGGCCTTGTTTGATGTCTGCACGCCGCAGCTTGTATGACCACCGCTGGAACCGCGAGGGCGGTCAGCCCACGGCCATGAGCAGCCAGTGGGCGAACCGGGTTTGAGAGCACCGGGGGTCGCCGGATTTGAAGACATGGAAAGCGTTCGGCTCCAGTCGGGGGGATCTACTGTTCTATGGGGTGAGGCAAACGGTGCGTGGGCGCGAAGCGAAAGAGCGAAACGGTTTCCTTCGCAATTTTGCTTTGCGATTAAGATAGTCCTAGGTGCGATTTCGGGGTGCACTGCTCGGGCCGGCGCCGGGCGCACTTGGAAAATTACGCCTGTCGCTTACCATCGATCATGATGTCTGCGACCTTTGCCGCGAGAGCCTCCATCGAGAATGGCTTCGTCAACAGTTCCATCCCGGGTTCGAGGAAGCCGTTTCCAACAGCCGCGTTCTCCGCATATCCGGTGATGAATAAGATTTTCAGTCCTGGGCGCAGCGCTCGCGCGGCATCAGCCAACTGTCTGCCGTTCATCCCGTTTGGAAGACCCACATCGGTTATGAGCAACTCGATGGGCGTTCCGGATTCGACAACCCGGAGCCCGGAAGCGCCGTCCCCAGCGTTAGTGACGGTGTATCCCGCCTCTCCCAGCACCTCGTCGATTAGATGCCGAATTGTTGGCTCGTCTTCGACGACGAGAATAGGCTCTCCCGTCGCTCCACCGATGGGGCGTAGGGGCTCCGCCGTCACTATTTCGCCCGACTCGCCAAAGTGCCGAGGCAGATACACGCAAACCGTCGTGCCATGTCCAAGCTCCGAATAGATACGAACCTGACCGCCCGACTGCCTGGCAAACCCGTAAATCATCGACAACCCCAGACCGGTTCCTTGCCCGATCGGCTTGGTCGTAAAGAAAGGCTCGAACGCTCGGGCGATCGTCTCCGCAGACATGCCGCAGCCGTTGTCGGTTACGCAGATCGATATGTATTGACCTGGCACTAGGTCACGTTGTTTGCCCGTTCTTTCATCAAGCCATTTGTTCGCGGTCTCGATGGTGATGCGTCCACCATAGGGCATGGCATCACGGGCATTGATGCAGAGGTTCAGCAATGCGCTTTCCAACTGCCCGGCGTCGATATTCGCAGCCCATAGCCCTGCTGTCCCCACCACTTCGATCTGCGCCGTTGCACCGACAGTCCGGCGAAGCAAATCCTCGATTCCGGCGATCAATCGATTGACATCGGTAGGCTTGGGATCAAGGGTTTGGCGGCGAGAGAATGCGAGCAGTCGTTGAGTCAGCGACGCTGCGCGCCGACCCGCTCCCTGCGCGGCATTGACGAACCGGTCGATGTCGTCCAGCCGACCACGCGCGACGCGCATTTGAAGCAATTCCAGATTGCCCATCATGCCGGTCAGCAGATTATTGAAATCGTGCGCGAGACCGCCGGTGAGCTGACCAACGGCCTCCATTTTTTGCGACTGACGCAGAGCCTCTTCGGTGCGCGTCAACTCGTTACTGCGCTCTGCGACCCGCTGCTCTAGCGTTTCGTTAAGAGCGACCAGCGCCGCTATCGCACGGTCGCGCTCTTCTTCCACCGCGCGTCGTCCTTCAATGTCGATCAATACACCGGGAAAACTGATTGGCGTCCCGTCCGGTCCGTGGTCGACCCGTCCGTTTGCTTCGATCCAGTGGTATCGCCCGTCGGCGCGGCGAACCCTGTAATGGTGAGAATAGGCGCCACCCCTAATCTTCGCCGCTTCGATTGCCTGAGCCAGTCCATCCTGGTCATCCGGATGCACAGTCGCCAAGATGGCGGCGAGTGGCATTCCTTCTTTGGCAAGAATAGGATCCAGTCCGAAAGCGTGTGCAAACGGTTCGTCTGCGGTGAAGCGATCGGCGGGTATGTCCCAGAACCAGGTCCCGATAATGGCGCCTGCGGCGAGGGCGAGCTGCACACGCTGCGCGTCCACCTTCGCCGCGGCCTCGCTCGCCGCAAGTGCAGCTTGTTCTTCTGCAAGACGGCGTTGGAGCAATACGCGGTCAGTCGTTTCAGGCGTGATGTTGAGCACAGCGACTACGCTTGCGTCCTCACCACGCAGCGGAGACAGCGAGTAGTTGAACCAGGCGGTTTCGGTGTCACCGCCTTCGAGCCTGGCCATGACGAAGGGCGCATCTTCAAAGTGGACCGGGTCGCCTCCTGCTCGCACACCGTCGAACTGGGGTTGAAGTTCCTCCCAGATTTCGGCCCACACGATAGACCCCGGCTGCCCAAGCGCTGCCGGATGTTTTGCCGCAAGAATGCGACGATAAGCGTCGTTGTAAATTAGGGCGTATTGGGGGCCAGACCAGAGGCAGATAGGAAATGGAGATTCGAATATGGTTCTCGCCATCGTGCGAAGGGCCGGAGACCATTCAGCGGTCGCGCCCAGGGCCGTCTTTGACCAGTCCAGCTGCCTGGCATGTGAACGAACCTCACCCGGGCCCGCAAACAGCTCGGCAGCATTTTCACGGCTACTGTCAGAATTCACGGCGCTCTCGTTTCGTCAGGGCGGCTGATGCCTCCGGCGACCTGCTCGGTAGGGACTCATCCGCTAACGTAAAAAATCGACGTGAGGATAGCAGCAACTCTGTGGTGCAATATCCGTCTCCGCTAACCGGATCCCCGCCGTGGGCCAGAGCATCTATCTTCAATCTCACCTCGCAGTGGATCGAACGCCACGCATCAATGAGGTTTTTTTTCCCAATAGGCCGAAAAAGGAAACGAAGTAATAAATCGTATGGTTAGTGGCAAGAATCAAACGAGGCTGTTGTATTACATGACCGTCAAATAGCCGCGCCATGAGCGGCGTCTGCGGTGTGACAGCTCGCGAATACACATGATAAATGACCCAGTGCCCGCGTCGGCTATGGGTCGTACATTGACCATCGCCAGCAACCGCCGACCGCGGAATCGACGTCCCAGTTAATAGTCGCTGACCGGCCAACTCCGGACATTCTCTCTATACGACCAAATTGCCGCAAAGCGGCCGGTAAAGACCGACATTAAGAGGTCGGTTGCAGAATCGTGCGCAAATCGACGAGAGCTTGCCCAGGCTGGAGCAGGCGCTTGAGGCGCTGAGGTAGTTGTACCG